>Ga0182015_10000767_pt1 | contig 44611 bp, 36 predicted proteins | sample 712P3MmetaG_FD_120478 | JGI IMG/M metagenome (GOLD analysis project Ga0182015, IMG submission 120478) | Permafrost microbial communities from Stordalen Mire, Sweden - 712P3M metaG | ecosystem: Environmental > Terrestrial > Soil > Wetlands > Permafrost | place: Sweden: Stordalen | collected...
GGTGCGGTCGCGTCGGGCGCCGCCACCGAGAGAAACATTGCCAGCGGAAGAAGGATCGCCCCAGCCGGCACGGAGAGCCGCACGAAGCGCGTAAGTCCGGGATTCAACTGCGCGTGATCGACGTACAAGAGAATGACGAGCGACAGAATGAGGAGAACGCCGGCGTGTGCGTGGCCGGCGCGCCAGAGGTTCTGACGAAGCGGGTTGCTCATATAGGCTGACCCCGGCTGGATCAGCGCATTGAGGAGTGCATAGCCCCCATAGACGATGGTCGGGATCAGCAGGAGAAGAACCCCGGCGAGATGCCGCGATGCGGGGCGCATGGCCAACGTGTCGGACTGCGAAGGCGCTTTCATCAAACACGATCTCCTCAGAAGTCGAGCGTTTCGGGACTATCGTAGAGCATTTTCCGGCTGAGGAAAAGGCGGCCGATGTGAGTGAAATTTTGCGCATAACAGCGATCGTAGCCGGTCTCACCCTTTTGCCAATCGCGGCCTGGGCACAAAGTGCGCCCCCTCCGGGGCCGTGCGAACAGCCGGACGCGATCGGGTCGATCGTCGATCGTCCTGGCCTCGGCCGGCCGACCGCGAACAATGGATCGCCCTGCGTCGTCCCGGCGTCGCAGGTCATGGTCGAAACCGGCTATCGTGAGCAGTCGACGACGGGCGGCGACGGCACGAGTACGCTCGCCGTCTTTCCGCTGGCGCTGGTTCGCATCGGCCTGGGGGCGCGATCAGAGCTGGTCGTGCAGCCGCCGGCTCAGTCGGTTCGCAGCGGCGCGGCGCTGGGCGGGACGTTCGTCCCGGCGGTCGGCGCGCAAGACGTCGGGCTGGGGTTCAAACGGACCCTTGACGATCGCCCAAGCTTTCAGGACGCCGTGGGGCTGTTCTACACTGCGCCGACCGGTACGCCGCAGGGTAGCAGCGGGTTTTCGGCCGGCGCACCGACGTATATGCTGACGTACACCGCAGCCTTCGCGCTGTCGGCGAATCTCGGCATCTCGATAACGCAGAATGCCGTCGCGAATGCCGCTCCGTTGGATCCGGCCGGCGCAAAGCGATTCCTTTCCTATCAGCCTTCGCTGACCATCAGTTACGGGTTCGCGCGCAATACCACGCTGCTCGTCAGCGACCAGATCACTGCGCCCCTTGGCCCGAGCGCCGTGACCGGCAATCGTGCTCTCATAGCCCTGCAGCGCGTGCTCTCCCCCGGAATGGTGCTCGACGCCGAGTATGAAATAAATGCTCTACCGGGCGCACCTGCGAGCCGGCAGCACGCCTTCGGGATCGGCGGCGCGTTCACGCTGTGAGCGGACCGGACGCGGTCGCGCACGTCCTAGACGTTATCGCAACTTTCGGAATCTCAATCGACCGCGGCAGCGTAGGCGATGTAAAAGTCGAGGGCCGCGGGATCCATCATCGCGTCGCGGCTAGCGACGTCGGCTGGGCGTGCGCCGGCCAAGAGACGACGGATGGGGATTTCCATCTTCTTGCCGGTCAGCGTGTACGGAATCGCGTCGGCGGCGACGATCGTGTCGGGCACGTGGCGCGGGCTGCCTTCGCTGCGCAAGGCGTTGATGATCTCGGCGCGTAGCGTATCGTCGAGCACGCGTGACGCCGCCAGCTTTACGAAGAGCGGCATGAAGAATGTGCCGTCCGGACGTTCGAGGCAGATGACGAGACTGTCGGCGACCGCCGGAATGCGTTCGAGGATACGGTAGATCTCGGCCGATCCGATTCGCACGCCGAAGCGGTTCAGGGTCGAGTCGGAGCGGCCGTAGATGTAGCAGCCCCCGCGCGCGTTGACCTTCAGGAAATCGCCGTGGCGCCAAACGCCGTCGAAGTGCTCGAAGTACGTTTCGCGGTAACGCCGGTCACGGGGGTCGTTCCAAAAGCGTAGGGGCATCGACGGTGCAGGGCTCGTCACCACCAGCTCGCCGACGGCATCTTCGATCTCGTGGCCGCGCTGGTCCCAGGCGTGCACGTCCATGCCGAGCAGCCGTGTTTGGATCTCGCCCGCGTACACCGGCAGCAGCGGCGAACCACCCACCAACCCCGCGCACAGTTCCGTGCCGCCGGAGGGTGAGCTGACCCACAAGTCGTCCTTCACGTTCTGGTAAAACCACGCCGTCGTCTCGGGCGAGACCGGCGACCCGGTGAGCAGGACGCTGCGCAGTTTATCGGTTGCGAAGCGCCGTTTCGGCACGAGGCCGATCTTCTGCATGATCTGCACGAAGGTCGGACTCGCACCGAAACCGGTCGCGTCGGCATCGTCGGCGAGCTGCCAGAGCAGTTCGGGGCCCGGGTAGGCGGGGTGTCCGTCGTAGAGCACGACCGACGAACCGTGGAGTAACGACGCGATCAGGGCGTTCCACATCATCCAACCCGTCGTCGTGTAGAAGAACGAACGCCGGTCGGGTCCGGCGTCGGTCGCGAACCCATTCTTGAGCAGTTCGACGATGATGCCGACGTGGCTGTGCACGATCGCCTTCGGCAAGCCGGTCGTCCCGGACGAGAAAAGGATCCACAGCGGATGGTCTTCGGGAACACGCTCGTAGGCGAATGCGTCGGCGCTCGGCGCGTGCGCTCGGCCACGTGCGAGCAGGTCATGCCAGTGTAATGCGGCGGGGAGCGGCGGCGCAGCGCTAGGGTCGAGATACGGCAACCACACGACGTACCGTACCGACGGCAAGGCAGCCAAGATCGCGCGAATCTGCTCGCTCCGGTCGAAATCCTTGCCCCCGAAGCGATAGCCGTCGGTCAAGAAGATCACGCTGGGCTCGATCTGCGCGAAGCGGTCGATCACCGTACGCGCTCCGAACTCCGGAGCCGCCGACGCCCACACGGCGCCGATCGCCGTCGTCGCCAACATGGCAATCGCGGTCTCCGGAATGTTCGGCATGTAGGCCACGACGCGCTCGCCGGGCTGCACGCCCATCTCGCGCAGCGCCGTCGCGAGCGCGCGCGCGCGCTCGCCGAGTTCGCCCCAACTCATATGTGCCAACGGGCGCAGCTCGGAGGAATGGACGAGCGCTGCGGCGTGCGGTGCGCGCGATTCGTGACGCAGGGCGTGCTCGGCGAAGTTCACCCGCGATCCGGCGAACCAGCGCGCGCCCGGCATGATGCGGCGATCGAGCACGCGTGTATACGGCGTGGTCGACCGCACCTCGAAGAAGTCCCAAATGGCGGCCCAGAACGCATCGAGGTCGGTGACCGACCACCGCCATAAAGCACCGTAGTCCGCGAAGTGGAGATTCCGTTCGCTCGAAAGCCAGCGGAGGAACCGCGCGGCGGACGAGCCGTCGGCGAAATCCGCCGACGGCGTCCACAGAAGCTCGCCCTCGCGTATCAGTGTATTCATCGGGCCGCCTTTGCCTGGCGGTCGGTCTTACCGGATCAGGACGGGTCTACGGGGAACCACCAGGCTTCCCGGCGTTGGGCAGGTCAGCGTGAAGACGGCATGGTTCGAGGTCGTGTTCGCGAGCGGCGGATAGCTGATTTGAATCGCTTCCCAATTCTGGCCGTTCGCGCCGATCTGCCAGGTCGTACTCACCGTTTGGGCGGACGGTCCCGAGGCTGGGAAATTCAACGTCTGCGTCGGCGCATCAGCACCATCGCTGCGGATCCACTTGTACTGCACCTGTCGGTTTGCCGTGGGGGACCAGCCGGTCGCGCTGATCGTCGCTTCGAAGTTGATCGTGACCGGGCAGCTCGTGACCGGACCGCCGGCGTTTGAGATCCCCGCGCTCATGTTGATGGTCTGCGCCGAAACCGGCACGATCGAAAGCAGCATCACGGTGAAGAACGAGACCGGAAAGGCGATGAGACGCATTTTTAACCTTCTGTAGATGAGAGGTGGTTCGAGAGGAAAGCGGGACGAGAACTCAACGAGATCGTGCCAGGCGAAGTCCGAAGTTCCTGCGTCGGGTACCGACACAACCAGCTCGCCGAGCGCCGTCGCCAGAAAACCCCGACCTAGCGCACGAGCACGAATCTGCCGCCGTCCGTGAACAAGATGACGAGCAGTATCGAAATCAGCGTCAATTCGTACGACCAGCCGAACCCGTCTTTACCCCAGAAGCCGGTTTTCCAGACCAGCAGCTTCTTCTGAATCGCGCCGAGCATAATGAGGATCAATCCTATTGCGGCCAGCTGCTGGAGCACGCCGAAGATGACAGCCGATCCGCCCGCAATCTCAGCGCCGGCGAGGAACAGGGTAAAGCCTTTCGACATCCCGATGCTCTTGCTGCGCGCGTCCGGGTTCTTGAGATCGTGGTATCCGCTGTCGACATAGGTTGCGCCGGCCATCACTCGCAGAAACAGCAGGCCGTAATCGGTTGCAGGAGCGAGGTCAAACATGCGTCGTCGTTTCCAAGTAAGCTCATCCTAGCGAGTGACGATGAAGGCTGCAAGTCCGATCGCGACGAGGTCTTCCGCGATCGCAGCGGGATAGCCGCCGAAGCGCGCGATCGCAGCCAGACGTACGGCGAGGCCGCCGTACGTGCCGATCGCCGCACCCGCGATGCCGGCCATCGCGCCGAGGATTCCCGAGCCGCCGTGCGTCGTCGCGATCAGCCAGCCCACGAGTGCCCCGCTTACGAATCGAGCCGTGAGCCCCCTGGCTTTCGCGCGCGAAGCGGCGCCCGGCTGGATGTCCATCACGTCCTCACCGAGGGCGGCAACCGCGGCGACGATACCCCAGATGCCGCCGCGCACGAGCAGCACGGCCGCTACCGGGGTAGCGACCCGCAATCCCGCGACAAAACCCAGGGCTAGGGCGAGCAAGAGAGGAGTCATGCTACGTTCTCAAACAGCGGAATCGCACGCTGAGGTTCCCGTTTCCGACGCGGAGGCTTTCGCCGGAGCGAAGGCGGAAAATCGGGAACCGTCCAGCTGTGCCGAGGGGGCTTTGTGGCCAAAGTAGTGTTTCAGGGTGAAAGTCTGGAGATCGACATCTCGCTGATCGATCGGTTGTTAGGTTTTCACGGATCATTTCATATCCCGCTCGCGCACGTGACCAACGCCTACGTGAGCAGCTTCGAGGATCTGGAACTGCAGTACAAGCTCGAAGGGACGAACGCGGGCTTCTACAAATCCGTCGGCGTCTTCGCGAACCCGGAAGGTCTGATCTTCGTCGACGCGTCGGGCGCCCGGGACTGCTTGGTCGTTGAGATGCGCGGAGAGCGCTTCCCCCGCATCGCGGTGCAGCTGCCCGAGGGCGAAGACCCGAATCAATTGGCACACACGATCATGCAGCGTATTCCGGATAGCGGTCCCATCGAATGACCCGCCGACCGCGCGTCCGTTGGAGAGGGCGCCGGTCCTGCGCAGGGGCTACGGAGACTCGGCGAGATACCGGTGCAAGAACGCGAACGTCCGCGCTCGCGCATCGGAAGATGCCGCAGGGTCATAGCGAAGATGGTGGCCGCCCGATATGCGGTCGGGTGCGTTCACGTTGAAGGCGTGGGTCGCGCCGGGATAGATCGTGATCGACGTCGGTTTGCCTGCGGCTTGCGCCGAGTCCACGAGCGCGTGACAGGGCGGCGCCGGCGTCCAGTCGTCCGCGTCACCGTCGAGGATCTGCAGCGGGGCGTTGACGTTCGCGGCGACGCGATTCCGGCACGACGGGTAGTATGCGACGGCGGCTTGCAGGCCGGCCGGTGCCGCAGCTGCGTGCCACGGATCGACGAGGTCGAGCGACGCGATCGCGCCCATCGAGTAGCCGACCAGCGCGAGCCGGTTCGCATCGACGTATGGTTGGGCTCGCATCCAATTGAGGGCCGCGCGTGCGTACGCTGCCTCGGTGCGGGAACCGCTGAGGTCGGAGCAGGCATTGCGTAGACCGCGCGGCGTCAACGTGTCGATCGCCACCGCAACGTATCCGTGACGAGCGAGCCCGTCCGCGATCTTGCCGTAGCGTTTGCGATAGCCTTCGCACCCGTGCAGCACCAAGACCGCCGGTGCCGCCGCTGAGCGCGGCGGTCGCGCGACATATGCGGGCATCGCAGGCGTGCCCGAAGTCGCCGGGATCGTGATCTTCTCTCCCGCGGCCGCGCGGGCCGGTAGAGCGAAGGCAACCGCCGCGCAGAGCGCCGCAGCAATGATGCTCCCGGCGCGTGCCCCGTGTGCTCGTGTCATCAAGTGATTGGCGTTCGTGCGCGCTCGAAAGCCGACCTCGGACCGGAGATTCCGCGGCCGCGACGTATATCGGGCCAAACCACTTCCGGCGACCTCGGGGCCAACGAAGAAGAAATATCGGCTACATGATCGTTTCCCCGCTGGCTGGAAAGCCGGCCCCATCCGAAATCCTCGTCGACGTCGCGCACCTCATTGATGCGTACTACGACCGGCACCCCGACCTCGATGATCCGGCCCAGCGCGTTTCGTTCGGGACCAGCGGCCATCGCGGCTCGTCGCTGAAAAACGCGTTTAACGAAGATCACATCCTCGCGATCGCGCAGGCGATCTGCGACTATCGGGCCGCGCGGCACATCGATGGTGCGCTGTATCTCGGGAAGGACACGCACGCGCTCTCCGGGCCTGGGCAGCGAAGTGCGCTCGAGGTGCTGGCAGCGAACCGGGTCAGCGTCATCATTCAGCGAGACGACGCCCCCACCCCGACGCCTGCGATCTCGCATGCGATCCTGGTCGCGAATCGCAGCCGCAGCGCGCCGTTTGCCGATGGTATCGTCGTGACGCCGTCCCACAACCCGCCCGAAGACGGCGGGTTCAAATACAACCTGCCCAACGGCGGCCCGGCCGACACCGATGTCACCGACTGGATCCAGCAGCGCGCGAACGAGTTGTTGCGCGGCGGCAACGCCGGCGTGCGCCGCATGCGCTACGAGCATGCGATCTGCGCCGAGACCACGCGGCAGATAGACCTCTTGCAGCCGTACGTCGACGATCTCGGTGCGATCATCGACTTCGACCTGATCCGGGATGCCCGCCTCAGGCTCGCGGTCGACCCCCTCGGGAGCGCATCGACCCAGTATTGGGATGCGATCAATGCGACCTATGGGCTCGACATCGAGGTCGTCAATCGCATCGTCGAGCCGACCTTCTCGTTCATGAGCGTCGACCATGACGGCCGAATCCGGATGGACCCCTCGAGCCCGTACGCGATGGCGCGGCTGGTCGCATTGCGCGAAAAGTACGACCTTGCGTTCGCGGTCGATACAGATTCGGACCGCCACGGCATCATCGCGCCCTCGGCCGGGTTGATGAACCCGAACCACTTTCTGGCGGTGGCAATCGGCTATCTGCTCGAACATCGTGTTGCTTGGAGCGCGCAAGCGGCGATCGGCAAAACGGTCGTGAGCAGCAGCCTCATCGACCGCGTCGTCAAGAGCCTCGATCGAAGGCTGCTCGAGGTCCCGGTCGGCTTCAAGTGGTTCGTCGAGGGCCTCTTCGACGGAACGTGCTGCTTCGGCGGCGAGGAAAGCGCTGGGGCAAGTTTCCTGCGCCGTGACGGCCGCGTATGGACCACCGACAAGGACGGTCTGATCATGGGGCTGCTTGCCGCCGAGATCACGGCGCGCACGGGCAAAGACCCGGGCGTCCACTATCGCGGGCTGACCGAGCAGCTCGGATCGCCGCTCTCGACCCGGATCGACGCGCCGGCGTCACTCGAGCAGAAGGCCGCGCTTTCAAAGCTCTCGCCCGACGCGGTTGCGGACACCGAACTCGCCGGCGAACCGATCCTCGCCAAGCTCACGCGCGCGCCCGGTAACGATGCCCCCATCGGCGGCCTCAAAGTCGTGACGGCCAACGGCTGGTTCGCGGCGCGTCCGTCGGGAACGGAGAACATCTACAAGATTTACGCGGAAACGTTCCGTGACGAAGCACATCTGGCTGCGATCGTCGACGAAGCGCAGCGTATCGTGACGACCGCCGTCGCAAGCCCTGCGTAACGAAGAGGAGATCGCGGAACCTTCAATGACGCTGACGACGGGCATCTCGAACAGCGGTTCGACCAACGTTCACCACGGCATGTCCGTGGCCGATATCAAACAGTCGTTTCTTGACAATCTCTTCGGCGCGCTCGGCCGTTCGCTCGCCGCGGCGACCCGCAACGACAAGTACTTGGCCCTCGCGCTCACGGTCCGCGAGCGCGTCTTCCATGTCGGCGGCGAGACACTCGAAGCGTATCGGTCGTCGCGCGCCGTCGCGTACCTCTCGGCGGAGTACCTGCCCGGCCCGCATTTGGCGAACAACCTGCTGAGCCTCGGCATCACCGAAGATGCACGGGCGGCGATGAGTGAGCTGGGCGTCGACTTCTCCGACCTCATCGAAGCGGAAGCCGAGCCGGGCCTCGGCAACGGCGGCCTTGGGCGGCTGGCGTCGTGTTATATGGACTCGCTGGCGGCACTCGGGGTCCCCGCGATCGGTTACGGCATCCGGTACGAGTTCGGAATCTTCAGCCAAGTCATCCGCGAAGGATGGCAGGTCGAAGTCACCGATCGATGGCTGCGCGGAGGCAATCCCTGGGAGATCGTGCGGCCCGAGATCGCGTACGACGTCAATTTCGGCGGCCGCACTGAGAGTTATCCCGACGAGCACGGCCACTACCGCACGCGCTGGATACCGAATAACGTCGTCAAAGGTGTCGCCTACGACACGCCGGTGCTCGGGTTCGAGGTTGCCAACTGCAACCGCATGCGCCTGTGGCGCGCCGAAGCCGTCGATTCGTTCGACTTTGCGTCTTTCAACCGCGGCGACTACTACGGCGCGGTCGGCGGCAAGATCTCCTCCGAGAACATCACCAAGGTCCTCTATCCCAACGACGAGGTGATTCAAGGCAAGATCCTGCGGCTCGAGCAGCAGTACTTCTTCGTGACGTGCTCGCTGCAGGACATGCTGCGCATGCACCTTGCCGACGGCGGCCGGCTCGAAGGGTTCCATCACAAGTGGGCGGTGCAGCTGAATGACACGCACCCCTCGCTCGCGGTGGCCGAACTGATGCGTCTCCTGATCGACGAACACCGGCTTGAATGGGACGACGCCTGGCACATCACGCAGCACACGTTCGCGTACACGAACCATACGCTGCTCCCCGAGGCGCTCGAGAAGTGGCCACTCGGCATTTTCGCCAACCTGCTTCCGCGCCATCTTCAAATCATCGACGAGATCAACCGGCGCTTTCTGGACGAACTACGGGCCGCATTTCCCGGGGATACCGCGCGCATCGCGCGGATGTCGCTGATCGACGAATCCGGCGAACGCTACGTCCGCATGGCAAACCTGGCAACGCTTGGGAGCAGCAAGGTCAACGGCGTCGCAAGGCTGCACTCCCAGCTCTTGCGCGAGACCGTTCTGCGCGATTTCTACGAGCTGTGGCCCGACAAGTTTACCAACGTGACGAACGGGGTGACGCCGCGGCGCTTCATCGCGCTCGCAAATCCGGCACTGGCTTCGCTGATCACGAGCCGGATCGGCGATGGCTGGCTACACGACCTCTTCGAGCTGCGCAAACTCGAACCGCTCGCGGACGAGCCCGCATTTCAGCGGCTCTGGCGCGACATGAAACAGGAGGCGAAGACGCACCTGGCCGCGTTCTTGATGGAGCAGACGGGGATCGCCGTCGACCCGGGCAGCCTTTTCGACGTCCAGGCGAAGCGTCTGCACGAATACAAGCGACAGCATCTCAACGCGCTGTACATCGTCGCGCTCTACCTGCGTCTCAAGCGCGACGCCTCAGTCCGGGAAGCGCCGCGGACCTTCGTGTTCGGCGCGAAAGCTGCGCCCGGCTACACAATGGCAAAGCTGATCATCAAGTTGATCAACTCCATCGCTGCCGTCGTGAACGCGGATCCCCAAACCTGGGAGAAACTCCGGGTCGTCTTCCTCCCGAACTTCAACGTGAAGAACGGCCAGCACGTCTATCCCGCGGCCGACGTCTCCGAGCAGATCTCGACCGCGGGCAAGGAAGCCTCCGGAACGGGCAACATGAAGTTCGCCATGAACGGCGCGCTGACGATCGGCACGCTCGACGGCGCGAACGTCGAGATTCGCGAGGCGGTGGGCGAGGAGAACTTCTTCCTGTTCGGACTGACCGCACCCGAGGTCGAGGAACTCAAGCCGCATTACCGCCCCAGCGACATCTACGAGCAGAACGCGGTCGCCCGCCAGGCGCTCGACTACATCGCCTCGGGTGCGTTCTCGCCCGACGACCTCAACCTGTTCCGGCCGCTGGTCGACAACCTTCGGTACAGCGACCCATTCCTGGTGCTGGCCGATTTCCAAAGCTATCTCGACGCGCAGGCCCGGGTGAGTGAGCTCTGGCACGACCAGCCGACCTGGACGCGCCGCTCGATCCTCAACGTCGCGCGCATGGGCTATTTTTCCTCGGACCGTGCGATCCGCGACTACGCCAACGAAATCTGGAACATCACGGGAGCGCCGGTTTCGCGCGTCCGCGAATGAACGCCCGAACCGCGAAGCTCTTCGCATTGGTCGATGTCGGCGAAAAGATGATCTCGGGCGAGGTCGACCCTGTTGCCGGGTCGCGGGAAATCGCGCATTTAAGTCCGGGTGGTGATGAGGCCACCTATGCAGCCTATGCTGACCAAGGCCCGTTTGCACCCTTCATCAGTATTGATTTGCAAGCTGACGACTACGATGTATGGATCGGCGACCGAACACTCTGGTCGGACGAGTTTGTTCAAGACCGAGATCTGCGCTACGCAGAGTATGCGCGCAGTTTGCAGCCCGAAATCGCAGAGCACTGCCGCGCATTGCTAGCGGTCATCACACCATGGCTTCGCGCCTGCCCCGTCTGCGGCTTTGGCACAAGCAAGCCGCCATACGATGCGGCCGGAGAGCCTTCGTTCGAACAGTGCCGGTCGTGCGGGTTCGAATTCGGCGTGACCGAGAACGCCGGTTACGATGTTGAGGAATGGCGCCGTCGCTGGCGTGCCGAGGGGATGCCGTTTCGTCACCCGCCCGTGCCGTCCCATTGGGATCCTGCGGTGCAACTGGCGGCCGCGGGGATCGCTTAACTCACGCTTTCGCGGAGCGTGTGGCGCCGGATTCGAGACGTACGACGCGTTCGATGTATTCGAGCAACTGCGCGGCCGCGTCCGGCGGCGAGATGGCACTGGTGTCGATCACGAGGTCCGGCCTGAGCGGGGTTTCGTAATCTCCGGTGATGCCGGTGAAGTCTTTCAACGTCCCGGCGCGCGCCTGCCGGTAATGACCCTTGGGATCGCGCGCTTCGCAGACGCTTGCATCGGCTTTCACGTACACCTCGTGAAAGGCTGCTCCGGCGGCTCGCCGCGCGCGATCGCGGTCGGCGCGGTACGGCGAAATGAAGGCGGCGATCGCAATTGTTCCGGCATCGGCGAAGAGCGCCGCGACCTCCCCGACCCGGCGAATGTTCTCGCTGCGATCGTCGTGCGAGAAACCCAAATCGCTGCCGAGGCCGGCGCGGACGTTGTCACCGTCGAGAACATAGGTTTGAAAGCCGCGTTCGAAAAGCTTCTGCTCGGCCAGCATCGCCAGCGTAGACTTTCCCGCGGCCGGCAAACCGGTCAACCAGATCACGGCCCCGCGGTGTCCGTTTCGCCACGCGCGCTGATCGCGATCGAACAGGTGCCCGACGGGCACCAGATCGTTCGTCGCGGCGTTCGGTGCGTCGAGTGCGGCGAGAACGGTTCCGCCCCCTACGATGGCGAGGCCGTCGATGAGGACGAAGCGGGCCAGCGACGCGTGATCGGCAACCGCATCGACGGCGAGGACGTCGCGGCTCTTGAAGACGACCTCCGCGACATCGTTGGCGAGCACCGCATCGGTTCCGCCCGCATCGAGCGAGTCGATGTCGATGACGCGCTCCAGTGCCTTCACCTCCACGCCGGCGAGCCGCGTTCCGAGGCGAAGACTGAGCCGGTCCCCGACGGCGAGCGGCTTGCGACCGAGCCACACAAGCCGCGTCCGCAGTTCGGTGGCCGGCGCCGGCGCGCCGGCCGGACTGCTGATGATGTCGCCGCGATCGACGAAGGCCGGGCCGTCGAGCGTGAAACCCACGGCGTCGCCTTGGCGCGCTTCGGTGCGCCCATCCGGCGGCCACGATTCGATCGAACGAACGCGAGCGCGAACGCGTGATGGTGAGATGAGGACCTCGTCGCCGACGGCGATCGTGCCGGACGCGACGCGGCCGACGATGATGCGCTCGAGGTTGCGGCGGAGCACCCCCTGCACGGCGATGCGCAGGCTTCGGGTCGCCGCCGGAGGCTGGAATTCGAGCGCCGCGATCGCATCCACGATCGTCGGCCCGGCATACCAGGGCATCGTTCCGGATGGCACCGCGACGTTGTCGCCGTCGCGCGCGACGATCGGCACGAACGTCTGCGCCGCGATACCGATGCGTTCGAACAGCACGGTAAGCTCTTGGCGAATCTGGCGGTAGCGGTCTTCCGAAAAATCTACCCGGTCCATCTTGTTGATCGCGACGACGGCGTGCTCGACGCCGATCAGCTCGAGCAACAATGCGTGGCGGCGAGTCTGTTCGCTCACGCCCTCGTGCGCATCCACGACCAGGAGCGCCGCATCGCCCTCCGACGCGCCGGTGACCATGTTGCGAAGAAATTCCTTGTGTCCGGGGGCATCGATCAGCACCAGATCGCGCTGCGGCAAACGCAACCAGATCCGCGTCGTATCGATCGTGACCGCCTGGTCCCGTTCGCTTTGCAGCGCGTCGAGGGCGAACGACCATTCGAACGGCACGCCGCGGTGCTCAGCGGCGGTACGGATCTCTTGCAGACGCAGGGCTGTTAGGCTGCCCGTGTCATGGAGCAGCCGGCCGATGAGGGTCGACTTCCCGTGGTCGACGTGGCCCACGACGACGACGCGCACCTGCGCCGGTCGTTCCCCTTCGGCCGAGTTCACATGTACCCGCCGGTGCGCAGACGCTCGAAGGCATCCTCGGCTTCGTGATCCATGACGCGGCCCGCGCGCTCGGACGTCGTCGTCGTTTCGAGCTCGGCGATGATGTCGGCGATCGTCGCGGCATGCGAGTCGATCGGAACGGTAATATTTTTCTCCCCGAGCGAGCGATAGCGTTTGCCGTCGCGCGCGAGATAGAGCGGCACGATCGGAATGTTTTCGCGCTGCGTGTAGCGCCACACGTCGACTTCCGTCCAATGCAGAAGCGGATGGATGCGTAGGTGATGACCGTCGGGGACGTCGGTGTGGTAGACGTCCCAGAGTTCGGCGGGCTGCCGTTTGACGTCCCATGTACCGTCGGGCGCGCGCGGCGAGAACACGCGCTCCTTGGCCCGGGTCGCTTGTTCGTCACGGCGGATCCCGACGATGACCCCGCGGTACTTCCCGCGCTCGATGAGCGCGCGCAGGCCGGCGCTCTTGCGCCCTGCCGCTCGGGCCGCCGGCGGCAGGGTCGGGTCGATCGACGCTTCGGGTGGACACAGCTCGTTCTTCAGGTCGAGCTTCCACGCTGCCGCCAGCTCGTCGCGGAAGCGATAGACTTCGGGCAGCTCCATCTCCGTATCCAAGAGTACGACCGGAAACGGGACCTCACCGAAAAAGGCCTTCCGCGCGAGCCACAGGAGCGCCGTACTGTCCTTTCCCATGGACCACAGCATCATCAGCGGCGAAACGCGGAAGTAGGCCTCGCGCAGGATGGCGATGGAGCGAGCTTCCAGCTCGTCGAGAAGGCTCGGTGAACGTTCTTGCAAAGACCCTCGCGCGCTAACGTTGCCAACAGGTATATGCTATTGAGCCGGATCAGCGCAAGGCCGTACGGCGGAGCGCGTTCGCCGGAGGCCGAATCCGGCTCATGTGGTGAGTGGACCAAGCGGTACCGTGGCCTTTCTGTTCACGGACATCGAAGGCAGCACGTTCCGCTGGGAAGCGTATCCGGACGCCATGAAGGCGGCGGTTCGGCGGCATGACGCCCTGGTGCGCGGGAGCATCGAGCGCTCCGGCGGGGTCGTCTTCAAGACGGTCGGCGACGCGTTTTGCGCCGCGTTCAGCGCGGTCCCGGACGCCGCCGCCGCGGCACTTGCTGCGCAGACCGCGCTCGCCGCCGAGGATTGGCGCGACGTCGACGGCGTGCGCGTGCGGATGGCAATCCACGCCGGGTCGGCAGACGAGCGGGAGGGCGACTATTTCGGTCCGAGTCTGAACCGCGTGGCGCGGCTGCTGGCGATCGGCCACGGCGGCCAGATCCTGCTCTCGGCTGCAGCGAAGACTCTGGCTGAAGCTGCGCTCCCGAGCGGCGCGTCGCTGCGCGATCTCGGCGATCACGGTCTCAAGGATATCTCCCTACCCGAGCGTGTCTACCAGCTCGTCGCCGCCGATCTGATCGAAATCTTCGTCCCCCTGCGCTCGTTCGGCGTCGTGCCCCACAATCTTCCGCTGCAGATCACAACGTTCGTCGGCCGCGCGGACGAATTGGACGAGATCCAACGCGACCTGGAAACGGCACGCCTACTTACGCTCGTCGGCGCGGGCGGCGTCGGGAAGACGCGGCTCGGCATGCACGTCGGAGCCGCTATCCTCGACCGGTTCGCGGACGGCGTCTGGCTCGTCGAACTCGCCGGCGTCCGCGATCCCGACCTGGTCGCCGCAGAGTTCGCAGCCGTTCTGCGCGCGCCGGTTCCACCCGGAAAGACGGTAGTCGAAGCCGTCGTCGGCGCGCTGAGTTACAAGAATCTGCTGCTGATCGTCGACAACTGCGAGCATGTCGTCGGCCCGGCGGCGGCGCTGGTCGGCGCGATCTTACAACGCGCGCAGCACGTCCGCATCATGGCGACCTCACGGCAGCCGCTCCATATCCCCGGCGAATTCGTGCGTCGCGTCGCTTCGCTGGGGGTTCCGTCAACCGGGCAGCTGCGTGCGGACGATGCCCGCACCTTCGACGCGGTCGCGCTCTTCGCCGAGCGCGCCCAGGCTGCAACGGGGTCATTCGTCCTGACCGACGAGAACGCGCCGCTGGTCGCCGATGTCTGCCGCAGCCTCGACGGCATCCCGCTCGCCATCGAGCTTGCGGCGCCCAAGCTCACCGCGCTGAGCCTCCGTCAGCTGGCCGAACGCCTGAGTGAACGATTACGCTTGCTCGCGGGAGGGAATCGCACGGCGTTGGGACGCCAGCAGACGTTGCGCGCGCTGATCGACTGGAGCTACGACCTGCTCGACGAGCGAGAGCAGGCGATGTTTCGTTTGCTCGCACCGTTCGCAGGTGGTTGGACGCTCGAAGCGGCTGAAGCGGTATGCGGCGGCGCAGGCGTTGACCGCGCGGATGTGCTGGAACTGCTCGCTTCGCTAGTCGAGAAGTCGTTGGTCGTCGCCGATACGAGCGGCGACGTTCCCCGCTACCGCTTCCTGGAGTCGATTCGGGAATACGCGCTCGAGCGTCTGGCGGCGAGCGGTGAAGAGCGCGCGGCACAAGCACGCCACGCGTTCTATCAGGCTGCGTACGTGCGCGATCACGAGCGGTTGAGCATCGCAATGGAAGATGCGGCCTGGCAGACGCGAATGCTGGCCGAACTCGACAACATCCGGAGCGCTCTCGATTGGACGCTCGTGCAGCAGAACGACCCGCGGCTTGGCCTTGAGATGCTCTCGCGACTCGGACGTTGGCGAGCGATCCTGCTGCCGCAAGAAGCGCTGCGGTGGTTCGGACTTGGCGCCCAGCTGGCCGACCAAGTGGCCGACCCGGTGCTAGCCGCAGACGTGCTCGTCCAGCTCGCGACCGCCGAAATCCACGGCGGAGCGCCCGCCGAGGAACGCATCGCCCTCGCTCGACGCGCGATCGACGCGGCGCGATCCGACGCAGGAGCGGCTATACAGGGTCGCGCGCTCATCACGCTCGGACTCTGCCTGCGCAATGCGGGGCAGGTCGATGACGCTGATCTGGCCTTTCACGAGGCGGCTGAAACGCTTGAATCGACGGCGTCAGCGGAGTATCACAAGGCTGCCTTATACGCGGATTGGGCCAGTAACGACCTTCTGCGGGGTGATGTCGACCTCGCACGCACCCGGCTGCAGACCAGCCTCAGTTTCGGCCGGGGCGGGAGTATGACCGCGGCCAACGCGCTGGCAACCCTCGGCGAAATCGAGTTCGCAGCAGGCGATCGGAGTCGGGGTCGCGCTCTCGCGCTCGAGGCCAAAGCGACGCTCGTTGAACTCGGCCTGCGGCTCGACGTCGGAGTCGTGTGCTGCAATCTCGCCGGGTACGCGATCGCGGCCGACGCCTTCGACGAGGCGCTCGCCGAAATCTCCGAGGCCCTTCCGATTCTACGCGAAGTCGGATCGTTCTACCTGACGTTGGCATTGGAACACTGCGCCGTGCTCGCCGCCCTGAGGGGTGATTTCGAGAGCGCGCTGCGCCTACTCGGCTTTACTGATGCGTACTACCGCAGCCGGGGTGTGGTGCGTGAGGCGACCGAACGGGCCGGTTTCGAGCGCGCGCGCGAGCTGTTGCAGAAGAGCGTTGGGCCGGACGTGGTCGCGATGCGGATGGGCGAAGGCGAGCGGATGACCGAAGCGGACGCGCTGTCGTACGCGCTCGCAGTGCAGCTCCAGCGTGCGCCGGCTTTGGCGGCGGAAGGATGAGCTTCGGCAAAGCGCCGTGAAAGCTGGTGCCGGAGGTATCGAGATGGCAGTTTCGCCCAAAACGGTTAAGAAGTCGAGAACCGCGATAGCATCGACCGCAAAGAAATCGACAACCGCGAAAGCGGTGAAGGCGTCGAAGAAACATCAAGCCGCGCCGCTTCTGGAAGCGCACGGCCATGCGATCGATGCTCTGCATAGGAAGCTCGCAGCGATGCAAGACGCGCACGATGCGAAAGGCAAGGCTCAACTCAAGAAGGCCGTCGAGAAAGTCAAGAAGGCCCACGGCACGTTCGTCGACGACGTGCTCTACTGCATCCCGACCGGCTAGTTCTTATCCGGCCGCGGGCCCTCGCAGCGCTTCGAGGATCGCGGTTCCGACCGGCGATCCGAGACCCGTACACGGATTCCAACCCTTGCGCACGTGATAGACTCCGTTCGAGCCGCGCTCAATCTTTCGAAAGAGCGTCCCTTTTGCCGCGAGGTCGTACAACAGCGGCGCGTAGAACCCGATCGGAACGCCTAAGGCCTGGTTGAGCCGCGCGGTCAACGCCGCCCACAGCGGCGCGACGGTACTCGTCCCTCCCGCCGCCGTCGGCACGCCGTCGCGCACGATGCGGTAGCCGGGGATAACCTGCGCCGCAATGTCGGGGACGCCGCGTCCGCCCTTGCCGCTCGACACCTCGGCTTGCTCGTGGATGTTCGTTTGCCACGGCGGCGCCTCGCGGGTACTGAAGCCGCCCCCGGTCCGGTTCCAGGCGTTCTCGCTCACAATCGCACCGTCGACCATTTCGGCGTGCGTCCCGCCGCAGGCGTGGGCGAAGCGGCTCGACGCCGGCGAGCGCACGTGCGGCTTGCCGTCGAAGTCGTCGGCCCCGCTATCGCCGGACGAAGCGAAGACGCTGACGCCGAGCAGGGCCGCGGCGGCGAAGAGGTCGTCGAAGATCTCGAGCGCCGCATTGGTCCAGAAACCTTCGGGCCAGCCGTAACTGATCGAGAGAATCGACGGCTGGAACTCGTCGTCGAATAAGACCGTCCGGATCACGTCGAGAAATCCTCGCTCCGAGTGCGGCGCCGTATAGAGAACCAGCCGCGCACCTGGCGCGAGTCCGCCGGCGATCTGCGTGTCGAGGGCCAGCTCGGTATCGAATTCCGTCTCGCCCCGGCGAATGTCGTCGGCCCCGTCGACGCGTTTGGTCAGCACTTCGCCGGCCTTGACGCCGTTCAGCTTCATGCACGCCTCGTAGTCGGCGCGGTTGAACGTACCGCCGAACTGGAGGATGGCGATCGTTTGGCCGGAGCCATCCGCGTCCGGCGGAAAGGCATAGTCGCGCGCGACCGCATTGGCGAGCAGCGGCGGATGAGGAGTTGGGTTCTCGACCGCCGAGGCGTTGGGACGCATCGAGTGCGCGCGCGGCCACTCATTGAACCCAAAGACGCCGTGCACGACCTCCGCCACATCGCGCGGCAGGCTCATCGTCCCAGAGCGCTGCCGGAACTGGCGCCCCTCGGGATCGACGTAGAGCTCGAGCGTCGCGCCAAAGGCGCTCGCAAGCGCGGCCAGCGTTCCGCGGACGATGACCGATCGCCACACGACCTCGACGACGTGAATCTTATGTCGAGCGAGAAATGCGCTCAAACGGTCGACGTCCGCACTGTCGGCAGCGGCCGCTTCACGCAGCTCCTTGCGCGAGAGGTAGGTGCGCTCACGCGGCGCGAGCGTCGATAGCGTGTGCGCTCGCGCGGCGTCGAGCTCGCCCCCATGGCGAGGACGCAGCCACACCGTGAGGTCGACCACCTCATCCATCCGCGGCGTTCCAACTTTCTGCGCGCCCGGCCACGGGATGCGTTTGCTTCCCGGCAAATTCACGATGGTGCGGCCCGCGGTTGAGGCGGATGCGTCTGCGGTCATCGGAGCGTGCCTTTCCTGACGACCGCCCGATTCCCGGTCGCTCGTCGAGGGATCATTCGGCTTCCTGGGGCGACCATTCGGGGGCGGGACCTCCGTCGCGGTAGATATGGTGTGCGGCGTGCTCGGTGATGTAGACGGCGATTCTCGCTTCCGGCACACCGAGTTCGCGTGACACGGCCACCGTAATGGCGCGTCCCAGCTGCTCGTGCATCTCGGGCGGCCGTCCCGCCCGAACGTCGCAGGTGACGACCGTCATCTCGCGCGGAGCGTCACCGGATCCGTCGTACCGGGCGAGTGCGCCCTCGGCATACTGAAGGAACCCGACGTTGACGATGCGATGGCTGGTCTGCATGCACTCAGCGTATGCACGCGCCAACGCCGAGCCAAGCGCGCGCCGGATCGCGGGCGAAACGGGCTGCGCGGTATGAACCTGAACGAACGGCACGTGCGGAAGCTCCAAACGCGGCGGACCCGGCTGCGGCAAGCTCGGCGCTTGTGCGCGCCGTCACGGCTCACCTGGGGTCGGCATCCGCGGGCGGGAATCGCGACGTCCCGGCGCACACAGGAGGGCTCCAGCACGGGGCCCGCGGGGAGCGGGGCAGCGAGCCCGGTCGAGCGGCCGGGCTCGTTTTGCGTTCGCCAGGGCGGGAACGAACCGTCTAGGGCGTCGGCGGGGCCAAGTCCTTTGTGCTTTTGCTATGCCGTCGCGAACGAAGATCACGCTGGGGGATCGAGGAGTCGGCTCGCGCGTTGCCAAGCCCCTGCATCTTAGGCCATTCGCCGCAGCCAAGGAGCGCACGACCAGAGATGACGACCGGACTCCGGGACTTCCTCAGCCACTCGTATTCCGAGCTGGAAGATCTCAACCTGGAAGCCAAAGAACAGCGGAAGAAGCGCGTGCCGATGCACAAGCTTCAGGAGCTGCGCCTCAAGTACCTGACCGACGAGAAACGGATTAAAGCCGTGACCGTGCTGTTCAGCGATCTCGAGGGACGGCTGCACATGCTGGACTACGACAAGAAGTTTCTCGTCAAGTCCAGTGACAACCTGACCTTCGACGGCTCTTCGATTCGCGGCTTCACGGCACAAAGCGAGAGCGATCTGCGCCTGTTCATCGATTGGGGCGCGTTCTATTGGGGTCCAGCCGACGTGTTCGGCGCCGGGAAGGTGCTCGTCTTCGGTCAGGTCGTCGACAAGGACGGCACGCCGTTTGGCGCCGACGTGCGCGGTATCCTCAACAAGTTCTCGACCGACTGCTACGAGAAAGACGGCTACACGCTCAACGCCGCCAACGAGATCGAAGGTTTCGTCTTCGCCGGCTTAGACGCCGAACAGCGCTACAACGAAACCCGCGCGTTCGAGCTGGTGAACACCGGCGGCTACTACCACTCCTTGCCGGGCGACCCGCTCCGGCAGTTCATCGACACCGTCGCGGAAGTCCAGCGCGCGATGGGCTTCGAAAACGAGAAAGACCATCCCGAAGTCGCACCGGCGCAATTCGAGATCAACTACAGTTACGGCGAAGTCACGGCAGCGGCCGACACGATCCAGCTCTACAAGCTGATCTGTCGTCAGGTCGCGACCAACCTCGGCATGTCGGCGAGCTTCCTGCCCAAACCGGTCGTGGGCGTGAACGGCAGCGGCATGCACACCAACGTCTCGGTTTCCAAGGGCGGCAAGAATCTGTTTTGGGATGCGAAGGGCGAGGAACACCTGAGTTCGTTCGGGTGGAAATTCATCGATCGCATCTTGACCCGCGGCAACGATACGTGTCTGGTGTTCAACGCCAGCGTGAACGCGTACCGCCGCCTCGATCCGCACTTCGAGGCACCGAACCAGATCAAGGCCTCGGCGGTCGATCGCGGTTCGATGATCCGCGTTCCGATCGGCAACGAACGCAGCGCGCGGGTCGAGGTCCGTTCCGTCGGCCCGGACGCCAACCCGTATATGGCCCTGCTGACCGTCTTCAAGACGGGATTGCAAGGCACGGTCAGCGATGTCAAAAACCTTCGTCAAGCCGAACGGTATCTGCCCGACAACATCTACGACGCGCTAACCGACTTCCGCGGCTCCGAGTGGGTCAGCAAGCTGTTCGGTGACGATGTGAAAAACCGCTACGCCGATCTCAAGCAGGCCAGCGCGGATCGTTGCCCGCGCCTGCTGGGCGCGATCGTCAAGCCCGAAGAAGTCCAGTTCCATCACGAAGTGTACAATCAGTATCTCTGGAATCTCTTCTAGACGAGCTCGGGCGGTTTCGACCGGCAGGCGAATGCTGCCGGCCGAAAGGAATTGGGCCCGGTGGAGCCGTCTCCGCGCTTTCGGATCCAACTGCTGGGGCAGCCGAAGTTCACCTTCGACGGAGCGCCGCATGTCTTCAAGGCGCCTCCGCGCACGCTGCCGCTGCTCGGCTTTCTGGTGCTGCACCGTGACGCGCACCTCAGCCGCGATGCGGTCGCGTTTGCCCTGTGGCCCGAGGAAACGGAGGAAGGGGCGCGGGGGAAGCTCCGCCATCATCTCAATTATCTGAAACAGGCGCTTCCGGCCACCGGCGAAGCGTGGTTCTTCGCCGAAGCGGAGACGCTGCGCTGGAGCTTTCGCGACACTTGGCTGGACGCCGCGGCGTTCGAGAGCGCGCTGGATGCGAACGTCGATCTGGAAGGCGCGCTCGAGCTCTACCGCGGCGACCTGCTCGAATCGTCGTACGACGAGTGGCTGGTTCCGATGCGGAACGCGCTGCGGGCCCGCTATTTCAACGCGCTCGACCGTCTGCTGCTCGCCGCCCGCCGCCGGCGCGATCTGCGCGCGGCGGTCACCTTCGCAGAGCGCATCCTGCGCGACGATCCGTGGCGCGAAGATACCGTGCGGACGCTGATGACACTGCGCTACGAGAACGGCGACCAATCAGGCGCGCTGCACGTCTTCGAAGCGTTCCGCCGCGGTCTGGAGGCGGAACTCGCCAGCAGCCCGATGCAGGAGACGCTGTCCTTGCGCGACGCGCTGATGCGCAGCTTGCCGCTCGGGGACGAAGCGGATGTCGCCGAGGGTGGATTCGGTCTGATTCCATCCGACGACGAGACGCGCGGCGTTCCGCTCGTCGGACGCGACCGCGAACTGGATCTCCTGCGCGACGCATGGCAGCGCGCCGCCCGCGGTCGCGGCGGTTTCGTCCTGGTCGGCGGCGATGCGGGAATCGGGAAGACCCGTCTGGCGGCCGAGTTGGCGCTGCTGGCCGTCGCCGAAGGCGCGAACGCATTCCGGGGCACGACCTCGCCGGCCGAAAGTGTTCCGTTTCAAGCGATCTGTGAAGCGCTGCGCGGCGCAGCGCGTGCGCTGGCCGCGCTCGACATCGCGCCGCTCTGGCTGGCCGCGCTCAGCCCGATCTTGCCCGAGCTTGCAGCGCATCGCGAGGATCTGCCGGTTCCGGCGCCGCTCGGCGCAGCGGAGGAGCAGCGCCGCTTGTTCGACGCGCTCGGCCGCGCCGTCGGCGGCCTGGCGCGCCGGCGGCCGATGCTGCTGATCGTCGAGGACGTGCATTGGGCGGGACCGGCCACGATCGGCGCGCTCGAGTATCTGGCGCGCCGGGCCGCGGCCCAAAAATACCTGATCGTCGCGACCTACCGCAGCGCCGACGCAGCGGCCGGCTCCGCGGTTGCACGCTTGCGCCGGACGCTCTCCGCGGAGAATTTGGTGACGCACCTCGTGCTCGACGCGTTGGATGACTCGGCGGTCGACCGGCTCATCACGGCGGTCGTTCCCGACGCCGGCGAGCGGCTGCGCCGGCGCGTCGTCACGGCGAGCGAAGGTAATCCGCTGTTTGCGCTCGAGCTGCTGCGCGAACGGCTCGAGGTACCCAGGGCCGTCCCGGGGCCGCGCGCGACGCTCCGCGAAACGATCGCCGGACGCGTCGCGCGGCTCTCCAGCGAAACGCGCGTCTACGCCCAAATCGCCAGCGTCATCGGCGCCGCCTTCGATGTCGAAGTTCTGCGCGAGGTCGCGGGAGGCGACGACCACGACGCTGCGCGAGCCGTTGTCGAACTGCTCGACCGGCGTTTCGTGCGGGACATCGGAGCGAGCCGCTTCGCGTATGCGTTCACGCATCAGCTGGTCCAGGCGGCGATCTACGAGGGTATCGAAGCCGCTCCGCTGGCACGCTGGCATCAGCGAGCCGCGGTGGCCATCGAGCGCCTCGACGACGGCAGCGGCCGCGCCGATCTCGCGATCGCGCAGCATTACGAGGCAGCCGGAGACCGGGAAGCGGCCGCGCTGAACTATGCTGCGGCGGCACGGCGCTCGTTTGCGATGGGCGCGCTCGACGAGGCTGCCGACGTCTGCGCGCGGGCGGTTCGGCTGGCAGATTCCGATCGCACCCGGTACGCCGCCCTCGACGTGCAAGCACGCATCGCGATGCGACGCGCCCAGTGGCGCGACTGCTACACACTGCTCGTCGAGCTCACGGCGCTGGCCGGGAAACTCAACGAGAGCGACGCCGAGTGCGATGTCGTGTGCCGCCGTATGCGGCTCGCGGCGATCCTCGCGGACAGAAAGGCCGAAGCCGCGCTGCAGGCGGCGCTGCTCGTCATGGCGCAGCGGGCGGGCTCGGGGCGATGGATCGTCGAGGCGCTGCTGGGAGGGGCCCGCATCGCGTACAAGGCGGGCAGCTGGAGCGACGTCCGCGCGGCATGGGTTGCGGCACAGCCGCATCGCGACGCTGCCGAGCCGTTGACCATGATCACCTTTGCCGTCGTCGCGGCAACCGCGGCCGCATACAGCGGCGCGCCGGACGAGGCGCGCGACCTCGTCGAAGCGGCGCGGACCGCAGCCGACGCGACCGGGGACCGTTTGACGAAGCTGCATTTCGCGATCGTCGCGGTCAATATCGCGCAGATTCTCGGCGATCTCGACGAGTTCGACGCATTGAATCAACGGGCGCTCGACGATGCGCGCGCGCTCGGCGATCGCGACCACGAAATCAACGCGCTGCAGGGCCTCGGGATCGTGGCGTGGGCTTCATGGGATGTCGCGACCGCGCGCGAGCGCCTGATGGCTGCGATCGAGGGCGCCGAAGTGATCGGCCATACGGAACTGGCCGCCCGGATCCGATCGGATCTCGCCGCGCTCGAGATCGACGTCGGCCGGCTCGACGAAGCGACGGATCTCTTGAATCGCGCGCGCAGCATCTTCGAACCACTCGGAACGAGCGATGCCTTGGCCGAGTGCGACCAGCATGCGGCGCGCGTCGCGCTGCTGCGTGGCGACGCAGCGCGTGCGGCGGCGGCATGCCGCGCGGCGCTCGACGTCACGAGCGGATCGTATCATCGCCTCGGCTGGAGCCTGCTGTCGTCGGCGGCCGAGCTGGCTGGGGGCCATTTCGATGCAGCGACCCTCGCGGCGCAGGAGGCGCTCGCGGACGCCGCGAGGCTCGGCATTCCGCATCGCATCGCCGAGGCGCGCTGGTGCCTGGTTCTCGCGCACCACGCTGCAGGGAACGCGCGCGAAGCGCTGCCCATCGTCGAAGCGTACATCGGTGCCGGCGATTCGGCCCGCCGGTCCTTTGCGCCGACCCTGCCGCCGCGGTTCCTGTTCGCCGCCGGACTGGTGTTCGACGCGCTCGGTGAAGCGCCGCGAGCGAAGGCCGCTTTTACGCGCGCCGGGCAGGCGTTCGCGTCCCTACGCGACGCGATCGCAGACGAACCCTCGCGTGCCGCCTTTGCGACGTTGCCGGACCACCGCGCAATCGCGGAGCGACGGTCGCCGGTGTTAGTGCAGCGTGGCCAAGAACGTGTCGAGCAGCTGGGCGAAGATCAGCGGTTGATCGAACATGACGAAGTGCCGTGAGTTGTCGACCGGCATGATCGTGAGCGATGGCGCGCCGATGATCAGGGTCTGGTAAAAACCGACCGTATTCGTGCGGCGCTCGTCGTCGCTCATCGTCGCCATCTGGGGCGGATAATACGCGGGGATCGGCGGTGCGGGAACCGGCACGATCAGGATCGTTCGCACGGTCAGCTGCGGAAGCTGAGGACGCAAATCGCTCGCGTACAGATCGCGTCCGTACGACGCCACGGCATGCCTGTCGCTGCGCAGCGTCAGAGCCGCGACGCGCGCAGCGAGGGTCTGATCGGTGATGTAACTGTCGATCGTTTCGGTCGATTGCGTGGCGTACTGCGCGGGCGCGGCCTTCATGACGGCGGTGTAGAACTGTTTTGCGGCGTCGCGCCGAATGTCGGGCGTCGCCGAGGCCAAGGCTGGGAATACCGGCGTGCCGTCGACGCTCACCACGCCGGCGAGTGCAGCCGCGTGCTCGACGCCGTAGCGCAGCACGACCGTTCCCCCGAGGCTGTGGCCGATCAGCACCGGATGATCGAGTTTCTCGCCGGCGATCAGCATGCCGAGGCTCGCGTCGACGGCGTCGAGCGAGTCGTCATTCCCGGCCGGTACGCCGTCGAAACCGGCTAGCGTCGCGGCGTATACGGCGTGCGTTTTCGACTCGCGCGCGATCGTATCGCGAAATAACCAGGCGCCGCAGGAGAGTCCCGGGACCAGGATCAGCGCCGGCGATCCGCTGCCGTACCGCTGCACTTGCAGTGAGCCGATCATCTTCGTCCAGGCGGGCTTCGGAATCGGCGTATCAAGAATGTCGGCGCGCGCTACGGAGCCCAGCAAGAGAACGCATGCGATGGTCGAGAGGGCAAACGTGCGCAGCTGCATACCGTCGTCGTTCTCGGCGCTCCAGGGGGTTCCCGTAGGTGTCGCTAGAGTTCAATCTCCGGCGCTGGTCCGCCATCGTAGAGTTTCGCAAGTTTTGCGGCGACGCCCGCGCCGGCGTTGACGTACCTTCCGAGATTCGCATCCGACGTAACGGTGATGCGCTGAGCCTGCAGGGTCACCTCGGCGCGAATGGGGTTGAGCGCACTATCGAACTCCGTCTCGATCACGGTCATCGACTGGGGCGACATCGGAATCGTTCGCGCCTTGCCCCACGAGAGCAGCATCCAGGTCTCGCGGAAAACCTGATCGAGCAGCGCCAGCGCCGGATGGAGTCCGTGTTCCAAGGCGCCGGCGTCGCCGGCGGCGATCGCCTCGGCGCAGTCGAGGCTGAAGGGGATGGTGAACGTCTCAGACACGCCTTGCCCGCCGCGTTCGCGTTCGCGCACCATGCGTGCGGGCGTATACCAAAAGACGAACGCGGTACGGACCTCCCCGTTGGGCGTCATCGCGAGCAGCGCGGCCCGCACCGGCGTTCCCTCGGGCGCCGCGGGTTGGGGAGTCGTGGCTTGCGGAACCGTGAGTTCGGGAACCGTGGATTCCGACATCCGTGTCCTCCGTTGAGCGTGACCTCGGGCGCTTCGCCGCCGCAGCCGCCGCAGCATCTCGGCAGGGAGCCTCTGCTCGCGCGTCGGAGCGCCGCTGCATGGATCGTCACGAAGCGGTGATGGCGGAGGTCGGAGATCGTTTGCTGCGGCTGCGCAGCGAGCGTGGCTACGACCTCGATGCGGCGGCTGCCGCCGCCGGGCTTTCGGCCAAGCGTCTCTGCGATGCCGAAGCCGGCGCTGCGGCACTCAGCGAAGCGGAACTGGGGGCGGTGGCCGATGCGTATGGCATCGATCCGAGCGCGATCTTCGGCGACCGCATCACGCGCCTGCAAGACTACGCGTAGAGCGTCCCTAGGTCCTTAACCGAGGTCCTCGCGGCGAATCCGCGTGTAGTGCGGGCTGACCGCAGGGATTTGCACGACACGTGCGAGCGCCGCGTCGAAGCTGCGCTCGTTCGTTTGGTGGGTGAGGATGACGATGTCGGTCTCGTCGGCATCGTCGCCGGGCCCCTGCTGCAGCATGGCGTCGATCGAAATGCCGTTGTCGGCCAAGCTGCGCGCCAAATCAGCGATCACGCCGACCTGATCGCGTACTCGCACGCGCAAGTAGTAGGACGTTTCGACCTCTTCCATCGGAAGGATCGGAATATCGCTCAAGGCGTCGGGCTGGAAGGCCAGGTGGGGAACGCGCTCCTGCGGCTCCGTCCCCATCAGGCGCGTCACGTCGATGACGTCGGCGAGGATCGCCGAGGCGGTCGGTTCGGAACCCGCACCCGCGCCATAGTACAGGGTGACCCCGGCCGCATCACCTTTCACCAGGATCGCATTCATCGCACCCTCGACGCTGGCGATCAGCCGCTGCGCCGGCACCAGCGTGGGATGGACCCGCAGTTCGATGCCGCGGGCCGCGCGGCGCGCGATGCCCAGCAGTTTGATCCGATACCCGAGCCGCTCGGCGTAGGTCAAGTCGCGATCGGTCAGCGCGCGGATTCCCTCGATGTAGGCGCGTTCGAATTGGACCGGCATGCCGAACCCGATCGCGGCGAGCAGCGAGAGCTTGTGCGCCGCGTCGATTCCATCGACATCGAAGCTCGGATCGGCCTCCGCATATCCCAGCCGCTGCGCCTCACGAAGCGCTTGCTCGAACGAGATCCCTCGCGCCCGCATCTCGGAGAGGATGAAGTTGCTGGTGCCGTTCACGATGCCGGCGATCCAGGCGATGCGGTTCGCGGACAAGCCTTCGCGCAGGACCTTGATCGAGGGGATGCATCCGGACACCGCGCCTTCGAAGGCGATCATCACCCCGCGCGCGCTCGCCGCCGCGAAGATCTCGTTTCCGTGGAGCGCCAGGAGTGCTTTGTTGGCGGTGACGATATGCTTGCCGTGGTCGATCGCGGACGCGATCGCAGCGCGCGCAACGTCCGTCCCGCCGATCGCTTCAACGACGATGTCGATCGCGGGATCGGACACGGCGGCGACGGCATCGGTCACGATCGGGATCCGGTCGCCGACGATCGTTCGCGCGCGCGACGTCGCGGACAGCGACCCACGCGATTTCGATGCGGCGTCCGGCGCGGCGGGCGATCTCTTCGCGGTTGCGCTCGAGGACGCGGAACGTTCCGGTGCCGACCGTCCCGAGCCCCAGCAGGCCGATCTTCACCGGTTTCATCGCATCCTTGATTCCGGGTCGGCGCCCGGCATCCTCATCCGCGACCGCATTCGCGGCCGGCGATCAGACCAGCTGCGCGAGGTTCGCGGCGAACTCGGCGACGGTGCGTTTGGCGACGCCTGCAATGAGCCGGCCGCCGACCGAGGCGATGATGCCGCTGATCTGGGCGTCGGCGTGCAGGCTGACGCGCGTCGCGCCTTCGACGGCTTCCGCGTGCGACACGATCGTCGCCCGCACGCCGCCGCGGCCGCGCAGTTCGTCGCCCTGGACGCGCAGCCTCGCGGTATGGGTCGCATCGTCGCGTGATTCCACGGTGATCGTCGCGCGATAGGCGACCGAGACCGGTCCGACCTTGACGGCCACTTTCGCGCGATAGGTCACGGCGTCGACGATTTCGGTCACCTCGGCGTTTGGAATGCAGCCCGCCACCCGCGGAACATCGTTGAGCAGGGGCCAGACCCGGTCGATCGGCGCGCCGACGACGAAGGCGTCATCGACGATCATCAGCCCAGGACTGCGGAGCGCGCGTTGTGCACCGGCAGCGTTCCCTCGCTCAGACGTCCGCCGCTGCGCTGCTCCCGCAGCGCGATGATCTCGGCGGCGATCGAGATCGCGGTCTCTTCGGGCGTGCGCGCGCCGATGTCGAGCCCGATCGGCGCGCTGATGCGCGCGAGGTCCGCCGCGTTCACGCCGGCTTCGGTGAGCGCGGCAACGCGGTTCGCGTGCGTGCGCCGGCTGCCCATCACGCCGATGTAGCCGGCCGGCGTGCCGAGCGCAACCTGGAGCAGCGGAATGTCGAACTTGACGTCGTGCGTCAGCACGATCAGGGCCGTGCGGGTATCGACCGGCGCCTGCGCGAGCCAGGTGTCCGGCCACGCCACGACGACCGCGTCGGCGTCCGGAATGCGCGCCTTGGTCGCGAAGACGGGGCGCGCGTCGACCACGGTGACCATGTAGCCGAGGTATTTGCCCAGCCGCGCCACGGCGCGCGAGAAGTCGATCGCGCCGAAGACGTACATCGCCGGCTTCGGCGCATAGGCAGCGATGAACACCCGCACCTCGACGCCGATCGGTTCGCCGTCCTCGCCGAAACTGCGAATCGCGGTTTCGCCGGCCATGAGCAGTGCGCGCGCCTCGGCTGCGACCGCGGCGTTGAGCCCCGCGCTGCCGAGGTCGCCGCCGAAGTCGTCGAAGCTGACCAGCAGTTTCGCCCCGGTCTGCGAACCGTCCAACCGCGTCGCGAGCGCGACCGGCTGGTCGGCACGGAGGGCTTCGGCGAAGCGCGCGAAGATCACCAGTCGAGCCGCTCGACGAACACGTGGATCGTGCCTCCGCAGGTGAGGCCGACCGCCATCGCGTCCTCATCGCTGATACCGTAGGTCACCAGGCGCGCGCGGCCGGAAGCGATCGCGTCCTGCGCCTCGTCGTACACCGCGGATTCGACGCAGCCGCCGCTGACCGAACCGGCCACGTCGCCGCGTTCGTTGACCGCCAGGACCGCGCCCGGATCGCGCGGCGCAGATTCTTCGACCGCCACCACCGTCGCCAGTGCGACGCGCTGTCCCTCGCTGCGCCAGCGTTCGATCGTCTCCAGCACGTCGAGCATCAGGTTCTCCCTTCGATCGCGCCGGCCAGGGCGTCGAGCGTCCGGAGGTTGTGACCCGACACGAAGGCGTCCAGATGCGGCAGCGCCGCCGCCATCCCTCCGGCGAGCGGCGCGTAGGCCGAATGCCGTTTGTGCGGGTTGACCCACACGATGCGGTGCGCCAGCCGCCGCAGCCGGCGCATCTCATCGCCGACCAGCGCGGGATCGTCGCGTTCCCACCCGTCGGAGACGATCACCACGGTGCCGCCGCGCGCGGCTCCGCGCTGTGCGTAGCGCTCGTTGAACCAACGCAGCGCGGCGCCGATGCGGGTTCCGCCGCCGTAGTCGCTCACCGCTTCACCGAGCGCGCGCATCAGACGCTCGTCGGTCGCGCGGCGGAGCAGCGAACTCAAGTCGGTCAGCCGGGTTGCAAACGCGAACGCGCGCACGCGCGGACGCGCGACGGCGGTGACTCGAGCATACTGGAGCAGCGCGCGCGCGAACGGAGCCATCGATCCGGAGACGTCGATCAGGAACACCAGCGGCCGCACGTGCGTGCGGCGCGCCGTGGCCCGGCGGCGAATCAGTTCACCAGCCGTTCGGGCTGCGCCGCGCAGGGTGGCACGGAAATCGAAACGGTCGCCGCGCGCTTGGGAACGCCGTCGTCGCGACGGACGGACCTCGGCCGCGATGCGCAGCCGCGCGATCAGGCGCAGCATCGCCGTCCGCTCCAGATCGGTCATGTCTTCGAAGCAGAGTTCGCGCAGCGTTTCCTCGCTCGAGGCCGGGATCCACTGGATCGGCGCGCGCGCCGCGTCGGCTGCGCCGGCGGGGCGTTCCGAGGGCGGCGGCGGCAGGAGTTCGACCGGCGGGCGCTCCTGGAGCGGTGCGGCCGGTGCGGGCTGCGCGAGCAGGGCGAACGGCGCGCCCTCATCGGCGCGGCCGAAAAACGTAGCGAACGCGGCGTGAAAGGACGCCAGGTCGTCGATCGAGGGCAGCATCGCTGCCCGGGCGCGCCAGTACAGCGCTGCTATCGATGCCGGCGGCAGCCTGACGAGGACGTCGGCGAAGGTGCGCGCGCGGCGCGTGCCGGCGGCGACCCCGTGCGCGCGCAGCGCAGCATCGAAGCCGGCGGCGAGCGCGGCCGCATCGCTCACGCCGCCCCGTCGTCCGCGGCCGCGGCGAGGATTTCGGCGGCGGCGTCGCGCGCCCACGCGATATCCTCGGGATACTTGAGAACCGCGCCGAGCGAGCGCACGAACGTGCCCGCGTCGAGGCGTTGGGCGCCCAGCAAGCCGACGGTCTGCGCCCAATCCAACGATTCGGCGATCCCGGGCGGCTTGCGGAGAGAACCGCCGCGCAGGACCGCCGCGGCTCGGGCGACCTCTCCAGCCAGGCGCGGCGCCAAGGCCGGCAGGTGCAGCCGGAGTATCTCGATTTCCCGCGCGACCGACGGGTGGTCGATCCAGTGATAGAAACAGCGCCGCTTGAGCGCATCGTGCAGGTCGCGCGTCCGGTTCGAGGTCAGGACGACCAGCGGCCGGTGGACTGCCGACAGCGTCCCGCGTTCGGGGATCGAGAGCGCGAAATCCGATAGAAATTCGAGCAAGAACGCTTCGAACTCGTCGTCGGCGCGATCGATCTCGTCGATCAGCAGTACGACGCCGCGGTCGCGGGTCGCGCCCAGCGCCTCCAGCAGCGGCCGGCGAATCAGGAAATCATCGCCGTACAGGTCGGGGGTGGCCGCGCGGTTGGCCTCGGCGGCCCGGATGGCGAGCAGCTGTTTGCCGTAGTTCCAGTCGTACGCCGCCGCGGCCAAGTCGAGTCCCTCGTAGCATTGGAGACGCAGCAGCCGGGCGTCGAACACGCTCGCCAGGGCGCGGGCGGCGTCCGTCTTTCCGACGCCCGCGTCGCCCTCGAGCAGGACCCCGCGTTCGAGCGTGACCGCGCATGCGAGCGCCGTTGCGAGCCCCTCGTCGGCGACGTAGCCCGCCGCCAGCAGCCGCTGCTGCAAATCCCCGACGTCGATAGTGGCGGACATGGGTTGCATCTTTGGGCCGCGGCAAGGAAAATCCGGTTCCGCACGGTAGCGTACTCGCCCCCGGGACTCCAGAAAGTTGGGTTCGCATGAACGTCGACCTCACCGTAAATGGAAAGTCGGCAGCGCTCGACGTCGAACCGCGGCTGCTGCTCGTGCACGCGCTGCGTGACAATCTCGGGCTGACCGGCACGCACGTGGGCTGCGATACGTCGAGCTGCGGTGCGTGCACGGTGCTGCTCGACGGGGTTTCGGTGAAAAGCTGCACCGTGTTCGCGGTTCAGGCGAGCGGCCACACCATCACGACGATCGAGGGGATCGGCGACGCCGACGAACTGCACCCGATGCAGGAAGCGTTCTGGTCGTCGCACGGGCTGCAATGCGGCTACTGCACGACCGGGATGATCGTCAGCGCGGTCGATCTGCTGAAGCGAAACCCCGACCCCAGCGACGACGAGATTCGGGCCGGCCTGGAGGGGAATCTCTGCCGCTGTACGGGCTATGAGAACATCGTCATCGCCGTGCGCGCCGCCGGCCAGGCGATGCGCGACGGCGCGGCGCGGCACAGCGTGCGCGAGCTGATGCCGCTGCACCCGCCGGCCGAGGAGCCGCCGCCCAGCGGCGAAGGGATCATTCCGCGGCAGTTTCAGGAAGCGGGCCGCTGATGGCGTTCACGGCCATGGTCGGCGCGCGGATCCGCCGTCGCGAGGACCCGCGCCTCATTACCGGACGCGCCACCTATACGGACGATGTACGGCTGGTGGGGACGGTGTACGCCGCCTTCGTCCGCAGTCCGTACGGACACGCCAAGATCCTGAGCGTCGATCTTAGCCCGGCGCTCGCGCACCCGGGCGTCGTTGCGGCGTATTCGGGACACGACCTGCACCACGCACACGGACTCAAAACCTCGCTGCCGGTCGCGCACAAGATGGCCGACCTGCTGACCCCGCCGCACTACCTGCTGGCCCTGGACGAAGTGCGCCTGGTCGGCGAAGCGGTCGCGATTGTCATCGCGAACACGCAGTACGCGGCGCGCGATGCGGCCGACTTGGTAGCGGTCGAGTACGAAGAGCTGCCGGCGGTCGTCGATCCGCTGCTGGCCATGATCGGGCCGCCGTACGTTCACGCATCGCTGGGGACCAACGTCGCGTTCCGAATGCCGCTGCGCGCCGGCGACCCCGACCGCGCGTTTGCGGAGGCCGACGAGATCATCAAACAGCGCATCGTCAACCAGCGCCTTGCTCCGGTGCCGATCGAGCCCCGCTCCATGCTCGCGAACTGGGACGAAGGCATGCAGCAGCTCACGCTGTACTCCGCGACGCAGATCCCGCATCTGCTGCGCACGCAGCTGTCGGTTGTGCTGGGCGTGCCGGAAAACCATATCCGGGCGATCGCGCCCGAAGTCGGCGGCGGCTTTGGGGCCAAGCTCAACGTGTACGCCGAGGAAGCGGTGATCAGCTGGGCCGCAATGCAGCTGGAATGCCCGGTCAAGTACGTCGAAACCCGCTCCGAGTGCTTCCAGGCGATGATTCACGGTCGCGATCAGGTGGACGACCTCGAGATCGCCTGCACGAAGGACGGCACGATCACCGGGCTGCGGCTGCGGATCGTCGGAAACTTGGGCGCCTATCACCAGTTGCTCACGCCGGTCGTTCCGACGCTCACCCTGCTGATGGCGTTGGGCTGCTACCGCATCACGAACCTCAGCGCCGAGGTGGTCGGCGTGTTCACGAACACGATGTCGACCGACGCCTATCGCGGCGCCGGGCGCCCCGAGGCGACATTCTTCATCGAGCGGGCGATCGACATGGTCGCCCAGCGGCTGGGGCTCGACCCGGTCGACGTACGGCGTAAGAACTTCATTTCGTCGACTGCGTTTCCGTACACGACCCCGACCGGACTGACCTACGACTCGGGCGACTACGAGACGACGATGGACAAGGCGCTCAAGCTGGCGGATTATGCCGGCCTGCGCGCGCGTCAGGCCGCGCTGCGCAAGGAAGGCCGCTATCTCGGCATCGGTCTCTCGACCTACGTCGAGGTCTGCGGCATGGGCCCGTCGGCCGCTATGGCGGCCGGAGGCTGGGATTCGGCGCAGATCCGCGTTGAGCCGACCGGCAGCATCACCGTCCTCACCGGTATCTCACCGCACGGTCAGGGGCAGGAGACGACCTTCGCCCAAATTGTCGCCGACGAGCTCGGGGTTCCGATCGATCACGTGAGTGTGATCCACGGCGACACCGACAAAGTGCAGTACGGCATCGGTACCTTCGGTTCGCGCGGAACGGCGGTCGGCGGCGCAGCGCTCAAGATGGCCATCGAGACGATCCAGGCCAAGGCGATTACGATCGCCGCGCATCAATGGGAAGCCAATCCGGACGACCTGGAATATCGCGAGGGCAAGATCGGCGTCAAGGGTGATCCCTCGAAGTCGATGACGACTGCGGAAGCGGGCTTCCTCGCCTTCATGGGCGACCATCTGCCGCCGGGTCTCGAGCCGGGCCTCGACGCAACGCGGCGGTTCGAGCCGCCGAACTTCGTGTTTCCGTTCGGCACGCACGTCTGCGTGGTCGAAGTCGACGCGCGCACCGGCGAAGTGCGGGTCGAAAAATACCTCGCGGTCGATGACTGCGGTCCGCTGATCAACCCGATGATCGTCGAAGGTCAGGTGCACGGCGGCATCGCTCAGGGTTTGGCGCAGGCACTTTTCGAGGAAGTCGTTTACGATGAACGCGGGCAGCTGCTCACCGGGACGCTGATGGATTACGCGATCCCGCACGCCGAACAGCTGCCGCACTTTCAGCTCGACCACACCGTTACGCCGACGACGGTCAACCCGCTGGGAATCAAAGGCGTCGGAGAAGCCGGCACGATCGGCTCGACCCCCGCGGTCGTCAACGCGGTCATCGACGCGCTGGCACCGTTCGGCGTCGTGCACATCGACATGCCGCTGCGTCCGGAGAAGCTCTGGTCGGCGATGCACGGCGCATCGAATGGGGTGACGCGATGATCCCGGTTGCCTTCGAGTACGTCCGCGCGACCAGCGTCGGCGATGCGATCCGGCTGCTGCGCGAGCACGGCGACGATGCCAAGCTGTTGGCCGGCGGCCACAGCCTCATTCCGATGATGAAGCTGCGGCTCGCGACCCCCGCGACGCTGATCGACATCAGTGCGATCCCGCAGCTCAACACGATCGCGGTAGCCGGAAACCGGATCACCATCGGCGCCCTGACGACGCACGCGGCGCTCGCGGCGAGCGACGCCCTGCGCGCGAGCGCACCGGTGCTGTGGGACGCGGCCAACCAGCTTGGTGATCCGCAGGTGCGCAACCGGGGAACGATCGGCGGTGCATCCGCGCACGGAGACCCGGCAGCTGACTATCCGGCCGTGCTGCTGGCGCTCGACGCAACCTTCACGCTCGCCGGTAACGACGGCGAACGGGAGGTTCGCGCCGGCGATTTCTTCCGCGGCATGTTCGAAACCGCGCTTGCGAGCACTGACGTGCTGACGAAGATCGCGTTCGATGCTGCTCCCGCGTCGGCGTACGTCAAGTTCCATCATCCGGCCTCGCACTACGCGGTCGTCGGTGCGGCGGCGGTCCTGACGATGAACGGCGGGACGATCGCCTCCGCGCGCGTGGCACTCAGCGGCGTCGGCGATGCCGCGTTCCGGGCCGGCGCCGTCGAGGGCGCCCTGGCGCGGGTCAATGCGGCGGACAGCGCCGCAGTCCAGGCTGCATGTGCGGGCGCCGCAGCGGGCACCGAGGCACGCTCGGACACCTTCGCGTCAGCGGCGTATCGGGCGGCGATGGCCGACGTGTATGCCGCGCGCGCGGTTGCGCTGGCGGCAGCACGCCCCGGCCGTCGCGGATGAGCGAGAACCGCCGCGGGGGCTGACCGGGACGGATGACGGCCCGGGCCGAACGCCCGAGGCCGCCATCATGGAAGTACTCCGTTTCTCCGGACTCGCCCGGCACTACGGTGCGCACGAGGTCTTCAGCGACCTCGCCGGCGTGATCCGCGACGGCGATCGCATCGGTCTGGTCGGACCGAACGGCGCCGGCAAGTCGACGCTGGTTCGCCTGCTGGCCGCGCGCGACGAACCCGACGCGGGAACGGTCGTGCGCGCGCGGGAGCGGCGGCTCGGGTACCTCGCGCAGGATGCGGCCGAGCGCGGTCCGCAGACCCTGCGCGCCGCGTTCGACGAAGCGCTCGCGGCCGGCAACGCGGCCGAGTGGGAAATGCGCGCGACGCTCAACCGGTTCGACTTCGGTGAGGGGGACCTCGACCGGCCGCTGACGACCTTTTCGGGCGGCCAGCGCACCCGGGCCCTGCTGGCGCGGACCCTGCTCGAAAGCCCGGATTGGCTGATCCTCGACGAGCCGACGAACCACCTCGATCTCGACACGGTGCGCTGGCTGGAAACCTACGTGGCGCGCGATCCGCGCGCGTTCGTCATCGTCTCGCACGACCGGTACTTTCTCGAGACCGTCACGACCGGGATCTGGGAACTCGACCGCGGGGGACTCACGACCTACGACGTGCAGCCGGGCCGCGCGTACAGCGACTATCTCGAGCAGCGTGAAACGCTGCGCGAGCAGCAGCGGCGCGACTACGCGGCGTACACCGCGGAGCGGACGCGGCAGAAGGGCGTGATCGCGGAACTGCGTACGCACGGTTCCCACAACTACAGCCACGTGCGCAGCCGCGAAAAGGCGTTCGCCAAACTGGACGCGGTCGCGGCGCCGCCGCCCGAACGCCGCGCTATTTCAGTCGCACTGCGCGCCGCGCGCCGTGCTACGGGCGGCCCGGCCGTCGACGTCAAAGGCCTGACCAAGGCCTACGACCGGACGCTCTTCGCGGGCGTGACGGCGCATTTCGTGCGCGGCGACCGGGTCGCGATCGTCGGTCCGAACGGGGCCGGAAAGTCGACCTTCCTGCGCATTCTCGCCGGCGAGCAGCAGCCCGACCGCGGCAGCGTCCGCTACGGCACCGGGCTGCGCACCGCCAGCTACGCGCAGACGACGGTCGACGATCTGCCGTCCGGTGCGACCGCCGCCGAGGCGGTTGCGCAGATGGGGGTCACGGCCGAAGAGGCGCGCTCGCTGCTGGGACGGCTCAACCTCGGCGGCGACGCGGTCGACAAATCGGTCGATGCGTTCTCGGGCGGTGAGCGGCGCCGCATCATGCTGGCGCGCCTGATGGCGCAGCGGGCGGACTGCCTGTTCCTTGACGAGCCGACCAACGACCTCGACATTCCGAGCCGCGAAGCGCTCGAAGACGTGCTGGCGAGCTACGAAGGCGCGCTGTTCGTCGTCTCGCACGACCGCTATTTGCTCAAACGCCTCGCCGAACGCGTCGTCGCCATCCGCGACGGCAGCGCGACGGTCGTCGACGCCGACTACGCAACCTATGAGCGGCGCCTTCACCAGCCGAAGCAGGGTGATGCGCCGGCGCCGAGTACGCCGCCGAAAGATGCCGTGCCGGCGCGCGACCGAGCCTCGGGCCATGAAGCCAAGCTCGAACTCGGCCGCCGTAAACGCGCGCTGACGGAGGCCGAAAAGCGCGTCGCCGAGCTCGACCGCGAAAAGGCCGAACTCGAGCGCTTGTTCGCCGCGCCCGGTCTCTACGACGACCCGGAGGAGATCGTGCGCCTGGGGCGCCGGATGGATGCCGTCAACGCCGAAAGCGAAGCGGCGATGGAAGCCTGGGAGGTTGCAACCGAGGCGCTGGAGGGCTGGGCCGGCACCGCGGAATCTTCTCCGTAAGGGACCTGCGGCGAGAAACGATTCGTCGAGATTCGGGTTGAAAGGGTGTACCGTGCTGGGCGATTTCCATCCGCTCGTCGGCTCGTGGTTTGCGGACCGCTATGGCGAGCCGACCGAGCCGCAGATTCAGGGCTGGCCGCTCATCCGGGCAGGCCGCGACGTCCTCATCTCCGCGCCGACCGGCTCGGGGAAGACGCTCGCCGCCTTCACACACTGTCTGGACGATCTGGTGCGGCGCGCGGCGTCCGGCACGCTGCCCGACCAGACCCTCGTCGTCTACGTCTCCCCGCTCAAGGCGCTGACCAACGACGTCCGCAAGAATCTCGAAACACCGCTGGGTGAGCTCATGGCGCTGGCCGGCGAACGCGGGCTCGAGCTGGCGCCGATCCGCACCGCGACGCGCACCGGCGATACGACGCAGGCCGAGCGCGCGCGCATGCTGCGCAAACCGCCGCACGTGCTGGTCACCACGCCCGAATCGCTGTACATCCTGATGACCGCCGAGAAGTCACGCGCGCTGTTCGCCGGCGTCGAGACGGTGATCGTCGATGAGATCCACGCCATGGCGGCCGGCAAGCGCGGCGCGCACGTGACGCTGACGCTAGCGCGCCTGGACGCCTTCGTGCGCGCGCAGGGTGGAAAAAAACCGCAGCGCATCGGGCTTTCCGCGACGGTCCAGCCGATCGAACAAGTCGCGGAGTTCCTCAGTCCGCAGGCGGCGATCGTCGACATCGGCCACCGCCGCGCGATGTCGCTGGCGGTCGAAGTGCCGCGCGACGAACTGGGCCCCGTTGCCAGCAACGAGATGTGGGGCGAGATCTACGACCGTGTCGCCGAGCTGATCCTGGCCAACCGCACGACGCTGATCTTCGTGAGCACGCGACGGATGAGCGAGCGCGTCGCCTTTGCGCTGACCGCGCGCTTAGGCGAAGACGTCGTGCTGCCGCATCACGGCAGCCTCTCGCGCGAACTGCGCTTCGAGGTCGAACATCGGCTCAAGAGCGGGCAGCTGCGCGCCGTGGTGGCGACCGCATCGCTCGAGCTCGGCATTGACATCGGCACGATCGATCTGGTGGTTCAGCTCGGATCGCCGCGGGCGATCGCGGTCGCGTTGCAGCGCGTCGGCCGCTCGGGGCATTGGGTCGGCGCGAAACCGTCGGGACGGCTGTTTGCCACCACCCGCGACGAACTGATCGAGTGTGCCGCCCTGGTGGGCGCGATGCGCAGCGGCGCGATCGACGCGCTGTGCATTCCCAGCGCGCCGCTCGACATTCTGGCGCAGCAGATCGTCGCCGCGGCGGCCGCCGACGATTGGTCCGCCGACGCGCTGTTCGCGATGGTGCGCGAAGCCTATCCCTATCGCGCGCTGCCGCGCGCCGACTTCGACCAGGTCGTCGCGATGCTGGCCGACGGCGTCGCGACCTCGCGCGGGCGCAGCGGCGCGTATCTGCACTACGATCGCGTGAACGGCATCCTGCGCGGCCGGCGCGGGGCGCGCATCGCCGCCATCACCTGCGGCGGCGCGATCCCCGAGACCGCCAATTACAACGTCGTCGCGGAACCCGACGGCCACGTGGTCGGGACCCTCGACGAGGATTTCGCCGTCGAGAGCATGGCCGGCGACATCTTCTTGCTCGGCACGACGTCATGGCAGATTCGACGGGTCGAACCAGGCGTCGTGCGGGTGGAAAACGCGCACGGCGCGCCGCCCTCGATTCCGTTCTGGAACGGTGAGGGACTCGGGCGCACGATCGAGCTCTCGCACGAGGTCTCGGCGCTGCGCGCGGCGATCGACGAACGTGACGACGCCGCCGCACGCGAACTGCTGATCGAAAACTGCGGCTGTGACGCGGGCGGCGCCGAACAGGCCGTTGCCTACATCCGCGACGGGAAGCGCGTGCTGGGCACGGTTCCCACCGGCACCACGGTCGTTGCCGAACGCTTCTTCGACGAAGGCGGCGGGATGCAGCTGATCCTGCACACGCCCTTCGGCGCGCGCATCAACCGGGCGTGGGGGCTCGCGCTGCGCAAGAAGTTCTGCCGCTCGTTCAATCTCGAATTGCAGGCCGCCGCGACCGACAACGGCATCTGCCTTTCGCTGACCGATCAGCATGCGTTCCCGCTCGAGGTCGTGTTCGAGTTCGTCAAGTCGGCCAGCGTCGAGCACACGCTGACGCAGGCGCTGCTCGATGCGCCGATGTTCGCCGCCCGCTGGCGCTGGAACGCGACCCGGTCACTCGCGATCCTGCGCTTCAACGGCGGTAAGAAGGTCCCGCCGCAGCTGCTGCGGATGCGGGCCGACGATCTGATGGCTGCCGTCTTCCCCGATCAGGCCGCCTGCGTGGAGAACCTCAGCGGTCCGGTACGGATCCCCGACCACGTGCTGGTGCGCGAGACGATCGACAACTGTCTCCACGAAGCGATGGACCTCGACGGCCTGATCGCCATCCTGCGCGAGCTCGAAGCGGGCGGGATTCGGACGGTCGCCGTGGACACGCCGGAGCCGTCGCCCTTTTGCCACGAGATTCTCAACGCCAACCCGTACGCGTATCTCGACGACGCACCGCTCGAGGAACGGCGCGCGCGCGCCGTGACCCTGCGGCGCACGACGCGCTCCGACGCGGACGACGGTGCCGGCGTCCTCGATCCGGCGGCGATCGCCGAGGTCACCGAATCGGCCTGGCCGCTGGTGCGCGACGCCGAGGAACTGCACGACGCGCTCGCGACGCTGATCGTACTGCGGCCGCTGGCGGCCTGGGCGGGCTGGTTCGAGGAGCTCGTCGCGCAGCGCCGCGCGACGACGCTGGAGCTGGGCTCGCAGCGGCTTTGGACCTGCGCCGAACGTTTGACCTGCGCGCGTGCGGCCTATCCCAACGCGTCGTGCGATCCCGCGATCGACGCGGTCGCGAGCGGTCCGCCCGTCGACGGACGCGACGAAGCGCTGGCTGAAATCGTGCGCGGCTGGCTCGAATCGAGCGGGCCGATCACGGTGGCGGAGTTTGCCGCGCAGCTCGGCGTCGAACGCGAGGCAATTGAAGCGGCGCTGATCCGCTTGGAAGTCGAAGGCCAGGTCTTGCGCGGCCGTTTCCGGGGCCAGGACGAAGAGTGGTGCAACCGCCGCATCCTGGCGCGCATCCACCGGCTGACGCTCGGCGCGCTGCGGCGTGAGATCGAACCGGTCAGCACCGCCGACTACGTGCACTTTCTCCATCGCTGGCAGCACGTCGCGCCGTCATCGCGGCTGCACGGCATCGATGGGACGCTGCACGTCGTGCGCCAACTGGCCGGGTACGAAATCCCGGCCGCAGCCTGGGAGGCGTCGGTGCTGCCGGCGCGCGTCGCAGGCTACAAACGCGAATATCTCGATCGTCTGTGCTATTCGGGTGAAGTGATGTGGGGCCGGCTCTCGCCGCATCCCGCCCTCGAACCCGACGAGAGCGAGCGCGCGCGGCGGGTGCGTCCCACCAAGCTGGCCCCGATCGCCCTGTTCGCGCGGGAGGACTTCGCGTCGCTGGGCGTCGCGCGCGCTGAAATGCGCGACGCCGCATTGTCCGGCGCTTCGATCGATGTGCTCGCAGAGATCGAGCGTCGCGGCGCACCGTTCTTCAACGACATCACCCGCGGGACGAATCGACTTCCGAGCGAGGTCGAGGAGGCGCTCTGGCAGCTGGTCGCCGCCGGCCTGGTCACCGCCGACGGGTTCGACGCGCTGCGTTCGCTGATCGATGCCAAACGCCGGCTCGGCGAAAAGGGCCGCCGCGCGCGGCCGCGCTCCTCGGGCGGCCGCTGGACGCGTTTGGTCTCCGACACCGGCGAGATCGATGCCGATTCGTTCGCGCGCCGGCTGCTCGCGCGCTGGGGCGTCGTCTTTCGCGACGTGGTGGCGCGCGAGTCGCTGGCGCCGCCCTGGCGGCGCCTGCTCGCTGCGCTGCGCCGGATGGAAGCGCGCGGCGAGATTCGCGGCGGCCGCTTCGTAGCGGGCTACGTCGGCGAGCAGTTCGCGCTGCCCGAGGCCGTCGACGCGTTGCGCGCCGCGCGGCGCGCCCGCGACGACGCGGGCGAGATCGTCGATGTAGGGGCCTACGATCCGCTGGTGATTGCGTCGTCACTGCTGCCGGGCGGCGGCCCGCGCCGGCTGCGCTCGGCGTCGTAGTCGATGCGGACGCTGCGGCTCGGGCGGACCGGGCTCAAGATCTCCGAGATTTGTCTGGGCACGATGACGTTCGGCCTGCAGACCGAACGCGACGAGGCGTTTGCGATCATGGACGCGGCCGACGCCGCGGGGATCGACTTCATCGACGTCGCCGACGTGTATCCGGTCGGTGGAACGCTCGACACGGTCGGGCGCACCGAGGAGATCGTCGGTGCATGGCTGGCCGGCAAGCGCGACCGCTTCGTCGTCGCCACCAAAGTGTACGGCGCGACCGGTCCGGGGCCCAACGACGCCGGGCTCTCGCGCCGGCACATCATCGCGGCCTGCGAAGCCTCGCTGCGCCGGCTCGGCACCAGCTGGATCGACCTCTACTACATCCACCGCTGGGACCCGCAGACGCCGATCGACGAAACGCTGGCGGCACTGGAGGCCTTGCGCGCGTCAGGCAAGATTCGCTACGCGGGCTGCAGCAACGTCGCCGCCTGGCAGATGATGGCGTCGCTCGCTGAGTCAGAACGCAGCGGCGGCGTGCGCTTCGACGCCGTGCAGCCGCGCTACAATTTGCTCTTTCGCGCGATCGAAACGGAGCTGCTGCCGGCAGCCCAGGCCAACGGCGTCGGCGCCATCGTCTTCAACCCGTTGGCCGGCGGTTTGCTGACCGGCAAGTACAAACGCGGCGAAGCACCGCGTGAAGGAACGCGCTTCACGCTCGGCAACGCCGCGCAGCTCTACCAGCAGCGCTACTGGCAGGACCAGCAACTCGACGCCGTCGAGCGCCTGGGAGCGTTTTTCGCGGCGCGCGGAAAGACGCTGACCCACGCCGCCCTGCGCTGGGTGCTCGATCAGCCCGGGGTCACCGCAGCGATCGTCGGAGCCAGCCGTGCCGCCCAGCTGGGCGATTCGCTCGGGGCGCTCGAGATGACGCTCGATGAAGATGAGCGGACGGCCTGCGACGCAGCCTGGTATGCGCTGCCGCGGCGCCGGCCGGACGAGGATCGCTAAGAGGCGTGGCGGCCCAATTTCTGCGCCACGGCAGCAACACCGCGCTGCTCCTGATCGTTGCCGCGCTGATCGTCGCGTTCGCGATCGCGCGCGTCCTGCCGCTGCCGGCCGCGATCGCGCTCGGCGCGGTCGTGTTCTTCATCTCGGAATACACCACGCATCGCTTCCTGCTGCATGCGCCCCCGCAGAAGCATCCCTTCATCCTCTCCTTGCAGCATCGGCTGCACTACGATCATCACGTCGAGCCGGCCGCGCTCGAGCTGCTCTTCCTGCCGCTCTGGTTCGCGCTGCCGGCGGCGGCGCTCACCGCCACGCTCTACGCGCTGGTGACGCGGAATCTCGCCCTGACCGGCGCGCTGCTGCTGGGCAGCGTCCTCGCGCTGCTGTACTACGAGTGGGTGCACTACGTGGCCCACATTCCGTTCGAGCCGCGCACGCCGTTCGGACGCTGGATCAAGAAATACCATCTCTGGCATCACTTCAAGAACGAGCGGCTGTGGTTCGGCGTCACGAACCCGTCGATGGACCTGATCGGACGGACGTATCGCGCGGTCGCTGAGGTCGAACGCTCCGGCACGACGCGCACGCTCTTTCCATAGTGAATTCGGCTACGCCGAATCCGTCGCGTTTTGGGCTTCGCCCAAAGCCGCCTTCCTTCGTGGAAGAACTCGGATGCGCGAAGGGGTCGACGTCGTCGAACCCACCTCAGCGGCGGCGCGTGGTCTCCATCTCGGCTAGCGTCTCGGGGCACACCCAAATCGACGGCGTGCGCTGATATTCCAGCGTCGTTGCGATCGACTCGGAGAGATCCGCGCCGAAGAAACGTTCGACCAGCCACAGGGCCAGATCGATGCCGTGCGTGACGCCGCCGCTGCTCGAGATCGCGCCGTCGTCGACGACGTGCGCGTCGACGATCGTCGCGCCAGACGAGCGCAGTTCGCCCATCGCGCCGCGATGGGTTGTCGCGTAACCGTTCCGGAGGATGCCCGAAGCCGCGACCGCCATGGCGCCGGTGCACACCGAGGCGATCCGGACCTCGGACGCGTGGGCCTTCGCGATCAGGCGCGGCAGGTCGCCCCGGGCGATCTCGGCCCGGATACCGCGGCTCGCCTGCGCGACCCAGCCGCCGCCCGGGATCACCAGCAAGTCGGGGGTCTGCTCGAGCGGGCCGTCCGTACCGAAGCGCAGTCCGTACGCTCCGACCAGCTCCCGCTCGCCGTTCACGGACACGATCGTCACCCTGACGCCGGGGCGCTTTTGGGCAACCCGGGCGAAAACCTCGAATGGCCCGACAACGTCGAGCTCGTCAACGCCGTCAAAGGCAAGAATCGCGATGGAAAACGCTTCCATGGAAGGGCGCGACACTTAAGGCCGCGACCTATCCACTCCCCCCGCCGTCTGCCGGCCGGCACGCGAAATGTACGAAAGCCGACCGATTTCCAAGCGAAAAGCCCGGTCGACGAATCGCCCGGGCTCTTTGCTGGACTGCGAGACCCGAAGGTCTAGCGGTAGGACTGCCGCTGCGCGAAGCAGTCGCGGCAATACACGGGCTTGTCGCCGCGCGGCTGGAACGGAACCTCGGCAACCTTGCCGCATCCGCTGCAGGTAGCCTGGAACATTTCGCGCGCGGGACGTCCGCCCCCGGCACCATAACCGCCGCCGCCGCCGCCGGAACCGGAATAGGATCCGCCGCCGCCGCCGCCGCGCTGGCTCTTCCGAGCCGCCCGGCAATCCGGGCAACGGTTCGGCTTGTTGGTGAAGCCCTTCGCGGCGAAGAACTCCTGTTCACCCGCTGAGAAGGTGAAGGGGGCATTGCAGTCGGTGCAATTCAGCGTTTCATCAGTATACATCGTAGACTCCGGCGTCGTGGTGGTGAAGACTCGTCCGATGTACCTGAATCACAGAAACGCTTACTAGCGCCAGACCGGGACACGACTAGTTCTATCAGCCGGACGAATGACGCCTCGAGTCGTCCGGCTCGCCCACGATAACACACATTGGGGCGAAATGGGTGCAAACAGGCGGCGAAAAGGTCCCCCAGGGGTACCTGACGAGGGTCCGCCCGGACCTTAACGGTCGCGGTTGATGAGGTAGTCCCAGGTGAAGCCGGCTGCGACGCCGACCATTCCGATTACGATAGCGCTGGTGATCATTGCGTGTCTGCAACCCGCTTCAAGCACGGAAAGTTGCCCGCGTGAGCGAAACGAATCGCCGCGCCGACACGTCTCACCGAGCGAACCAGCCTACCGCTGAAAAGGAGCCAGTATTCCCCCTCCGCGTCGACGGCGGGGCGGCGGCAAAAAACGCCGCGAGCCCCTCACCCCCGTCATCAAAGAAGATACCCTTAGCCTCGTTGGGCGCGTCGTCGAGACGTTCCCCAGCTCGACGTTCAAGGTCGAACTCGAAAACGGTCACACGATCCTCGCGAGCTTGGCCGGCCGCCTGCGCCGTTTCCGGATTCGGATCACGCCGGGCGACGATGTCGACGTCGAACTCTCACCCTACGACTTGACCCGCGGCCGCATCACGTACCGCCGCCAGGGGCGCAACGCATAGCGGATTCGGCTGCGCCGAATCCGTCGCGTTTTTCGGGCTTCGCCCGAAA
>Ga0182015_10000768_pt1 | contig 44485 bp, 42 predicted proteins | sample 712P3MmetaG_FD_120478 | JGI IMG/M metagenome (GOLD analysis project Ga0182015, IMG submission 120478) | Permafrost microbial communities from Stordalen Mire, Sweden - 712P3M metaG | ecosystem: Environmental > Terrestrial > Soil > Wetlands > Permafrost | place: Sweden: Stordalen | collected...
ACCGAGACGACGCTGAACTACATCGCGGAGATGACCCAAGCCTATCTGGTGAAATACGATGCCCAGAACCGTCCGTATCCCGAGCTTGTGACCGTCGTCCCGACGCAAGCCAACGGCGGCATCAGCAAAGACGGCGACACGATAACGTGGCACCTGCGCCACGGCGTGCGCTGGTCCGACGGAGCGCCCTTCACGGCCGACGACGTCGTATTCTCGACGCGCGTCGTGCTGAACCCGGCCAACAACGAGGTAGGCCGCGACGGTTGGAATCTCATCACAAAGATCGACGAACCGGATAAGTACACCGTGGTGTACCATTTGAAGCATCCCTACTCGCCGTACATTCCGACGTTCTTCGGTAGCGCGGGGGCGAACCCGGACGTATTACCCAAACATTTGCTCGCCAGCTATCCGAACATCAACAACGCCCCCTACAATGCGAAGCCGGTCGGGATCGGCCCGTTTCGCGTGCTGCTGTGGAAGCGTGCCGACAGCGTCGAGCTGGAGGCCAATCCCTACTACTTCCGCGGTATGCCGAAACTGCAACGCGTGACGTACAAGCTCATTCCCTCGCTCGACACGCTGCTGACGCAGATGCAAACGGGCGATGTCGAGCTGTGGCCGGAGCTGCCGGCCTCATACATCAATCAGACCAAGGCGATCTCGAGCATCCACACCGACGTTCAGCCGGGCATCTTCTACGGGCATCTCGACTTCAACGTGACACATCCGTTGGTGAGCGACGTGCGCGTGCGTGAGGCGATACGCTATGCGATCGACCGCCCGCAGATCGTGCAGAAAGTCTCGCACGGCTACGCAATCTTGCAGGATAGCATCATTCCGCCAAGCCAGCCCTTCGCGCCCAAAGGCATTCCGGTGATTCCGTACGATCCGGTCAAGGCGCGCGCGCTGCTCGACCAAGCCGGGTGGCCGGTCGGCCCAGGCGGCATTCGCGTGAAGAACGGCCAGAGGCTGGCGCTGCAGTTTCCCTACTTCACGGGCTCGGCAACGTCCGACGCTATGGTCGAGCTGATCCGTGAGAATCTCCGCGCCGTCGGGATCGAGATCGAGACGCGGAAGTTTGCGCCCGCGATGTTCTTCGCGCCCTACCAAAACGGCGGAATCGTGTATGGCGGCAAGTGGGACATGACGATGTTTTCGTGGGGATCGCAGCCCAATCCAGACGTCTCATTTTTGTTTGAATGCAACCAAATTCCGCCGAATGGCGAGAACGTTCTGCACTACTGCAATCCGAAGCTCGACGTACTGCTGGAAGAGCTCAAGAAGACGTACGACCCCGTCAAGCAGATGCAGCTGTTGACCCAAGAGATGCGTATCGTCGTGGCCGACGTCCCGACGATCGTGATCGAAATTCCCGACGTTGGCTTCGCCTACAGTCCCAGCCTCACCGGATACCATCCCAACCCCTTCACGCCGTTCGACAATATGATGAATGTCGATATATAGCGACGGCCAGCAGCGCGCAGCCTAGAAGCGAGAGCGCGCGCAAGACCGCCCACGACGCGACCGGCTGGTAGAGGCCGGTCGCGCGCTGTTGCGCGAGCCATATCTGCGCGACGGTTGCGTGCACCGGCGCCGAAAACGCCTGCATCGCTGCCGGCCAGACCGGTGCCGGGTGCGCGAGCGCAAGCACGGCCGCACCGGCGAACAGCGCGCCGACGGCGATGCCGGCGACGCGTAACGACGAACCGACACCCTCGCAGAGTGCCGCGAACGCGCACCACGCGGCGGCGGCCAACAGCGCACTCTGCGCGAGTCCCCCCGGGCGCTGCGCCAAGCCCAGCCAATCGATTGCCACGAGCATCGTGCCGGCCAGCGCCAGCGTGCGTGCGCGCGCTCCGGCGTTGCGCGCGCACCAAACGGCAGCGGGGAACGCGACGAGCAGATCGTGCTCGTGCCAAAACAGGGTAGCGAAGGGCGCAAGCACCGACCAAGCCGCGAAACGCGCGAACCCATCGCGGATGCGAAGACCGATCAGCAGCGCCGCGGCCACTGCCGCCACTGCGCTGACGATCGCAACGAACACCGCCGCGTTCGGCGGCGCACCAAAGCCGTAGGCGATCGCTGCGGGCGTCAGTTGGATCGCCGAGAAGCGTTCGACCGCGCCGTGCGCCGCGCCGGCGCGCGCATAGGCTGCGGGCCAGTTCCAACCGGCGACCGCGGCACCCAGCAAATAGGTGAGGGCCGCTGCCGCGGTTATCGCTGCCGTCGCGCGATTGCGGCCGAGCTGCGATATCAGGCCGGGGACGATGTTTGGCTGGGCAAAGGCGAGCACGCCGCCAAGCGTAGCGATCAGCACCGAGCGGCGTGCCCAAACGACGAGCGCGACCGCCCCGAACGCGGCCGGCAATGCGAGCTGCCCCAAGGCCATGTCGCTGGTGATCGGGCCGAACGCGACCGCCAGCGCGAGCGCCGCCAGTAGGTTCGTGGCGCGCAGCGACGTTGCGGCACCGCGCAGCGAGACGATGACGAACCCGACCAGCGCACCCACCAGCACGAGCATCCAGATCGCAGCGGCCGTTGCGTAGGGCGTGCGCGCCGCGAGACTCCATGCCGGCAGCGTCGGCGGAGGATCGATAAACGGGAGCGCGCCTTCGCGGCGCGCGTCGACGCCAGGAACCGTTCGCTCGAAACGCCAGATCGATGCCGAATACGGATCGACGTGGGCGTTGTAGGCGGCCCCGGCCGACCAGAAGGCTTCGAAGTCACGGGCGATCGGGCCGGGAGTTTCGGGAGGCCGCGCCGCCAGGATCGCGATCGCGATCGCAAGATAGGCGGCGATCAGGAGCGTGCGGCGCGTCACCAGCCGTAGCGGCTCGCGCCTGCGGGCGTGGCAACCGCGTGCGATTGCGACATCACGAGGAGCAGGCCGAACAACGTTGCCAGATACCACACGCTGACCCGAGCGCGCGCGCCGAAGGTCATCCGCGCGGCACGCGGATCGACGTGGCCGCGCCACGCCGCCAAGATCGCCGGCAATCCCAGGGCGCCGATGATGACGATGAAGAGCAGCGGGATATGCCAGAAAATCGCCAGCGCGATGAAGACCGCAAAACCAACGATCCATAGCGGGGGCCAAACCGCGCCGATGACCCGTCCGCCGTCGAACGGCGGCACCGGAATCATGTTGAAGAGATTGAGGAACGCCGAAAGATCGGCACAGGCAAACCAAAACCGGTCGTGCTGCGCGTCGCCGATGACGTAACAAGCGGCGGCAAGCCCGAGCCCCGTCAAGGGGCCTGCGAGCGCGATGTACGCGTCGTGCTCGAGATCGTCGGGTGGCGTTCCGGCGGTAAACGCGCCGAGGAGCGGAATGAATGCCGGCAGCCGCGCCGGCAAGCCGTAGGCGCGGAAGGCGAAGTAGTGGCCCAGTTCGTGCGCGAGCAACAGCAGCATGATCACCACCGCGAGCTTCCAGCCGAAGATGACGACGTAAATCCACAGCGAGAGCAAGAAGCTCCAGCTGACGCCGAAGAACTTCGCGAAGACTAAGAGAAACTTGAACTTCACGAGGAAGGCGACGACGGCCGCGAGGATTGCGCCGATGCCGCGGTTGCGACGCGGGGACGGCGCCGGGGCGGGGGCCGGAAGGTTATCCACGCGGTGCTCTTCAACCGCATGTCGTGCCGGTCATCGTTATCGCCGGCGGCGGCTTCGCCGGGGTCGCCGTGGCCCGCAGGCTCGAGCGCCGATTGCGCCCGGGCGAAGTGGAGATCGTCGTCATCAGCCGCGAGAACTTCACGCTTTTTACGCCGATGCTCCCCGAGGTGACGTCGGGCGAGATCGAGGTGCGCCACGTCGTCACGCCCGTGCGCCAGCAGCTGCACCGCAGCCGCTTTATCTTGGCGGAGGTCGTGGGCCTCGACGTCGAGCGGCGCACGCTCACGTACCGGCATCTCTTAACGGGCGCGTCGGTCGAGCAGCGGTACGATCAACTGGTGCTCGCCCTCGGCTCGGAGACCTCGACCTTCGGCATACCCGGCGTGTCCGATTCGACCTGGCCGCTCAAGACGCTCGACGACGCCGACGCGCTGCGCAATCATCTCGTCGCGATGCTCGAACTTGCAGATGCGATCGACGACGAAGCGCAGCGGCGCCGTCTGCTGACGTTCGTCGTCATCGGCGGCGGCTTCACCGGCGTCGAAACGGCCGGAGAGATATTAGAGCTCTTTCGCAGCGTACTGCCCCTGTACGAGCGGCTGCGCGAAGAGGATCTGCACGTCGCGTTGGTCGAGGCAGGACCGGTGCTGCTCGCGGGACTGCCCGCGAAGATGGGCACGTACTCCCGCCGCATCCTCGAGCGGCGTGGCGTCGAGGTCGTGACCGGTGACGGCGTCACCGCGGTCGACGCGCGCGGTCTTTCCTTGCAGAGCGGACGGCGGATGGAAAGCGAGACGGTGATCTGGAGCGCCGGCGTGAAACCGTCGCCGACGATTGCCGGCACGCATCTTGCGCGCGGCGTACGCGGCGCGCTTCAAACCGGCCGCGACATGCACGTCGCAAACGCCGACGGAGTTTGGGCGATCGGCGATTGCGCGGCGATTCCCGACGGCCACGACGGGACGTACCCGATGACGGCACAACACGCGATTCGCGAAGGCCCCGCGCTGGCCGACAATATCGTTGCGACGATGCGCGGCCTTCCAACGAAACCGTTCGACTTTCGTTCGCTCGGCATGATGGCGGCCTTGGGTGGCCGCAAGGCGGTTGCGCAGCTTCCCGGCAACCGCGTCATCACCGGCTTTGCGGCCTGGGTCCTCTGGCGCAGCTACTACCTGCTGCGGCTGCCCGGCCTGGATCGCAAGCTGCGCGTCGCCTTCGACTGGGCGCTCGATCTGATTTTTCCCCGCGATACCGCGGAGCTGCGGTTCGGCAAGCGGCAGGCCGAAGAGCGGGCGAAGAGATAGCGCGCCCCAGGGAGAAGGCTGACCGATGCTGCGCGAGCCGATAGAACGTCTCATCCGCGATCCCAAAGAGTTCACGCGTGCCGTTCCCTTCCCCGATCCGGCGGAGATCCGGATCTACGACGAGACGCTGCGCGACGGCGAACAGATGCCGGGCGTCTGCTACACGCCCCCACAAAAACTCGAGATCGCCAAGGCGCTGGCAGATATCGGCGCCCACGTCATGAGCGTCGGGTTTCCCGCGGCCTCCGAGGGAGACCGGCGCACGCTGCAACTCGTGATGGATGCCAAACGGCGCGGTCAACTCGGCGACGTGGAGATCGTCGTGATGTGCCGCAGCAATCGCAACGATATCGACGTGACGGTAAAGACGCTGCGCGACGCCGGCATTAATCCCCGCGACGTGACGTTCTTCGTCTTTACCAGCGGCAGCGATCTGCACCTCAAGTACAAGATCGGCAAGACGCTGCTTCGCTACGAAGGACGCGACGAGCGCGAGTGGCACGATCTGCCGCTCGCGTTTTTCCGCGAGGCGAACATCCATCTCCAGTGCGATGCGATCCGGCACGCGCGCGAGAATGGCGTGGAGCGTATCGAGTTCGGCGCCGAGGACGGCAGCCGCGGCGACGTCGAGTACTTCATCGAGTACTTCAAAGCCGGATTGGCGGCCGGCGGCACGCGCCCCGCATGGCCCGATACCGTTGGCACCCTGACGCCCGAGGCGACGCGATGGTACTGCTCGCGCATCGTCGCCGGCCTGCCGGCGGGTCTGCCGATCGTCGCGCATCTGCATAATGACTACGGCTTGGGAACGATCAACGCGATCACCGCGACGTCGTGCGGCTTCAAAGTCGTTTCGGTCACCGCCAACGGTTACGGCGAGCGGGCCGGCAACGTGAAGCTCCACGAGTTCGTCGTCGCCCTGCGCGTGCTGTACGGCATCGACCTGCCGGGCTTCAAATACGACAAGCTGCGCGACTTGGCGCGCTTCATGGAGCGTATGAGCGGCATCCCCCTGCAGCAGCACGAGCCGATCGTCGGCACCAAAGTCTTCGCCCACGAATCCGGAATCCACACCCAAGCGATGCTCATCGATCCGCGCATGTACGAGGCGGTTCCGGGAGAGCTCGTCGGCGGTCGCACGAGCTGGGTCTTCGGGAAGCATACCGGAGCGGCGCTCGTCGAGGATACGCTCCGCCGCAATCGCGACCGTTTAACGCGCGCCGGCATCGAACCGAACTCCGATCTCGCGCACCGCGTCACCGACGAGGTCAAGCGCCTGCGTGAAGAGCGCGCGGCCTCGAGCAAGAGCGAGGAGACGATCGAAGCCTACGAAGTAGCAATGCGCCGCCTGTCGCTCAATGAAGACGACGTCGTCGACATCGCGATTGCCTTAGGAGCCCCCGCGAAAGCCTCGTAGCTCCATGTCATCCTGAGCGGAGCGCCCGCAGGGCGCGCAGTCGTACTCCCATGTCATCCTGAGCGAAGCGCCCGCAGGGCGCGCAGTCGAAGGACGTCTCGATCGTATCATCCTGAGCGAGCGCAGCGAGCCGAAGGACGTACTGCCCTGTCATCGTGAGCCTGTCGAAACCATGACGTGGTGCACAGGTTAGCAGTGCAACGTAACGCCGGATCGAGTACGATCGTCATGCAAAATGAGATGCCCGTATGCCGCATGGCGATGATCCACCATACCGAGGGTAACATGGTTACCCTGCACAAGCGTAGGATGCCGGCCTGACCCGGCGTACGGAGAGAGAGAATGAGCGATCGCAAGACCGGAACGCGCGACGAGTGGCTTGCCGCAAGACTGAAGCTGCTGGAAGCCGAGAAGGCGCTGACGCGGCGCGGCGACGAGCTCGCGCAGATGCGGCAAGAATTGCCATGGGTTCGCATGGACAAGGGGTATCGCTTCGAGACCGACGAGGGCGCGGCGACGCTCGCCGATCTCTTCAGGGGGCGATCGCAGCTGCTGGTGTATCACTTCATGTTCGGGCCCGATTACGAGGCAGGCTGCCCGTCGTGCTCGTCTATCGCGGACGGTTTCAACGGCTTCGTCGTGCATCTCGCCAACCATGACGTCACGCTCTGCGCCGTATCGCACGCGCCGCTGGCAAAACTGCAGGCGTTCAAGCAGCGGATGGGCTGGAGCTTTCCGTGGGCGTCGTCGTTTGGCAGTGATTTCAACTACGATTTCCACACGTCATTTACGAAGGAACAAGAGCAGTCGGGAGCCATCGAGTATAACTTTCGCGAGGAGAAGGTGCAGGCGACGCCGGCCGGCGATGAGACTCCCTCCTGGGCCGCCACGTTCGCGTCGTACGCCGGTACGGATCGGCAGACGTACGGGCGGGAAGCGCCCGGCATGAGCGCGTTTGCGTTGGAGGATGGCGTCGTTTACCATACCTACTCGGCGTACGCGCGCGGGGTCGACGGTCTCTGGGGCATGTACCAGTGGCTCGACCGCGCGCCCTTAGGTCGCAACGAGACCGACGACCCCTGGTACCGCCACCACGACAGGTACGACTAGGGGTGCTGCGACCAGCTCCAAGCGGCCATCACCCAGCCGTTAGCGGTGTTTCGCAGCGCGACGGTAAGAATCGAGCCGATCTCTTTCGACGGCTTGCCGTGCGCGTTCGAATGGAGCGTCGCGGAAACGACGACGTACGCTCGATTACCCACGACGACATTTTGCCATACCGGTCCGAGGGCAACGGTGCTGTTGGAGATGTCATTGTTCTTCATGAACGCCATCAATGCGTTCCACCAGGTGGCGCACGCGCTCGCGCCCTGCCACTCAAACGGCGGAAAATCGTCGATGATATGAGTCGACGAGCCGCAGGTCGCGACCCACGCTTTCATATCGCCGGCGTTAAACGCCATAACGGCACGCTTGACGGTGGCGAGCGCGCTGCTCGAGGTCGATGCGGCGCCCGTTCCAGGCATGGCCAGAAACGCAAGGGCTGCAGTCAAGGCAAAAATGGCAGATCGTTGGATTTTCATGGTCTCTCCTTTGAACGGCGGGAAGCGTCGTATAAATTTCGTCGTCACGTACTTCCTAAAGCGAGCCGCCAGGTCGCGACGAAGGCTTTGAACACGACCGGGAAGGCGTCGTGAGTGAAGCGCACGCTGCGCGAGCCGGTGCGCTCGAATCCCGGAATCGTCGCGACGAGATGTGCCTGCGCTGCGGTGACGAGCTGTACGTCGAGAACGATCGGCGGCTCGAACCGATAGAGCTGCGCTGAGCCGCGCTCGCGAACGGCGGCCTCCGCTTCGCGGCCGATGAGGCGCCGCGCCGCTTCGGGCATCATCGAGTTTGCGGCGAAGTTCCCGATCGCGGCTTTCACCACCGCGCCGCGAACCCACGGCATCTGTTCGCGCACGCCCTCGACGGTCGTGCGGTCCCCGCTGACGAGCAAGAGCGGGACGCCGTAATAGCCTAACAACCCTGCGTTGATCGTCGCCTCGCTGCAGCGCACGCCGTTGATGCGCGCCTCGTAAATAATCGACGGCGTGTAGGTGTGGCAAAGCACCGCGTCGGAGTTACCGGCGGCGCCGTGATAACCGATGAAGAAGGCGCCGTCGAAGCCGCCGTCGGCATCCTGCACCATCGAGAACGGCTTGCGGTTGCCGAAGATCACGCGGACGTCGGCCGGCAACTCGTCGAGCAGCAGGTTGCGCATCGGCCCGTGCGCGTCGTTGACGAGCATGCCGTCGGCCCCGCCTTCGCGCGCGCCGTCGATCGCGCTGACGATCTCCTGCGTGTAGTAGCGGCGAAACGTTTGGTACTCGGGGTGCGGCGTGCGCGCGTCGACCTGCTCCCACGAGCAGACGCCGGCGACGCCCTCCATATCGCCCGAGATATAAATAGTCATGCGATAGGGTTGGCCGCCGACGCCATGCGGGTCGCGACGATGAATGCCTGCAGGAGCGGCGGGAAGGTGTCGGCCGCAAAACGTACCGCGCGACCCCCGATGCGCTCGAATCCAGGCATAAGCTCAATGAAATCCGCCTGCTCGACCTGCGCCGTTTCGACGATCAGCTCGAACGGCGCATCGAAGGTAAACGGCTTCGCGCGCTCGGCGCGTTCGACCGCCTCGCGGGCACCGGCGCGGATCGCCGCCTGCGCGGCCCGCGGCGTCAGCGAGTTGATCGCCGAAAAGCCGATCGGATCCTTGACGGCGACGCCGACGATCCACGGCATCGCGGCGACACACTCATCGACGATCGTGCGATCGCCGGTGACGAGCAGCACCGGGACGCCGTAGCTGCCGGCCAGCGCCGCGTTGAGCAGCGCCTCGCTGCAGGGCACTCCGTTGATGGTGACCGCGTACACGTCGTCGGAGAAGGTGTGCGCGAGGGTGGCCGCGTCGCCGGCCTTCGCGTGATATCCGGTAAAAAAGGCCGCATCGACCCCCGAATCGATGCCTTGCGCCATGCTCCACGGCTTCGGCGCGCCGGAAATCACCCGCAGATCGTCGTCGCCGGGCAGTTCGTTGAGTACGAGGTTGCGCATCGACCAATGGGAGTCGTTGACGAGCACGCGGCGCGCGCCGGCTTCGCGCGCTCCTTCAATCGCGGCGCGAACTTCCTGCGTCATGTACCGTCGATAGATCGGGTACTCGTGGCGGTCGCTCGGGTCGCACTGCTTCCACGAGCACACGCCCGCCGTTCCCTCCATGTCGCAGGAGATGAAGAGGTTCACTGACGCAATGCGTCCTGCGCTTGGGCGAGGCCGGTTTGGGCCGCAACGTTACTCGGGTTCGCGCGCAGCGCCCGGCGGTAGAGCGGGATTGCTTCCGCGAAGTGATTCGAGGCGAGATACATGTCGGCCAGCTGCGTCAAGGCGACGTCATCGTTGGGATGCGCCGCGATGCGCTCCCGCAGCGTGCGCAGTTGCGCCATGACCGGCGCCGGCGGCCCGCCCTCGACGTCGTTTTTCGAACCTTGCTGCGGCGTCGACGCCCCTGGTGCGCCGGCAGTCCGTCCGAACACCGATCCCGTGACACCGAAGCCGTCGGCGACCAAATAGGCCATGATCCCGAGAAACACCGCAGCGAAAACGACGACGATGGGCACGTAGATGCGCGGCGGCAGCCCACCGGGAGCAGTGGAGGACACGAAGAATCGGTTGGACGCAGCGCGAAGAAAACCATGCGTGTTACCATCGGAAGCGGATATTCAACTGACCTTCGCGCGGCTCAACTACGAGTTCTTCAACGGCGAAGTTCCGGATTGCCGGATCGCCTACAACGCGCGCTTCTCCAACTCTGCCGGCCGCATCAGCTATTCGGGCCGGCCCCTGCTCATCGAGCTTTCGCCCAAGCATTTCCGCAACCGCCCGGATGCGCTCGAGGAGACGCTCCTGCACGAGATGGTCCACGCCTGGTGTTTCGCGAAATTTAAGGAAACCGGGCACGGTTCGCGCTTCAAGCGCAAGCTGCGCGAGTGCGGGTTGGGCTCGATCTACCACGAGCTCGGCAGCGTGCGCCCGCTGCGCGAGTCGAGCAAACGCTACATCCTGCGCTGCGAAGGCTGCGGCTTCGAAGCGCTGCGCCGCAGCCGCCCGAGCAGGCCCTCCAGCTGCCCTCGCTGCAACAAACGTCGCTTCGATCCTCGCTTCCCGCTCACGGTCTACGAGCTCGTCGAGATGCGCGCGGTCGGAACGACCCTCGACGTGCGCACGGCCGCCCGGAAAGGCCGCGACTGACGCCGAAACGCAGCGCCATGACGACGAGAATCGAGAGCGACTCGATGGGAGCGATACCGGTTCCCGGCGACAAGTACTACGGCGCGCAATCGGCGCGCTCGCTCGTGCACTTCGACATCGGCGACGGGACGTGGCCGCGCGACGTCATGCCGCGTCAAGTGATTCGGGCGATGGCGCTGTTGAAAAAAGCGGCGGCCTTGGTGAACCACGAGCTCGGCAAGCTCGACGAGGAGCGCACGCGATTGATCGTGGCCGCGGCCGACGAGGTGATCGCCGGAAAGCTCGACGCGCACTTCCCGCTGCGCGTCTGGCAAACCGGCTCGGGAACCCAAACCAACATGAACGTCAACGAGGTGATTTCGAACCGCGCGATCGAGCTGGCCGGCGGCGAGATGGGCTCGAAGAAACCGGTTCACCCCAACGACCACGTCAACATGTCGCAGTCATCGAACGACACGTTTCCGACGGCCATGCACGTTGCAGGCGCGCAGGCGATGGCCGAAATGCTGCCGGCGGTGCAGGCGCTGCGCGATGCGCTGCACGCCAAGGCGCAGCAGTGGAAGGATATCGTGAAGGTCGGCCGCACGCACTTGCAGGATGCGACGCCGCTGACGCTGGGTCAAGAGTTCTCCGGTTACGTCACGCAGCTCGATCGCGCGATGCACGCGTGCCGCGCGGCGCTCGAACCGCTCTACGATCTGGCGATCGGCGGCACTGCGGTCGGCACCGGGCTCAACGCGCATCCGGAGTTCGGCGCGCGCACGGCGGCGAAGATCGCCGAGCTCACTGGCCTGCCATTCCGCTCGCATCCGAACAAGTTCACCGCACTGGCTTCGCACGACGATTTCGTCTTTGCCTCGGGTGCGCTCAAGACGCTGGCCGCCGCGCTCATGAAGATCGCCAACGATATTCGCTGGCTGGCGTCGGGTCCGCGCGCCGGCATCGGCGAGCTGATTCTACCGGAGAACGAGCCGGGCAGCTCGATCATGCCCGGGAAAGTGAATCCCACCCAGTCCGAAGCCATGACGATGGTCTGCGTGCAAGTCTTTGGCAACGATCTCGCCATCAGTTTCGGCGCGACCCAAGGCAACTTCGAGCTCAACGTCTTCAACCCGGTGATGATCTATAACTTCCTCCACTCGACGACGCTGCTGCGCGATGCCTGCACGATGTTCCGCGAGCATGCCGTCGAAGGATTGCAAGCCAACGAAGAGCAGATCAAACGTTACTTAGACGAATCGCTGATGGTGGTGACGGCGCTCTCGCCGAAGATCGGCTACGACAAAGCGGCCGAGATTGCGAAGAAGGCGCATCACGACAAGACGACGCTGAAGAAGGCCGCGCTCGATTTGGGTCACGTCAACGAAGAGGAGTACGACCGCATCGTCGTTCCCAGGGAGATGACCTATCCGCGCTAGCGGCTCGTAACATGACTGCGTTCGATTACCTGACCGTCCTGGTTTCGATCGTGGTCGGGCTCGCGATCGCCAACGTCCTGGCGCGTCTTGCGGCGGTCATAACCGCGCGCGAACGCGTCGACTTCTACTGGCCACCGGTGGCGTGGGCAATCTGGATTTTTTTCATCGCGGTACAGCACTGGTGGGCCCAATGGAGCGTTCGTCACACCCGGGAATGGAACTTCGCAACGTTTTGGCTGGAGATGCTCTTTCCGGTCTTGCTCTTTTTGCTCTCCGCGCTCGTTTTGCCGGATCGCGACGAACATGGCAAGCTCGACCTGGGCCAGTGGTATTTTCGCAACCGGGCCTGGTTCCTGGCCGTGCTCTTTTGCTTGCTGGTCGTCAGTTTAGCGGAAGAGCTCGTGAGGACGGGGCGGATTGCGTCGCCGGTCAACCTCGGATTTCAACTCTTTTTCGGAGCGCTCTGCATCGTCGCATTTCTGTCAAAATCGCGCCGCGCACAAGAATGGATCACCGGAGTTGCGATGGTCTCGACGTTTGCCTACGTCGCGGTGCTCTTTCTTTACTTGCCGGCTTAAGCAAAATAGCGCGCCGATTGCTCGAGGTCTTGAATCAACGCGAAGCGTGCTTTTCCCTTAGAGCTGCCGCCATACGAGCGTTACGGCGGCGATGACCAGCGCGATCGCGACCACCAGCAACAACTGCGGCGATTTCAATCGCAGCGAAAGGCGCGCGCCGATCGGACCGCCCAGCAATCCGCCCGCCACCAGCGGGACGACGTCCTGCGCGACGATGTCGTGTTGCAGCACGTGGACCGCGAGGCCGACCGGCGACGTGAGTAGGATCGCGAAGTGCGAGGTCGCGCTGATCGCGTGCGCCGGCAGTTCCGAAAAATACAGGAACGTCGGCACGAGCACGATGCCGCCGCCCAACCCAAAGAGGCTGGAGAAGATGCCGACGATGAAACCGAGACCGAGCGTCGCGCGATACGACATGCCTTTGATTTCCGTGATCCGCTCCTGCTCCACGCGCCCGGCCATGCGCCGCTCGGCATTCCAGGCCATGTCCACCGCGACCGCGATCAACACGATCGCGAGAATCGTATCGAAGAGCCGGGCGGAGATGTGCAGCGAGACGATCGCCCCGAGGACACTGCCCGGCAAACCGCCGGCTGCGATGAGCCACCCGATCTTCAAATGAACGCGGCGCTGCAGCAAATAGGTGAAGGCGCCGCTCGCGCTGTTGGCGACGATGAGAATCAGCGACGTGCCGGCGGCGTAGGCCGGCGAGAACCCCATGAAGAGGCGCAAGATCGGAACGAGGATGAAGCCGCCGCCGAGGCCGACCATCGAGCCGAAAACGCTCGCCAGAAAGGCGGCGGCGAACAGCCCGAGCGCGGAGTGCAGGGGCTAGCTCGAACGGCCGATGTACCGGCGATCCCGCGTGTCGATCCGGATCACGTCGCCGCTCTCCACGAAGAGCGGCACGTTCACGGTAGCCCCGGTCTCGAGCTTCGCCGGTTTCGTCGTATTGGTGGCCGTGTCGCCCCTAAATCCCGGATCGGTTTCGACGATACGCAGTTCCACGTGCGCCGGCAAGTCGATGCCGATGGGCACGCCATCGTGAAACTGCACGTCGACGACCATGCCGTCCTTGAGGAAATCGGCAGGACCGCCGATGAGATCGCGCTGCAGCGTAACGTTTTCGAAGCTCTCCTGATCCATGAAGTGGTAACCGTCCGCGTCGTTATAGAGCATCTGCATCTGCCGGTTGTCGACGGTCGCGCGCTCGAGCTTTTCTCCGGCGCGAAAGGTCCGCTCCAACGTGGTACCGGTCCTGACGTTCTTCATGCGCGTGCGTACGAAGGCCGAGCCCTTTCCCGGTTTGACGTGCAAGAACTCGATGACCGTCCAAAGCTGGCCGTCGACGACGATGGTCACACCGTTGCGAAGATCGTTTGATGAAATCATGAGCCCCAGGAACTACTTTGAAAGGCGAATGGGTCCTTCCGTACCCGTGCGCAAGCGCGCGATGTTCTCGCCGTGCTTCAGGAGGATCACTAGGGCGGCGAAAACGCCGAAGGCCGTTTCCGGCAACGACCCCGTGAAATACCATAACGCAAATGGCGCCAGCACGCTGCCGAAGATGGATCCGACGGAGGAATAGCGCGTTATGGCCGCTCCCGCTAGCCAGCCCCCGAGCGCAACGAGACCGGCCGGCCACGAGAGCGCAAGGATCGCTCCGAAGAAGGTCGCAACGCCTTTACCGCCGCGAAATCGCAGCCAGGGAGAGAAACAGTGGCCGAGAACGGCGCCGGTCGCGACGATAGCGGCCATGACTTGATTGCCGGACGACACGAGCTGGAAATCCAAGTCCACGCTAAATAATTCGTACACTACGAATGTGGGAACGAATCCTTTGAGGGCATCGAGCACGAGCACCGCGGCGGCGCCGCCCTTACCGAAGGCGCGCAGCGCGTTCATCGCGCCGATGTTTCCCGAACCTTGCCGGCGGATATCGGTGCGATAGAACAGGCGCCCGACGAGATACCCGAAGGGAATCGAGCCGATCAGAAACCCGCCGATAAAAGCAGAGATCGGAATCATTATGAGGATCGCCAGCAGCGCGCCGGCGACGGGCGGGGAGAGCCCGGTGTCGCTCATCCCGGCTCCTCGCGTTCGCGGCGCGGGCGAAACTCCAACGTTAGCGGAACGCCTTCGAAGTCGAAATGCTGTCGTATGACGTTTTCGAGAAAGCGCTTGTAGTGCGTTTGCACGAGATCCGGATCGTTGCAGTGGAAGAGGAAGAGCGGCGGATGCGTCGCCGGCTGAGCGGCGTAGAAAATGCGCAGCACTTTCCCCGACGAAATCGCGGGCGGATGCGCGAGCACCGCGTCGCGGATGACGACGTTGAGCTGCGCCGTCGGTACGCGACGATCGAGATTCTCGGCGACGTGGGCGACCACCGGCATGAGGCTGCCTAGGCGCCGTTGGGTCTTCGCCGACAAGAACGTGATCGGGGCGAAGGCCGCAAACGGGAGCTGTTCGCGAATCGCGCCGCTGAGGTCACTTCGGGTAAAATCGCCGCCCTGTTCGCGCACGAGATCCCACTTGTTGCCGATCACGATCAAGCCCTTGCGCTCCTCGATGGCGATGCCCGCCAACCGCCGATCCTGTGCCATGATCCCGATCATCGCGTCGAAGATCAACAATGCGATGTCGCAGCGCGCGATGGCATTGAGCGAGCGCAGCGCGGCGTAGTATTCGATCGCGCCGTGCGCCTCGGGCTTCTTGTTCACGCCGGCGGTGTCGACGAGGCGGTAACTGCGATCGTGCCAACGAAAGGGCGTGTCAATTGCGTCGCGCGTCGTACCCGGCGTCTGCGAGACGAGCGTGCGCTCTTCGCCGAGCAGCGCATTGACCAGCGAGCTCTTCCCAACGTTCGGGCGGCCGATCACCGCGAGTTTGAGCTCGCCTTCGGTGGAGGATTCGGCGGGTTCGGACGGCAGCAACGCGACGATCCTATCGAGCAGATCGCCCGTGCCTTCGCCGTGAATCGCCGAGACGGCCACCGGCTCGCCGAAACCCAGCGCTGAAAACTCGGCGTGAACCGAAGCCGCCGCGCTCGGCGATTCCGCCTTGTTGGCCACCAGCACGATCGGTTTGTGTTTGCGCCGCAAGATATTCGCGACGTCGTCGTCGAGCGGATGCAGCCCGTCCTGCGCGTCGACGACCATCACGATAACGCCGGCCTCGTCGGCGGCGGCTTCGGCTTGACGGCGGGTCGCGTCGGCGAACTCGACGCCATGGGCGACGTCGGCGCTCGGATCGATGCCCGCGGTATCGACCAGGCTGAAGAAGCAGCCGCGCCAATCGCAGAGCGCATACAGCCGGTCGCGCGTCACGCCGGGCGTATCTTCGACGATCGCCAGGCGGCGGCCGATCAGGCGGTTGAAGAGCGCGCTCTTGCCGACGTTGGGGCGGCCGACGATGGCGACCGTAGTGGGGTGCAGCACGGCAGTTCCTTTCTGACCGAGAGCGAAGCAAACCCACGTGCCCAGCATCTACATCGAGACTTTCGGCTGTCAGATGAACGAATCCGACTCGCAGCACATCGCCGAACGCGCCATTGCCGCCGGCTATCGCGTCGCTGCCGCGCCGGAAGAGGCAAACGTCGTCGTGCTCAATACCTGCACCGTGCGCGACAACGCCGAGCGCCGGGCATACGGACGAATGAATCACCTCAACGCGCTCAAGCGCGCCAATCCGAGCGTTCGTCTCGTGGTGACCGGTTGCCTAGCCGAGCAGGACCGCGATCGCATGCGCCGGCGCGCTCCGCACGTCGACGCCATCTTCGGAACACGCGAGCTCGCGCAGCTCGGCGATCAGCTCGCGGCCTGGGAGCCGAACTTCGCGGACCTCGATTTCAGCGACGACCGGCTCTTGGTCGAGCCGCTGGGAGGCACCGCCGACGGCGTGGCCGGCGCGTTCTCGATGCTGCGAGCGTTCGTCACCGTGCAGCGCGGTTGTTCGTACTACTGCACGTTTTGCATCGTGCCCCACGTGCGCGGGCGCTTCGATCATCGGCGCGATGCCGATATCGTCGACGAGACGCGGTCGCGCGTCGACGCGGGCGCACGCGAGGTCTGCCTCGTGGGGCAAACCGTCAATGCGTGGCGAGATCCCGTCAGCGGCGCGGACTTCGGCGACCTGTGCCGGAACGTCGCATCGACGACTGGCGTCGAACGACTCAGTTTTATCTCGCCGCATCCCAAGGACTTCACCGATAAGGTTCTCGACGATCTCGCAGAGATCGTGGCGCTCAATCCGCGCATCCATCTGCCATTGCAATCGGCTAGCGATCCGATGCTGCGGCGAATGAACCGCAAGTACACGTTGGCCCATTTCGATTCCATCGTCGCGAAGATTCGGCAACGGATGCCGCACGCCGCAATCACGACCGACCTCATCGTCGGTTTTCCCGGTGAAACCGAGGACGATTTTTGCGCGACGCTGGCGTACGTGCGATCCGGCGTCTTCGCCAATGCGTTCAGCTTTATCTATTCGATTCGCCGTGGCACCCCGGCGGCGCACTGGGAGCAAGTACCGCGCGAGGTCGCCTTGGATCGCTTCGGGCGCTTGATCGACGTCCAGAACGCCGTCACTCGCGCGTACCACGAACGCTATGTCGGCACGACGCGGCGCGTGCTGATCTGCGGAGACTCGAAGAAAGACGCGCGCCGATTGGCGGCCAAAGCGCCCGACAACGTGACGGTGGTTGCGGACAAGCCGGCCGACTATCCCCAAGCGCTGCATATCGAGAATCATCCGTACGCAAGCACGCCCTGGCTCGACGTCGCGGTCGAGCACGCGCACGTCTGGGGGTGTACCGGCCGAATCGTCGGACGAGCGGCTCGCTACGACGCTCCGGCGGAGCCGGTGATGCAGCCGCTGCTCGATTTGACGGTAACCCGGTAGCGACGAGTGCGCCGATCTGGAACAGCGATTGGTTTGCTTACGGTTCTCCTCCTGACGGCTTGCGGCGGAGGCTCGGCGAGCCTTCCAGTGGGCAGCGCTGCGACTGCGTGGGAGGGGGCAAACGGCTCGATGGAGTTCGTCGGGTTTTGGGAGTCGTGGTCGGATACGAACCGCAACGACGCATTCTCGCGCTTGAGCAGCGTGCCCGCCGGCGTCACGACGGTCGACGTCGCCTTTAGCATCGCCGATAGCAACGAGATATCTCCGCCGCAAAATACGTATCCGTTGGGCCCAGGGGCCAAACACATTCACGCAAACGGGGGCCGCATTTTGCTCTCGTTCGGCGGTGCAACGTCATCCTTCGACATCACCGACCCCGACGCGTTCGCCGCGAACCTGCAGGCGTACGCCAAGAAGCAGGGCAGAATTTACGACGGCTTTGATTTCGACGACGAAGTCATCCCAACCAACGGCCAGCGACAGCTCATCGACGTTCTCGAAGCGGTGCGGCAGGCTTTCCCCACCGCGGTGATTTCCTTCGATGCGTTCATCGACGGTGCCGACTCGGGGTCCGGGAGCGGCCATCACGGTGAAGACATCGCCATCATCCAGCAAGCGGGATCGGTCGTCGATTACGTCAACGTCATGGCGTACGATCAGTATGGCTGGAAGCCGTCGAACCATCCCAACTGCAGTTACGCCGAAGGGTCGCGTGACGATTGTCGGCTGGACGTGTTGCAGCAGTTCGCCCAAATCAAACTCGCTGGCGGCAAGACCTTTACCAAGACCAAGATTCTCCTCGGCCTCATGATCGGGACAGCTGACGACGGAACCGTCGTCAGCCCGAACGCTGCTGCAGGTTACGGTCGCGATATGCGGCGCCTTGGCTATCGTGGCATGATGATTTGGGATCTCGACCTCGACAATCCCCAAGCGCCGCCAAAGGGGACGGGTCATCCGAAAGGCACCTACGTGCGCGCCGTCTCGAAAGCGCTGGGCACCTAACGCTGGTCAAGTACTCGCCGATGCTGGAGCAGTACTTCGGGATGAAAACCAAGCATCCCGAAGCGATTCTGCTCTCGCGTGTCGGCGATTTCTACGAAGCCTATGGAGACGACGCCGAAACGGTCGCTCGCGCGCTGCACATCGCGCTGACGAGCAAAGAGGCCGGCGGCGGCCAACGGGTTGCGATGGCCGGCGTCCCGCACCACGCGCTCGCGGGTTACCTCGCAAAGCTCGTGCAGCAACGGTTTATCGTCGCGCTCGCCGAGCAGCTGGAAGTTCCGCAGCCCAATCGTCTGGTTCGTCGCGACGTCGTGCGCCTCGTAACGCCGGGAACGCTGATCGAGGATCAGCTGCTCGACGGCAAAGAGAACAACTACCTTGCGGCGATCGCCTTGAGCGGCGAAACGTTTGCCGTCGCGTACGCCGACGTTTCGACGCGCTACTGTGCGGCCACGGCGATTTCCGGAGAGAACGCGGTCGAGGATCTTGCCGCGGAACTTGCGCGCATCGTGCCCTCCGAGATCGTCGCCGACCTGCCGGGCGATTCGCGCAGTCTCATCGCATCGGCCGTCGAAAGCATCGGCGCCCGGCTCGCCACGCCGGCGATCGGCTTAGTGCAGCCGCGCGAGCGCTCGGGATTCGATGGCTTTTCGCTGGAGGAATCGCTTGCGATCCATCGCGCGCTCGACGCGCTGGGCGGGTTCGTCAAGCGAACCGGTTTGGGCGATGGCGAGGGCGGCTTCGGCTTGCCGCAGCTCTACCGGCGCCAAGAGTTTCTGGTGCTCGATCCTGCGACCCGCAAGCATCTCGAGCTGACGCGCGCGCAAGGAGCGAATCCGCAGGCCACCTTGCTGGCGACGCTCGATCTCTGCGCGACCTCGATGGGAACGCGGCTGCTGACCCGCTGGATTCTCGCTCCCTTGATCGATCTCGACGCCATCGCGGCGCGCCAAGACGCCGTCGCCGGACTGCTCGACGTGCACGACCGGCGGCACGGTCTGCGCGAGATCTTGCGCGGCGTTTTCGATCTCGAACGCATCGCTCAGAAAGTGCGGTTTCGGCGCGCCTTACCGCGCGATTTCGCGTCTCTCCGCCGGACGCTGCAGCTGCTGCCGGCGCTGCGTGAAGCGGCGATCTCCGTCGTGGCGGAGCAGATCGATCGGATCGACGACTTCGGCGAGCTGCTCGACGATTTGACGAAGACGCTGGTCGAAGATCCGCCCGCCGCGCTAACGGAGTGCGGCGTTATTCGGCCCCAGGCCGATGCGGAGCTGGGGGAATGCGTCGCCCTGCGCACCGATGCGCGTTCGCGGTTGTCGCAGTTGGAAGCGCGCGAGCGCGAGCGCACCGGCATCAAGTCGCTGAAAATCAAGTATGCGAGCCCCTTCGGCTACGCCATCGAGGTGCCCAAGAGTCAGGCCGACAACGTGCCGAGCGATTACGTGCGAAAACAGACGCTCGCGAGCGGCGAGCGGTATGTGACGCCGGAACTCAAGGAACTCGAACTCGCCATCGCCACCGCGCAGACGCGTCAGGAGCGGCTCGAGCGGCGCCTCTTCGACGAGCTGCTGGAGCGGGTTGCGGCGCGCGCCGACGCGCTCTCCGCGGCGGCGACCGCCGTCGCCGAGATCGACGTGCTCTGCGCGCTCGCGCAAAGCGCCGCGGAGCGCGGCTACGTTCGTCCGGCGTTCGTTGCCGAGAGCTCCCTCGTCGTCGAGGAAGGCCGACACCCGGTGATGGAGGCGGTGCTCCACACGCACTTCGTGCCGAATGATCTCCAACTGCGTGCCGGCGAGCATCGTTTCATCCTGTTGACCGGCCCGAACATGGGCGGAAAATCCACGTTCTTGCGTCAGACCGGACTGCTGACGATCATGGCGCAGATCGGTGCCTTCGTGCCCGCCAAGGCGATGCGCTTGGGGGTGGTCGATCGCATCTTCACGCGGATTGGCGCTGGCGACGATCTCGCATCGGGACAATCGACGTTCTACATGGAGATGGGCGAAGCGGCGCATATCCTACGGCGCTGCACTGCGCGCTCGCTGCTCCTCGTCGACGAAGTGGGGCGCGGTACTGGCACGCTCGACGGGCTATCGATCGCGCAGGCGATCTGCGAGTTTCTGCTCGGCCTCGAGGAGCACGCGCCGATGGTCCTCTTTGCGACGCACTTTCACGAACTCTGCGCGCTCGCGGAGCATTGGAGGCTCGTCTCAAACTACCACATCACCGCGGTGGAGAATACCGCGCGCGGCGGAGCACCGGTCTTTTCGCATCGCGTGCAGCCCGGCAGCTCGTCGCGTTCCTTCGGCATCGAGGTCGCCCGCATGGCCGGCCTGCCCGCCGCGGTCATCGAGCGCGCAGCCGAAATCGCCGACGTCCTCTCCGGCGAGTCCGATATTCAGACCCGCGTGCCGCTGCTCAAGAAGATGCCGAAGCGATCGCAACCCGAACGCCAACTGCCCCTTCTAACCTGAGATTTCCCTGTGTCGTCCTACGCTTCGACTCCACTTCGACAAGCTCAGTGTCGCTCGGGACGAAGGATGAGCGTTTGCACGAAAGGGGAGGACGCCGCGGCGCAGGAACGCTTTAACGCTTGACTCTGTCCTCGAAGCTTTTCGCCTTCTGTCTAGCAGTTGCCGTCATCGCCGCGGCGCTCGCGGATCCCGTGGTCGAGTTTGCTTCCAACGCCGGTTGGTTCGGCCCGGGGATCTACACCGATCACAGCAATCTCGACGTCTTGCCGGCGTTTGCGCTCGGAGTCGTGATGCTCGCGCTCTATGTGATCGGCAAAGGCCGCGCGCTGTTGGACGGACGCGCGTTACCGCGGCGCATCTGGACGCTCGTGCCGTTCGTCTTTTTCTTGCAGATGCTCGCGCTCTTCGTGATGGAGACGCTCGAGCAGCTCGTGATCGGCGGCCGCATCCTCGGGCCCGCCATCTGGTTGGGCGCACCAGTTTTCGCAAGCGTTGCGATCCATGCGGCGTTCTGCGTGGGCGCCACCTATTGGGTCGCGCGCTCGTCGCGCAAGCTTGCCGCAACGACGCTGCAACTCATTCGCCTGATCCGGGCGATCTCGATCCGCGCGATCGCGGTGCCCGAGCTTTCCGCGCCGCGGTGCTCCGACGAGCGCAGCCCGCACACACCTACGCCCGTGCGCTGCCGAATCGGCGAACGCGCACCCCCTGCGCTCCTCGCTTGAATTCGATTCTTTCACATCGATAGCGATCCGGGCGCCTACGGCGCTCCGGAGCAGTTAGGGGTAGAAATGTTCAAGAGAAGGCGAAGTCGCAATGCCGTCGTGGCGGCCGTTGCGATCCTCTCCATCGCAGCGGGATTCCTCGTCTTTCGCGGGCCGATTCATCAGCAGATGGTTGCGCAATCGGCGAAAAGGTCGTTCGGGGCGATGAAACTCAACGTCTTGATTCTCGGTTACCAGTCGGACGAAATGACGACCGATACGATCATTCTGGCGCACCTCGACGTCGGGCGCCGGACGGCGACGCTGGTGTCGATTCCGCGCGATACCTGGGTGAACGTCCCGCACCAGGGCTTCATGAAGATCAACGCGGCCTATGCTTACGGCGCAGCGCACGAAACCGCGCGAGTCGTCAGCTCGCTGCTCGGCGGTCCACGAATCGATGCCATCGTCGCGCTGCAGCCGGACGGCGCGGCCGCGGTCGTCGATGCCATGGGCGGTCTCGACGTCAACGTCGACGAGAAAATGGACTACGACGACAACTACGGTGACCTGCACATCCATCTGCGTAAAGGAAAGCAGCATCTCGACGGGTCGCAGGTCGCCGGCTACGTGCGCTTTCGCCACGACGCCACCTCGGACTTCGGGCGCGTAAAACGCCAGCAAGTCGTGCTCAAGACGATGATGGATCAGCTCAGCGAACCGCAAAACTGGGCGAAGCTGCCGAAAATCATGCAGCTCGCTCGCAAAGACGTCAAGACGACGCTGAACGATCAGCAGCTGGCCTCGTTACTGTCGATCTATCGTAACGTGCCCGACGAGAACATTCGCTCGTTCACCCTTCCGAGCAAGGCCGGATGGGTCGGTGACGCATCGGTCGTCTTTGCAGATCAGCGCTGGGCCCGGCTCATCGGCGCGGTGCTCTTCGGCGAAGGCGATCCGCCGCAGGACGAAGTGCTGGTTGCCAATGCGACGGGAAATCCGGAGTTTGACGGTACCTTGATCGGTGCGTTGCGCGGAGCCGGATGGAACGTGCCGACGTTCGTGGACGAGAAAGCGAAAAAGACGAGCCTCGTCGTCGGTGCGTCGGCAGCCGCAATGACCCTGGCGCACACGTTTGCGACGGCGACGCTGCCGGGAACGAAGACCGCGCTGGTTATCGGCGCCGATCTCGCGCCGGATACGGAGTAGTCACTCAGCTGCCCAGAGACGGAAAGATGATCTGCACTGTGAAGACGAGCGTGAGCAGGCCAACGATGATGACGGTCGCCCAGGCGATGATGTTGAAGGTCCGGGAGTTGGTCCACTTGCCCATGAGCCGCTTGTTGTTGATGAGCAGCAACATGAGCACCAACACGATCGGCAACAGTACGCCGTTGAGCACCTGAGAATAGAAGATGATCGCGAGCAGCGGTGCCCCGGGTACGATGACGGCTCCGGCACCGATGACGATTAGGGCGAGGTAGAAGCCGTAGAAGATCGGGGCATCGGAGAAGCGATGGTCGACGCCGCGCTCGAAGCCGAATGCCTCGCAGACGTAGTAGGCCGTGGAGAGCGGGAGAATCGATGCGGTGAAGACGGCCGCATTGAGCAATCCCAGCGCAAACAGCAGGGCAGCGAACTTTCCGGCTAAGGGCGCGAGCGCGACGGCCACGTCGCCGACGTCGTTGACCGCAATCGGATGCGCCGCGTGAAGGTTGTGAACCCAGATCGTTGCGGCGCACGATACGATGATGAAGTAGGCGATCACGTCGGTCCAGATGCCGCCGGTAACCACGTCGAGCCGCGAATAACCGTAATCGTCCTCGCGCACGCCCTTGTCGACCACGGCGGCCTGAATGTAAAACTGCATCCACGGTGAGATCGTCGTCCCGATAACGGCGATGATCATGAGGATGTAGGCTTTGGAGGCCTCAAAATGCGGTACGAACGATTGGCGCAGCACGTCGTGCCAATCCGGATGCACGGCGAACGCGCTCACGACGTAGGCGATGTAGACGAAACAGAAGACGAAGAAGACGCGTTCCAAGACCCGGGCGCTGCCGCGCGTGACCGTAAAGTACACGAAGAGCGCTGCCCCGGCGACGAGCGCGATCTTGAAGGCCTCGGCATTGGGTACGTGGAAGTAGCCGCCGAAGATCGGTGCCGACGAAGCGACGCCGGCGAACTCCGTCGCGGTATTGCCGATATCGCCCGCCACGAAGAGGAGCAAGCACCAGAAGGTTACCTTGACGCCGAAGTTCTCCCGGATGAGGTCGGCCAGGCCTTTGCCGGTTACCGCGCCCATGCGCGCGCACATCTCCTGCACGACGACGAGCGCGATGGTGATCGGAACCAGCAGCCACAGCAGCGAGTAGCCGAACTGCGCGCCGGCTTGCGAGTACGTGAGGATGCCTCCCACGTCGTTATCGGCGTTGGCGGTGATGATGCCGGGTCCAACGATCGAGAAAAACATGAGCAGCGATCGCCAGACGTTGGGGCGGATGGCGATGGCGGTCACAGCGAAATCCTTTGATCCACGATGATGCCCGTGCCGTGCATCGTCGGCGCCAAACCGCCGGGGATCGACGGCAGCCCCACGAGGGTATAGTGCCGCAGCTGAACGAGCATCGCGGTCTTCGGTCCGGTAGCGAACTGCACGCCGCCGAACGCCACGCCGTAGATCGCATCGACCGGCGTCGCCGCCCACGTTCCGGCCAGACCGTACCGGCCGTATCCGGCCGAAGCAAAGAGCGTATCGCTGAAGTGGTGGATCCAGCTCAGGACGGCCTGCGGCGCTCTGGTCGAAACCTCGTCGATCGGCTGAGCCGGGTCGGCGGGTCGATCGAGGAAGTCGTCGACCGCATCGAAGGCCACATCGTCGTGCGGAAGGTGCCAGGCAACGTACAGACCCAGCTGACGGTCGCGGCCGAGCGTCGCGAACTGGTCTTTCTGCAACAGAAAGAAACCGTCGACGAAACCAACTTGGGAAGCGTTCGATTCGGTTTCGGGAAGCAGCTCGCGCCAATCGCCGAGCGAGGCGTGGACTTCGATCTTCCCCGGACGATCGTAGTGAAAGCGGAATCCCGCGCGGTTGGCGCCGATCACGCTGTTATCCACCATCTGATAGGTCGACTTCAGCCAGACGCCCGGCCACGACCAGGCGATGCTCCAGACGTTCTCGGGTATTCCGTAGGGTAGGATCAGGGTAGCATAGGTGGGGTCGAAGCGATGATATTCAATCGTCGCCGAATCCTTGCCGAAGTGGCGGGCAATACTGAAGTGCTCGTAGTTGCCGAAGTGTGACGTTCCGGGATTTGCGACCATCGTCGCGTCGTACCAGGCTCGGCCGAGTTCGGCGAGCGCGTCCCAGCCGGCTAGCGGATGAAAGAAGGCCCGTGCGCCGGCGATCGTTTGGGTTTGGGCGCCGAGAACGCTGGTATAGAGGCGTCCCTCGTAACCCGGAAAGAGCTTCTGGTCCGTGCCGAAGAACGTCGTGGTTACGATCGGATCGCCGCCGGTCGCGACGTGGGCGACTTGCACGGAGAAACGTCCGTTGTCGCCGCGGTCGAGAACGAAGGAGCCCATCGTGAGGCGAGCCGACGTTCCCGCAAGCGACGGTAAGAGCGCGTCGCTCACCTCAGCCGATGCGCCGTCGTGATGCCAATACCCATCCGCTCCGAGCAGCGGCAACGACGACGGACTTGCGCTCCAGTTCGAGATGGACGGCAGGCCGGGTCCCAACGTTTCGGCGGTGGTAACGCCGAGGGACGGAACGGCATCGGTTAGCGGCGGCGGGTTGAAGACGAAAGGGTCGCTCTGCGTGAGATCGAAGTATCCCCCGCGCACTTTCCAGCTATCGTCGGGTGCGGAAATGGACGCACCGAGCAGTCCGGCGTTGAAAACGGATGCGTCGTCAGCGCCCGCATGCGTCGGGAAAACGATCGCGTAGGGAATCTGCCGCGAAAGATCGTGATCGTTGAGGTTCGGAATCAACGGCTCGCCCCAATAGAGCGCGTTGGTCGTGCTACCGGTGAGTCCGCCGACACCGAACGTCGCGTCCACGTTGAACCCCGTAGCGTGGTAGGATTCCGTCAGTTCGTACTGCGCGATGCCGGCGACGCCGGGCGTTACCGGCGCACCCGTGAACCAATCGTACGGCGACATCGGCGAGAGCGGCAATCCACGGGAGAACTCACGTCCTTGAGGGGGCGTTGCTCCGGGGCCGCCGGTCGCCTGATCGACGAACGTATTGGCGCCGCGAACCGTGAGCGCGAAGCGCGGCACCGGCGTAGCGGAGGGCGATGGCGCCGGCGCCGCTGCGATGGGCAGGGCGGCGGACAGCAGCATTGCAGCGAGCACCGGCGCGCGCTAACTAACGAGAGCTCGCCAATAGCTGAAGGTGTAGTACGGCTCGTTGGGCTGATTCGCTCGCAGCCGGTCGTCGTGGGGCGTATCGTGGTGGCCGATCTTCCGGAGATCGAGCAGATATGCCAGAATCCGCTTCATGGCACGGTACCTCCTTATGGCGTAAGTGCTGTTTTCGCGCCGGACAACCCGGCGCAGGGTCTACTTGGCCCGTCGTCCATCGCGATGCATCACCCCCTTTCCCAAATAAAAAACTGTCGCCGTTCCTCGTCGACAGTTTGAGAAAATTCGCACGTTCGTGCCGTGCCATCTCCTCAGAGTCGACCCTTCGACTCGGTGCTGCGCACCTCGCTCAGGGCTGCGCTTCGCGCAGGCGAGAACATAATCATGAATTCCCGCCGTCATCCTGAGCTTGTCGAAGGACGGCGGGATCTGGTCACCCGTTGGGGTCTCTCGACCTTTCCGGGCAGCGGCATCTCTTCGTGCAGACGCCTCACCTAACGAGGAATCCTTAACCAGGATACTCGGCGGAGCCGCTTTGTCAACCCCGCGGCGGTCGCGACGCCGCACCTCATACTAATACCCCCATAGGGTATAGGCCTCGGCGCGCGAAAGTCTACGCACATGAGTCACACCATTGCAAAGAAGGCGAAGCTCCTCAATCGCGTGCGGCGAATTCGCGGTCAGGTCGAATCGGTCGAGCGCGCCCTCGAAACCGAAGAGGGATGCAGCATCGTGCTTCAGCGCATCGCCGCAGCGAGGGGAGCGATGAATGCGCTCATGTCGGACGTGCTCGAGGAGCATCTGAAGGCCCACGTGCTCACGTCAAAGGCTCGCGCGAACGTCACCGCGGCCGAGGAGCTCGTGGAGGTCGTGAAGACGTACCTGCGTTGAGGCCCGAGCCGCAAGCACTCCTGATTGGCGCGGTCGTTGCCGTCGGTGTGCTGCATACGCTGGTTCCGGATCACTGGGCGCCGATCGCGATCCTTGCGAGGAACGCCGGTTGGACGCGCATGCGAACGGCCGTCACCGCAGCGATAGCCGGCCTCGGCCACACGCTCTCGACGCTCGCCATCGCGCTCGTCGTCTGGCTTGCCGGCGTCGCACTGGCGGTCCGCCTCGGCCACTTCGTTTCAATCCTATCGAGCGCAGCGCTGATCGCCTTCGGGCTGTGGATCGCGATCGCATCGCTGCGCGAGGCGCGCACCGGCCTCGATCTCGATGGCGGCACAGCACTGCGTCGCGACCGGCCAAATGCACGCATCGCGCTGCTGCTGATTCTCGGCTCCTCGCCGATGGTCGAAGGCATTCCGGCATTTTTCGCGGCTGCGAGATTCGGCATCGGCCTCCTTGCGATCATGGCGGTCTGCTTCGGACTGAGCACGATCGCGACGTACGTCGTCGTCTGCATCGCATCGGGCGCAGCGTTGCACAGCCTCTCCTTCGGCGCGATCGAGCGCTACGGAGAAGTGCTCAGCGGTACGGTGATCGCCATCATCGGCGTCGTCTTCCTCATCTGGCCGCTCGCGTAACGTGTCACGCTCCATTCGCGAACTCGACGCGGTGACGATCGGTCAGATTGCCGCCGGCGAGATCATCGAGCGGCCCGCGTCGGTGGTCAAGGAGCTCGTGGAGAACTCCGTCGACGCGGGCGCGACCCGGGTTACGGTCAACGTCGAACGTGGCGGACTCGAGCTGATCGAGGTCATCGACGATGCCGGCGGCATCGCGCGCCACGACCTGCCGCTGGCGGTCCGCCGTCATGCGACGAGCAAGCTCAGCGCTGCGGGCGAGCTTGAATCGATCGCCACGCTCGGGTTTCGCGGCGAAGGCTTGGCTTCGATTGCCGCCGTGTCGGACTTGGAGATCGTTTCGCGTCAACCGGATTCCGAGATCGGTTCGCGGATAACCGCGCAGGGTGAAACGGTTTCCGGCGTCGAGCCCGCGGCGGCTCCCACCGGCACCAAAGTTCGCGTATGCGGGCTCTTCGAAAGGTTGCCGGTCCGGCGTGAATACCTGCGCGCCCACAGCACCGAGTTCAATCGCATTTCGGCGTGGCTGTCGAACTTCGCGCTGGCCTATCCGCAGGTCGCCTTCACGCTGCGACACGACGGCAACGACGTTTGGACGATGCCCGTCGGCGCGCACGAGCGAGATCGGCTCGCGATGGTTTTCGGAGCTCAGGCTGCCAAAACGCTCGTATCGCTCGACGGCGAGCCGGCGCGCACGCTCGAAGGTGCGCTTCGCGGTTTTGTCAGCGCGCCGGGGTACGACCGTCCCGATCGCAGGATGCAGTTGCTCTTCATCAACGGCCGGTTGGTGCGCGGCGCGCTGCTGGCCGGCGCGTGGACGAGCGGCTACGCGACGTTCACGATGATGAACCGCCATCCGTATGGCGTGCTCTTCCTCGATCTGCCCGCCGGCCACGTCGACTCCAACGTGCATCCGACCAAGCACGAAGTGCGCCTGCGGTACGCGAGTCAAGTCTTCGACGCCGTCCGGCGATCCATCGCGGCAACGCTCAAGGCCCACGCGCGAGAACGTTTCGCGCAGCAAACCGGAATGCAAGCGCCCGATGGTGCGGGCTCCGCGCTCGCGAGCGCGGGCATCTCGCTCTTTGCCCAGAGTGCGCCGGTTGGAGCGGAGGCGCCGCCCAGACGGCTGCGCGTGCTCGAACAGCTCGACCGCACGTTCATCGTGGTGAGCGACGGCGACGCGCTGCTGCTCGTCGACCAGCACGCCGCCCACGAACGTATTGCGTACGAAGCGATCGTGGCCGCGGCCGGCGCCGGCGTGTCGAGCCAACCGCTATTGGTTCCGGAGATCGTCGAACTCGATGCCGCGCGAAGCGCAGGGCTCGACCGCTCGTTGGAAATGCTTCGCGAAGGCGGCCTGGAGATCGAACCGTTCGGGGAACGGACCTATCGCATCGTCGCCACGCCGGGCGGCTACGCCTCGCGTCGCTTCGATCTCGCGGAACTGCTCGACGATCTCTCCGAAGATCCAAAACAGCGCGAGGTTCGCGAGCGGGTGTGGGCGACGCTAGCATGCCACAGCGTGGCGATCGCCGGCGAGACGCTGGCGCTCGAAGAGATGACGACGCTCGTGGAGCGTTTGCAGCACTGCGCGAACCCCATGCACTGTCCGCATGGACGGCCGACGATGGTACGGCTGACGTCGGAGGAGATCGCGCGCATGTTCAAACGTGTCTGACGGCGTTCTCATCCTCGCCGGCGCGACGGCCAGCGGAAAGACGCCGCTGGCGATCGAGCTCGCGGAAGAGTTCGATGCCGAAATTATCGGGGCCGATTCGCGCCAGATCTATCGCGGCATGCCGGTCGGCACGGCGGCGCCGTCGGCGGCGGAGCTGGCACGTGTACCGCACCATCTCGTCGCCTTCCTCGATCCTGAGGAACGCTACTCCGCGGCGCGGTATGCGGTCGATGCGCTGCGCGCTATCGAGGCAGTCCGCGCGCGCGGCAAGCGCGCGATCGTCGTCGGCGGTACGGGCTTTTATATCCGCGCGCTCGCCGGCGGCGTCGAACTCGCGCCGCAATACGACGAAGCGCTACGCGCGCGCCTCGCCGCGGAAGCGCTGCTCCACCCGCCGGAGTTCCTGTACGAATGGCTCGCGCTGCGCGATCCGGAACGAGCGCGCGCCTTGCATCGCGGCGACAGCTATCGCGTGCTGCGGGCGCTGGAAATTGCCCTGGCACGTGATACGGTTCCCGCACGCACCGGAGCGTTGCGCACGCTGTCGAGCGAGGGCGTTCCATGGCTACTGCTCTTCTTGGACGTTCCGCCAGAGGAGTTGGACGAGCGAATCGCCGCGCGGACGCAGCGGATGCTCGACGCCGGCTTGCTCGAAGAGGCCGAACGCATCGGCGATCGTGCGGTCGCCGCCAATGCCGTGGGTTACCCGCAGGCGCTCGGCTATCTTCGCGGATGGAGCACGGTGAGAGAAATGCGCGCCGCCTTGGGGCGCGCGACGCGCCGCTACGCGCGCCGGCAGCGCGCCTGGTTTCGCAACGACCCGGCGGCGCAATGCTGCCCACCCGCGGGCGTGGCGGGCGCAGCACGGGAAAAGCTCGGATGGTCTGCGAAGCGCGAGTAACGATGCGCATAGCCGTTACGAAAATGCATGGAGCGCGCAACGACTTCGTCGTCATCGATTGGCGCGGCGCTCGCGACGGCGATGTGGTCGCGCTTGCCCGTGCGCTCTGCGATCGACATACCGGCATCGGCGCGGACGGTCTCATCGTCCTCGAATCGTCGCACGCGGCCGATGCGCGGATGCGGACCATCAATGCCGACGGCAGCGAAGCGGAGATGTGCGGCAATGGCGTGCGCTGCGCCGCGCGTTGGCTCGACGAGGCAGGCGCCGGGGGCCACATAGCCTTCGAAACAGATGCCGGCATCGTTCGCAGCGAGATCGTCAGGCGCGATCCCGAGTACCTCGTGCGCGTCGCGATGGGAACGCCGGCGATCAGCGCGCTCGCCGTCGACGGACAAACCGAGGCCTTCGTCGACGTCGGCAATCCGCACGTCGTGCTGTTCCGCGCGACCGTCGATGACGTCGACCTCGAAGCACAAGCCGCAGCACTGCAAAACGTACCACGGACGGCGGGAACGAACGTTCACGTCGCCTCTCTGGCCGGCAAAGGTTCGTTGGACGTTCGGCATTGGGAGCGCGGCGTCGGACTGACGATGGCCTGCGGAACGGGCGCGGTCGCCTGCGCGGCAGTGGCGATCGAGCGCGGACTGGTCGCCTCGCCGGTCGAAGTTTTCGTCCCCGGCGGACGGCTCGTCGTCGAATGGAACGGCATGGGCAGCGCGTACCTGACGGGGCCGGCCGTCCGCATTTTCGATACGGAGATCGATCCCGCCGATGCGTTCGCCGGATAGCGCGGCGCGCCCCGGCCTCGCTTCATGCCGGCCGAATGGCGCAATTCTGTACGATCCGCAGATCGTGCCGCTCGCCGACGGCGGCATCGTGCGCGAAGCGCTTGCCGACGAGCTGATACCGGCGCCGCCCGGAACGTTGGAGATGCTGCTGCCACGACGAGCACCGCTCACGTCGATCGGGCCAATCGCGGACCGGCAAACGCTCGCGGTCGCACTGCCCGCCGGCTACACGCGGCTGCTCGTGCCGGCGTACGCGGCCGCGCGCAACGCGCCGCCGCTGCCGCTCTTCGGCTATACGTTCGCCTGCGTCGTCGACGACAACCTGCACGTTGCGGCGATGAAAACCGACGAACGCGAGGATTGGCGACCGCGGAAGTTTGCTAAGGGTGAACTGGAACGAGTGATCGACGAGCGGCTCGCGACCGAGCCGCAGAACCGCGTGCTGCAGCAGGTCGCGCTCTGCTCGCTCGACTACGCTTGCTTCACGGCGCAGAACGTTTTCCTGGAATGCGGCGAAGCGGCACTGCCGGTATCGCCCAAGTGCAACGCGCGCTGCATCGGCTGCATCTCGGAGCAGGATGCAGATGCGGGCGTTCCCTCGCCCCAGGAACGCATCGCGGAAGAAGCGGCCGCCGGCGAGCTGGCCGCCGTGGCGCTCCATCACCTCGAGCGCGTCGATGACGGAATCGTTTCATTCGGTCAGGGATGCGAGGGCGAGCCGCTGCTGCGATCGACCGCGATTGCCGGCGCGATCGAAAAGATCCGCGCCGTCCGCGCAAATGGGACGATCAACCTCAATACCAACGGCAGTCTCCCGCCGGCATTGCGACGCTGTATCGATGCCGGTTTGCAGGCCGTACGGGTCAGTCTCAACTCGTTTCGCCCGCAGACGTACGCAGCGTACTATCGCCCGCAGGGCTACGATTTGGAACGCGTCTTCGACTCGATCCGTCTGGCGGTCGAGCGCGGGATCCGCGTGAGCTTGAATCTTCTGACGCATCCCGGTGTTACCGACGAAGCCGAAGAGATCGAAGCGATGGAAGCATTTCTGCGCTCGACGCCGGTGTGGATGGTGCAGACGCGAACGCTGAACATCGATCCGGCGCGCTATTTCGAGGCGGTCGGACGCCCGCGTGCGCCGCTCGGCGTGCGGCGCGCGATCGAACGCATCGCCGCGTTCTCGCGGGTAGGTAACTTCACTCATACGCATTGACGGTGCGCCCGAGTGAAGCTTTGGCAGATACTGGCCCTTGTAGCGCTCGGCATTCTCTACGGGTTGGTCTCTCCCGGGCGCCTCGAGTATGCGTTCGGCCACGCGACCCTCTACGTGTTCTTACCGGCGTTGCTCTTCGAGGCGGCGTGGAACCTGAACGTTCGCGCGATGCGACGGCAATGGATCGCAATCGCGATTCTCGCCGGGCCCGGGGTGCTTCTGTCGGCGGTTATCGTTGCCGGAGCGCTTTCGCTCGTGCGGGTGCCGTTCGCGCCGGCCCTTTTGACGGGTGCGATCCTCAGTGCCACCGATCCGATCGCGGTGGTCGCGGTCTTCCGCCGCTTACGCGTTCCGCGGACGCTCGCCACGATCGTGGAGTGCGAGTCGCTCCTCAACGACGCCGTGGCCGTCGCCCTCTACCGCGCGGTACTGGTTGCCGTTGCTCTCGGTGCGGTTAACGGCGGCGCGATCGCGCGCGTCGGCCTCGAAGCGGTCGCCGGCGCCGCCGGCGGGGTCGCGCTCGGAATCGCCGTTGCCTTTGTCGCCGCGCGGGCGCTGTGCGGTAGCACCCAGGCACGATATCAAATTCTTGCAACGATCGTGTGTGCGTATGGAGCCTATCTTGCGGCCGACCGCCTTGCGCTCTCCGGGATATTCGCAACCATAGCGTGCGGGATAGCACTGCGATACTACGAGCGTTCGTGGATCACGTTGACCCTCTTCGAGGACGTGAACCGGTTCTGGGACGTTGGTGCGCTTCTAGCGAACGCGCTGGTATTCTTCATGGTCGGCGCCGCGCTGTGGATCGGCCGGGTCGCGCAGCAGCCGGTGTTCACGATCGCCTGTATCGCGGGCGTGGGTGTTGCACGCGTGGTCGTTGCCGGGATGCTCTTGCCGGGCCCCTATCCGCGCGAGTGGATCGACGTCGTGCGCGTTGGCGGGATGCGGGGCGCGCTCTGCCTCGCGCTCGCGCTCGCGATTCCGGCGTCGTTTCCGTATCGCGAGGCGATCGTCGACGCGAGCTTCGCCGTCTCGCTGGCGACGTTGATCGTCAGCAGCTTCGCGCTGGAGCCGGTCGTGCGGCGTGCGGCCGCGCGTCAAACGCCCAGCGGATAGGCCTCCTCGCCGTGGAGCACCGCATCGAGGCCGCGCTCTTCGGCGTCTTCATCCACCTTTACGCGGGTGACGAGATTGATGAGCATCAGCATCCCATACGTGAAGATGAAGGCCCAGGCGCTGCAGACCGTTGCCGCGACGAACTGCTTGCCGAGAAATGCCGGATTCCCGCGGAGCAGGCCGTCGGCGCCGTTGGGATTCCAAAGGGTCGAGGCAAAAACGCCCAGCAGGCAGATGCCCAAGAACCCGCCGACGCCGTGCACGCCCCAGACGTCGAGCGCGTCGTCCCAGCCCAGTTGATTCTTCAGCGTGACCGCGAAGTAGCAGACGATGCCGGCCGCGATACCGATGATGAGAGCTGTCGTAGGCGAGACGTAGCCCGCGGCGGGCGTTATCGTCGCAAGTCCCGCAACGGCGCCCGTGAGTAAACCAACGAACTTCGGCTGACGCCCGCGCGCCCATTCGATCATCAGCCAAGCGACCGCCGCGAACGATGCGGCGACGTCGGTATTGAGAAAAGCCGACGCGGTTACCGAATCCACGCGCAGTTCCGAGCCGGCGTTGAATCCATACCATCCGAACCAAAGCAGTCCGGTGCCCAGCGCGATCAGCGGCACGTTGTGCGGACGGTTGTCCATGACGTGGCGCCGGCCTAAGTAGAGGACGGACGCCAGCGCGGCAAATCCGGCGGACGCGTGCACGACGATGCCGCCGGCGAAATCGAGGCAGCCCCACTTCGCCAAGATGCCGTCGGGGCTCCAGAGCATGTGGACGAACGGGAAGTAGACGAAGATCAGCCAGCCGGTCAAGAACCAGAAGTAGGCTTTGAAGGTCACGCGATTGGCGAACGCCCCGGTGATCAGCGCCGGCGTGATGATCGCGAACATCATCTGGTAGGCGATGTGCACGACCAGCGGAATCCCAGCGTTGTTTCCGGTGAACATCGTTTGGAGCGTTACGCCGTGCAGGAAGAAGTAGGTGGCGGGGTTGCCGATGAGGCCGTGCCAATCCGGGCCGAAACTCTCGGAGTAGCCGAAGGCGAACCAGAGGACGGTGGTCCATCCGAGCGACATGAAGCTCTGCATCATGATCGTCAGCACGTTCTTGCGCTGGACCAATCCGCCATAAAAAAAGGCGAGTCCCGGCGTCATCAGCATGACGAGACTCGCGCAGAGCAGCATAAAACCGGTGTTCCCGATATTCACGGGCATGGTGGCGGCGTTCATCGGCATCCCTCCGTTCACGCCGTTAGTTCATGAGCGGTCGCTCGGTTCCCTAGAACGTCATATGCTGCTGCAGTTCGAAATGCTCCGCGATCGGGCCTAGCAGATCCGCCGGCAGAAACGTGAGGGCACCGACGAGAAGAATCACGCCGATCAGCAGTCCGATGAAGAGGGCATTGTCGGTGCGGAACGTCCCGGCATGCGTGAGTTCGTTGATGGGCCTGGCCGCCAGACACGACGCCAGGGCTAAGGCCGGAATCATCACCAAGAACCGGCCGCCGAGCATGACGAGCCCGAGCGCGAGGTCGTAGAACACATTGGGACCGAGCCCCGCGAAGGCCGAGCCGTTATTCGCCGCACTCGACGAGAACGCGTAGAGTATTTCCGTGAAGCCGTGCGGACCGGCATTGCTCAGCGTTGCGGTACCCGGAGGACTGATGACGGCGACGGCCGTCCCAAACAGGATGATGCAGGGAAAGATCAAGACCGCCAGCATCGAGAACTGCACCTCGCGCCGTTCGATCCTCTTTCCCAGGTATTCGGGTGTTCGCCCGACCATCAAACCGGCCAAAAATACGGTGACGACGGCGAAGACGAGCATGCCGTATAAGCCGCTCCCGACGCCGCCGAAGATGATCTCGGCGAGCTCGAGATTGAGCAGCGCGAAGAAGCCGCCCAGCGGCGTGAGCGAATCGTACGCGAAGTTCGAAGAGCCGGTTCCGGAATCGGTGGCAACGGCGAGCGACAGCCCCGCATTTCCCACCCCGAAACGAACCTCTTTCCCTTCCATGTTTCCGCCGTGGACGCCCATCGCGTGGACGATCGGGTTTCCGGCGTGCTCGGCAAGTTGTGCGCCCACGAAGGATCCGATTCCCAAGATCAGCATCGCCGCGAGCAGCGCTCGCCCAGCGCGGCGATTACGGATCATCCTGCCGAAGAGCAGCGGAAAGGCTGCGGGTATTAGCCAGATGGCGAGCAACTCGAAGAGGTTGGTGATGCCGGTCGGATTCTCGTTGGGCGATGCGGAGTTTGCGCCAACGAAACCGCCGCCGTTGCCGCCAAGCAGTTTCGGCGCCTCCTGCGAGGCGATGGGGCCACCGATAATGCTTTGCGTGAAGCCCTGCGCGTTGGTCGCGGCGATGTAGTGCAGGAAGTTTTGCGGGATGCCTTGCGCTTCGAAGAGCAGCCCGAAGAGTATGCAGAGCGGCAGCAGCACGTAGAATAGGCTTCGCGTGCAGTCGACCCAGAAGTTCCCAAGCGTCGCCGAACTCTTACGCGCGAACCCGCGAATGACGGCGACTCCGGCGGCGACTCCGATCGCGCCGGCAATGAAGTTCAACCACGACAATCCCGCCATCTGCGAGAGGTAGCTCATCGTGTTCTCGCCCGAATAGAACTGCCAATCGGTCGTGGTGATGAAGCTGACGGCAGTATTCCACGTGATCCAGGGGTCGACGTCCGGAAAATGCTGCGGATTGAAGAACGAGCCGTGCCACTGCTGCGTGCGCATGATCGCGTAGGCCGCCAGCGTCGTGACCAGCGAGAAGATGAGCGCGGCGACGGCGTACTCGGTCCAGCCCATCTCGTGCTCGGGATCGACACCGCATAACCGATACAGCGCCGCCTCGCCTTTCCAGTGGAACCGGCCCTCGAATACCGCCTGCATGTACCGCGCGAGCGGTGTGGCCGCGAGTACGAGCACCGCGAGGAATACGACGGCGTTGAGCCACGGCACGAGAACCTGATTATAGGATAGACCGCATGAACTACGGCAGCGTCCTAATGGATCATCCGTTCGGCGGCTGGCGCCCTGGGGCGAGCGCACGTAACCTGTGAGCGATATGTCCGATGCTACCTCGCGCTATGTTTTCGCACTTTGTGCGGTCGCCGCGCTGCTCCTTACGGCTCGTGTAGCGGACGCTCAGGCCGTTCCCTCACCTTCGCCTGCGGCGACGAGCACACCGGAACTACGGCGTGCGCTGCCGGCTCCGCTCGACCCGCTCTTCACGGGGGGCGGCGGTGCCGAGTTCAACGGCCCGACAATTGGTGTTCCAACCGATCCTGGCGTACGCGCCTATGGCTGGCTGGATCCCGGCGTCGAAGAGAGCAGTTCGAAGTATTCGAACTATCCGCTGACCTATGACGACGTTCCGAACCGGGTCCAAATGGACCAGGCCGTCTTTCGTGTGGAACTGCAGCCCAATACGGTGCAGACCGATCACGATGATTGGGGCTTTCGGATCACGGGCTTGTACGGCGTGGATTACCGTTGGACGACGCAACAGGGCGTCCTGAGCAATCAGCTACTTCTGCGCAACCAAACCAACGGATTCGACCCGGTCGAGGCCTACGGAATTCTGTACTTTCCGAAGATGGGCCAGGGAACGACCGTCGAGATCGGGCGCTACATCTCACCGCCGGACATCGAGGCGCAACTGGCGCCGAACAACTTCCTCTACACGCACTCACTGATGTTTGATTTCGACTCGTATACGCAGACGGGATTCCTCGCCGCGACCAAACTGAGCGACTACTGGACGATTGAGTACGCCTTAGACGCGGGCGAAGACATCGCGCCGTGGGACGGGTCCGCCCACTTTCCCACGGGCTTGATGCTGGCGAGGTACGTCTCGCACTCCAACCGCAACTCGGTGCTCTTCGGTATCAATTCGATCAGCCTGGGTTCGCGCAACGGTCAGAATTTTACGACATACACCAAAGGGACGTACATCGACCCGGCGACCGGACAGGTCAAGCCGATGATCTGGGGGCACGATAACCTCCAGCAGCAGAACGTCACCTGGACGCACGTCTTCAACCCTGAGTTCCAGAATCAGTTCGAGGCGTACTACCTCTACGAATACAATGCCTACGTGGGCGGTACGGTCAACAACTACAACGTCGCCACGGGAGGTCCACTCTACCTCGGCGCGGGCGGCGGCATCGGAGCCTTCCTTCCCGGCCTCTCGGACGCTACGGGTTTCGTGGACTATCTCGAATACATCTTTTCGAAGCGCGACTTCGTCTCGTTTCGCACCGATTACGTCAACGATCCGCGCGGCGAGCGCTCGGGCTTCCCGACCGCCTACGGCAGCCTTACGCTCGGCGTGACGCACCGGTTTTCGCCGGTGTTCATGATTCGTCCGGAAATTCGCACAGAGAAAGCGTTTCGGCCAGGAATCACGCCTTACGACAACGGGACCAAGTCGTATCAGAATACCTTCGGGATGGATGCGATTCTCAACTACGGCAACCCCTAACGCTCTGATCGTCGCGCGGCTTACGGCGGCCGTCTTACTGCTAGACGCCGCTCCGTCGCCTTCGCCGACCCCCAGCGATCCGTGTGGTTCGATCTCCTCGCTGGTCGATCGTCCGACCGTTACGACGTCGCCCTGCACGGTTCGCCCCGGCAATGTCCTGCTGGAAGATGGCTGGACGAACACGATAACGACCGGGCCTGGCGGAGGCGCCACCACGTCGTACCCGCAGTCGTTCTTGCGCGCCGGAACGGCCAATCCGCATCTCGAGATCACCTTCGGCCTGCCATCGTTCGATCGCTCGTCCGTCGGCGGAACCCCGACGGCCGGATGGAGCGACTCCAGTTTCGGTGCAAAGTACGAGTTGGGATACAGTTCCAAAGCCGTATGGGGCGTCGACGCGATCGTTTCACTACCGACCGGAGCGCGCGCTTTTACCGCCGGCAACGCACAGTACAGCGGCGATTTCAACTGGACGTACACGCTCGATTCCACGTGGAGTTTAGCCGGTACCCTCGGCGCGAACGAGCTGAGCTCGCTCAGTTCCGGCGGGGTCGCGCGATCGTACTTCGCCTGGATCCCGTCGATCGTGCTCTCCGCGTCCCTGCCGCGCAGCTCCTCGCTCTTCGTGGAGTATGCGTACTACAGCCAAACCGCGACCGGCGCGAGCGAACGAAGCTTGATCGATGGGGGCTTCGCGCGCGATATCGGGCCGAACGTGCAGGTCGACGTCGAATACGGCGATTTGCCGACTCCGGTGAACGCACAAACCCAGCATTACGTTGGCGCCGGCGCGGCAATTGCGTTTTGAGCGATGCTGCCGCCCCACGTTGCTCTCGCGCTCGCACTCGCATCGACCGGTTCCAATCCGATCGTCATCGACGATTGCCAAGTGCTCCATACCGGCACCTACGTGTCGGCGTTCAGGCCGATCGTGCTCTCGTTTACGAACCGGGGAGGGGCCTCAGCCGACGTCGTGCGCTTCACCGTAGAATACGGCGGCCGCAAGGAGCAGATCACCGACAAGGGGCTGTTCGCGCAAAACGTTCGGATCGATCACGCCTTCTCCGGCTTCTACAACGTCCGGTATGCCGGGCCGCCGCCGCTTTGCAGCGTTGATTATGTTGAGTTCTCCGACGGCAGCGCGTGGCCGGTTAGATCATGACGGAAACGCCGGCACCGGCGTAGCGCTGTTTCTGCCCTTCAATAGCGGTCGGAGAGAAGCCGTATTCGGCGTCGAACTGAACGTGCCCGTAGTCCCGCTGATAGACGAAGTCGATCAGGCCCTTGGCGCCTAAGCCTGGGCCCGCTGCGGAAAAATACGCGTACTCGGCCGAGATCTGCGACGGACCGCCGGGAAGCGCGGCGCTGAGCTGGAGACTCGGAATGAAGGCAAAATACGACTGCGCGCTGTCGGCCGAGTTCAGCGCGCTCAACGCATCGAAGCTCAGCGTTCCGGCGAGGCTGAACTCCGAGTTGATGGTGTATGCCGCATTGAGATTGCCGGTGAACTGGGCGTTGCCGGCGGAGAAGGCGTGACTTCCGGTGGGAAAGGTAACGACGACGTTGGTCCCCCAAGAGGCGTTCGAGTCGTAGCCGATCTCGTACTTTGCGCCGAGGTTGACGTCGCTCGCTCCCGATACCACCATTCCCCCGGCCGACGACGTTTCGTAACTCGGTGGCCCAAACTCCAGGTCCAAATGCGGATCGGCCGTGCCCACGCGGACGAGCGCTTGGGGATAATCGACGGTGCTGCTGGCGCCCACGCCCGTGGTTGTTGTATTCGTATAGCCGGCCTCGACGTCGGCGTGGCCCGTGCGCACCGTGCAGACGCCGGTCGTGACGGTCGGGCGATTGACGGTTGCAAGAATCGTCCCGCAGGGGTCGTTCGGCGCCGGCGCGGGGGAGGGCGACGGCCCGGGCGATCCCAGGGCGATCGGTACGGCGATCAACATCAAAAGGGAGGCAATCGTCATCCGGCGCCCATTGGACAGTCCGAACGGATCATCCGTTCGGCGGCTGGCAGGCCGCATGGCCGCGCGTATCCTAGTGGGTGATGCTGCTCGAAATCGGAATCGTCGCGCTCACGATAGTCTGTTTCGTTCTCCTCGACTTCTACGTACTGGGCTGCGAGCGCGTCTAGCGATGCAGTTCGACGACGTGTTGGGACTCGTCCTCACCGTAGCGGGCCTCGCCTATCTCGTGTTCGCGATGCTCCGTCCCGAGAAGTTCTAAGGCGGCATGACCGGTATCGGCTGGCTGCAGGCCGGCGTCTTTTTCCTCATCGTGCTGGCGCTGACGAAGCCATTGGGCTCGTATATGGCGCGGGTGTTCGCGGGCGAGCGGACCTGGCTTTCGCCGATCTTCGTCCCGTTGGAGCGGCTCATCTACCGCATCTGCGGCGTGCGCGAAGACGAAGAGATGACTTGGTGCGCCTATGCGCTTTCCATGCTGGCCTTCTCGCTGATCGGCTTGGTGTATCTCTACGTGCTTCTGCGCACGCAGAAGTGGCTGCCCTTCAATCCGCAGCACATCGACAACATGACGCCCGATCTGGCGTGGAACACGGCCGTCAGCTTTACGACGAACACGAACTGGCAGTTCTACTCGGGCGAAACCGCGATGAGTTACCTCGCACAAATGGCGGGACTGGCCTGGCATAACTTCGTTTCGGCGGCAGTCGGCATTGCCATTGCGGTAGCGGTGGTTCGCGGCCTCGTGCGCACGACCGTGAAAACGCTCGGAAACTTCTGGGTGGATTTGACGCGCTGCTCGCTCTACGTGCTCTTGCCGATCTCGATCGTGATCGGTCTCTTCTTCGTCTCGCAGGGAGTGCCGCAGAATCTTCACGCGTACCAGAGCGTGACCTCCGTCGAGGGGTTCACGCAATCGATCACCGGCGGACCCATGGCGTCGCAAGAGGTCATCAAGGAGCTGGGCACCAACGGCGGCGGCTTCGTCAACGCCAACTCGGCCTCGCCGAACGAAAACCCGACACCTGTGACCAATCTCGTGGAGATGCTGCTGATCTTTTCGCTCGGCGCCGGCCTGACGTACATGTACGGCAAGATGGTGAAAGATACGCGTCAGGGGTGGGCGATCTTCACCGCGATGGCGCTGCTCTTTTTTGTGGGATTCGCCGTCGCGTATTGGGCGGAGGCTGCGGGTAATCCCATCGTGCATCAGATGGGCGTCGCCGGCGCAAACATGGAAGGGAAAGAGTGCCGGTTCGGGGCGCCGGCGTCCGCGCTCTTCGCGACCGTCACGACCGATACGTCGTGCGGCGCCGTCAACTCGATGCACGATTCGTTCATGCCGCTTGGCGGTCTCATTCCGCTCGTCGACATGCAGCTCGGGGAGATCGTCTTCGGCGGCGTCGGCAGCGGTCTGTACGGCATGATCGTCTTCGTCGTCTTGACGGTCTTTATCGCCGGGTTGATGGTCGGGCGCACGCCGGAGTATCTGGGGAAGAAGATCGAGCGGAGAGAAGTGCAGTTCGCCATCTTGGCGGCATTGGTGACGCCGGTACTCTGTCTGGTTCCCACGGCAATCGCGGCGATCATTCCGGCGGGCTTAGCGACCTTGAGCAACGGCGGCCCGCACGGATTCTCCGAGATTCTCTATGCTTTTACGTCCACGAACGCCAACAACGGCTCGGCCTTCGCCGGCCTCGGCCCCAATTTGTTCTACAATCTCACGACCGGCGTGAACATGATGTTCGGACGCTTCGCCGTTGCCGTGCCGGCGCTCGCGCTGGCCGGAGCTCTGGCCGGGAAGAGATCGGTCCCCGAAGGTCCCGGAACGTTCACGACCCACTCGGGCATCTTCGTCGCCTTGCTCATCGGCGTGATAGTCATCGTCGGCGCATTGACGTTCTTGCCCGCGGATTCGCTCGGACCGATCGTCGAACATCTCCTCGTTTTACAAGGAAGAACGTTCTGATGCTGAGCCAACGACGGCTGGAACGACGTCCGAGAGCGCTCTCGCTCTTCGATCGAGCGATCATTACTCGCGCGGTCGGCGATTCGTTCAAGAAGCTCGACCCGCGCTGGCAGGCGCGCAACCCGGTGATGTTCGTCGTCGAAGTAGGCGCCGCTGCGACCTCGATCTTCTTCGTTCGCGATCTCGTTAGGCACACCGGCTCGGCCGGTTTCGACTTCGCAATCGCGGCGTGGCTGTGGTTCACGGTCCTCTTTGCGAACTTTGCCGAAGCCGTCGCGGAGGGGCGCGGCAAAGCGCAAGCCGAGGCGCTGCGAAGGACGAAATCCGATACGTTCGCGCGCAAACTGCTCGACGATGGAACCGAGGAGCGCATCACGAGCACGAGCCTGCGCAAGGGCGATAAGTACGTCGTCGAGGCGAATGAGATCGTTCCCGCCGACGGCGACGTGCTCGAAGGCGCCGCAACGATCGACGAATCGGCGATCACCGGCGAATCTGCGCCGGTGATTCGGGAATCCGGCGGCGACCGCAGCGCCGTTACCGGCGGCACGCGCGTCCTTTCCGATCGCATCGTCGTTCGCGTCACGGCCAATCCCGGCGAGAGTTTCCTCGACCGCATGATCCGGTTGGTCGAAGGCGCGCAACGTCAGAAGACGCCGAATGAGATTGCGCTTTCGATCCTGCTCGCGGGCCTGACGATTATCTTCCTGATTGCCGTCGCTACCCTATCGCCGTTTTCGCTCTATGCGGGCACGCATCAAAGCGTCACCGTGCTCATTGCCTTACTCGTCTGTCTCATCCCGACCACTATCGGCGGCTTACTTTCGGCGATCGGCATCGCGGGGATGGACCGCGTGATGCAGCGCAACGTCTTGGCGATGAGCGGCCGCGCAGTCGAGGCTGCCGGTGACGTCGACACGTTGCTGCTCGACAAGACGGGAACCATCACCCTGGGCAACCGGCAGGCGGTCGAAATCATCACGGCGGTGGGCATCGAACCGAAAGATGCCGCGCGCATCGCGTATCTCTCCTCGCTCGCCGACGAAACGCCGGAGGGCCGTTCGATCGTCGCTTTGGCCCAGCAGGCGGGCGCGCGCGACGGTGCAGCACCCGAGGGCGCCACCTTCGTTCCCTTCAGCGCTTACACGCGCATGAGCGGGCTCGATCTCGCCGACGGCACGAAGATTCGCAAAGGCGCGCCGGATTCGGTGCTCGCCTGGATCGGCGGCTCCAACGGCAGCGCGACGACCGAGCTCGCGCCGCAGATCGAACGTATCGCCCGCAGCGGCGGCACGCCGCTCTTGCTGGCGCGCAACTCGCTGGTAATCGGCGTCATCTACCTCAAGGACATCCTCAAGCCCAACATGACCGAGCGCTTCAGCCGCTTGCGTGCGATGGGCATTCGCACCGTCATGATTACCGGCGACAACCCGCTGACCGCGGCGACAATCGCGAAGGAAGCGGGCGTCGACGATTTTCTCGCGGAAGCTACGCCGGAGACGAAGATGGATCTCATTCGGCGCGAGCAGATGTCGGGACGTCTGGTCGCGATGACCGGCGACGGCACCAACGACGCGCCGGCGCTCGCGCAGTCGGACGTCGGCGTCGCCATGAACTCGGGAACTCAAGCCGCCAAAGAAGCGGCCAACATGGTCGATCTCGACTCCGATCCTACCAAACTCATCGAGATCGTCGAAATCGGCAAGCAGCTGCTTATGACGCGGGGGGCGCTGACCACCTTTTCGATCGCCAACGACGTCGCGAAATACTTCGCGATCCTGCCGGCGATGTTTGCGATCGCGTACCCAGCGATGAGCGTTCTCAACGTCATGCGCCTGCGTACGCCGCAGAGCGCGATTCTGTCGGCCGTTATCTTCAATGCGCTCATCATCGTTGCGCTCATCCCGCTCGCGCTGCGCGGCGTCCGCTATCAGCCTAAGGGCGCGAACCGCGTGCTATTCGAGAACGTGATGCTCTACGGCGTCGGCGGCATCATCATTCCGTTTATCGGCATCAAACTGATCGACATGATTCTCGTGGCGCTGCACCTGACCTAAGGAATCGCGATAATGATACGGCACCTCGGCACCTCGCTGCGCATGACCATCGTTTCGATCGTCCTCTTGGGACTGATCTATCCGCTGGCAATGACGGCGATCGCCCAAGTCATCTTTCCGCACCAAGCGAACGGCTCGCTCGTCACCGTCAACGGCAAGGTCGTCGGTTCGGATATCATCGGACAGCTGTGGACAAAGCCGCAATACTTTCACGGCCGCCCGTCGGCCGCCGGAAAAGGCTACGACCCGACGCAAACCGGCGCAACGAACCTTGGGCCGACCTCGAAGAAGTTGATGGCCTCCACGAAAGCGACGATCGCCGCGCTCGAGAAGGAGAACCCCGATGCTTCCGGGCCGCCGCCGATCGACCTCGTAACCTCGAGCGGCAGCGGCATCGACCCTGATATCAGTCCCGAGGCAGCGTATTGGCAGGCACCGCGCGTCGCCATCGCTCGGCATATGGGTCGATCCGCTGTCGACGCGCTGATCGCGCAGCACATCCAAGGGCGAACCTTCGGCTTCCTCGGCGAACCTCGCGTAAACGTGCTAGAATTAAACTTAGCACTCGACCACCTGTCATCCTGAGCGAGCGCAGCGAGTCGAAGGACAACCGCTCGCATCATCCTGAGCGAGCGCAGCGAGTCGAAGGACAACCGATCGCGTCATCCTGAGCGAGCGCAGCGAGTCGAAGGAC
>Ga0182015_10000769_pt1 | contig 44453 bp, 45 predicted proteins | sample 712P3MmetaG_FD_120478 | JGI IMG/M metagenome (GOLD analysis project Ga0182015, IMG submission 120478) | Permafrost microbial communities from Stordalen Mire, Sweden - 712P3M metaG | ecosystem: Environmental > Terrestrial > Soil > Wetlands > Permafrost | place: Sweden: Stordalen | collected...
CGAGGAGCATCTCGATCTCTGTCTCGCCGCCGGCATCAACCACGAAGGCATCAATGCCGAAGTGGCGAAGGGCCAGTGGGAATTCCAGATTTTCGGCAAGGGCTCCAAGCGCGCCGCCGATGAAATGTGGATAGCCCGCTACCTGATGCTGCGCCTCACCGAAAAATACGGCGTCGACATCGAATTCCACTGCAAACCGCTGGGCGACACCGACTGGAACGGCTCCGGCATGCACTGCAACTTCTCGACCACCTACATGCGCGAAACGGGCGGCAAAGAGTATTTCGAGGCGCTGATGAAGGCGTTCGAGGGCGCGCGTGAGGATCACATCGCGGTCTACGGCCCGGACAACCATATGCGGCTGACCGGCAAGCACGAGACCGCGGCGATTACCGAGTTCACCTACGGTCTCGCCGACCGCGGCGCGTCGATCCGTGTGCCGCACAGCTTCAAGAACAACGGCTACAAGGGTTATCTCGAAGATCGCCGGCCGAATTCGCAAGGCGACCCGTACCAGATCACCTCGCAGATCCTCAAAACGATCGCGTCGGTGCCGACCAGCGGTAAAGTCAGCGCCGCGGCGTAAGCGGCCTGATCTGCACCACTCAGCGTGAGGGTTCGAGCGAACCCTTACGCCACCCTTAGCCAGCAGCGAATTGACAAGTGCGAACACCCTGCCGGCGTTTGCCGTTGCAGCTTCGTGCCCGCCTATAGGCGCGTTCGGCGTCGGACTTCATTCGAGCTCAATGACCCCGACGCCGCGGGGGAGGTGATTGGCGTCCCTCCCCCGATTTCTGGCGCGTCTAGAAGGAAGAATTTTCCCAATAACGTGGCCAAAGCTCGGGCGCGAAAGCGCCGCGAGAAGGAGAGAGGCTATTTGCCGATATGGCGGCCGACCCACTCCACCATGTGCGCGAACACGCCCCCGGTCTGCGACAAATCCGGCGAATGGCCGGCGTGGCGGTCCATCTCGGTGTAATGCAGGTCGATCTCGCCGCCGGCTTTGCGGTAATTGGCGACAAAGCGCTGCGGCTCGTTGCCGGGGAAATCGGACTCCGTGTCCTTGTAATCGTGCAGCGTGTCGCCGCGGCCCTGGAACCAGATCGCCGGCGGGGTTTGCACTTTCTCGCCGCGCTCGAGCGCCAACGTCGGATTGCCTTCCTCCATATTGGCTTCCGAGCGCCAATAGGAATCCTGCCGCGCGATAATCGACTTCGGCCATTCCGGCGGATTTTCGCTCGCCAGCGCGCGCTTGGCGTGGCGGTAGCGGCTGAGCGGATTGATCACCGGCCACGACATCACGACGGCGCGCACGCTCGCATCCTGCGCCGGCGAGCCTGCCGGCAGCGCGATCGCGGCATAGCGCGGATCGCGCGGGCGCATGGCGACCAGCATCGCCAGATGGCCGCCGCTCGATTGGCCCGACAGCCCGATCAGATCTGGCCGCGTCTTGAGATCGGGGGCGTGAAGTTTCACCCAGCGCACCGCGTAATTGATGTCCTGCACCGAGGCCGGATAGGAATCGGTGTCGCCGGAGCGGAAATCGAGCGCGATCGACACGATACCGTGCGAGGCCATGAATTCGTGGCGCAAATGCTCGGCCTTGCGATCGGACAGGCACCAGGCGCCCCCGTGGAGTTCGACCAGCGCCGGGAACGGCCCCTCCCCGCGCGGCTTGAACACCCGCGCCAGCAGCGGCCTGTCGCCATTCTTGTCACTATGACGGAGATATTCGACGTCGTCGGTGTCGTATGCGGTGGTCTTGTCCAGAACGGCTGTCGTCATCGTGGATTTCCTGCCTGTTATGTTTGGATCTTCTATGTCTGGATTTTGGCGAGCACGGCCTGCATCTTCTCCAGCACGTCGCGCGTCTTCTCGGCATAGAACGCGTTCACGATCTCGCAGATCGCTTGCACCTTCGGATCGAGCGGATTTATGCCGGCCGACACCAGGCGGCCGTGCAAGTCCTGCAAAACTTCATCGCGTTCGAACATGGCGCCTCCAGATCAAGGGAAAGTAGCCTGGATTGATGGATAGTAAAACCCGACCGTGCTGCTGGTTACCGGTTCCACCAAGGGCATCTGCCGCGCCATCGCCGAGGCGCTCGCCGCGAACGGTGCCGAAGTGGCCATCAATGGGCGTGGGGCGGCCGACGTCGAGCAAGCGATCAAGGATATCCGCGGCAAGCTGCCGAAGGCGCGGCTCGCCGCGGCGCCGGGCGACGTCGCCAGCGCCGAAGGGATTGCCGCCATCATCAAGGCCGCCGGCGATGTCGACATTCTGGTCAACAATGCCGGTATTTTCGAGATCAAGGACGCCTTCGAAATTCCCGACGAGGACTGGCAGCGGCTGTTCGCGACCAATGTGCTGTCCGGCGTGCGCCTGACGCGGCATTACGGGCCGCGCATGCGTGACAAGAAATTCGGCCGCGTCCTCTTCATTTCTTCGGAATCCGGCGTGCAGATCCCGACCGAGATGATCCACTACGGCTTCACCAAATCCGCCGATCTTGCGCTGATGCGCGGCTTTGCCCAGGCGCTCGCCGCAAGCGGTGTCACCGTCAATGCCGTATTGCCGGGACCAACCCGCACTGAAGGCGTCGAGGCGATGTTCAAATCCATGGGCCAGTCGCTCGACGATCCCAAGGTCGAGCGTGGCTTCATCGACAGCGCGCGGCCGAGCTCGATCATCAAGCGCTTGGCCAAGCCGCAGGAGGTTGCCGACGCCGTGCTGTTTCTCTGTTCGCGTGAAGCCAGCGCCATCACCGGCTCGCCGCTGCGCGCCGACGGCGGCGTCGTGATGTCAATCACCTAAAGAGCACGCGCTCACAAGCGCATCATCGGCCGCTTGCCTTTGGCCGCTTTCTCGCTCGGCACCTTCACCAGTGCCTCGCCGTCGAGCACCGTTTCGTCACCGACCGCGCAGACGCACGATAGCTGTGCGCGGGATTTTTCCGGGATGAGCTCCTTGACCGTCACGGTCACCCGCACGGTGTCGCCGATCTTCACCGGCGCGCGAAAGTTCAGCGTCTGCGAAATATAGATCGCGCCCGGCCCCGGCAACCGCGTGCCGAGCACCGCCGAGATCAGGCTCGCGGTATAGAGGCCGTGCGCGATCCGTTTGCCGAACGAGGTGCGCGCGGCAAAGTGCTCGGACAGATGGATCGGATTGCGGTCGCCGGTGAGCTGCGCGAAGCCGACGACGTCGGAGGATGACACCGTCTTCTCCAGCGTCTCGGTCATGCCGACCGATAAGTCCTCGAAAAACAGCGTGCGGAGCGGAGGAAGATTCATTCTGGCATGATCACGCCGCGCCGACGTTTCGCGTCACGGTGCGCTATTGCTTCGGCGGCGGCGGCACGCCGCCGGCGCTCGCAGGCGCCGCGCCCGGCGCTGGACCGCGCGGATCGTCCCTATTCGCCATGCATTTCTTCATAAAGGCCGCGCGGGGCGCGCCTTGCAGTTTCTGGTCGTCGGCGCCGAATTTGCACGTCTCCATTTTTTCTTTTGGGCTGACCGCCAACGACGGCGCGCTCGGCAGCATGGCGATCAGCATGGCGGAGAGGAACACATAGCGATGCATGACTTTATCCCCTGGGCTAACGCGGCTCATATTAGCACCGTTCGCGACGATCGCCCAAATTGACGCTATAACGCAGCATGAATTCGCCACCCCGCGTCAGCGCCGTCCTGGCCAAAATCACGCCCGGCCTCATCGGAACCGCCGAAATCGTGGTCGGCCCCGAGCATACGGCGCCCTTCGTCGGCTCGGGACGAATCGCGGTCCTGGCGACGCCGGTGATGATCAATGTGATTGAGGCCGCGGCCTTGGCGGCGGTCGAGCATCTTTTGCCGGCCGGCCATCAGAGCCTCGGGATCAAGCTCGACGTCAGCCATATCGCGGCGACGCCGATCGGCTTGCACGTTACTGCGACCGCCGAAGTGGTCCATGTCGAGGGGCGCACCATCACGTTCCGCGTCGAAGCTCGCGACGAGTTCGAGCTCATCGGCCGCGGCACGCATGAGCGCGTGGTCGTCAGCCTGGAGCGTTTCGACGAACGAGTGCAACGCAAGGTACGCGCAGCAAGCGCTAACGGCGCGGAGTAAGAACTTACCGCCGGCCGGAGAACCAGCCGATTCCGAAGAACACGACCGCGGCGACGCCGGCGGCATAGGCATGCAGGTGATGAATATGCGTGGAGCCTTCAGTGTAGCCCGGCATGAATGTCGGCAATTGACCGGCCGGCATGACGAAATACATGACGGCGGCGATCACACAGATAATGGCCAGAAGATAAGCGATCATTTTCATGGGGCGTTGTTCCTCAATCGATACCGGCGCGAGTGCAGGCCGTCGCTTCGTTAGCATGAGACCGTGAGCGTTGGCGAGATAGGCCAGATGACCGGCGCGGCGGACGCGGCCGACACGGCAGGTGCGTGCGCCGCCTCCCCGCTCGCAAGCGCGGCAAGGATCCGCTCGACCAGCGCGCGTGCGGAATCGGCGGAAAGCTCGATGGCGACGCGATCACGCCCGCCTTCGCCCTCATTGGTGAAGTCGATGGCGAGCACATGATCGAGCGTCGAATAATACGGATGATCGAAATAGACATTGGCGGTGTCGATCCGCATCCAGCCCTTGCGGCCCTTGGCGCTGCCGACCAAAGCGGCCTTTTCGACGATGTAGGAGCACATGACGATTTCCTTGAATGTTGCTATTCGGCGGCAATGCTGGCGGCCGACTTTGCCAGATAGCAATTGAGGAAAGCGAAAACCTTTTTCCACCCATCCAGCGCTTGCTCCGGCCGATAGGCGTCGCGCCAGGTATTGAAGAAGGCATGGCCGGCACCGTTGCAACGGGGAATTCGTAATTCTTGCCGAGCTTCTTGAGGACGGCCTCGGTGCGATTGACTTGATCGGCCGTCGGATTGGCGTCGTCGTTGCCGAAAATTCCGAGCGATCGATCGGCGCCACCGGGCGCTTGTCGTTGAGGTCCTTGGGATTGTCGACAATAACATTGCCGCCCCAGCAATCGACCGCGGCATCGATGCCTTGGAGCGTGCAGGCGGCGAGATAGGTGTGGCGGCCGCCAGAGCAGAATCCGATGACGCCGATTCTGCCGTTGGCATTGGCCTGCGCGCGCAGATAATCCATCGCGCCTTTGACGTCGCCCATGATCTGGGCGTCGGCCACGCCGCCGGCGGCGCGCACGCGCGCGCCAAGATCGTCGGGCGCCTCGTTACTGGCGTTTTCGCGGAAATAAAGTGCGGCGAGACCGCCGCATAGCCATGATGGGCGAACTTGCGCACCACTTCCATGGTCCATTCGTCCCAGCCTGGGAGATGATGAATGATGACGATGCCGGAGAATTTGCCGGCGCGCGATGGCCGCGCGTAATAGGCCTCGCCCTGGTCGCCATTGTTGGCGCGAAACGTTGCCGAATCCGCCAGCAATCCTTGGTAATAGCTCATTCGTGAACTCCCCTGTTCGATCCCGAAATCTAGGGCGGTTTTCATAGCATGGCCGGCTCGGCAAGCCAGCTAGCCGGTACAGCAGGCCGTCACTTCGGGCAGCGGTAAAGGATCGCCTTATAGTTCCCGTCGCGATCGACGGATTCCACCGTGTTGTCGGGGCGCGGCGTGAAGGTGATGTCGCCCATCAGCGGCCCGCCGGCGAAATTGCATTGGACATGGACGAAAAAACCGTCGCCGTCCCTTTTCGTATCGAGGATGGTGCACACCCCGACATTGGAGACGATCTCTTGCGGTGAAATCTTGACTTTGGCCAATTCGGGATCGGTGCCATCGCCCTTGCAGGCGACGTTCTGGGTATAATTTCCGGTCAGCGGAAAATCGTCAGCCGCGACGGCCGCGGACGAAACCAGGACAGCAACAATCGCCGCCGCCAGGCATCCGGCGACCGGATGAATGGATTTGAACACGCGCTTCTCAGCCGTTTTGCCCGGCGCCTCTTTTGCGAAGCGACGCCGGAGCCGACGCCCCGAGCACTCTATTTAGCGAGAGTCGCGCCATCGGCCAATATCGCCGCGGCGTAAGCGTACTGCCTAGAGCAAAACGACCTATTCACCTTCACCGCGGAAGCCGGAACTGATGACGCGCAGCCGCGCGGCCGACCATTGCTTTGGCCCGTCCAAGGCGCCCCGGTAAGCGGCGCGCTCGCAATCGACGGCGCCGTTGTCGGTGAATTGCCCGTTGTGATTGTCGAACAGCCATTGATGGCAGAAATTGCTGGTGTCCGACATATACAGGATCGAGCCGGTATAGATTTCATCGTCGTTTGGCGCCACCGCGGCGGCCGCTTTATCGTGCTTGGCGGTGATAAGTTCGTCAGTTCCGAGCGCAACAAGTGCGAGCGTCGCCCCGATCACGACTACGACCATGACCTGGAGTGAGCCGTTTCCGGTGCGCGGGCGGTTTTTCGCAGGGCGAGCAAGGCGCATCATTTTCGCAGCCCCTCAGGCGGCAATTCCATGATACACGACTGCCGAATGCGGTGCGCGCGGCGGCGGCGGACATGGCTAAGGAATCGCTAACGCGGCACCGGACGGGCCCCAAAGCAAAGCGGCGCCCAATCGGGGCGCCGCCTGCAAGTTTCGTTGGTCGCATTCAGTGCGCGGTGAGACCGGAGGAATCCTCCTCCACGACCGGCTCGGGGACGTCGACGGGCTTCGCCGCAGCCTCCTCCCACACGATCGCCTCAGGCATGCGCACGAGGGCATGCTTGAGCACCTCGTCCATGCGTGAGACCGGAATGATGTCGAGTCCGCTTTTGATGCTGTCGTTGATCTCGACAAGATCCTTGGCGTTCTCTTCCGGAATGACCACGGTCTTTATGCCGCCGCGGTGAGCAGCCAGGAGCTTCTCCTTCAAGCCCCCGATCGGCAGCACGCGGCCTCGTAAGGTGATCTCACCGGTCATGGCGACATCGCGGCGCACCGGGATACCGGTCATCACCGAAACGATCGCAGTGACCATGGCGACGCCCGCGGACGGTCCATCCTTCGGCGTCGCGCCTTCCGGCACGTGCACGTGGATGTCGCGCTTGTCGAACCACGGCGGCTCGATGCCGAAGGCGACCGCACGCATGCGGACATAGGAGGCCGCCGCCGAGATCGATTCCTTCATCACGTCGCGCAGATTGCCGGTGACGGTCATCTTACCCTTGCCGGGCATCATGGCCGATTCAATCGTGAGCAACTCACCGCCCACATCGGTCCAGGCAAGGCCGGTGACGACGCCGATCTGATCCACGTCCTCAACTTCGCCGTAGCGATATTTCGGCACGCCGAGATAATCAGGCAGCACCTTATCGGTGACCTGGACCGACTGCTTTTTCGAGATCGTCAGTTCCTTCACCGCCTTGCGGATGAGCGTCGACAATTCGCGTTCGAGATTGCGGACACCCGCTTCGCGCGTGTAACGGCGAATGAGCGTGAGCAATGCTTCATCGTCGATCGACCATTCCTTCGGCTCGAGGCCGTGCTTGACGATCGCGTGCGGGATCAAGTGCTTGCGCGCGATCTCAACTTTCTCGTCCTCGGTATAGCCGGCGATACGGATGATCTCCATGCGGTCCATCAAGGGCGGCGGAATATTCAGCGTATTCGCCGTGGTGATGAACATGACGTTGGAGAGATCGTAATCGACCTCGAGATAGTGGTCGTTGAACGCGTGATTCTGCTCAGGATCCAGCACTTCGAGCAGCGCCGACGACGGATCGCCGCGGAAATCGGCTCCCATCTTGTCGACTTCGTCGAGCAGGAACAGCGGGTTCGAGGTCTTCGCCTTGCGCATCGACTGGATGACCTTGCCCGGCATGGAGCCGATATAGGTCCGCCGATGACCGCGAATCTCGGCCTCGTCACGCACGCCCCCGAGCGACACGCGCACGAATTCGCGCCCGGTCGCCTTGGCGATCGACTTGCCAAGCGAGGTTTTGCCCACGCCCGGAGGACCGACCAGGCACAGAATGGGTCCGGTCAGCTTGTTGGCGCGCTGCTGCACCGCAAGATATTCGACGATGCGCTCCTTGACCTTCTCAAGGCCGAAATGATCGCCATCGAGAATCTGCTCGGCGAGCGTGAGATCCTTCTTGATCTTGGACTTCTTGTTCCACGGGATCGACAACAGCCAGTCGAGGTAGTTGCGCACCACGGTAGCTTCCGCCGACATCGGCGACATCTGCCGCAGCTTCTTCATCTCGTGCTGCGCTTTTTCGCGCGCCTCTTTGGACAGCTTGGTGCGCTTGATCTTGTCTTCGAGCTCGGCAAGCTCGTCCTTGCCGTCTTCGTCGCCCAGTTCCTTCTGGATCGCCTTCATCTGCTCGTTGAGGTAATACTCGCGCTGCGTCTTCTCCATTTGGCGCTTGACGCGCGTGCGAATGCGCTTCTCGACCTGAAGCACCGAGATTTCGCTCTCCATCAGCCCGAGCACCTTCTCAAGACGCTCGGTGACACTGGGCGTTTCCAGGATCACCTGCTTGTCGGGGATCTTCACCGCGAGGTGCGAAGCCACCGTGTCGGCAAGCTTGGCGTAGTCCTCGATCTGCTGGACCACGCCGACGACTTCCGGCGACACCTTCTTGTTGAGCTTCACATAGCCTTCGAATTCATTGATGACCGAGCGCGCCAGCGCTTCGGCCTCGACCTGATCGCCCGAGGTATCCGCGATCACCACCGCTTCCGCCTCGAAATAATCTTCGCGATCCGTGTATTGCTTGACCTGCGCGCGCGCGGCGCCTTCGACCAGCACCTTCACGGTGCCATCGGGCAGCTTCAAAAGCTGAAGCACGCTCGCAAGCGTGCCGACGCCGAAGATGGAATCCGTCGCCGGATCGTCATCGGACGCATTTTTCTGAGTCGCGAGCAGGATGAACGTATCCGAGCGCATCACCTCTTCGAGCGCCTTGATGGACTTCTCGCGGCCGACGAATAGCGGGACGATCATGTGCGGGAAGACAACGATGTCCCGCAAAGGCAGCACCGGATAGGTCCGGCTCTCGCCAGGTATCAAAGACGGCTTGGGTTTGACGGCACTTGTCATGGCCCCAGTTCCTTATTGTTGTGCACCTCCATCATGACCCGCAGGATGCGCTGTCACGACGGATTGCCGGTTTCCGGGAAGAGGCTGACGGACGATATGTCCGCACCCAAAGGGCGGGTACGAGACCCTGCCCGGTTTAGTCTACGCGATTCCTCGTACGCTCTTTTCGTTCGCACACTATAGGTGGCGTTCGACTGCCAGCGTGTCAAGAAAGGCAGGTTTTTCAGGCAAAACGGGGCTGTGCGAAGGCGGAATATAGTACCACACACCGAATCGCGGGTGCGGTGAGCGCTCACCCGTCAGGCGCTCGCCCCGCCGGACTCGGCGGCGCGATCGGACCGGTCGGCGTAGATATAGAGCGGCCTTGCGCTGCCTTCGACGACTTCGCGCGAAATAACCACCTCCTCGACGCCTTCGAGGCTCGGCAAATCGAACATGGTGTCGAGCAGGATTTGCTCCATGATGGAGCGTAGCCCGCGGGCGCCGGTCTTGCGATCGATCGCCTTGCGCGCGATCGCAGACAGCGCCTCGTCGGCCAGCGTGAGGTCTACAGTCTCCATCTCGAACATGCGCTGGTATTGCTTTACCAGCGCATTCTTCGGCTCGGTGAGGATGCGCTTGAGCGATGGCTCGTCGAGGTCCTCCAGCGTGGCAACCACGGGAAGCCGACCGACGAATTCCGGAATGAGGCCGTATTTCAGCAAATCCTCTGGCTCGACCTCGCGGAAGATTTCGCCCTGCTTGCGATCCTCAGGCGCCATCACCCTGGCGCCGAAGCCGATTGACGTGGAGCGCCCCCGCGCCGAAATGATCTTTTCGAGGCCGGAAAAAGCGCCGCCGCACACGAATAGGATATTTGTGGTGTCGACCTGGAGGAATTCCTGTTGCGGATGCTTGCGGCCGCCCTGCGGCGGCACGCTCGCGACGGTGCCTTCCATGATCTTCAGGAGCGCCTGCTGCACGCCCTCGCCCGACACGTCGCGGGTGATCGAAGGATTGTCGGATTTACGCGAAATCTTGTCGATTTCGTCGATATAGACGATGCCGCGCTGCGCCCGCTCGACATTGTAGTCGGCCGACTGCAACAGCTTGAGAATGATGTTTTCGACGTCCTCGCCGACATAGCCGGCTTCCGTCAGCGTGGTCGCGTCCGCCATCGTGAACGGCACGTCGAGGATGCGCGCCAGCGTCTGCGCGAGCAGCGTCTTGCCGGAGCCGGTCGGCCCGATCAGCAGGATATTCGACTTCGCCAGCTCGACGTCGTTGTGCTTGCTCTGATGATTGAGCCGCTTGTAGTGATTGTGAACGGCGACCGAGAGCACCTTCTTGGCGTGGTCCTGGCCGATGACGTAGTCATCGAGCACTTTGCGGATTTCCCGCGGCGTCGGAATGCCGTCGCGCGACTTCACCAGCGAGGATTTGTTCTCCTCGCGGATGATGTCCATGCACAGTTCGACGCACTCATCGCAGATGAAGACGGTAGGGCCGGCAATGAGCTTGCGCACCTCGTGCTGGCTCTTGCCGCAGAACGAGCAATAAAGCGTGTTCTTGGAATCGCCGCCGCCAACCTTGCTCATTCCATTCTCCGTCTTCGCGAGGGCAGCACTTCAACTCACCAGTTTACGAAGCACTGCGCTAACATTTCGTAGCATCACCCGCGGTCTGCGCTCGAACCGGCGGCCAAACTGACAACACCGGGTACTACAGCACAAGCTGACATGCTAACGGCGTGCCAACCAAGAATCCATTAACGATAACGCGACTTTGGACCAGTGTGTTTTCTAGATCACACCGCCGAGATTACGCCTGACCCGTGGCCGGAACCCGCTTTGGGCACGAATCAGCCCATTTGATGGCAGCGGGTCTGCCGTACTAACTCACCCCTTTAAGGGCCGGAATAGGATCAGACTTCAGGCTCGGTTCCTCAGGCCGTTTTTCGATCACCTTGTCGATCAGGCCGAAATCCTTGGCCATTTCGGCGGTAAGGAACATGTCGCGTTCCAGCGCATCCTCGATCTTCTTCAGAGGCTGCCCGGTGTGCTTGACGTAGATTTCGTTCAAACGCCGCTTGAGGTTCAGGATCTCTTGCGCATGGAGCATGATGTCGGTCGCCTGACCTTGGAACCCGCCGGACGGCTGGTGAACCATGATGCGGGCGTTGGGCAGCGCAAAGCGCAGGTCCTTGGCGCCGGCGGCCAGTAACAGCGATCCCATCGATGCCGCCTGTCCCGTGCACAGCGTGGATACCGGGGGACGGACGAACTGCATCGTGTCATAGATCGCCAGGCCCGAGGTCACGACCCCGCCCGGCGAATTGATGTACATCGAGACTTCTTTCTTGGGATTTTCCGCCTCGAGGAACAGCAGCTGGGCAACGATCAGCGAGGCCACGTTGTCTTCAATTGGACCGGTGATGAAGATGATCCGCTCCTTGAGGAGCCGCGAATAAATGTCATAGGCCCGTTCCCCGCGGTTGGTCTGTTCGACCACCATGGGGACGAGATAGTTCATGTAAGTGTCCTTCGGATCGCGCATGGCTCACCTTGTTGAAGTCACTTCGTTGGAGTCACTAGGTCACTAGCACTTGGTTACTGGCACGCGGTCACTGGAGCGTAGTCACTTGCACTTGGTCGTTTCGGCAGCCGGGCCAGACTGTCCGCACAATCTGGCTTGAGTCGGGCGCCTTGTCGAAGCCGGTTTGCCGAGTGACCTCGTTTGCCGAATAACCCGGGTTGCCGAATAGCCTCGTTTGCCCGGTAACTTTGGCAGCCATTGCAGATATGTGCGGAAATCCTCGCGGCAAGACGGAGGACTGGTCGGCGGCCATCGCAAGCCGCCTCAATCCTCGTCCTCCTTGAACAATTCTTCCCGCGACACCTGCTTATCCGTGATCTCCACGAGCTCGAGCAGGAAATCGACCACTTTGTCCTCGAAGATCGGGGCCCGTAGCGCAGCAATCGCGGCGGGATTGTTGCGGTAATAGTCCCAGATCTGCTGCTCCCGCCCGGGCATCATGCGGGCTTGGGCGACAACGGCTTGGCTCAGTTGCTCGTCGGTCACCTTGATGTTGTTTTTGTCGCCGATTTCCGCAATCACGAGACCGAGCCGCACCCGGCGCTCGGCGATCGCGAGGTAATCCGCGCGTGCCTTTTCTTCGGTCGTTCCCTCGTCGGCAAAGGTGCGGTTCTGCTGCTTGAGGTCGCTTTCGATCGTCGACCAGACGTTCTTGAATTCCTCTTCGACCAAGGTCGGCGGCGGCTCGAATTTGTGCTGCGAATCGAGTTGATCGAGGAGCGCACGCTTGATTTTCTGGCGTGAAGCGGCGGCGTGTTCGCGCTCGACGCGCTCGCGCACGGCGTCGCGAAGCTTTGCCAGCGATTCCAATCCCAGCGTCTTGGCGAACTCATCGTCGATAGTCACCGGACCGGGAGCTTCCACGGTTTTTGCCGTGACCGCAAAAGTCGCGTATTTGCCGGCCACGGTGGGGGCCGCATAGCTTTCGGGAAACTTGACGTCGATAGTCCGGCTTTCGCCGGCTTTAATGCCAATGAGCTGGTCCTCGAAACCCGGAATGAACTGGCCGGAGCCGAGCACCATCGGCACATCCTCGCCGGAGCCTCCCTCGAAAGGCTGCCCGTTCATGGTGCCCTGGAACGAGACGGTGACGCGGTCGCCTTTGTCGGCGCCGTCTGCCTTGGCGGCAAACGGCCGGCTTTGCTCGGCGAGCGTTTGCAGGGATTGATCGGTCTCTTCGTCGGTGACCGGGGCCGTCAGCCGCTCAAGCTTGATAACCTTGAAATCGGCAAGCGTGATCGGCGGCACGATCTCCATTTCGACCGTGTAAGCGAGGTCCGATTTTCCCTCGATGACGCCTGCGACCGCGCCTTCGTCCGACGGCAGAACCACCTTGGGCTCGGTGGCAAGCTTGAAACCGTGGTCGGTGATGATCTTGCTGTTGGCCTCGCGTACGGCGGCTTCAATGACCTCCGCCATGGTGGATTTGCCGTAGAGGCGCTTGAGATGCGCGACCGGCACCTTGCCGGGCCGGAAGCCGCGAAGCTGGACGCGGCCCTTGAGATCGTCGAGCCGCTCGTTGACCTTGGCTTCGAGGTCGGTCGCGGGCACGACAACGCGGTATTCCCGCTTGAGACCCGCAGTGGAAGTTTCAGTCACCTGCATCGGCACTACTCTTTGAACGGCCAATCTTCGCGCCCAAAATCGAGCGCATCCGGAGCCAAGTTTTGGAAAGCCGCCCAAGTGGTGCGGGCGGAGGGACTCGAACCCCCACGACTTTCGTCACGGGAACCTAAATCCCGCGCGTCTACCAATTCCGCCACGCCCGCGACCCGCAGGGCGGCCCGGTGGCGCGGCTTATATCACGCAAGACCCGCGGCACACTACAAAAATAGCCCCCGTTTTTGCGCCCGCTTGAAACGGTTAAGCGGTGCCATAAGGGTGAAATGCCAACCGATCCGAGGCAGGACGATTCGTGAAATCCCCCTCCCCGCTGTCACGCCGCCAGCTTCTGGCCGGAGCGCTTGCGACCTTCGCCGCGCCCTCCGCCTCGCGCGCGCAAGCCGCACCGTCGCCCGGCGCCGTGCGCGTGCTGCGGGCCCAGGTGGCGGGCTATGACGGGATCGTGCCCGGGCCGACACTGCAAGTCGCCCGCGGCGAAGAGGTCCGTGTCCGGCTTATCAACGAACTATCCGAACCCACAGCGTTGCATTGGCACGGCGTCCGGCTTGCCAACGCCATGGACGGAGCGCCTCCGCTGACCCAGACACCGATCGCGCCGGGCGATAGTTTCGACTATCGCTTCACCGCGCCGGATGCCGGCACGTATTGGTATCACCCACCGGGGAAAGCGCGGCGCAGCGGCTATGGAGTCCTGATCGTTAGAGAGGCCGATCCCGTCGACGTCGATCATGATCACATGCTGATATTCGCCGATGCGCGCGCGACCCGGGCAGCGGACGCTGCACCGTTCACCGTCAACGGTGCCTCGAGTTTCGACATTCGAGCAGGGCAAAACGAAAGGCTGCGGCTCCGCCTCCTCAACGCGTCCAATGACCGAATTATCGAGTTGCGCGTGGAGGGTCTTCGTCCATTCGTGATGGCGACGGACGGCGAGCCGGCGCAGCCAATCGCGGCGCGCGAGGGTCGCCTGTCGCTGGGACCCGGCAATAGGATCGATCTGTTCGTCGATTGCACGCTCGCGCCCGGAGCCAACGCTCCGATCACATTGGCCCATGCTGGCGCCGCTGCCGATCCCATCGCCCGTATCGCCTATGAAGCAGCCGCGCCGAGCCGGCCGGCGCCGCGCGACGATCCGCGACCTTTGCCGCCCAATCCACTGCCCGAACGCATGGATTTCGTCGGCGCCTTTCATCTCGACGCGGCAATCGGACGCGTCGGGAGGCAAGCCGGCGGTCCGTACGGCCAGCCCCTCTTTACCGTCCGGCGCGGCCAGACCGTCGTGCTCGGGCTTTCGAATCCGACTTCAGGAACCGCCTATATGCATTTGCATGGGCACAGCTTTCGCCTTCTCGACAGCCTCGACGACGGCTGGAAACCGTTTTGGCTCGATACGATGCCGATTGAGCCGCAGACAACTCCCCGGATCGCTTTCGTCGCCGACAATCCAGGCAAATGGCTGATCGAAGGTCTCGCTGCGGACGACAGCCCGAGCGCGTGGTTCGAAGTGACCTGATCTCACGCCAACAGCGCGCGATAGACGCGCGGCAACATCTCCGGGAGGTCCTCCGAGATCAGGCCAGGACCAAATGCCGTGGCGGCTTCGCCGTGCAGCCAGACCGCGGCCGAAGCCGCCTCGAAGGGCGGCATGCCTTGGGCGAGAAGGCCCGCGGTAATGCCCGCCAAGACGTCACCGGCGCCGGCGGTGGCGAGGAAGGCCGGTGCATTGGCGGCAATCGCGGCGCGACCGTCAGGTGACGCGACCACCGTATCGGGGCCCTTCAGCAGTACGGTCGCGCCCGTGATCTGGGCTGCAAGTCGCGCCCTTTCAAGTTTCGATCCTGCTTTAGTCCGCTCGTCCAATGCAACGAAATAACGAGAGAATTCGCCTTCGTGCGGCGTCAAGATTGTAGCCTTCTGCCGCCGGACCTTGAGCGCATCGGCAAGCCGTTGCGGTTGCACCGAAAAGCTCGTTATGGCGTCGGCGTCGAGCACCACCGCACGCTCGCCGATGAGCGCCGCCAGAACGAGTTCGCAGGTTGCTTCGTTCACGCCAACGCCGGGACCGATCGCGAGCGCATTCAAGCGGCGGTCGGCGAGGAATTCGCTGAGCTGGCCGGCGCCGTCGACGGGCCGCACCATCACCGCGAGACTGGCCGCCGCATTAACCGCCAACGCCTCGCGCGGGCTCGCGATCGTCACCAGCCCCGCTCCTGCGCGCAACGCGCCACGGGCGGCGAGCCTTGCCGCTCCGGTCGACCACGACGGGCCGGATACCACGACCGCGTGGCCGCGGTCGTATTTATGGCCGTCATGGCGCGGTCTCGGAAACTTGGCGCGCCACAGCGCCGGGATATTCTCGAACGTTTTGGGAACGATCTTACCGAGTACCGAATTCGGAATGCCGATATCGGCGACCGTAATCGCGCCGCAATGAAGCCGGCCGGGCATCAGGAGGTGCCCGGGTTTTTTGCGAAAGAACGTGACCGTCGCCATGGCCTTCGCGGCGACGCCCATCACCGCGCCCGATGTGCCATTGATGCCGCTCGGCAAGTCCACGGCGACCACCGGCGCGCTCTGCGCGTTCATCGCTTCGATCATCACCCGGGACGGCCCCTCGACCGGCCGGTCGAGTCCCGCACCGAACACGGCGTCGATAACGATGTCGGCGCCGGCCAGCCGGTCCGCTTGCGCGGCGACCGGCGCGGTCCATTTTTTTGCAGCGAGCGCCGCATCGCCGCGCAGCCGAGCCGCATCGCCGACGAGCAATAGGTCTACCCGGTAGTTCCGCTCGGCGAGGAGGCCCGCCGCGACAAAACCATCACCGCCGTTATTGCCGGGTCCAGCCACCACGACGATGCGGCTGCCAGGCGGCTTGAGCGCCATTACTGCCTTGGCAACCGCCTTGCCGGCGATTTCCATGAGATCAATGCCGGCGATGCCGCCGGCAATCGTCAGCCGGTCGGCCTCGGCCATTTCGTCGTTGGTGAGGACTTCAATCATGTGCGGCGAACAATAACCAAAGCCCGGTTTCACGAACACCGCGCCGGCGCGACAAATTTTTGCTTCCACCAGATCATTGACGAGATTATAGGCAGGATGCCTAGTTTCGTGGCGAAGCCCTGTCGAAAGTTCCTGCAGACACCGTGCAACCCCGCCATAGCAACCTGATTTCATTGTGTTTTTGGGTCGCGAAAGGCCTTGGCACGGGACCTGCTAACCAAGCGTCGGTTCCTGCGACGATTCCGCTTGTCCTGGAGCCGGGAGACGAGACGCGATGAAAAAAATCGAGGCGATCATCAAGCCGTTCAAGCTCGACGAGGTTAAGGAGGCGCTGCAGGAAGTAGGTCTTCAAGGAATTACCGTCACCGAAGCCAAGGGGTTCGGGCGCCAGAAGGGCCATACCGAACTCTACCGCGGAGCCGAGTACGTGGTCGATTTTCTCCCCAAGGTGAAAATCGAGATTGTGCTGGGTGACGACATGGTCGAGAAGGCGATCGAGGCGATCCGTCGCGCCGCCCAAACCGGGCGGATCGGTGACGGCAAAATTTTCGTCTCAAATATTGAAGAAGCAATCCGGATCAGGACGGGGGAATCCGGAACAGACGCCATCTGAATTGCTGGTCCGATCGCTTACGCGGGCCGGTCGTGACCGAGAATTGAGCCAGTGCGCCGAGGCATCCAACAGCACCACGAAAGGGTACGCATACCATGACGACGCCAAAAAATGTCATGAAGATGATCAAGGACAGCGACGTGAAATACGCCGACTTCCGCTTCACCGATCCGCGCGGCAAGTGGCAGCACGTCACTTTTGACATCAGTCAGATCGAGGAGGAAACGTTTGCCGAAGGCATGATGTTCGACGGCTCGTCGATCGCCGGCTGGAAGGTGATCAATGAATCCGACATGTGCCTGATGCCCGATCCGTCTTCCGCCTGCATCGATCCGTTCTTCGCCGAGACCACGCTTGTCTTGGTCTGCGACGTGCTCGAACCGACGACCGGCGAACCGTACAATCGCGACCCGCGCGGCATCGCCAAGAAAGCCGAGGGCATGGTCAAGTCCATGGGCGTCGGCGATACCATCTATTTCGGCCCCGAAGCCGAATTCTTCGTGTTCGACGACGTGCGATACAGTGCAACTCCTTACAACACCGGCTTCAAGCTCGACTCCGTCGAATTCCCGTCAAACGCCGACACCGAATACGAGGGCGGCAATCTCGGTCACCGCGTGTGGACCAAGAAGGGCTACTTCCCGGTGCCGCCTCAGGATTCGGTGCAGGACATGCGTTCGGAAATGCTCGCCGCCATGGCGCGCATGGGCGTCAAGGTCGAGAAGCACCACCACGAAGTGGCGTCCGCGCAGCACGAGCTCGGCATGAAATTCTCGCCGCTCACCGTGATGGCCGACCAGTTGCAGATCTACAAATACTGCATTCAGCAGGTCGCGCAGGTTTACGGCAAGTCCGCATGCTTCATGCCGAAGCCGATCTACGGCGACAATGGCTCGGGCATGCACTGCCACCAGTCGATCTGGAAGAGCGGCAAGCCGGTCTTCGCCGGCAATAAATATGCCGACCTTTCGGAGACCTGCCTCTCGTACATCGCCGGCATCATCAAGCACGCCAAGGCGATCAACGCCTTCACCAATCCGACGACCAATTCGTACAAACGGCTGGTCCCGGGCTTCGAGGCGCCGGTCCTACTCGCCTACTCGGCGCGCAACCGCTCGGCATCGTGCCGCATCCCGTACACCACAAATCCCAAGGCCAAGCGCGTCGAGGTGCGTTTCCCCGATCCGCTCGCCAATCCGTATCTCGCTTTCGCGGCGATGCTGATGGCCGGCCTTGACGGCATCAAAAACAAGATGGATCCGGGCGAAGCCATCGATAAAGATCTCTACGATCTGCCGCCGAAGGAGCTGAAAAAGATCCCGACGGTTTGCGGCTCACTCCGTCAGGCATTGGAAGAGCTCAACAAGGACCGCGCCTTTCTCAAGGTCGGCGGCGTGTTCGACGATGACTTCATCGACGCCTATGTCGATCTGAAGATGACCGAAATCATCCGTTTCGAGCACACCCCGCATCCGGTCGAATTCGAAATGTATTATTCGTCGTAAGCGTTGCCGTGAGTATCCTCCCTGCATTGCGAAAGCGATGCAAACTTAAGGGCGCCGACGGCGCCCTTTCTTTTTGTGGACGCTGCGGCGCGAAGCCGCTGCGTTAACGGACAAAAATTGGAACCGACAGCGCCGCCGGAATCGTTAGCGTTGCGGCCGACCGCCCATCCGTGCGGCGTTCAGCCGGCTGTTGCGCGGCGCCCGCGACCATCTCCTCGTCCGGCTCGACCCGGTTGCGGCCATTTTCCTTGGCGCGATAGAGCGCGGCGTCGGCGCGCGCGATCAAAACGTCGATCGAGACGTTCGGCAAGCCGCAGATGACGCCGATACTCACGGTCGCCGGAATTTGCGGGCTGTCGAGTGCAAGCGTGGCCGCTTCGAAGGCCGAGCGAACACGCTCGGCGGCGACGCAAGCCTCAGAGAGCCTGCCCGACAGGATCGCAATGAATTCCTCACCGCCGATGCGGCCGATGATGTCGTCGGCGCGCATGGTTTTACGCGCCACCTTGGCGAACAAACTCAACATGGTGTCGCCCATCTTGTGGCCGAACCGGTCGTTTATGGATTTAAAGTGGTCGAGGTCGAATGCGAGCACGCTGACCGGCGCCTGCTTTGCTTTGTTGCCGGTCATCAGCGCTCCGGCGGCCTCGAAAAATCCCCGGCGGTTGAGGAGTCCGGTCAATGGGTCGGTTTCAGCCGCCGTCTTGTAGCGATTGACCGTGCGGTCCTTCGCCAAGACCAGGACGATGAACGCCGCGCCGACCACATAAAGCACGACCTCGATGGCGAACACCGCGATCCAGCCGGTGGCGGCACTGTGAATGCCGAGACTCGCCAGGGCCACCGGACAGAGAAAGATGGCGCCGTGCAGCATCGGCACAAACAGCGCCGGCCAGCGCCGGATCACCGATTTGCGCCGCTCGCGCCCGAGTTCGGCGGCGATCAGGAATGTGTAAGTGGCGACGATGATCGAGCTCAAAATGATGCGGGCGGCCGGCGATTGCGAAAAGTCCGGCAATAGGCACGCGGCGGCAAGCCAGACGACGGCGCCGATGCACATGGCGCCCCAACGAACCGGCCGGCCGTGGAAAAGGCGCGCCGCGCTCCAGATCATGCCGACGGCGATAAACAACAGAAGGTTGGGAATGCCTTCCGGCAACGGCGGCGAGACGACGCTGCCCAAATCCCATAGGGCGCCGGAGAGCCCGCCGAGCAAATAGGCCAAGCCCCACCACGCCAGCGCTTCGATACGCTCCTGCATCCAAGCGAACAGCAAGAACAGACCGAGCAACGCGGTCACGCACGTGGCTATGACAAAAAGCGTTCCTATGTCGAGCGAGGTCGACGCCTCAGCTAGGCGCGCAAACATTCCAGATAGCTCCTCACCAGTAGGTACAACTACCTATCAGCAATTCGTTTGCCGAAGGTGTGAGCTATGCCGCGGCTTTTCTCGAAAAAACTTTCGAAAATTGTCACGAAGCGGCGCGCCAGCGCCGTCCGAGCGATTGCACGACCAAGCCCGCGCGATCCGGCCCGATGATCGGCACGATCGAAGGCGCGCCATTTGCGTTTCGACTCGATTGCGCCCCAATTCCTTGGCGCGGTACAGCGCCCGATCGACGATCGCGAGGAGTTCAGTCACGGTGGCGCGCGGATCTGAGCCGAGCGTCACGCCGACGCTTACGCTCGGCGGCAATTGCTCGTTGCCAAAGCGCGTCGCCGTCGCGGCAAAATTACGCCGCACCCGATCGGCGATGGCGTAAGCCTCGTCGAGGTCGCCGACCGGTACGCAGGAGGCAAATTCCTCACCGCCGATGCGGGCGAATATGGTGTCGACGCCGAGCGTATCGGTCGCCGCGCCGGCAAAGCTTTGCAACACCGCATCGCCGGTGGCATGGCCGAAACTGTCGTTGATTTGCTTGAAATGGTCGAGATCGAACAGCAGCACCGCCAACGGCTCGCGATCGGCTCCCAGCCGGGCCACCAGGCGCGCGGCGCCGTCGAGGAAGGCGCAGCGGTTGGCGACGCCGCTCAAGGGATCGATCAGCGAATTGATCTTGTGTTTGAGCTCGGTGCGTTCCTTGGTCATATTGAGCTGCAGGAACGCCATGACGACGGTGAAGAGCAGCGTCCCGAACGTGACCAGCGCAAACGACACGCCGTGCATGAGGGAGTCGTTCTGCAGATTGGGCGACAACAGCGTCGCCAGCACCCGCGCCAGGAGCACGGCGGAATAGGTGAGCAACACGATCACCGACGGCCATCGCGACATCAGCGGCTCGTTGCGCCCGCGCCAGAGTTCCTCCGCCGCCCGCAATGCCAGCACGGCAAGCATGGTCGAGACCACGATAACCTTGAGATCGGCATTGGCGGCAAATGCCGGAATGCGGCACAGCACAAGCCAGATTGCCGGCGCGGTCACCAGGAGCCACGGATGGATTTTGCGCCCGTCGAAGACCCGGGCGCCGGTCCAGGTCAGGCCGTAACCGAGCAGCACCAGCGCATTGGCGATATCGTTGCTGACAAAATCCGGAGCCGCGCCGTAGGAACTCAACAGCCCAAGACCGCTGGCATTGACGGTGTGCGCCGCGCCCCACCACATCGGCGCGCGGATGTTGCGATTTTGTAATCCGGCAAAAACCAATAACGCTCCGAGCAACGCGGTGATGAAAACCGTCACCACCGAGAGCGTTTGGACATCGAGATGCATGACGCCACCAACCACTGACCGCGGCAAACCTAGGCAGCAAGCCTTCCGCACATGTTACCGCCAAGCGGAAAGGCGCGATTAGTGTTGCCGCTTTATGCATTGTGCGGCGCGGAGCATGAAATCCCAGCCAACCGGGCGGCGCTTCCCTTGGACCGGCTGCCCTCCTAGATTGAAGGAAACGATAGGAGTGGCCGATGGCGCTTTCCGCAGAACTCGACACCGCAACCGATACGATCGAGGCGACGCTTAACTACATCGTCGACGACGGAACCAAGGTTTTCACCATCGTTGCCGGTCCCGGCGGCAGCGACACTCGCTCCGGCGGCACGCCTGATCCGCGCCGCGTCACCATCCACAACGGGCGCCCGCACGCCAAGGACTTCGTGTTGGACCGCAACGGCTTCCGTTTTGCGCGTCACGATACCAAGGTTGCCGATTTCTACGACGAGACCGAGATCAAGCGGGTCTACTATCCGGAAATGGAAGCGCTGATCAAAGCCGAGAGCGGCGCCAAGCGCGTCGTGGTGTTCGACCATACGCTGCGCACCGCCGACAGCGAATTGCGCCAAGCCAAGCAGATCCGCGAAGTCGTCAGCCGCGTGCACAATGACTATACCGAATGGTCGGCGCCGCAGCGCGTCCGCGATATTGTTCCTGACGAGGCCGAGGAATTATTCCAGCGCCGCTTCGCCATCATCCAGGTGTGGCGGCCGATCCGGCACCCGGTCGAGACCCATCCCCTCGCCATGGCGGACGCGCAAACCCTGTCGCCGAGCGACATGATCGTCTCGGAGCGGCGCGCTCCCGGCCGTATCGGCCAAACCTACGCGATCAAATACAATCCGGCGCACAAATGGTTCTGGTTCCCGCGCATGCGGCGCGAGGAGGCTTATGTGTTCAAAGTGTTCGACTCGGAGAAGGACGGCCGTGCCCGCTGGACCGCGCATACCGCATTCGAGGATCCGACCACACCCCCGCACGCGCGACCGCGCGAGAGCATCGAAATTAGGACGCTGGCGTTTTTCTGATCGGCATCATTCCGAGCCCGCGGGGCTTGCCCGCGTCCCGGAATGACCCGCACGAACTTACCGCTTCGAGAACTGGAAGCTTCTGCGCGCTTTGGCGCGGCCGTATTTCTTGCGCTCGACCACGCGCGAGTCGCGCGTGAGGAAGCCGCCGCTCTTGAGCACGGGGCGCAAATCGGGCTCGTGCCGCATCAAGGCCTTGGAAATACCGTGACGAACCGCGCCGGCTTGGCCCGATAGTCCGCCACCGGAGACCGTGCACACCACGTCGAATTGACCCTGACGGTTCGCGGCGACCAGCGGCTGCTGGATCAGCATGCGCAGCACCGGGCGGGCGAAATAGGTTTCCACCGGCCGGGTATTGATGACGATCTTGCCGGCGCCCATCTTGATCCACACCCGCGCCACCGCGTCCTTACGTTTGCCGGTGGCATAAGCGCGGCCCTGCTTATCGAGCTTCTGCACGTATTTGGGCGGCTGCGGCGCCGCGGCGGGCTTGATCGAAGACAGATCTTCGAGCGTTTGGAGCGTCTCGGCCATCACGCGGTCCTCTTATTCTTGCGGTTCATCGCCGCGATATCGATCTTTTCCGGCTTCTGGGCGTCGTGCGGATGCTCGGCATTCGGGTAGACGCGCAGATTGCCGAGCTGGATGCGCCCGAGTGGCCCGCGCGGCAACATCCGCTCAATCGCCTTCTCGACGATCCGCTCGGGAAATTTGCCGGCGAGGATCGATTTGGCCGTGCGTTCCTTGATACCGCCGATATAGCCGGTGTGCTTGTAGTAGATCTTCTGCTCGACCTTGCGGCCGGTCAGCACCGCCTTGGCGGCGTTGATCACGATGACGTTGTCGCCGCAGTCGACATGCGGCGTGAAGGTCGGCTTGTGCTTGCCGCGTAGCCGCATCGCCACGAGCGAGGCGAGCCGGCCGACGATGAGCCCTTCGGCGTCGATCATCACCCATTTCTTCTCGACATCGGCGGGTTTTGCCGAAAACGTTTTCATATCCACACATCCGTTCGGGAGCGGCAACCGACGAGCCGGCGCCGCGCGCGGGTATTTACCTGCCGCGCACCCGCCGGTCAATCGCCTTGAAGTTTATTCCGTATTCTCAATACGTTATACTAGAGGTATTTATATACCTCTACCTTGCTTTCACTGGAATGGAATAGGTCGAGGTGACGTGGGCGACGAGATCGTCGTCGCCGTCGGAACGGATTCCGACTTCGCCGACGGCCAGCCGCTTGCCGAGCTTGATCAGGCGCGCATCGGCGACAAGATCCCGCGCCGCAGGCCTTTTTAGAAAGTTGATGGTCAGGTTGGTGGTTACCGCCAGGGGCACCCAGCCGACCGCGGAAAGAACTGCGACATACATGGAGAAATCGCCGAGCGACATCATGGTCGTACCCGAAAGTGTCCCACCCGGCCGCAGCGAGTTTTGCGTAAAAGAATGGCGCAATCGGCAGCCGCCATACCAAATCTCCTCGATCTCGAAATTGCCCATGGCATGGGACGCTTCGGGGAATTCGGCGCGCAGGAGGTCCACCAGCTCCTTGCGCGTCAGTTTCGGTGCCGCCATCTCTTTATTGCCGCTCATGTTAGTTTTCCCCTCACCTCGCAGAGTCGGATACAATGGACGCGGTGCGATCGCAAAATCTGCAGAACCGTCGATAGGCCCAAAACGGGACAGGCCAAATGAACGCTCAAACCGCCGCCGCCAAAGCCGCCGCCGTCTCGCCGGAGTTGATCCTACTCCGGGAGGACGTCGGCAGCATCGCGATCCTCACTCTAAACCGGCCGGCGGCGCGCAACAGTCTCTCCGAGGCACTGCTGGAGGCGCTGGGCGACGCGTTCACCGCGATCGCGCACGAGAGCTCGGTGCGCGCCGTGGTGCTGGCCGCAAATGGTCCGGCCTTCTCCGCGGGCCACGATCTCAAGGAGCTCAATGCGCGCCGTTCCGACCCCGACCGCGGGCGAGCCTATTTCAAGCACATCATGGGACTATGCAGCGGCGTGATGCAGCAGATCGTGACGCTGCCGCAACCGGTCATCGCCTCGGTCGCTAGCACCGCGACCGCCGCCGGCTGCCAGCTTGTGGCGAGCTGCGATCTCGCCGTCGCTTCGAGCGCTGCAAAATTCGCGACGCCCGGCGTCAATATCGGCCTGTTCTGCTCGACGCCCATGGTCGCGCTGTCGCGCAATGTGCCGCGAAAAGCCGCGATGGAAATGCTGCTCACCGGCGAACCGATCCCGGCCGAGGAAGCCTTGCGCATCGGCCTCGTCAATCGCGTGGTGACGCCGGGCAAAGAGCGCGCTGAAGCACTGAAGTTCGCGGAGAAGATCGCCGCGAAGTCGACACTCACGGTCAAGATCGGCAAGGAAGCGTTTTATCGCCAAGCCGAAATGCCGCTTGCCGAAGCCTACAAATATGCGTCCGAAGTGATGGTCGAGAACATGTTGGCGCGCGACGCCGAGGAAGGCATCAGCGCCTTCATCGAGAAGCGCGACCCGACATGGCAAGACCGCTAAAGAGCCCGCTGAGGTCAGAACAAGCGCGATGAACCACGATTCCTATCCGGACAGCTATATCCGCGGCATCCTCAATACCGTGAAGACGATCGCCATAGTCGGCGCCTCGGAGAAGGAAAACCGCCCGAGTTACTTCGCCTTCAAATATCTCCTGGAACGCGGCTACCACATGATCCCGGTTAATCCGGGCCATGCTGGCGAGACGATGCTTGGGCAGAAGATTTACGCGAAGCTCGCCGACATCCCCGAGCCAATCGATATGGTCGACATTTTCCGCGGCTCACAATATGCACCGGCGATCGTGCAGGAGGCGCTGGCGCTGAAAACGCGGCCGCAGGTGATCTGGATGCAGCTCGGCGTCCGTAACGACGAAGCCGCGGCACTCGCCGAGGCCAAAGGCCTGAAGGTGGTGATGAACCGCTGCCCAAAGATCGAATACGGGCGCCTGTCGTCGGAAATTGCATGGATGGGTGTGAATACGCGCACGCTCAGTTCGAAGAAGGCAACAATCAGCGGCGGCATTCAGCGTATGTCGCTTAATCGTTCGAGTAGCCCCGGCGGCGCAACCGAAGCCGCCGACCGGGTGCAGCGCGAGGAAGGCGGCCATTGAGGTATTTTTTGGAGGTACTTTTGCCTATCGAACTTTCTACCGCTTCGGCGTCTAATGCCTTAAGGATTCTCACTTGGCGTCAATGGGAAAAGTCATGAAATTTTGTATTGGAATGCTCGTCACGCTGCTCTTCCTCTTGCCCGCGCCGTCAGTCGTCATAGCGCAAGCGCAGCAGGACCAGAAGCAGGACCAGTACCAGGACCAAGACGCCTGCATGGGGGATGCCCAGACCATCTGCGGCCAATTCATTCCGGATCGCGAACGCGTCGCGCATTGCCTGATGGCCAACCGTAGCCGCGTTAAGCCCAGGTGCCGCGAAGCGCTGAAGCACTTCAAGTAGGTTTGTGTCCGGCGTTGCCGGGCCTTCGCGATAGCATAAGCTTCTGCCGGCGCCGCATCTGACGGCGTGATGTTTGGCGGCACCGGAGCATTAACGCAACGGCTTTGCCGCGCCTTGACGCTTCCAGCCGGTCCTATAAACCGGGTCCACCGTTGTCCCACACTGGATCGGGCCACACCTATGAGCGAACGCATCCCGGGCTTTTCCACGCTTGCCATTCATGCCGGCGCGCAACCCGATCCAACGACCGGCGCGCGGGCGACGCCGATCTATCAGACGACGTCGTATGTGTTCGAGAGCGTCGATCACGCCGCCTCGCTGTTTGGCCTGCAAACCTTCGGCAACATCTATACGCGCATCGGCAATCCGACCACCGCGGTGCTCGAAGAGCGCGTCGCCGCGCTCGAAGGCGGCACGGCAGGACTGGCGGTCGCATCCGGCCACGCGGCGCAGGTATTGGTTTTCCATTGCCTGCTGCAACCCGGCGACGAATTCGTCGCCTCGAAAAAGCTCTACGGCGGCTCGATCAACCAATTCAATCACGCGTTCAAGAATTTCGGCTGGAATGTCGTCTGGGCGGATCCCGACGACATTTCCTCGTTCGAGCGCGCTGTCAGCCCGAAGACCAAGGCGATCTTCACCGAGTCGATCGCCAATCCCGGCGGCGTCATCACCGACATGGAAGCGGTTGGGCAGATCGCGCGCCGCGCCGGCGTGCCCTACATCGTCGACAATACGCTCGCCACGCCGTATCTGTGCAAACCGTTCGAGCACGGCGCCGATATTGTCGTGCATTCGCTGACCAAATTTCTGGGCGGCCACGGCAATTCGATCGGCGGCATGATTGTCGACGGCGGCACGTTCAACTGGTCGCGCGAGCGGCGCTACCCGATGCTGTGCGAGCCGCGGCCGGAATATCACGGCATCGTGCTGCACGAGACGTTCGGCAATTTCGCCTTCGCCATCGCCTGCCGGGTGCTGGGATTGCGCGATATCGGCGCGGCGCTGTCGCCGTTCAACTCATTCCTTTTTCTCACCGGCATCGAGACGCTGCCGCTGCGCATGCAGCGGCATTGCGACAACGCGCAAACGGTCGCCGAATGGGTTGCCGCGCATCCCAAAGTCGCCTGGGTGAGCTATCCGGGCCTGCCGGGCGACCGCTATCACAACCTCGCCAAGAAATACTGTCCGAAAGGCGCCGGCGCGGTATTTACGTTCGGGCTTAAAGGCGGTTACGACGCCGGCGTGAAGCTCGTCTCCAACGTGAAATTGTTCTCGCACCTCGCCAATATCGGCGACACCCGTTCGCTCATTATTCATCCGGCTTCGACCACGCACCGCCAACTCAGCGACGCGCAGAAAGTCCAAGCCGGCGCCGGGCCGGACGTGGTGCGGCTGTCGATTGGGATCGAGGACAAGGAAGACATCATCGCCGATCTGGAACAGGCGCTGGCTGAATAAAACCGTCCTGACTTACGCCCGCGCCGGCGGAGCGAGCGCACCGCGTGGCGCACGCTCCGCGACCGACGCGGCATGCAATATCGCCACGGTCAGCACCAGCATCGCCATGGCTTGGTGCATGAGCGCAAGCCCGATCGGCACGACCATGACGAGCGTGAAAATGCCGAGCATGGCCTGCAGAGTCACAGCGGCGACGAGGACGACGGCGCCGGTCACGGCGGATCCCCGCTTCATGCTGCTCGCCACGTCGAAGGCGTGAATGATCGCGACGAACCAGATCGCATAGGCCAGCATGCGATGATCGAACTGCACGGTGAGCGAGTTCTCGAAAAAATTCCGCCACAGCGGAACGTCAAAAAATAGCCGCGCGGCGTCCGGCACCAGCGCCCCGTCGATCAACGGCCACGTATTGTAGACATAGCCGGCGCGCAGTCCGGCGACCAGCGCGCCGAGATAGATTTGCGCCAGAACCAGAACGAGAAGACCGATGGCGCCAGCCCGCACACGCGCGGGCACCGGCGGCACCGGCTCTTCGTCCAATCGCTGCGCCGTCCAGATCATTGCGACGTAGATCACGCAGGCGAGCACGAGATGCGTCGCCAGACGATATTGCGAGACTTCGACGCGATCGGCCAAGCCGGACGCGACCATCCACCAGCCGACCGCGCCTTGCAGCGCGCCGAGCCCGAAAATTACCCACAGCCGCGCGCGCAGTCCCGGTCCAATCCAGCCGCGCCACAGAAACCACAAAAACGGCAATAGAAACGCCACGCCGATGGTCCGGCCGATAAGCCGATGCGTCCATTCCCACCAATAGATCGTCTTGAACGCGTCGAGACTCATGCCGCGGTTGAGTTCGCGGTATTGCGGAATGGTCTGATATTTTTGGAACTCGGTCTGCCACTGCGTCTCGTTGATAGGCGGCAGCGTGCCCATCACGGGCCGCCATTCAGTGATCGAAAGACCCGATTCAGTTAACCGCGTCGCGCCGCCGACCAGCACCATGGCCAGCACCAGCGCGGCCGCGGCGTAAAGCCATAGCCGGATCGCGCGCCCATGCTGGTCTGAGAGCGAAGCCGTCATCATCGATCGCTTGATCTTGGTCGCTTGTATGGGACGCGCGGACCATATAGTGCTGCCGCAACCCTCGCAACCGACGTCGTGCCGCAATGCCAATACGCCTGCGCAAATTCATCGGCACCGTCATACTGCTCGTGCTGGTGATTGTATGGGCGCTCGTCGCGATGGCGCTGGCCCAATTTCCCGCGATCCGCGACAACGCTGTCTTGTCGGTCGCCTATTACGTGATCGCCGGCTTGGGCTGGGTTCTACCAGCAATGCCTATTGTCTCATGGATGAGCCCCAAGGCTCGGTGACTACGCCGCGTCCAGGCGGCGAAAGCCATTCCACATCGCGGTCGCGGTTCCGGAGAGCAGCACGCGTACGTAGCGCAGGCGCTGATAGTCGCCGTTGAGCGAAATCCGCGGCAGCGCCGTCATGCAATGATTATGCTCGCGGAACAGGACGCCTGGCCGCGTCGTCACCGCGGTCTTGAATCCGAGTTCGGCCGCGATTTCGAATTCGCGCGCCCCCGACGAGGTGCGGTCGCCGAACGGATAAGACAGATGCTGCGGCCTGACAGAAAGCGCGGCTTCGATCACCGACCGGCTCAAATCCATCTCCGAGCGCACGACTTCCTTGGGCAGCTTGGTCAGCATCGGATGATTGACCGTGTGCGCGCCGATGGTGACGAGCGGATCGCATGCAAGCGTCGCGAGCTCCTGCCAGGTCATGCAATATTCATCGCAAAAAGCGGCAACATCGACATGATAAAAGGCGGCAAGATTGCGGACGATGCCGCGCAGCTCGGTCTCCGTCGGCCGGTTGCGCAGCCACCAATAAAGCTCGTCGAACAGCGCGCGCTTCTCCGCCACGGTGCGGCACTCGTATTTGCAATCGCGCCCGTCGATCACTAGGCCAATGCGGTCATTGCGCTGGATCACGGCTTCCAGCACGAGCCACCATAATTCGCCGAGACGATCGGGAAAGCTCGTCGGCACGTAAACCGCAAACGGCGCCTTCGCCTCTTTCAGAATCGGATAGGCCCATTGCAGCGTATCGCGATAGCCGTCGTCGAAGGTGAGGCAGACGAAACGGCGCGAAAAATCGCCCTCCGTCATGCGCCGATGCATCTCGTCGAGACTGACGAGGTCGACGCCCGAGCGGCGCAGATCCCGCACCACACGGGTGAGGAAGCGCGGCGTCACTTCGAGGAGATGGTTGGGCTGAAAACGCCCGGACCGCGGCGGACGAACGTGGTGCAGCGTCAAAATGGCGCCGACGCCTTGGACGAACGGCCGAAGCGCAATGTGCGCGCCGGTGAAATACAGCGATTCCAAGCCGCCGCGAATGATCGTTTGTTTTAAGCCGGCCACGGAGGTTCCCTCGTCGAACCGTCCACCATCCTAAGCTTGAGATGAATCTTTTGCCAAGGCCGAAGCGACGTCAACTGTTCGCGCAAACCACCGCGATGTGGGATTTACGCCGCGACCGCCGTTTGGCCGGCATTTCCCTGCGCGCCCACGAGTATCCTTACATCGGAAAATCCGGAGGCGAGGAGACGTTCCCGCGCCGTGCTCGTTGCGGCATTGGACAGCGTGTCGGTGACCAGGACGGTATGGGGCGCGATCTCGGCGATGCGCCCGATCTCCGGCCCCTCGACCGGGCCCGCATCGACGATCACGTGCTCGTAGCTGCGCGCCAACGCGTTGAAGTTCGGCACCATACCGGGCGCGGCAAGGACGTCGATGCGATCGATCGGCGCCTGCCCTGCCGAGATCAGGTGCAAGGGCGAGAGTCTATCCTTGGTGATGACGCTGCCGAACGAGGCCACGCCGCGGGCAAGCTCGCCAAGACCGCTGGAGGACGGCTCGCACGAAATTCCTTTGATTGCGCCATCGCCCGACGCGAGGTCGACCAGCACGACGCGCGAATCTTCCGCCAGCGCCCGCGCAAGCTTGATCGCGGTCTGGCTCGTGTTCATTCCCGGCACCGCGCAAAAGACGGCGAGCCGCGCGGCCGCGGCGCCGCCGCCACGCAGGTTATGCGCGACAGTCGCGATCGAACCGCTGGATATAGCCGGCGGCTCGTTGCGGCGCGGCTCGCTGACGATGTTGGCAACGCGCGGCGCCAGATCGTCGGCGACCGCGGTCTGGCCGTTTCGCAGCGGGACGAAACCCGCGGGAGCGGACAGAATCTCCCTGGTCATGACCAGCCCGGCACTGAGTATCAATGTCGCGAATGCCGCGATCAGTACCGTCGGCAACTTCTTCGGGTAAGCCGGAGTATTCGAGACCGTGGCGCGGGACACCACGCGGGCGTCGGCCGGCGTGGAATCGAGGGTGTCGTGCGAGGTCGCTTCGCGGTATTTGGCGAGATAGGACTCCAGCAGATCGCGCTGCGACTTGGCATCGCGCTCGAGCGCGCGCAATTGCACATCCTGCCCGTTGGTCGATGCCGCTTGGTTCTTGAGCTGGTCGAGGATCGCGGTCTGCGAGTCCATACGCGCGCTGGCGAGCTTGGCGTCGTTTTCGAACGAGCGCGCAACCGTTTCCGCCTCGTTCCTGATCTGGTCGTCGAGATCGGCGATCTGCGCCCTCAATTCCTTGATCCGCGGATGATTGTCGAGCAGCGTCGACGATTGCTCGGCCAGTTGCGCACGCAAAGTGACGCGCTGTTCGGAGAGACGCTGGATCAGTCCCGAATTGAGGATATCGGAGGATTCGATCGGACCGCCGGATCGCAACATGTCGCGGATCATCTTGGCCTTGGCCTCGGCATCGGCCTTTTGCGTGCGGGCGGCGGCAAGCTGGGTATTGACCTCGCCGAGCTGCTGCGCCGACAGCGTCGTGTCATTGGGGCCAACGAGAAGATTAGACTTGGCGCGGAAGTCCTCGATCTTGGCCTCGGCATCCTCGACCTTCTGGCGCATGGTGTCGATTTCGCCGGCCAGCCATTGGCCTGCACTCTTCGCTTGGTCTTGCGTGGCCTCGCGCTGGCGCACCAGATAGCCGTCAGCAATGGCGTTCGCGACTTGCGCCGCAAGCTCGGGATCCTGGGACAGAAAATCGATGTTGATGACGCGCGAATTGGCGACCGGCGTCACCGTAAGCCGATCGTAATAGGATTCGAGCACGCGCTCTTCCGGAGTCATGCTCAACGGGTCTTTGACCAGGCCGAACAGGCCGAGCACGGCTTTGATCGGCGACACACCGGATAGAGCCGGATCGAATTCCAGCCGTTCGCCGAGCTTGAGCTTATTGATCACCTCGCGGGCGAGATCGCGTGACAGGATGATCTGCGCTTGGCTTGTCACCGCCTCCTGGTCGACGGAGGCGCGGTCGCCGGGATCCCGATCGGCATCCGGACGCAGATAAACGTTCTCGCGCCCCTCGATGAAAACACGCGATTCCGAGAGATATTTGGGCGAGATCACTTGGACCACGAGCAGTGTGGCGAAAGCGACCAGAATGGTCGGCCGCAGAATGGACCAGCGCTTGCGCAACAGCGTCCCGCCAAGCGCCGGCAAGTCCATCTCTTCGTTCAATGGGACTCTGGGCTGGGGCGACGGCGGTGCCACGCTCGCACGCATAGCGAGTCTCCTAGCAACAAAACTGCCGACGGACCGCAAGGCCATAACCGATCACAAACCATTATGGTTTCTATCCGGTTAAAAGCCGGTTTTCCGCACCGGAGCTGCCGGGCCGTCAGGGTTTATTAACCTCCGCGGGTCCTCAATCCGGCTTAACTTTTTGGCGTCAAGTTTAGGAATCCCCGGCATGGGCGAAATGCGCCCCCTCAATCCGGCATTTGGCCGAGTGACGTTTGGCCGCGCGGGCGCACCGGCTGTGGCAACGCGCGGTTTCGCAAGCGAGCAAGCCCAAACCGCATTCTCGCCGACCAGTCTCAAGATTCTCCACTTGCTTCGGGCGCCGCTAGGCGGACTGTTCCGGCATGTAGTGGACGTAGCGCAGGGCCAAATCGAGCGCGGCCATCGCGTCGGACTCATCGTCGACTCAACGACCGGCGGCACGCGCGCCGACACTATTCTCGCCGAGCTGGCGCCGCGGCTTGCACTCGGCATCGAGCGTGTTCCGATCACCCGCGAATTGAGCCCGCGCGATGCTTACGCGCTGTGGCGCATTTCGCAACGCGTCAGGGATCTTGCGCCGGATGTACTTCACGGTCACGGCGCCAAGGGCGCGGCCTTGGCGCGGCTGACACCGAGCGCGCCGGATGCGATCCGCGCCTATACGCCGCATGGCGGCTCGCTGGTCTACTGCCCGGGCACGCTCAACGGCGGCTTTTATCGTTCGCTCGAACGGTTCCTCAATCCCCTCACCGACCTGTTTTTGTTCGAGAGCAGCTACATCGCCGACTTGTACCGCACCGTGATCGGCCGGCCTTCCGCAATCGTGCGCGTAGTCCGCAACGGCATCGCCGAGTCGGAGTTCGAGCCGGTCACGGGCCGGCCTGACGCAACGGATATCGTCTGCGTCGGCGAATTGCGGCCGGTCAAGGCGATCGATGTCCTTATCGAAGCGCTTGCCATTCTCCAGCAATCCGGCCGGCGCGTGACCGCGACCATCGCGGGCGAAGGACCGGACGCCACAAAACTCCAAGCCCAGGCCCGTCGACTCGGCGTGGCCGATCAAGTGCATTTCATCGGGCATTGCCCCGCACGCAAGGCTTTCACAATGGGACGCATGCTGGTGATCCCGTCACGGGCGGAGTCACTGCCCTATGTGGTGCTCGAGGCCGCGGCGGCGGGACTACCGATCATCGCCACCAATGTCGGCGGCAATCCGGAAATTTTTGGACCGCAGACCCCGCAACTTATTCCGCCCGACGACATCGCGGCGCTGATCGGGGCCATTGCGGCGGCGCTCGACAATCCGGAGCAGCTGCACCGCGGCGCCGAGCTCCTCAAGACGCGGGTGCGCAGCGAGTTCTCGTTGAGCACCATGGTGGAATGTAACCTCGCCGCCTATCGCGAGGCGTTAGCAACACGAAAAGTTGCTCAATTCACATAACCAATTTTTGAAGTTTGTTCACTATGTTCGAGGTCAATTGCCTGCGCCGGCGCGGAATTTGCGCGTCCTATCGCGGCGGGGAGTTCTAGGAAATTATGTCAGGTCCCGAACCGACCACGCTATTCGAGACGGCTGCCGGGGTCTCATTCGCGGTCAGGGCGATGCCGCGCGCGGTTACGAAGGCAGCGGCGCCGCGCGGCCTGTCTTCGGCCGCGCTCGCGGTCGCCGCGCAGCGATTCAAGCGGCCCTATTCGCCGATCGTGGTCGCCGGCTTCGTTCGCGTGATCGAAGTCGGCCTGGTCGCAGCCATCGGCCTTGCGCTTTATTTTTGGTATGCGCCGCCGGTTATCGACTCTCACTATTACATCGGCAGCATTATCGGCATTTCGCTGCTCTCGCTGCTCGCTTTCCAGGCCGCCGATATCTATCAGGTCCAAGCCTTTCGCGGCCACGAGAAGCAATATATGCGGCTCGCCTCGGCGTGGTCGGTGGTATTCCTGATCGCCGTCACCGCGTCCTACTTTACCCAATGGGGCGACGAATTTTCCCGCGCCTGGCTCGGCAGCTTCTATGTGGTCGGTCTCTTCGCACTGATCGCATTTCGCCGCGCCCTGTTCCTCCTGGTCCGGCGCTGGACGCGACAAGGCCGCCTCGACCGCCGTACGGTCGTGGTTGGGGCGGACGACAGCGGCGAGACGTTGATCGCCGCGCTCTCCGCGCAACGCGATTCCGACGTTCGCGTGATCGGCGTGTTTGACGATCGCGGCGACGGCCGCAGCTCGGCCATGTGCGAGGGCGTTTCCAATCTCGGCACCGTGGACGATCTGGTCGAATTCGCGCGCCACACGCGGGTCGAATTAGTGATTTTCGCGCTGCCGGTTTCCGCGGAAGGCCGGATTCTGCAGATGCTGAAGAAGCTGTGGGTGCTTCCGGTCGACATTCGGCTCGCCGCACACACCAATAAACTGCGGTTTCGCCCCCGCTCCTATTCCTATATCGGCCACGTCCCGGTGCTCGACATTTTCGACCGGCCGATCGCGGATTGGGACGTCGTGATGAAGTGGCTGTTCGACAAGATCATCGGGTCGCTCGTCCTCATCTGCGTGGCGCCGATCATGCTGCTGATTGCGCTCGCCATTAAGCTCGACAGCAAGGGGCCGATCTTTTTCAAGCAGCGCCGCTACGGTTTCAACAACGAGTTCGTCGAAATCTGGAAGTTTCGCTCGATGTATGTCGAGCACGCCGACGCGACCGCGAGCAAGCTTGTCACCAGGAACGATTCGCGCGTGACCCGCGTCGGCCGATTCATTCGCAAGACCAGTCTCGACGAGCTGCCGCAACTCTTCAACGTCGTATTCACCGGCAACCTGTCGCTCGTCGGTCCACGCCCGCATGCCATCAACGCCAAGGCTGCCGACCATCTTTACGACGAGGCGGTCGACGGCTATTTCGCGCGACACCGCGTGAAGCCCGGCATCACCGGCTGGGCCCAAATCAACGGCTGGCGCGGCGAAACCGACAGCCGGGAGAAAATTCAGCGCCGCGTCGAGCACGACCTGTTTTACATCGAGAACTGGTCGATCCTGTTCGATCTCTACATCATGGCGCGAACGCCGTTTGCGCTCATTCGCGGCGAAGGCGCTTATTGATGGACGCCCTCAATCCGGCGATGGCTCCCGCATTCGCGCGGCATCCCGGCAGCTCTGCGGCCCTCGCCGAGCGGTTACTGAACTTCGTGCTATTCATAACCGTCCTGACGAGCGCCATAGCTTTTATCGAGCCCTCGCCGCACGACGTGCTGATATTCGTGCTGCTGCTGACCTGCGTCGCGGCGCGTGTGCCGTTCGACCGGAAACTCACGCCGCTCCTGCTACCGACGGTCCTCTGGCTCGTCGGCGGTGCCATGTCAGTCATTCAAGTCGGCGACGATGCAAAGGCATTGCAGTATTTCGGAACGTCGGTTTATCTCGGCATTGCCTGCATCATGTTCGCCTGCCTATTCAGCGGCGGCAACTTGGTGCGGCTGACGATCATGCGGCGCGCCTATATTCTCGCCGCGGTGATCGCGACCGTGGGGGGCTATATCGGATTTTTCCATCTGCTGCCATTTTTCGATCTTTTTCTGTTCAATGGACGCGCCAGCGGGACGTTCAAAGATCCGAACGTCTACGGGCCGTTTCTGATCTATCCGCTGCTGTTGCTCATGGTCGGGTTTCTGACACGCGGCGTCACGTTGCTCGGGCTTGCCACAATGGCGTTCCTGGCGGGCGGCCTGTTCCTGAGTTTCTCGCGCGGAGCATGGTTTCACTTTGGTCTGTCGTCGGTCATCGCGATCGCGGTACTCTACCTGGCCTCGCCGGATCCGCGAATGCGCACGCGCATCGTCGTGTTCGGCTTGGTCGCCGCCCTTGCCGTCGCGTTGATCGTGGCCGCGCTGATGGCCATTCCGCTCGTCCACGACGTGTTCCTGATCCGCGCCAAGGCGATTCAGCCTTACGACGTCGGGCCCGGCGGCCGCTTCTCGCTGCAGGAACTCGCGCTGACCGCAATTCTCGAACATCCCAACGGCATGGGACCCGATCAATTCGGCAATATTTACGGCGGACAGCAACACAACGTCTATATGGAATACTTCTTGGTCTATGGCTGGCTCGGCGGCGCCACCTATCTGACGATGATCCTGCTCACGTTCATGATCGGGCTGCGCAGCATGCTGTTGGCGACGCCGTGGCAGAGTTTTCTCATCGCCGCTTATGCAGCTTTCGTCGGCGAAGCTGTTGAAAGCATGATCATCGACACCGATCACTGGCGCCACTTTTTCCTGATTGTCGGATTGGTCTGGGGGCTTTCGGTGGCGAGCATCAATTGGCGCCGCCGGCTGGTATCTGAATTCAATGCCGGCGCGGGTGCGATGACGCCCTGCCTAGGGTGAATTTCAGGATCCTAACCCGCTTGACGCATGACGGCGGTGCCCGGCAGGGCATGTCGTCGTGCGCTGGTGGCCTCTAAGCAAAGATCCAGCAGCATGCGCGCGGTGGAGTCCCAAGTGAACCGCGCGACGCGAGCATGGCCCGCCGCAATTATGGCGGCCCGGCGCACCGGATCGTCATGGACGAGACGCATCAAACGGGCGAGCTCGTCGATATCCTCGGCGCCGCATTGTAGCGCGGCGTCGCCGCAAATCTCGACCATGGCGGCTTGATTGCTGATGATCGCCGGGCAGCCGCAAGCCATGGCTTCCACCGGCGGCAGCCCGAACCCCTCGTAGCGAGACGGGCACACCAGCGCTACCGCGCGGTCGTACAGGGCATGCAACTCCGCATCGGACACATATCCCGCATTGACCACACCATCCATGGCCACATCGCGTTGCGGCCCATTGATCCTGAAGGCGCGGTACCCGGTGAGCACCACCGCGGTCTCGGGGAGCGCGGCCTTGAGAAACGCCGCGATCACGGTTTCGGCATTCTTGTTGTTGCCCATGCCGACGCCGAGGAAATATCGCCGGCCGGCAAGACCAAGACGATTGATGATCGCATAATCGGCGGGCACCGCGGCGACATGATCGCCGCCCTCATAACAGACCGGCATGTTCGAGACATCGACGCCGTACCATTTCCCGATCTCGCGGCGCGAGAACTCCGACACCGTGACCGCGCGGTATGACCGCCGGCAGAGCCGAGGGATCAGAAAGCCATACAGACCGCGAAACAGCGCAGTGAAGTTGCTCGGCAGCGCGCGTACGGTCGCGTCGTGTACGACCACGATCTGGCGATGCACCGCCATAGGGCCGAGCATGCATAGATTGAGGAGCAACCGGCCGTGGGAATGCAACGGAAACTCGACCTGCTCCCAAAAATAACCGCTGGCAAAGCCACAGTGGCGCACCGGGATGTGGCGCAGTGGAAATTCCCGCGCCGAAGACGGCGCAAGGATTTCTATCCGCCCGTCGAGCGCGGCGTATTCACCGCTGTCGATCAAAGCGTCTATCGCTTTGACGACCTCGGTGGCGAAACGCTGCACGCCGACCGTAGGCTGGGTCAAAAAGCGGCCATTAATGGAAATTCCCGGCTGCATTCGTCCCGCTGCCACAATATCCCACGCCAGGGCGTAGCTTTGCGCCATTAAAATCGCGTTACACGTTCCGCTGTTGCCCTGATTCTGAAAGTAATTCGCGTCTCGCCGCAAACTTAAATCGGAAGTTAATACTATTTAAATGGCGGCACGGTTATTGAACCGAAGGCGCAAATTCCTTCGAAAGGTGGAGTCATGCCGCCCGATGCAGCCTCATTGTTGGACGTTTCGCCGGCCACAATCGTCGGCAGCTCTGCCACGCCCGATTTTCTTGCTCATGCGTTTTCTTCGCTCAACATCGAGAACTACGATGAATGGGCTTGGACCAACTACAAGCACGCAGTACGCAATCTGTGCACGCGATTGTCGGCGCAGCGGCTGATTGAGATCGGTGGCGGCCGCGATCCGCTGTTTGGCCTCGACGAGATCAGCGACCTCGGTGTCAAGATGACCGTAAATGACGTCGCCAACGGGGAACTTGCGGTATTGCCTCACTGCTACCAAACCGCCTGCTTCGACGTCGCCGGTGACATTTCACGTGTGGCCAATCTGCGCGGCACATTCGATCTCGCCTTTTCGCGCATGGTTTTCGAACACGTTGCTGACGGTCAGCGCGCCTGGGCCAATCTCTATGAATTACTGGCTCCCGGCGGCGTCGCGCTCGCCTTCGTGCCCACGCTGTACGCACTGCCTTTTTTGCTGAACTGGCTGTTGCCCGACAGGCTCGCCGCGGCGATCGTCAAGGCGATCTTTCGGCATCGAACCGACGATGCCGATCCGGTTTTCCCGGCACGCTATTCTTGGTGCGTAGCCGACACTGCGCGAATGGACTCAATGCTTTCAGCTATCGGATATCGCGACGTCTTCGTCCAGCCATTTTACGGCCACGGCTACTACCGCTCCTTTCCAATCATCCGGGATATGCACGAGCGATTCACCAGCCTCGCGCGCCGGCATGATTGGCGCATGCTGGCGAGCTTTGCCTATATCGCCGCGCGCAAATAGGCGCGCGCCAGCCCATGCACGCCAATATCGGATCCTTGCCGGAGAAGGCGCCCATTGGTAAGCCGCGCGAGCGCCTCATCTCGATTCCCTATATGCTGCTCCGTGCGTCGACGGCGGGCGGCGCCGTCGCCATGGGGTTTGTCCAGACTTTCGTGTTCGCGCGTATCCTTACGCCGGACCGATTTTCGATTTTCATCGTGGTCGGCGGCATCGGCTATACGCTGTGGCTGACCGATCTCGGCCTCGCCAAAATCCTGTTCGTCAATCTGCGCGCCGGTCACTTGGCCGGAAAACCCGACGAGCGCGACGCCCGCCAGGCGACCGCCGTTATCCTGTTCTACGTGCTGCTCGGGATTGCCGCGTCGCTCGTCTGTATCGCGCTCAGCTTCGCACAGCCTTCCGCGACGCTCCGCGATGCCGTGGAGCTCGGCCTGTTCCTCCTCTACATCTCTCTCAACCTCGCATGGTTCTCGTTGCGCAGCATCAGTATCGCGGTCGACGTCTTCATCTTCTTTGAAAAACTCGAGCTCGCGCGGCGCATATTCGTCGTCGGGACGATGTTGGCGATGCTTGTCGGGTTGCCGCTCGTTGTCTTCCTGGTTGGCGCCAACCTGGCTTGGGGCGCACTGCTCGCGGCGGCGGCGGCCAAGCTGATCAAGCGCGGCGCACTGGTGCCGCGACTGCGGGGCTTCGTGCCTGACCTTATTTCTTTTTTCCAGCTGAACTGGAGCTCGATCACGCGCAGCGGCACTGGCGCCTTGAGCGGCGTGTTCGTCGCCACATTCCCGTATTATTTCGTGCCGGTGGCGTTCGGCCTTGGCGCAGCGCCTATCATTCTGGAAGTCACGTTCAGAATCTTTCGTGGCGCCAGTGTGATCTATTCCGCCGTATGCGATCTCGCGCTGCCCGGACAGACGCGCGCGCTGGCGACGAGAGACGTCGGGAAACTCGTTCGAACGACCGCTCTCGCGATCGGGCTTTGCTGTGTTCCGGCTTTCATAGGATGCGCTGTTCTGATTTTCGCCGGCGGACCGCTGTTTCATTTCCTGTTGCGTTCGGCGGCGACCGTTCCGCCACAAATCGTGCCGATCCTCGTGGCGCTGTTGCTGATCAATATCGTGCAGATCGTCTCGGAGACGCTGTTACAGCACACCGGCTACTTCCGTAACCTGGCGCGTGTCGGCGCGCTGGTCGCCGTGATGATGATTGCGGCAACCGCGCTCTCTGTGCTCGCCAAGTTCGATATCGTGGGATTTCTCGCCGCCTATACGGTCGCGTTCACGGCGGGAGCGCTGTGCTTGACGGCTGCGGCGGTCATGGGCCCAATCCGCGCCGCCTCGCCTCAGACCGCGGCAACGACGTCGCTAAACGGCTTTTTTCAAGCCGTCCGCAGAGCGTTGCAGACCAAAGAAGCGGCCGGTTGACCCGCCGCTATCCGGAATAGCCAAGTTCGCCATCCGCGGCGGTCATGGTCGCGGCGTGATTATCGCTGGCGACACGGATCGGGCCGCGGATCATGGCGATAAAGGCCAGCATCGTACCGATGGTGTAACCCGCGGCATTGAGGGCCATAAAACCGACGATGTCGAGCTTGAGCCAGATGGCAACGAGGCTTGCACCGGTCATGGCCACGACAAATACCGGCCCAAGCCGTGCGGCCTGCGCAAAGAACCCGCAATGGATCAGCACCGAATAGGCGACCATTTTCGCCAGGCCGACGGTGAGCAGGATAACCAGGATCGGCACGATTTCCGGCGGCATGACCGCGGCCGGTCCCAGCAAAAGCGCGAAAAAGCGCTCATGGAAAACGACCAGAAGACCACCAAGCGCAATCAAGGGGACGGCGCCGAGCACCATCGGCATCAAAGTTGCGCGAACAAGCGTCGGCGCGTCACGGTCGCTAAACGCGCGGGTTTGGCGCGGGACAAAGAGATCGCAGATCGCGGAATAGATCAGGTAATTGCTGCGAAAGACCTTGTTTGCTGTGTCGAAAATAATAGTCGGCGCGCCGAGGCCGTAGACCCAAGGCACCAAAAAATATGGGAAGTTGTAGATATAGGTTTCGCTTAGCATGTGCGCGGCGCTGTTCAGGAGCTGCCGTCCATTGCCCCGGAAAAAAACGACGAGATGAATAATGCTGTGACGCAATTTGCCGCCCATGGCCCGCCGTTGCCGCAGCTTCATAAGGGCTGCGAAAAGCGCCGCCGCCCAGCCAGCATTGAGGACAAAAAGAAATACGAACACCGGAAGACCGAATAGCAGCGCCAGTAATGCAACCGTGTTCAATGTGCGACGCGAGGCCTCCAGCGCCTCGAAATAGAAAAACTCATCGATGGCGATGCTGATATTACGTAGCGCCAGCCACGGCAGATTGATAGCGTTGAACAGAAAGAACAACGTCAATTCCGCACAATCCGTGGTCGAACTTTTGCCGCGCCCGAACAAGACGAGAAAACACAGGAGCGTCGCGAGCCCGGTAAGCGCAAAATAGAGGATAACGACCACGGTCGCATGGTTGGCGATCCCACCGAAGGGTCGATTTTGCAAAAAGCGTCGCCGCAAATTGACGAACAGGACCTTCACAATGCCGCCGTCGGCAAGATAAAGCGAATAGCTGACTGCAGCGACAAAGATGAACAACGAGAACCGCTCGGGCGACATCACGCGGGCAAATACGAAGGTTTGCAACAGTCCCACAACCAGCGTCGCGCCCGCGGTGAAGGCGCGCAACACCATGTAGGGATAGGAGATGAGACGTTTTCCCGCCATCCCATCTTTTTCGCATGGAGAAGTGAAAATAGGCTGAAACCGCGCGCAATCGGTCGCGTAACCTATACCATTGATATCGCTGTTATTTTCGGTTCGACCCACCCTTTACTGGAGCGACCCGGTCCGCAACCACGATGTCGAAACCGATCCTAAAAACTGCGCCGCCCATTGGCGAAGCGCGCCGCGATTGATCTGCGCGGCAAGACGCGGAATTTCGGCAAGATCGATGCGGTCACCGAGAGCGTCGATCGACAGCGACAAAGGCGCCGGAATATCGAGAAGCGCCGCACGCCGAGCAATCAGCGAGGGCGTCCCGACTGCTGCCGCCTCACGCGGCGGCAATCCATAACCCTCGTATTTGGATGCGAATATCACATAGTCGCATTCCGCCAAGAGCCTGAATTTCTCCTTGTTCGTGGGGCGCAGCGCACGCACCGCAATGCCACGCGATTTGAGCAGCGCTTCATTCGCCGCGTCGATCTTGCCGATCACGGTCAGGCTGAAGTCTTGCTGCGAAGAATAAAAGCGGCTTAGCGCCCAATTGCCCTTGTAACTGCGATCGTCGAGGAAGATTACAGCGCCGCCGCGCTTCGTGGCGGCAACCGGCGCTATGACACGAACCGTCTGGTCTCCGACGATGACCGCGTCGCTACGCAACAATTTGAGCTGCCGCGCCACCGAGCGCGCGAAGCATTGCACCACCGTCGGGCGTTTGATCGACAGAATTTGATGGAATCGCGACAGGAACGACGGCTGCGGGTACTTGGCATCATGTACTCGCGCCCGGTAGCTATTGAGATCGTGGACGAACACGCGGCACTTGATCGGCAGCAACAAAACTACAAAGCAAATCCGCGCCATCCACGACGTGTAGAAGACGTGGCGGCGCTGCAGCTTGGCGCGCAGCACGAGCCACAGCATCCAGGCCTCGCGTTTGAGCAGGCGCGCCCGCTCCCCTATCGCGATGACGCGGACATTAGCGTCTTTCAGATCGGCAAGGACTTGCACGAAACTCGATTCCGCGCGCACCAGAAAGACGTTCGTACCCGCGTCGGCGACCAGATTTCTGATATTGGACTCGGCACCGGTGGTGAGACCCAAGGCGGCGGGCTCGATCCAGATCAGATCGACAATTTGAATATCGGTTTGGAAATTTCGGCGAAGCATCACGGCTGATCGGTTGTCTCTTCGGGCTGGGCCATTACGGTCTGCCAGCATCACATTAATGGTTCGTTCAAGAATCTGCGTTTCCCTGGTTTTTAGGATTCTGCGCGCGTTTTTTAACAATGGAGCGGCTGTGAATTATCCGGCATTTACGTCGCTCGACTCATATCGCGGCGGCGGCGCGATCGCGATTAGCGGCCCCTCGTTGCAGCCGATGCCGGGCGGCGGACAGCGTTTCAGTGTCCGCGCTCGCGCGCCGCTGCGCCTTGGCCTGACGGGCGGCGGAACTGATTTGTCGCCCTATTGCGACGAACATGGCGGCGCCATTCTCAATGCAACGATCGGCGGTTTTTCTGGATATCGTGCTTGGACAACTGGCCCGGCAGGCTTTCGACGATATCGTGTTGCTGGCCGGCCATCTCGGCGACGTCGTGCGGGCGCGTTACGACGGCCGCAGTTTCGGCGCCGCGCGCATCCGCGTCATCGTCGAGCCCGAACCACTCGGCACCGCGGGGGCGCTTGTTGCGACGCGGGGTGACGTCGCGCCCCGGCTCCTGCTGGTCAATGGCGATACGTTTTTCGATATCGACCTGCGGGCATTGTGCGCCTACTCCGATCGCGCCGATTGCGAGGCATTGATTGCGCTACACCGCGTGCCCGATGCGTCCCGTTATGCTCGGTCGTGCTCGAAGGCGACCGCATCGTGAGCTTTGTCGAGAAAAAGCAAATGCCCGGCCCGGCGTTGATCAACGGCGGCATATCCGTGTTGCGGGCCAGCATCATCGATCGCATCCGCGCGTTACCTTGCTCGATGGAAACCGCAATCTTTCCCGCTCTCGCGGCGGAGCACCGGCTCTACGGACGAGAGTGCGAAGGTTACTTCATCGATATCGGCCTGCCCGAGACTTTGGAACAGGGGCGGCGCGAATTACCGGCGCTCGCGCGTCGCGCTGCGGCGCCGGCGCCTTAGAGAAGGCCGAACCGCACCGCTATCGCCGCCAGCCACACCAGTCCGGTCAGGCATAGCCCGCAAAACACGGCCGCGGAACCGAAATCCTTGATACGGCGGATATCGTTATGCTGCTCACGCGTAACATGGTCGGCGAGCTTCTCAATCGCCGTGTTGAGAAACTCAACGGCGAGCAGAACCAGAATGACGCCGATCATGGCGACATACCAGACGGCGCTTGGCGCCAGCACGAGACCCAGCAGCACGGCGACGACAAAAAGGATGGCTTCTTCACGCAGGGCGGGTTCGGTTTTGAAGCCGTCGACAAGACCGCGTAGCGAATTTTTGGTCGCGCTGAATAGCCGCTTCAAGGGGAAATCCGCAATGTCCGGGATGGCCGCAACAGAACGGCGGTCACTCTACGTCGCGGGCCCGCAATGCGCGAGCGCATGTAGCGTGCTTTCTAATAACGCCGTGATTCCAATGCTTTGCGCAAAAGACTAAAGCCCGGATCTGATTCCATCAGAGCCGGGCTCCAGGTCTAATCACGTCCCAGCCGTTGGATTGTGGGAGTACAGTTTCGGCCGGGACACAAGTCGCGTGACGAACGCGTGCCGGCCTATTGTTCGGTGAGCTGCCCGCCGTCGTTTACATTGCGGCCTCGCTGCGCGGGCGCTGCTTGCTTCTGACCTGCGGACTGCGACTGCGCGGCGGCCTTCGCCGCGGCCGTGGGCTCGGGAGGCAATCCACCGTCGTTCGGGTTGCGGCCATAGGAAGTGGGCTGCTGAGACACGACTTTACTTGGCTTCGTAGTGGCCTTCGGGGTGGCCGTCGCAGTGACCGCAGGCTCGGGGAGTATTCCGCCGTCGTTGACGTTTCGACCAGAGTTCTGCGCCAGGACCGGGCCCAAAACGAATGCGGCACCGAGAGCCAGCGCCGCGACGCGTAACGCGATCTGCGGAAGCAGATTTTGTTTCTTCATGATTTCCTCCAACTGCGGGTGTCCCGTGGCACGTCCGCTGCGGGACGCCCCAGGTTCGCAGTTGAGAGTAGTTCAAGTTAAACTCGGAAATATATGACTTAGAACATAAATACAGCGGCGAAATACATAAATCGGCGATAAAATATACGTAACGTATACACATAGTCTATCAATATATATTTATATTCTATGCGTATAGAGCTGTTATATTTGTAAACGCCATATAGACAACGCGGCGCCGGCGTCAATTGCCAGAACGCCGGAAAACCACTAACCAAGCTTTTCTCGGCTTCGGAGCGTAGCGCAGCCCGGTTAGCGCACCAGTCTGGGGGACTGGGGGTCCCGAGTTCAAATCTCGGCGCTCCGACCAA
>Ga0182015_10000770_pt1 | contig 44447 bp, 46 predicted proteins | sample 712P3MmetaG_FD_120478 | JGI IMG/M metagenome (GOLD analysis project Ga0182015, IMG submission 120478) | Permafrost microbial communities from Stordalen Mire, Sweden - 712P3M metaG | ecosystem: Environmental > Terrestrial > Soil > Wetlands > Permafrost | place: Sweden: Stordalen | collected...
CCGACGACCGCGACCGTCTCCGAGCGTTCGAGTAGTGCGCGCAGTTCCCGATCGGTTGATAAGATCATCGGTGGTCGCGCGCTACGATTTGAGTTTCTTGCGGTGCTCTGCAGTGAATGCCGTGCCCGCATCCTTGTCGCTCGTACGGAAGATCCCGACCATGTCGCTAAAGCCTTCGACGTAGCCGCTGAACGTAGCCGTGCTGCCGTCCGACATCGTTACCGACAGCGAAATCAAGCGCCCGTCGAACGTGCCGGTCATCGGCAAACGGCTCTTGCTTTTGCGGGGGCCGTCTTCCCAATAGCCGCTAAGCGTAGCGCCGGTCGCCGTCACGCCGAAATGCGTGTAGGTCGCCAGCCGTTTGCCGAGCGGCTGCGTCTCGACTTCCCAGACGCCGTCGAGCGTGGTGAATTGCGGCGGTTCGGGCGTATCGGAGGGACCGGGACTCGGCGAGCCGCTGGCGGCCGGACCGGGCGCCCGGCGACCGCGCCGCGGCCGCCCGCTCGGCGCCGGCGAGGGACTGCCGTTATCGGTCGGGACGGCGGTGATGTTCGGGGCCGGAGTCGCTACGGGCGGTACGATCGGCGCGTCGGGGTTCGCTTGGTATTGCGCGAGCCCGGCGGTGGCCGTGGCAATTGCGAGGACCACCGCGAAGCCGATGCCGAGGCGGAGACGACTGAAGTTCACCTGGTATGCTTCTCCCGAACGAGTTCGTTCGCCGCTTGCCGCGACGACCGCAGAAGGTTATGCCAGCCGGGCCGGACCCCCTTGCCTCCGGTGGTATAATCGGAGGACTGTGAAATCGAAGATCCATCCCAAGTGGTTTACTGACGCCAAGGTGACGTGCGCTTGCGGCGCCCAGTTCACGACGGGCTCAACCATGCCGACCATCGGCGTCGAAGTCTGCTCGAACTGCCACCCGCTCTACACGGGCCAGCAAAAGTTCCTCGACACTGCCGGTCGCGTCGACAAGTTCAACCAGCGCGTTGCTCAGGCGCAAGTCAAGCAAGCCGAAGCCAAGGCCCGCAAGGACAAAAAAGCAGCCGACGAAACGACTGCCGCCTCCGCTTAGCGAGGCCGGCGTGATCCCACGAGCGAGTCGCAGTGCGGCTCGCTTTTCGTTTGCTCCCGGCGAACTCCAAAGAAACACCCATCATGCACTACACCGACCGTCTCGAAACGCTCTCTCAACGATTCGATGAAATCGAAGCGGCGCTGGCCAATCCGGGCGGCACCTTCGATCAATCGCGCTTTACCGCACTCATGAAAGAGCGCTCGCAGATCGAGGACACCGTCGGGGCCTTTCGCGCGGTGCGCAACCTGCTGCGCGAGATTGAGGCGAACGAAGCACTGGCCGCCGATGCAAGTGACCCCGAACTCGCGGCGCTGGCGCAAGACGAGCTGGAGAGCCTCCGCGCGCAGCGCAAGCCCCTCGAGGAGCATCTTCAGGAGCTGATGCTGCCGCGCGATCCCAACGACACCAAGGACATCTTCATCGAAGTGCGCGCCGGCGCGGGCGGCGACGAAGCGGGCATCTTTGCCGGCGATTTGCTGCGGATGTACACGCGCTACGCCGAGAACCGCAAGATGCGCGTCGAACTGCTCTCCGAGAGTGACAACGAGGCCGGCGGCTACAAGGAAGTGGTCATCGCGGTCAAGGGCGGCGAGCCGTACCGGTTCTTCAAGCACGAGAGCGGCGTGCATCGCGTGCAACGCGTGCCGGTCACCGAATCGGCCGGGCGCGTGCACACCTCAACCGCGACGGTCGCCGTGCTGCCGGAGGTCGACGAAGACGACGCGGACGTCGAGATCAGTTCGAAAGACCTCGAGATCGACACGTTCAAGGCCTCGGGCGCGGGTGGCCAGCACGTCAATAAAACCGAGTCGGCGATTCGCATCACGCACGTCCCCTCGGGCATCATCGTCTCGTGCTCGGAAGAGCGCTCGCAGTTGCAAAACCGCACGCGCGCGATGGACATGCTGCGCGCGCAACTGGCCGCGCGCAAGCGGCGCGAAGCGGAAGAAGCGGTCGGATCGCTGCGCCGCAGCCAGGTCGGTACCGGCGATCGCAGCGAGAAGATCCGCACGTACAACTATCCGCAGGACCGCATCACCGACCACCGCATCAACCAGAGCTTCCAAAACATCAAGGCGATCCTCGACGGCGACATGGAACGGATGGTAAACGAATTGCAGCGCGACGAGCGCGCGCGGCTGCTGGCCGGAGAAACGTCGGCGGCATGACGATCGCCGAGGCGCTGCGGGAAACCGGCCGGCGCCTCGAAGCCGTCGGCGGAACGGGGCGCTTGGACGCGACGCTGTTGCTCGAATACGTCATGGATGCTCCGCGCGAAAACTTCATCACGGCCGAGGGGCGCGTCCTCACATCCGACGAGCGCATGGGGCTGGCAGCGGCGGTCGAACGCCGGCTTGCGGGTGCGCCGATCGCCTACATCACGGGCGAAGTGGGCTTCTACGGGCGCACGTTTTCGGTCGACGAACGGGTACTCGTGCCGCGTCCCGAGACGGAGCATCTCGTCGAAGCGGCGCTCGCCGCGCTACGCGCGAACGGCACGACGCGCGGGAACATCGCCGACATCGGCACGGGCAGCGGCGCGATCGCGATTTCGCTAGCCGCGGAGTTGCCGGATGCGTGGGTGTTCGGCACCGATATCTCGCACGGTGCGATCGATGTCGCGCGCCGGAACGCCGCGCGCAATAACGTCTTCCAATCGTGCACGTTTCTGCACGGCGATCTCGCGCAGCCGCTCGGGCGCTTCGCGCCGTTCGACGGCCTCGTCGCCAACCTGCCGTACGTCCCGACGGACGATATCCCGGCGGCACCCGATCCCGTGGCCTTCGAGCCGGCGCTCGCGCTCGACGGCGGACCCGACGGCCTCGCGCTCTATCGCCGCCTGATCGCGATGCTGCCCGCGCTGCTCGCTCCGCAGGCGCCGGTACTCTTCGAAGCGGCGCCCGGGACCATCGAACCTCTCGCGGCGCTCGTGGCGGCCGCCTTTCCCGGCGCGCGTCCGCAGATCGCCGCCGATTACGCGGGTCTCGGGCGCTATATCGCGTTCACGCTCGAAGGCCGAACTTTGTAGGTCGGCGAAGCGAAGCAGTCCCTCATGGCGAAGTTTATCTTCTTCACCGGTGGCGTCGTGAGTTCGCTTGGAAAAGGGATAACTGCCGCATCGCTCGGCAGGCTCCTGAAGAGTCGCGGAATCAGCGTCTCAATCCAAAAGCTGGACCCGTATATCAACGTCGACGCGGGGACGATGAACCCGTATCAGCATGGTGAAGTCTTCGTCACCGACGACGGCGCCGAGACCGACCTCGACCTCGGCCACTACGAGCGCTTCATCGACGAGCCGCTCAGTCGCGACAACAACGTGACGACCGGGCAGATTTATAAATCCGTCATCGAGAAAGAGCGCCGCGGCGACTATCTCGGCGCGACGGTCCAAGTCGTTCCGCACATCACGAACGAAATCAAAGCGCACATCACACGCACCGCGCAGAACAGCGGCGCCGACGTGTGCATCGTCGAAGTCGGCGGAACGGTCGGCGACATCGAGTCGCTGCCGTTCCTCGAAGCGATCCGTCAAGTGCGGCATATCGTGGGCGACGAAAACGTGATGTTCGCGCACTTGACGCTGCTCCCGCATCTGGGTGCCGCCGACGAACTGAAAACGAAGCCGACCCAGCACAGCGTGCGCGAACTGCGTTCGATCGGAATCACCCCCGACGCGATCGTCGTCCGGACCGGGATGTCGCGTCCGATTCCGATGGAGCTGAAGGAGAAGATCGCGCTCTTCTGCGACGTCGCGGCGCAAAACGTCGTGCAGAACGGCGACGCCGCTACGATCTACCGCGTGCCGCTCAACCTCGAGGCCGAAGGGCTCGCCGAGATCGCCATCCGCAAGCTCAAGCTCAACGTGCCGCATCCGCCCCAACTCGAAGAGTGGGCCAAGATCGTCGAACGCATCGAGAACCCGAAGCTGCACGTGAAGATCGCGCTCGTCGGCAAGTACGTCGAGCTCAAGGATGCCTACATCTCGATCAGCGAGGCGATCAATCACGCCGGCATCTTCCACGATGCGCAGGTCGAGGTCGTCCGCGTGGATAGCGAGCGCATCGAGCACGAAGGCCTCGGCGGTCTCGAAGGCATCCACGGCATGCTCGTCGCGCCGGGCTTCGGCGCGCGCGGCGTCAACGGCAAGCTGATGGCGATCCAGTATGCGCGCGAGAACAAGATTCCGTTCCTTGGGATTTGCTTCGGCATGCAACTGGCGTGCGTGGAGTTCGCGCGCAACGTGTGCGGTCTCGCCGACGCGAACACGAGTGAAGTGAGCGAGACGACGACTAACGCCGTCATCGACTTCTTGCCCGACCAGCGCAACATCGACCTCAAGGGCGGCACGATGCGTCTGGGCGCCTACGACTGCACGCTCGAACCCGAGACGCTCGCCGCGGCGGCGTACGGCGCGCTGCAGATCAGCGAACGCCATCGGCACCGCTACGAGTTCAACGACAAGTACAAGGCGCTCTTCGAAGAGCACCGCATGCGTTTTTCGGGGCACCACACCGCCGGCCGCACGACGCTCGTCGAAGTGATCGAACTGCCGCCGAGCATCCATCCGTGGTTCGTCGGCACGCAGGCCCATCCGGAGTACAAGTCGCGGCCCAACCGGCCATCCCCGCTCTATCGGGACTTCATCGCCGCGGCGCTCGATCACGCAGCGGTGGGGAGCGAGAGCGCCGGGGCGGGCGCGCTCGTACGTCGCTGACCGGCGATCAACTCACCGTCGTCGTCCTGACGAAGAACGAAGCCCCGCGCTTGGCGCGAACGCTGGCGCGCGTTCCGCCGGACGCGCGCGTCTTCGTGCTCGACGCCGAGTCGACCGACGCCACGCCGGACGTGGCCCGGTCGAGCGGCGCGCAGGTCGAGATTCGCGCGTGGGCCGGCTACGTCGATGCGCGCCGCTACGCGCTGGGCTGCGTTACGACGCCCTACGCGTTCATGCTCGACGCCGACGAACTGCTCAGCGATGAGCTCGCGGCGGCGCTGGGCGAGGATCTCTCGCGCGCCGATGGCTACCGGGTGCGGCGCGTGACGATGCTCGCGGGCCGCGCGGTGCGCGCGGCCGGATGGTCGGCGGAGCGTTTGGTGCGCTGCTTTCGCGCCGATCGTGCCCGCGTGGTTGCCGACAGCGTCGGCGGCGGCGCCGATTTGCACGAACGCTGGATCGTCGACGGTTCGGTCGCCGATCTCCCCGGCATGATCGTCCACGATTCGTATCCGACGGTCGCATCGTACCGGGAGCGCTTCGCGCGGTATACGCGCATCGAAGCGGCGGCGCTCCCCGGTTCACCGCTCGCGTGCGCCGGCGCCCTCGGCAAGCTGCCGCTGCGCTTCGGCTGGTGGTGGTTACGCTACGGAGCGTGGCGCGACGGTTGGCGCGGCGTGTTCGTGGCCTGGTATTCGGCGCTCTATCCGTTGGCGGTCCAATGGCGCGCGTTGACCGTCGCGCGATGACGGCGATCGCGTTCGACGCCCGCGAGACCTCGCATATGTCGGCGGGGGTGCTGAACTACTCGCGCAAGCTGCGCGAATGGCTGCCGCGCGTCGCGCCCGACATCGAGGTGATCCCCGTCGGCAGCGGCGACAACTTCGATCTGGCCGAGCAAGTCGGCTTGCCGCTGGCGATTGCGCGTTCGGGCGCGCAGCTGGCGCATTTTCCAACCCTCTTCGTGCCGCGCTTCGTTCCGGGCGCATACATCGTCACGGTCCACGATCTGATCGACCTGCACTTTCCGCAATTCGTTAAGCGGCACGTGCAGCCGTACGTGCGCGCTTGCGTCGCGCCGGTCGTCCGCGGAGCTCGCGCGGTCATCACCGACGACGAAGCGACGGTCGAGGACCTCGAACGCTTTCTGGGCGTCGATGCGCGCCGCGTCCGCGTGATTCCGCTCGGCAACGACGATCCGCTCGAACCGCCCGTGCCCATCGAACGCCGGCGTCCCTACGTGCTCTACATCGGCAACCGCCGGCCGCACAAGAACCTCGAGACGCTCGTGCGCGCGTGGTCGCAACTGCCGCCGGAACGCAGCGTCGATCTCGTGCTCAGCGGCGCGCCGGACGAGGCCTTGCGCGCGGCTCGCGGTCCGGGCGAGATGGTGTTCCTCGGCGAGCAAACGGACAACCAATTGCGCCGCTGGTACGCGGGAGCCGCAGCGTATGCGCATCCGGCGCTGCGCGAAGGGTTCGGGTTACCGCTGCTCGAGGCGATGCGCAACGGCGCGCCCGTCGTTGCAACGCGCGACGCGATGCCGCAGGTCTTGGCCGGGCACGGCGTGCTCGTCGACGCGTATGATGTTGGGGCGTGGCGGACCGCCCTAACGGCCTTGCTGGATGATCCGGCGGCCGCGCGCGCAGCGGCGAACGCAGCGCGCGAAGCGACGCGCGAACTGACGTGGGAGCGGACCACGCGACTGACGGCAGCCGTCTATCGCGAGATTGCCGGATGATCGATGTCGCGCTCGATGCGCGCATCACGCCGCGCATGTCGGCGGGGATATGCGCGTACGTGCGGGCGTTACTCGAAGGTTTGCCGCGCGTCGCGCCGGACATCCGGCTGCACGCCGTCGGCCGCGGTCTGAACTTCGGGTTCGACGAGCAACTCCGCTTGCCGGCCGAGATCGATCGTCTCGGGCCCGCGCTGACGCACTACCCGACGATCTACGCACCGGTGCGGCGGCGCCGGCCGTACGTCGCGATGTTACACGATCTGATTCATCTGCAGTATCCGCAGTTTTTCGGAGCGGCGACGGCGCTGTTCTACACGCTGGTGGCGAAGCCGATGCTGCGCGGCGCGGCGCTCTTGCTCGTGAGCGACGAGCGGACGGCCGATGCGTGCGAGGAGTTGCTCGGCGTGGAGCGCGAGCGCTGCCGGATCGTGCCGCTGGGCTACGACCCCGCGCTGTTTGCGCCGGCCCCAACGCCGGCGGCGCGCCGGCCGTACATCATGTACGCCGGTAACCACCGGCCGCACAAGAACCTCGCCGTGCTCTATGAGGCGTGGGCCGGCTTGCCCGAAGCAATCGCACTCGATCTCGTGATCACCGGGCCCATCGACGCCGCCGCGCAGGCACGCTACCGGCGGCCCGGCAACGAGTTGCGCTTCGGCGGCACGTTGAGCGCTGCGCACCTCGTCGCCGGCTATCGGGCGGCAACGGCGTACGTACACCCGGCGCTGGTCGAGGGCTTCGGCTTGCCGATGCTCGAGGCCACGGTTCTCGGCACGCCCGTCATTGCAAGCACGGGCGCGGTGCCGTCGATCGTCGCGCCGTTTGCGCGGACGTTCGCGCCGCACGATACGCTGGCGCTGCGCGCAGCGCTCACCGACCTCGCGGCGAATCCCGCGCCGTATCGCCGGCGCGCTGCCGAGGGGAGCGTTGCCGTGCGCGCGTATACTTGGGACCGATTTGCGGCCGCCACGGCCGCGGTGTATCGCGAGGTCGTCGATGGGTCTGGTGGGGCGTAGATTTATAACCGCGCTAGTGGCGGGGGCCCTTTTGGCAAGCGCTTCGCCGGCCTTGGCCGCCAAGCCGAAGCCCAAGCCGATGCCGCTCGAATCGTCGATCGCGATTGCGGTCAACGGGGATGAGTTGCCGCTCGATCCCGCGCCCCGCATCGTTGGGAAGGGCGGCGGCCGGTTGGTCGTTCCCGTCGTGCGCATCTACAGCGCTCTCGGCATCTCGGTCAGCCGCCTCGGCAACGCCATCACGGCCAGCGCTCCGGGCAAGCAGATCGTGCTGCACATCGGGAGCGCGAACGCCACGATCGACGGCCGTCCGGTGACGATGGAAACGCCGGCCATGACGATTGACGGCGCGACCTACGTGCCGCTGCGCTTCGTCGCCGAGTCGCTCGGCGCGCAAGCGACGTTCAACCCGCGTGCCAATCGCGTCGAGGTCGTCTCGTCGCTCGTCGGGCGCAACCCGGCACTCGAACAGCGCGCGGCGGGCGGGGCGGCGCAAGTCGTCGGCAGCGTCAGCGCCGTCGACCTCAACTCGTCGCCCGAATCGTTGACCGTCGAGCGCGGGCCGAACGTGCGCACCGTCGCAATTACGTCGGATGCAAGGATCGAATTGCAAGACGTCGTGGCGCGCACGAGCATGCCCGGGACGCTCACGGACGTGCACGTCGGCGATGCGGTCAGCGTGATCGTCTTGCACGACGGCCGGGTCGATTCGGTGATCGTGCGTTACGCCTCGCGCATCGGAACGATCGCGGCCGTATCGCCGAGCCAGTTCGTCTTGAACACGGGCTTCATCGTAACGGCGGATAAATCCACCACGATCTCGCTCAATGCCGAGCCGGCGACGCTCGGCGATCTCAAGATCGGCGATGCGGTCGTCGTGCGGCTCAACCCCGACACGAACGAGAAGCGTGAGATCATCGTGTCACGCGCGGTGACGGCGACGTCGGCGCCGGCCGGACCGGTCGCGATCGCATCGTTCACGATCGATGCGCAGCGCGCCCTGCGCGCGGGCGATGCGTTCAACGTGGCGCTCACCGGCACGCCCGGCGGCCGCGCGACCTTCGATATCGGCACCTACCTCACGGGCTTGCCGCTGAGCGAGACGCAGCCGGGCGTCTACACGGCGCACTACACGATCCCATCCAACGTCAATTTTGGACAGACGACGGTCTACGGGCACCTCGCGGCCGGCGGCGCGGTCGCACCGCGCGCCGACGCGCCGACGATGCTCGCGGTGTCCAGCACGCCGCCGCAAATCGTCGACATCGCGCCGCTCAACGGCCAAAGCGTGAACAACGACCGGCCGTCGATCTACGCGACCTTCAGCGCCCCGACCGGCGTCGGCATCAATCCGTCGAGCGCAACCATCACCGTAAACGGACTCGACGTGACGCCGTCGGCGACGCGCACCGATCAGTTCATCACCTATAGCCCGAACGTTGCTCTCGGTAACGGGCCGGTCGCGGTGCAAGTGCGCGTTGCCGACCAAGCCGGCAACCTCCAGACGCGCACGTGGTCGTTCACGATTCACGCGCATTGAAACGCCTCGTGTGCGCGGTACTGCTCGCGGGCGCACTCGCCGGCTGCGGTAACCTCGATGCGACCGGCAGTTCGGCGCTCGTGATGGCGCGCGTCAAAGACGCGGTCGACCTCGATCCCGCGCACGCGACCGACGGGCTCTCGCTCAACGTCGCCTCGGAAATCATGGAAGGCCTGGTGATGTTCCGGCCGGGGACGTTTGACGTCATGGGTTCGCTCGCGCGCTCCTGGACGACGAGCGCGGGCGGCACGCGCTGGACGTTCCGGTTACGGCCCGGTGCACGGTTCTCCGACGGCACGCCGGTGGACGCCGCGGCGATCAAGTTCAACTTCGATCGGTGGCGGCTGCAGCACGACCCCTATCACGGAGCATTCGATTATGCGTACTGGGTCTCCGAGTTCGGCGGCTTCTCCGATGACCCGAAGAATCCGGGCGTCGTACGCGACGTCATCGTCGATTCGCCCCTGGCGGTAACCTTCGTCCTCGCCCAGCCGTCCGGTACGTTTCTGCGCAACGTCGCGATGCAGTCGTTCATGATCGGTTCGCCGGCGGCGATCAAACGCGACCCGCAAGCGTTCGAGCAACATCCGATCGGCAGCGGTCCCTACGTGTTACGCGAGTGGCTGCGCGACGATCACATCACGCTCGACGCGAACCCCACCTACGGCGGCCCCGCGCGCCGCGCGTCGATCGCGACGGTGGTGATTCGCGACATTCCGGATCAGGCGACGAGCGTGCTTTCGATCGAGAAGGGCGAGCTCGGGATGCTTACCGACGTGCGGTCCGACGACGCCGCAATGCTCGGCGCGGAACGCGGCATCACGATCGTCCACCAGCCGTCGAACAACCTGGCCTACCTTGCGATGAACGTGGAGAAGAAGCCGTTCGACAACGTGCTCGTGCGCCGCGCGGTCGCGGAGGCAATCGACATTCCGGCGATCATTCGCGCGCTTTACGGTCCGGGTACGGTCCCCGGCGACAATTGGACCCCGCCCGGAATGCTGGGTGAAAACGCGCACGTCAAGATTTGGCCGCACGACGTCGCCGCCGCCAAACGATTGCTGGCTCAAGCCGGCTTTCCGCATGGCTTCGCGACGTCGTTGTACTTGCCGACGGCGCCGCGGCCGTACATGCCCGATCCGCAACGCCTGGCCGAAGCGATTCAAGCCGATCTAAAAGAGGCCGGAATCATCGTGACGCTCGAGCCGTTCGAGTTTGGGGTGTTTCTGGCCAAGATTCAGAACGGCGAGCATTCGATGTGCCTGATCGGCTGGAGCGGCGACAACGGCGATCCGGATAATTTCTACTATCCGTTGCTCGACCAAGATTCGGCGGTGAAGCCGTTCGCTCAGAATTATGCGTTCTGGCGCGATCCGGCGTTCCACCGGCTGATGCTTGCCGGGCAGCGCTCGGTGAACGAAGCCCAGCGGCGCGCCATCTACGCGCAAGCTGCGCAACTCGTGCACGATCAGGTACCGGCGGTCAGCCTGCTGCACACGCCCGTGCCCCTCGCGTTACGCACGACGGTGCATGGTTTCGTACCGAGCCCGGACACCGAATATCACTTCGAACTGATGACGACGGGGACGTGATGCACGAAGACTGCCTGTTCTGCAAGATCGTCCGCAAGGACATCACCGCCAAGGAAGTGCTGCGCGACGAACACGTCGTCGCGTTCCATGACCTCAACCCGCAGGCGCCGGCGCACGTGCTGATCATCCCGACCGTACATGCCGAACATCTCTCGGACTTTGTCCAACAAGGCAACGTCGCAGCGGCCGGCCGGTTCCTCTCCGCCGCGGCCGAGATCGGCACCCGGTTCGGCCCGAGCGGCTACCGGGTCGTGATGAACGAGGGGCGCGACGCCGGTCAGAGCGTCTTCCACCTCCACGCCCACGTTTTGGCGGGCCGGGCGCTTAGCTGGCCGCCGGGCTAGGACATCGCGCCCTCGTTTGACGGGGGGACCCTTCCGTGATAGCGTTACCTGTTGGGCCGTCCAGGCGGCCCGGAATGACGGCGCTCGCGCCGGACGAAGGGAGGGTTGTTCGTGGAAGTACGCATTGCACCAGGAGAGACGATCGAGAGCGCGTTGCGCCGATTCAAAAAGGCCACGCAGAAGGCCGGCGTCCTCGCCGAGGCCCGCAAACACGAGCACTACGAAAAACCTAGCGTTCGCCGCAAGAAGAAATCCGCCGCCGCCCGGAAACGCCGGGCCTAGAGCATTCGCTTCGAGCGAATCTTTCGCGTTCGGGCCCCGGCGATCGCACTGCGGAGTATTTCCCGGGGCCCGAGCCGCATTCAAAAGCATGGCAAGTGTGAAAGACCAGATTTCTGCGGACCTCAAAGAGGCCATGAAGGCGCGCGATCAGGTGCGGCTCGACACCCTGCGCAGCGTCATTTCGGCGTTCACCTACAAGCGCGTCGAGGCCGGCCACGATCCGAGCGATGACGAGCAGTTGGCGATCGTACAGAAGTTGGTCAAGCAGCGCAACGACTCGATCACCGAGTTCGGCAAAGCCGGGCGCCCCGAACTGGTCGAAAAAGAGACTCGCGAGCGCGACATTCTCCAGCGGTACTTGCCGGCGCAAAAGTCGGCCGACGAGGTCCGCGCGATCGTCCGCAAGGCCATCGGCGAGATCCCGGCAGAGGGACGCAACCAGGGCGCGGCGATGAAGGTAGTCATGCCGCAGCTCAAGGGCCTCGCCGACGGCAACGTCGTGCGCCAGATCGTTACCGAGGAGCTCGCAAACGCGTAACCTTCGTCCGGCCGCCCGGTAGAACGTACCGTGCTCGCCGAACTGCTTCGTTTAGCGACCGACCCGACGATCAGCGGGGTGCTCCTCGCGATCGGCTTCCTCGGCTTGTTGCTTGAGATGCAGACCCTCCATCTCGCGGCGGGCGTCATCGCGACACTGGCGTTCGCGTTGTTCTTCGGCAGCCACGTCTACGTCGGCGCCTCGGACAGTCTCCCGATCTGCCTAGCGGTGCTCGGTCTCGTCGGCGTGTCCATGGAGCTGCACGTGTTGCCCGGCCACGGCGTCTCCGGTATCTTAGGGCTCCTGGCGCTGCTGACGGCGATCGTGCTCGCCTTCGGCGTTCCGTTCGCATTCGTCACCGCGCAGTCGCTCGCTATTGCCATCGTCCTGACCGTCGTCGTGTTTTGGTTCGCGGTGCGCGTGTTTCCGCAAAATGCGTTCATGCAGCGGCTGGCGTTCGTCGGCGTGCAAGGTAAAGATTACATCGCGGCGCCCGACCGGCGTGCGCTCATCGGCCACGCTGGTTTCGCAACGTCGTATCTGCGACCGGCCGGCTATGCCGCAATCGACGGTCAAAAAGTCGATGTCCTCACCGAAGGTGAGTTCGTCGCAGCGGGTACGCCCGTTGTCGTCACCCGAGTTGAAGGCGCGCGCATTTTCGTGCGCCCGAGGAGTGAACCCATGCCCAAGAGTTGGAAGCAACCGTGATCGGCTTCGCTTCGTTGTTCGCCCTCGGCGTCATCATCGTCATCCTCGTCGTCCTCGTGATGCTGCTGTACTACTTCCCGCTCGGCCTGTGGATCCGTACGCTCGCGGCGGGAGTGCCGTTGTCGATCGGTGCGCTGATTCGCATGCGCGTGATCGGCGTGCCGGCGGGCTTGATCGTCTCGAACCTGGTGCGCGCGCGCAAAGCCGGCTTGAGCCTCACCGTCGATCAGTTGCAATCGCACGTGCTTTCGGGCGGCAACGTCGAGAACGTCACGCTGGCGATGATCGCCGCGCAACGCGCGCAGATTCCGCTGGAATGGCAGCGCGCGGCGGCGATCGACCTCGCCGGCCGCAACGTGCTCGAGGCGCTGCAGACGTCGGTAACACCGAAAGTCATCGAGACCCCGACGTTCCAAGGCGTGGCGCAGAACGGCATTCAGCTCAACGTCAAGGCGCGCATCACGGTGCGCAGCAACCTCGACCGCTACGTCGGCGGCGCGGGCGAGCCCACGATCGTCGCCCGCGTCGGCGAGGGCGTCGTGTCGGCCGTCGGTGCGGCCATCGACCACAAGGAAGTGCTCGAGTATCCCGACCGCATTTCCAAAGCCGTGCTCGCGAAGGGCCTGGATGCAGGCACGGCGTTCGAGATCGTCTCGATCGACATTGCCGACGTCGACGTCGGCAAGAACATCGGCGCCGAATTACAAACCTCGCAGGCCGAAGCCGACCGCCGCATCGCGCAAGCAAAGGCGGCCGAACGGCAGTATGCGGCGCTCGCCGCCGAGCAAGAGATGAAGGCCGAGACGCAGCGCATGCGCGCGAAGGTCGTGGAAGCCGAAGCGCAGATCCCGATCGCGCTGGCCGATGCGTTCCGCGCCGGCAACCTCGGCGTGATGGACTACTACCGCATGAACAACATCAAGGCCGATACCGAGATGCGCGGCGCGATCGGTTCGAACGTCAGCGACGCGCCGCCGACCGAAATTCCGAAATGAGCGACCACGGGCTCGGGAACCTCTTGCCCGTCGCGATCATGGCGTTCTTCGTCTTCACGACGATGTGGAAGCGGATGGCGGCCGGGAGCAAGCGCGCGGCCGCGGAAGCCGCAGTCGCGCAGATGCCGGTCGTCCCGAGGCCGCCGCCGCAGGCGCCGGCACGCCGGCGCCTGGCTCCCCTCGCAGTCGTGCGGCCGGTCGTGGCGCAGGTATTTCCGGCCTCGGTCCGGGTCCCGCTGACCCCCTCGATGGCTGAAACGCTGCCGGCCGAAGCGGCGGCCGCCTTCCCGGGCCTCGATCTCTCGCTCCCCGGCACGCCGGGAGTCCCGTCTCCGGCGACGAGGGTCCGGCGCTTTCGCACGTTGGGCGGCGGGCCCGCCGTGGGCAGCGCCGGCTGGGCCGCGAACGCCGTGCTGGCGCTGGAGATCCTGGGGCCGCCGGTCAGCCTGCGCTCGGGTGCCACTCTCGGAGTGCCGCACGCGTTCTAGTGGCTATGAGGCCCCCCGCTGCCGAAGGAGCCCGCTGACTGCCCGGAATCACCACTGAGTCGACGTTCGCGCTCGACGGTCTCGATGACCATCTGCGGTTCTTCGGACATCACGATCGCAACATCAGCGCGCTCGAAGCGCTGATCCCCGTCGTCGTCCGGGTCGACGGCGACACGCTCCACTTTAGCGGCGAGCGCGAAGCGGTGCGTCGCGCGGGCGACGTGCTCGATGCGATGTTGCAAGCGGCTCGCTCGGGGACGCACGTAACGCCGGACGATGTCGCGTTCTCCGCGCGCACGCTGGCGGCCGAAGGCATTCCGGCGACGCTCTTCATCACGCAGCGCGGCAAGGAGATCCGCCCGAAAACCGCCGGTCAGCGCGCGTTCGTCGCGAGCATCGCGAAGAACACGCTGACGTTCGGAATCGGTCCGGCCGGGACGGGCAAAACGTTCCTCGCAATCGTGATGGCGGTACGCGCGCTCAAAGAGCGCGAGGTGTCCCGCATCGTGCTCTCGCGTCCGGCCGTCGAGGCCGGCGAGAAGCTCGGTTTCCTGCCCGGCGATCTCAAAGAGAAGGTCGATCCCTATCTGCGGCCCCTCTACGATGCGCTCGGCGAATCGCTCGATGACGCGACGGTCGGCAAATTTCTCGAGCGCGGCGTCATCGAGGTAGCGCCGCTCGCCTACATGCGCGGCCGCACGCTCTCCGATGCCTACGTCATTCTCGATGAAGCGCAGAACGCGTCGCGAGAACAGCTCAAGATGTTCCTCACGCGCTTGGGGTCGGGTTCCAAGATGATCGTCAGCGGCGACGTGACGCAGATCGATCTGCCGCGCGGCGCGCACAGCGGACTCGTCGATGCGGAGCGATTGTTCACCGGCATCGACGGCGTCGGCATCGTGCGCATGACGGAATCGGATATCGTGCGCCATCCGCTCATCGCGAAGCTCGTCGCCGCGTACCAGCGCGCCGGAGACGCGTAAGCTATTCCGGTCTACTTTGCCAATCGCACGCGCGGCACGGGCCTGCGCGCTACCTCGCTGCGCGCCACGCTCGAGCGACTGCTCGAGGCGGTCGACGCGCGTGAGGCTACCGTGTCGCTGAGCCTCGTTCGCGATCCGGAAATGCGCGAACTCAATCGCGAGCACCGGCAGAAAGATGGCGCTACCGACGTGCTCAGTTTTCCGCTCTACGAACCGGACGCGTTCGAACGCACCGGCCGCACGCATCCCCGCGAATCCGTGGCGGGTGAACGGATGCTCGGCGATATAGTCATCTCGATCGACACGGCGCAAACGCAGGCCCGCGCCTACGACGCTCCACTCGCGCGCGAGATCGAACGCCTCCTGATCCACGGCGTGCTGCACCTCTGCGGGCACGACCACGAGCAAACAGCCGAACGTCGCGTGATGGAACGTGAAGAGCGCCGTCTCGCCGCAGCGATCGGGATGCCTTGGCCCTACCTCGGCGAGTTGAGATGAAGGATCCACGCGTCCAGGACGTGCGCGAGCACGCGTTCTGGCGTTCGTTCCATCACGCGTTCGAGGGCATCATCTACGCGACGCGCACGCAGAGCAACATGCGCTTGCATCTGATCGCGGCGGCGCTGGTGCTGGCGGCGACGCTCTATCTGCGCCTGCAGCGGCCCTACGTCATCGGAATCGTCGTCACGGTCGCGATGGTGCTGGGCTTCGAGTTGCTCAACACGGCCGTCGAGGCACTGGTCGACTTGATGACCGAGGTGCACCATCCGCTGGCAAAAGTTGCCAAGGACGCGTCTGCCGGTGCCGTGCTGGTCGTGGCGTTTGCTGCGGTCATCGTCGGGTACTTGACGTTTTATGAGGGCATTCTCGCCGGCAGCGACCGCGTCTACCGGGCCGCGCTCGCCCTTCCCGCCAATGCCGTTTTCATCGGCCTTGTGATCGTGGGGATCGCGACCGTGATCGCCAAGGCCAAGGTCGGTCGCGGTTCGGCGCTACAGGGTGGCGCGGTGAGCGGCCATGCGGCGCTCGCGTTTGCCTCCGCGACGTTCATCTCGTTACTGGGACACAGTGCGCTCCTGGCCGGATTGGCCTTTTTCTTAGCCCTCCTGGTCACCCAAAGCCGGGTCGAATCGGGGATCCACTCGCCGCGCGAGGTCTTTTTCGGCGGCATGCTCGGGATCGGCGTCAGCTACGGACTCTGGCTCTGCCTGCGCCTGCCCGGTGTGGTATAATCGAGCCCGCTTGTGAACGACTACTGGCTTGAACTGCTGGCCCTCGCGCTTTTTGTGGGCGCAGCCGCGTTTTTTGCAGCATCGGAAGCTGCGATCGTCTCGGTCTCGCGTATTTCCGCCCGGACGTTTGCCGAAAAAGGCGTCTCCGGCGGCGCACGCCTGCAGAAGCTGCTCGAGGACCGCAACCGGACGCTGACGTCGATCCTGATCGCCAACACGTTCGTGTTGCTGGCGACCAGCGGCATTGCGACCTACTTGTTCGTGCAGCTCGGCATTCCGCAAGCGCCGTTATGGTCGACGCTGGCGACGACGGTCGTGCTGTTGGTCTTCGGCGAGATTCTGCCCAAAACGCTGGCGGTTTCGAACAGCGGCCGCGCGGCGCTGCGCCTGGCCGGGCCGCTCTTGTTTTTCACCTGGCTGCTCACGCCGCTGACGTCGGCGTTTCTCTCCACGACCAACTTGATCGTCCGCGTCTTCGGCGGGTCGCCGCCGCACGGCCCGTACGTGACCGAAGACGATATCAAGACGCTGGTCAACGTCGGCGTCGAGCAAAACGTCCTCGAAGAGGGCGAACGCGAGCTGATCCATTCCATCATCGAGTTCGGCGACACGATCGTGCGCGAGGTGATGACCCCGCGCCCCGACATGATCGCCGTTCCCGCGACCGCCGCGCCCAAGCGCGCGCTCGATCTGGTCATCGCCGACGGCTACTCGAAGCTGCCGGTCTTCGATGAGACGATCGATAACGTCATCGGCGTCGTGCACGATCGCGAATTGCTCATTGCGCTGGCGAACGGCTCCATCGCCACCTCGACGCTGCGCGACTTGATGCGTACGGTGGCGCACGTTCCGGAGAGCAAACGCATCTCCGAACTGTTGCGCGAGATGCAGCGCGGCAAGTACTCGCTGGCAATTGTCGTCGATGAGTACGGCGGGACGGCGGGCCTCGTGACGATGGAAGATCTGCTCGAAGAGATCGTCGGCGAGATTCGCGACGAACACGACGAAGGCGAAGAAGAATCCATTCGCAAGGTTTCCGACGACGAGACGATCGTCGAAGCGGGGACGAACATCGAGGACGTGAACGCGGCGCTGGATTTGGATCTGCCGCACGAAGACTTCGAGACGATCGGCGGCTACACGGTCGGACTTTTCGGCCGCTTGCCGCACGAGGGCGAAGAGATCGCCGCCGGCGAGGGCATTCGCCTGCGGGTCGACCGCACGCGCGGCCGCCGTATCCTCGCGGTGCGCGTGTTCACCAACGGCAAGGCGCACACCGTCGATGCCGGCGGAGCGCCCGCGTCCTCCGATGCCAAACCTCACTGAGCTGCGTGCCGCCGCGCGCGCGGCACGCGAGAACGCGTACGCCCCGTACTCGCACTTCACGGTCGGTGCGGCGGTGGAGGCGACCGACGGCCGGCGCTTCGCCGGGGCAAACATCGAGAACGCATCCTACGGGCTCACGATTTGCGCCGAACGGACGGCCGTGTTCGCGGCCGTGCTCGCCGGCGCGCGCGGCATCGCGGCGGTGGCCGTGACGGGACCCGACGGCGTCACGACGCCGCCGTGCGGCGCGTGCCGGCAAGTTCTGGCCGAGTTCGGCGCGCCCGGCGTTCCGCTGACCTACGCGCGGGCCGACGGCGGCTGGAACGACACGACGCTGGGCGACCTGTTGCCCGCAGCCTTCGATCCGGCGATGCTCGATACGGCGCGAGGGAACGGCTGATCGAACGCACGTATACGACCGACGCGATCGTCCTGCGTTCGCGGAATCTCGGCGAAGCGGATAAGATCTTCACGCTCTTCACGCGCATCGCGGGGAAAGTGGACGCGGTCGGCAAGGGCGTGCGCCGCACGAAGAATTCGCTCGGCGGCCGGCTGGAACTGCTGACCGAATCGACGATGACGCTGCACCGCGGCCGGTCGCTCGACATCATCACGTCGGCCGTAACGGTGCGGTCGCACTGGGCGGGCTTGACCGAACCGCGCGCGCTGGCGGCCGCTTCGCTGATCGCCGAAATCGTCGACATGTTCTGTGAGCCCGATTTGCCGCTCGATGAGATCTACGCGTTGCTTTCGAACGCTTCGCTCGCGATCGCCGCGTCGACCGCGCCGGCGGCCCTCGTTCCGCGCTTCGAATTGCGTTTGCTGCACGCGCTCGGCCTCGCGCCGCCGGACGATGCGTGCATCCGCTGCGGCGGTCCCTTCAACGATCGCGGCGCGTGGGTGGATATCGACGCCGGAGGTTTGGGCTGCGAGGGCTGTTACGGTGCTCGCGGCGATATGCATTCGCTCGACGTCGCGGACGTCGAAAACTTTCGCGCGCTCGGCGCCCCGCGCGCGTCCGGCATGCGGGCCGCGATCAACGCGACCCCGAAGGTGGCGCGCGCGATCGACGATCTGGTAACGTTCCACTTAGGCCGGCGGCCGAAAGCGCGCGCGTTCCTGGACGCGTTCGCACCCTGATGCCGATCGAGGGCAGCGTGGTGGCGCTCGATGTGGGGTCGCGGCGCATCGGCGTCGCCGTGAGCGACCCGCTCGGCACGTTCGCGTTCCCGCACGACACGATCGAACGCACGAACGTACGTAACGACGTTGCCGCAATCGTCGCGATCGCCCGCGAACGAGACGCCCGCACGATCGTCGTCGGCGACCCGCTGACGATGGCCGGGACGCGGGGGATCGCGGCCGAAAACATCGACGCGTTCGTCGCGCACCTCGCGCGCGCGTTCGACGGCCGGATCGAACGGATCGACGAACGGCTCACCACGGCCGCCGTGCAAAAATCGCTGATCGGCGCCGACGTCTCGCGCGCGAAGCGCAAGACCGTCGTGGACAAGTTGGCCGCCGCGATGATCCTCGAAACGTACTTGGCCCGCGCCCGCGCGTGAAACCGGTTCGCGCACTCGTCAATACGGCGATCGCCATCATCGTCGCCGCCGGCGTGATCGTCGCTGCGGCGGGCCTGTGGTTCCGCGATGCCGTTTACGGCGACCGCTCGCAGCCGGCGGCGGCAGCAACGTTCATCGTGCCGCGCGGGTCCACGCTGGGTGACGTCGTCGCGGGACTCCGGGGAGCCGGCATCCTGGCCCATCCGATCGCGTTCCGGATCCTGGCCCGCTTGCGCAACGACGAGGCCGACGTCCAGTCGGGACAGTTCCGCTTCCCGGCCCACCAAACGAGCGATGAGATCTTGCGGCGACTCGTCGCCGGCACGGCGGATGCGGTGTGGGTGACGTTCCCGGAGGGTTTCACCGCCCGCCAGATCGGCGCGCGCTTGGCGGATCGTTCGCTCGCCGGCGCCGTGGCCTTCGACCGTTATGCCGCCCGCACGCGGCTCAACGTCGACGGCACGTTGACCCCGTCGCTCGAAGGCTATCTGTTTCCGAGCACCTACCTGATCCCGGTCGGCGCCTCACCCGGACGGATCGCACGTATCCTCACCGACCAGTTTTTTCGCGAGCTTCCAGCGAATGCGGCCTCCAAGGCACGAGCGTTCGGCCTCGACGTTCCGCAAGTCATCACCATCGCCTCATTGATCGAGCGCGAGGCCCAGGCGGACGACGAACGGCCGCTCATGGCCGGTGTCTACTACAATCGGCTGCGTGCGGGAATGCCGCTCGAAGTCGACGCAACGATTGAATACGTCTTCCCCGAACATCATGCGGTGATAACGCGCCGCGACCTCGAGATCGATTCCCCCTACAACACATATCGTCACACCGGTCTACCGCCGACGCCGATCGCCAATCCGGGCAAGGCATCGATCGATGCGGCGTTCGCTCCGGTTCGCTCCCAGTATTTGTTCTACGTCTACAAGGGTAACGGACACCACGCGTTCGCGAAGACGCTCGAAGAGCACAACGCGAACGTGGAGCGTTACCTCCACTAACTTAGGAGATTCATCATCGAAGGTTCGAACGGCGCCGGGAACGGTACCGGCGAGGACGGCGAGAGCGGACCGCTGGAGCTGCGCGACATCCTTGTCATCGAGACGAACGACGGCCAGTCGCTGGAGTTCGAGGTCGTCGGGCTCGTCGAGGACGACGAAAAGAATGCCTACGCGGTGTGCTACAGCGAGAAGGCCGACGAGTTCGTCGTGACCGACGATGCGGGTGCGCTGCTCGACGACGACGAGCTGGCGCAAGAGATCCTCGACGATTTCTTCGTCCTCGCCGAAGAGTCGGCGCCGCCGGAACCCGAAACCGAGAAATAACTTGTCGCGGCTGCCCAGCTACGATGAACTGCCGCGAGCGAAGGGCAAGGTCGGTTCCGCCTGGGGTGTATTCGGTGCCGGCGACTCGCTCGGCCGGATCGCGCTGCAGACGCCCGAACGCATCGCTGCCGCGGCGCGTTTGGTGCGGCGCGGCGATGTTTTTTCGCTCAACGCGCCGCTCAACGCGATCGAACCGGCGTTTTTCGGCCGCGGCGTGCCGCGTCATACGATGATTCGCACGCGCTTCGGCGGCGCGGATGACGTGATCGACAACCTCTACCCGCAGGCATCGAGTCAGTGGGATTCGCTCGCGCACGCAGCCTTCGAGCCGGGGATCTTTTACAACGGCGCGACCTACGACGACATCGTCGCCGGCCGCAATACGATCGACCATTGGGCGCGCCGCGGAATCGCCGGCCGCGCCGTTCTCCTGGACGCCGCGCGAACGTACGCGGATGCCGGCCGGGCGTTCGACCCGGGCAGCGCGCACGCGATTACGGTTGCCGATCTCGAGCTGGCGCGCGAGCGCAGCCACATAACGTTCGAGCCCGGCGACATTTTGCTCTTGCATACCGGCTATCTCGAATGGTACGGGCGCCAAGAGGCTGCGGCCAAAGCCGCGCTGCCGGCCAACATCGTCGCGGTGGGTCTGGAACACACCGAAGCGATGGCGCGCTACTTGTGGGACACGCAGATCAGTGCGATCGCGACCGACAACCCCGGCGTCGAAGTCTTCCCCTGCGATCGCAGTCCCGAGGCCTGGCCGTTCGGTTTCCTCCACAACACGCTGATCGCACAGTTCGGTCTCGCGCTCGGCGAATTTTGGTGGCTGCACGACCTCGCGGAGGATTGCGCGCGCGACGGCGTCTACGAAATGTTCTTCACGAGCGCGCCGCTGAACGTCCCCTCCGGCATCGGCTCTCCGGCCAACGCCCTCGCCATCAAATGACGGCCTCGCTCGGCGGTAGCCAGCGCTGGATAACGATGCGTAAACTGGCCAGCGATACCGGTTTGGAGACGTAGTCGTCCATCCCGGCCGCTAGACACGCGTCTCGATCTTCGTTCAGGGCATTGGCCGTCATCGCGACGATCGGCACGTGCCGGCGGGTACGAATCTCGTGGCGCCGGATCTCGGCTGCGGCTTCGTAGCCGTCCATGACCGGCATCTGCACGTCCATGAAGATCAGATCGTAATTTTCGCGCGCCTGCGCATCGACGGCTTCGCGGCCGTTCCCGACGGACACGGCGGTGAAGCCCAGCCGTTGCAGCTGGCGCATGGCCAGGCGTTGGTTGACCTGGTTGTCCTCGACCACGAGGACGCGCTCGTCGCGGGGTGCGACAACGGTGCTCGCTGCTGCCGGTTCGACCTCCCGGCTGCGGGTGTGCACGGCGTCGCTGAGCGCATCGTAGAGCGTCGACTGCGCGATCGGCTTGACGAGGTAGGCGACGAATCCGGCCGCGCGCGCAATGCGCGCCCGCGCGTTGTCGTCGTGCGCCGTCACCATGAGCAGCGGAGTGCCCTTGAGGGCTGACTGCTCGCGAATCGTGCGCGCCACCGTGATGCCGTCGGTCTCACCCAGGCCATAGTCGACCAGCACCGCATCGTAGGGCTCGCCGCGGCCGGCGGCAACTTGCATGCGCGCCAGCGCTTCGTCACCGTCGCTTGCACCGTCGGAGTGGACGCCCCAGGCCTCGAGGGTGCGGTGAAAGATTTCCTGGGCATTCTCGTCGTCCTCAACGACGAGAATGCGCGAGCCCCGCAAGTCCGTGAGCGGCGCGCGCGTGGCAGTCGAACGCGAACGGATGAACGGCACGGTGAAGTAGAAGGTCGATCCGAACCCGGGCTCGCTCTCGACCCCAATCTGGCCCTTCATCAGCTGCACGAGCTGACGCGAGATCGCAAGGCCCAGTCCCGTGCCGCCGAAGCGGCGCGTTGTCGACATGTCGGCTTGGCGGAACGGTTCGAACAAGTGCGTCCGCACGTCGGGATCGATGCCGATCCCCGTATCCCGGATGGCGAACTTCACCGTTACGCGGTCGCCGTCGTCTTGTTCGCACGTCACGAGGACCGTTACGCTGCCCGTCGGTGTGAATTTCACCGCGTTGCCGAGCAGGTTCGTGAGAATCTGCCCGAGCCGTAGTGCGTCGCCGATCACGACTAGGGGCACGTTCGGATCGACATACGTTAGCATATCGAGTTGCTTGGCCCGCGCTTGCGGTGCAACCATCGCCGCGACCGATTCGACCAGCGCGATCAGCTCGACGTCGGTGTGTTCGAGTTCGAGCCGGCCGGCCTCGATCTTTGAGAAGTCGAGAATCTCGTTGATGACGGCCAGCAACATCTCGCCCGAACTGCGGATCGTCTCGCCTAGTTCGCGTTGCTGCGGCGTGAGCGGGGTGTCGAGCAACAATTCGGTCGTACCGATGACACCGTTCATCGGCGTGCGAATTTCGTGACTCATCGTTGCGACAAAATCGGATTTGGCGTGCGACGCTGCTTCGGCTCGGGCGATGGCTAGCCGCAGACCGTCCTCGCGTTCGGCGATGCGCAACTGCATTGCGCCCAGCGTCGCATCGAGCGCCGCGATTTCGTCCTTCCCCGTTACGCGCTCGGCCGCCGCGACCTCGACTCCTTGCCCGTAGTCCAAGGCATGCTGGGTGACGCGTTCGAGCCGGCGCACGACATAGCGCGTGGTGGCGTATACCGTCGCGATCGAGATCAAGATGCCGGCGCAGACCACCAGCACCAGAACGGTTCGCGCCAGGAGCCACGCGTACCGTAGCTGCGCCCGCACGGTTGCTTGGAAATTCCGCAGGTCGCCGTCGAGCCGCGTTTTCTCGGCGAGGAATGTGACCATCGCGTCCCGCGACTGATCCGCATCGATCATCGCGTGGGCGCTCGCGATATGTCCGGCGCGCGCGGCCGCGACGTAACGATCGAGGTTGGCCACCTCGCGCCGTGCCAGGCGCACCAGGTTCGGAACGTATTTGGTCTTCCACCAGTCGGAAGGCGATGCACTTTGCAGGGCGGCGATACTGGTCGCGACGCGGTCTCGTGCCGAACCGTAGGGCTGCAGAAACTTGGCGTCGCCGGTCAGTGCGTAACCGTGAGCGCCGATCTCCGTCTCCTGCAGGTTGGCGAGGAGGTCGTTGGAGGCCGCTAGGCCGGCGTTGGTGTCGCGGGCGATGTTCTCCGCTTGCTCGATTCTTGCGCCGAACAAGGCGATGAGCAACACGAGCCCAAGGACCAGCCCGAGCGGTAAGATCACTAGTGCCAGACTGCGCTGACGCAAGCTCATATCAGTTGAATCTTTGCTCGCTACCCGTTGCGGATTCTTGCCAGGGTGCGAGTACCGGCGGAGAGAACGCCCCTTGCCGACGCGGAGAGATGGCCGAGCGGCTGAAGGCGACGGTTTGCTAAATCGTTATACGGATAACACCGTATCGAGGGTTCGAATCCCTCTCTCTCCTGAGCGCCCTCAGGAGGGAACGTACTCCTCGCGGCGTACCATGCCGGGTCGCCGATGCGACGACGGGACATGCGGTCGTAGCTCAATTGGATAGAGCAACAGGCTACGAACTTGTAGGTTGGGGGTTCGAGTCCCTCCGACCGCATATTTTGGCGAGGCGTGAGCCCGCGCGAAATGCCGTGCGGGCTTAGCTTTTTCGGAACGGCGAACCACGGGAGAACGTTCAGCTGAAGGATCTCTCTTTACGGAGTCTGCATGCAGCAAGCACTTGAGATAATCATCGGCGGACTGTTGCAGGGCGGTGCGTTTGCACTCGTCGCTCTTGGCTTTGCGCTGATCTTCCGGGTTACCGGGACGATCAATCTCGCGCAAGGCGCGTTCGTCGTGGTCGGCGCGCTGTTACTCTACACGTTTCACCAGGTGCTCTTGTGGCCGCTGTGGTTGGCGTTCATTGCGTCGCTGCTCGTCACGGTGCTCGTCGGAACGCTGCTCGCGAAGTTCATCCTCGAACCGGCGCTGCGCAAGCTCCCGCCGAGCGGCATGGTCATCCTCACCGCCGGGATGCTGACGCTCTTCGAAGGCGCGATTCTGCTCTGCTGGGGCAGCCAGCCCTATCAGCTCGAACCGTTCTCCGGTTCGCGTCCCTACGAAGTTTTCGGGCTGCGCTTCCCAACCCAGTCGCCCTGGGATGCCGGCGCCACCATCCTCATCGTGTTCGCACTGTGGTACGTGCTCCAGCGCACGACGCTCGGCAAAGCGCTGCGCGCGTGTTCGGAGAATCCGGCCGCGGCGGCCCTGATGGGCATCAACGTCCGGCGGATGACGATCATCTCCTACGCGGTTGCGGCGGGTATCGGCGGGATCGCCGGCATGGTGATCGGCCCGATCGTCTCGCTGCAGTTTGACGGCGGCGGCATCTTCACGACTTCGGGCTTCATTGCCGTGACGATCGGCGGCGTCGCGTCGTTCTTCGGCGCGGTTGTCGGCGGTTTGGGTCTGGGCTTGATCGAGCAGGGCGCGGCCGGTTACATCTCCTCGCTGTTCTCAACGACCATTGCGCTCCTCTTACTGCTGGTGATGCTGATCTTGCGGCCGACGGGGATCATCGCGGGACGGATCCGGCGGCGCGAAGACGTGCGTGAGGTCGCGCACAACCAGAGCATGGTCTCGACCAGGCTCAATACGACCCAAGCCCGGGTGCTGGGCGTCATCATGCTGGTGCTGCTCGCGTTTGCGCCGCTGTTACTAAACGCGTTCGGCGGCGGGGGTTTGCTCAGCTCGCTCGTCATCGCCGGTATCTTCTACATCGCGCTGCTCGGCCTCGACGTGCTGATGGGCTACTGCGGTCAAGTCAGTCTGGGTCATGCCGCATTCATGGCGACCGGCGGCTACATGGCCGCGATCTGTTGCGTCAAGTTCAACTTGCCGCCGATCGTCGGCGTGTTTGCCGGTCTCATCGTCTCATTGTTGTGCGCCACCGTATTGTCGCTCGTAACGGTGAGGCTGCGCGGCCACTATATGGCACTCGCGACGCTCTCGTTCGGCTTGCTCGTCGATACGTTGACGGTCGGGCTCAGTGATTGGACCGGCGGTCCTTCCGGAATGACCGGAATTCCGAACTTTTCGATCGGCGGTTATACGTTCGCCGGACCGGTGGCGAACTATTACCTCGTGTGGGGCGTCGTGCTCGTCAGCCTGATCGTGCTGGCCAACGCCATGCGCTCGGACTTCGGGCGCACGCTGCGCTCGATCCGGACCGACCAGACGGCCGCGCTCGCGCTCGGCATCGACGTGCCGCGCTACAAACTCTACGCCTTCCTCATCGGCGCGGCGTTCGCGTCGATCGCGGGCAGCTTGCTCGCATTCGACTTTCAGTTCCTCTCGCCCGACATGGTCAGCACGCAGCAGTCGTTCCTGATCGTGACGATGCTCGTCATCGGTGGCGAGGCGACGTTGGTCGGCCCGGTGATCGGCGTCGTTATCTTGACGCTCCTGCCGACCGCATTCCAGTTCTTGGCGAACTACAAGACGTTGGCGTCGGGAATCTTGCTCGTCGTCGCGATGCTGTACTTCCCAAGCGGTCTGTACGGCGGCTTTACCTCGCTCGTGCGGCGCGTTTCGGGCGGCGGCCGGCCGAGGCCCAAACCCCAGCCGATGGAGCGGGCAGCGTGAACGGGCAAGATGCCCTCACCGTCGCCGGCGTCACGAAATCGTTCGGCGGCGTGCACGCGGTCACCGACGTGTCGTTTAACGTGCGCTCGGGCTCGCTGACCGCACTGATCGGGCCCAACGGCGCCGGCAAGAGCACGATGTTCAATCTGCTCACCAACCTCTATATCGCCGATTCGGGGAGTATCGCGTACTTCGGCCAGGATCTCGTCGGCATGCGCTCGGACAAGATCGCGCGCCTGGGGTTGATACGCACGTTCCAGACGGCGCGCGTTTTTGCCGGGATGTCGGTGCTCGAGAACGTCCTTGCCGGCGCGCACATCGGGACGAGCGCGACCGTGTGGGAAGAAGCGCTGCGCCTGCCGCGCGCGACGTCGCAAGAACGCACGGTGCGCGAGAAGGCCTCGCACCTGATCGATGTTCTCGGACTGGGTCCGGTCGCCGGAGATCCGGCGATCAGTTTGCCGCTCGGATTGCAGAAACTGCTGGAAATCGCGCGCGCGCTGATGGCCGGCCCAAAGGTGCTCTTGCTCGATGAGCCCGCCGCCGGTCTCAACGACACCGAGACGTTGCGCTTGGCCGAACTTCTCGTCGCGATCAACGCCGCCGGCGTAACGATGGTCGTCGTCGAACACAACATGTCGCTCGTCATGTCGATCTCGCAGGACATCGTCGTGCTCGATGCGGGTCGCGTGATTGCGCGCGGCACGCCGGCTGCCGTGCAGGCCGACGAGCGCGTGATCGAAGCCTACGTCGGCCGCGCGACGGATACGGTGGCAAGCTAAATGGCGAACATGCTCGATATCCAGAACCTCTCCGCCGGCTACGGCGCGGCCCTGGTGCTGCACGGCGTCACGCTGCGCGTCGGTACCGGTGAGCTGGTTGCGCTGGTCGGAGCGAACGGCGCCGGCAAGACGACGCTGCTGAAGACGATTTCGGGCCTCATCGCACCGCGTTCGGGGACGGCGGAGCTGGCCGGGAAACCGCTCTCGGCGCTCTCGTCGGTCGCGCGCGTGCAACTCGGCCTCGCGCACGTTCCCGAAGGCCGGCAAATCTTCGGCGACCTCAGCGTTGCGGAGAACCTCGAGATCGGCGCCTACACCCAACTCGGCGCGATCTCGAAGGATGAGTACGCGGCGCGCTCGGCGGAAGTATTTCGTATTTTCCCGATTCTGAAAGAGAAAGAACAACTGCCGGCGGGCGGCCTCTCGGGCGGTCAGCAGCAGATGCTCGCGATCGGCCGGGGTCTGATGCTCAAACCGCAATTGCTGTTGCTCGACGAGCCCTCGCTGGGTCTCTCGCCGCTACTCGTCACGGAGATCTTCCGCGTCCTTGCAACCTTGCGCGAAACGGGCGTCTCGATTCTCCTCTCCGAGCAGAACGCGCGCTTGAGCCTCGCGATCGCCGATCGCGGCTATGTGATCGAAACCGGCAAGATCGTGCGCGAAGGTACCGGCAGCGAGCTCCTCGCCAGCTCCGACATCATGGAACGCTACCTCGGTGTCGGGACGTCGAGCATCGACCTCGAGAACGATCCGGCCAAGGACGAGCTGGCCCGCAAACTGCGCAGCATCGTTGTGAGCCCCGCCGCCGCCGCGTAATGAACCTTTTAGGGGCCTGCCGGGTTGAGCGCTGCGTGAACGTTTCAGACATTCAACCGACCCTCGAACAGATGATCGAGCTCAAGCGGCTGCGCGCAATCGACGAGCACGCGTTGCGCGCGCTCTTCCTCGAAGCGCGTACGGCCAACGGCTTTCTCGATGCTCCGGTGCCGCGCGAATTGCTCGAGCGCGCCGTGGAGATCGCGGAGCTCGGACCGACCAGCGCAAATTCGCTCCCCGCGCGGTACGTGTTCGTCCAGTCACCGCAAGCGAAAGAACGGCTCCGTCCCGCCGTGGGCCCGACCAATCTCGACAAGACGATGAAGGCCCCGGCGACGGTAATCGTCGCCGCCGATCTGAAGTTCTATGAGAACTTTGCGCGCACGTTTCCGACTCGTCCCGAAATGGCCGACCGCTTCAAGTTGCCCGAACAGGCCGAGGCAACGAAGGGCTTCGCGCGCGACAACGCGCTCTTGCAAATGGGATATTTCATCCTGGCGGCGCGTGCGCTCGGACTCGACTGCGGACCGATGGGCGGCTTCGATCGCGCGAAGGTCGACGCGGAGTTCTTCCCCGACGGCCGCTTGATCTCGCTCTTCCTGATCAACATCGGCTACCTCGATGATTCGAAGGGGTTCCCACGGCTGCCGCGCTTGGAGCCGGCCGAAATCGCGACCTTTCTCTAAGGTTTGTAGACGAGCTCGTCGGCCGGGAAGGTCGCGGTTAGACCGCCGTAACGGGCGGCCAGATCGATCACCGGCTGCATCTCGGATTTGACGAAGCGCGGCGCGTAGTCGACGCGCAGCATCGAGGCGGCGAGCGCCGGATCCATCTTGCCGTACTTCGCCAAGATGTCGCCGCTCTGCGGTTTGTGGGTGTTGGCCCACTGCGCGGTGCGGGCGATGACTTGCGCGAATCGATTCGCGAGATCCTGATGCGCTGCGGCCCACTGCGTGGTTGTGAACCAGCATCCGATGATGTAGCGCGAACCGATCGCGTCGTAGGCGTCGGCGAGGATGCGTGCGCCGGACTTTGCTTGTGCGATGAACGGGTCGGCGACGATCGCCGCATCGATCCGGTTTGCGCCGAGCGACTCGACGATCTGCGGAAACGTCATTTCGATGTACTTGACCGTCGTCGAATCACCGCCGTTCTTGTCGATCCACAATTGCGGCGCATACTGCGTGATCGTCTTGAGGCCGTTGACGGCCAGCGTCTTGCCGTTGAGATCGCGGGCAGTTTTCGCCGGTGAGTTCTTCGGCACCATCAGCACCGAGGTGGGGATGCTCGCGGTGTAGAGACTTCCCGGCGCGAGCAGGGTGACCGGTACGTTGTGCTTGTAGGCGACGGCGATCGAGATCAGGTTTGAAAAGCCGATGTCGACCGCGCCCGACGCGACGGCCGAGGCAATCGCGGCACCGCTCGGAATCCCATCCACCTGGGCATCGATTCCGGCGTCGCGAAAGTAGCCTAGGTCGTAGGCGTAGTAGGCTTCGGCCCCGGCGTCGAGCGGGATCGTGGCGATGTGCAGCGCGTCGATCGCCGATGCGCGCAACGGTAGTGCTGCGGCGGCGACTCCGGCCCCGAGGCCTGCGAGGACGGTCCGGCGGTCGATCATATGATTATGCGCTCCGTAGTGCGGCTGCGACGCGGTCGGGCGTGAACGGCACTTCGCGTAAGCGAATCCCGGTCGCGTCGTGAATGGCGTTGCCGATCGCCGGCGCAATGACGGTCGTCGTCGCTTCGCCGGCACCCAGAATCGGTTCGTGCGGGCGATCGATCAGCACGATGTTAACGTCGGGAACGTCGCTGAACCGCACGATCGGATAGCTATGCCAATCGAGACTGGTAACGCCGCTGGTATTAAACGCGACGCGTTCCTTGAGCGTGCGGCTCATGGCTTGTATGGCGTTCCCTTCGATCTGGTTGCGCAATCCGTTGGGGTTGACGATCAGTCCGCAGTCGTGTGCGATCGCGAGCCGCTCGACGCGTACCTGACCCGATTTGCGGTTGACGGCCACGTCGGCGATGCACGCGACGTAGGCCTCCGTATTCTCATAGCGCACGAATGACAGGCCGCGTCCGCGTGACGTCACCGCCGTCCGGTCGACGCTCGCTGCGGCCGGCCGATCCTGCCACGCTCCGAGCTTCGCAAGTGCGGCCAGCAAGTCGAGGGCGCGCGCGTCGTTCGCAAGGTGTGCGCGGCGAAAGGCCAGCGGGCCGGCTTTTGCGGCCGCGGCGAGTTCGTCCATGAACGACTCGTTGGCGAACGTGTTCTGCGTACCGCCGAGCCCGCGCATAGCCGATGAGTGGAGGAAGCCGTCGCGGAGATTGTGCATCGTCACGCGGTAATTTGGGATCTGATAGTTGACCTTGGCATCGCGGTCGCCGCCGACGAAGGTCACTTTTGCGGCGGGTACGTCGATCAGCTTGCCGGCGAGCAGGTTGCCGACGTCACCTTGCGGGCGCGTCGAGTGCGATGGCGACCACACATCGCTGCGCCAGGCGGAGATTCGCTGCTGCGTGGCATCGAGCGCGGCGCTATGGGTGACGATCATCGCGGGGCCCTTCGGATCCCAGCCGTGTTCTTGATCGCGCATCCACTGGACGCGCACCGGCGCGCCGACGGCTTGCGAGAGGAGCGCAGCATCGGCGGCGGCGTCGTCGGAACCGTTGTGACCGTAGCAGCCCGAACCTTCGACGTATTTCAAGCGCACCGCACTATTGGGCAGTGCGAGCAGCGTTGCGATCGCCGAGCGTAAGAAGAAGATGCCTTGCGTCGACGACCAGATCGTCGCCTTGCCGTCGCGAACGTCGGCGATGCCGCAGGACGGGCCGATCGAGCCGTGCGTTTGATACGGCCAGATGTAGGTCGCGCTCAGCGCATCCGCGCCGAGCGCCGACACGTCGCCGGTATCGATGACGGCCTTCTCCGAGAGCATCGGAACCGAACGGATCGCCGCCGCCAGATCCGTCACCGGTGCGAGGCCGCCGCCGGTCCAGGTGACTTTCAGTCGCCGCATCGCTTGAATCGCCGTCCACTCCGACGGGGCGACGACGCCGAGGAACGCATCGCGCTTCACGATGCGCACGCCGGGCAATCCGGCGATGGACGCTTCGTCGACGCTCGTCAACATCGCACCGATCGGGCTCGGACGGATGACGCGGCCGTGCAGCATCCCGGGTATGCGCATGTTCTGCAGATAGGCATACGAGCCGAAGACCTTGCCGGGCAGATCGACGCGCGGAATGGATTTGCCAACCACGCGATAGTCGTCCGGATCCTTGACCTTCGTTGCGGTCGCGATCGTGCGGTGCAGCGCTTGGCCGTCGACGAGTTCGGCGTAGGTCGCGCGGCGGTTCTCTCCGCGCACGGTGACCGCTCCGGCGGCGGTCTCGAGCCGGTCGGCGCCGACGCCGAAATGAGTCGCCGCCAGATCGAGAATGGCGAGCCGTGCTTCCGCGGCCGCTTGGCGGACCGGAATCGCGCCGGTGCTAAGCGAGGCGCTGCCGGCCGTATAGCCTTGATCGGGCGTGTCGCTCGTGTCGGCTTCCGCTACCTTGACGCTCGCGAACGGCACGTCGAGTTCGTCGGCGACAATCTGCGAGATCGCGGTTGCGATGCCCGTGCCCAGTTCGACTTTGCCGAACCGGACGGTGACGATGCCGGCGCGATCGAGCGCGAGCCAGCCGTCGACGCTACTCGGCAGACCCGTGCCGCCGACCGGATTCGTTTCGGGCACCGACGGTCCCGCGGGCTTCGTCGGTGACGGTTGCGCGAGTGCCGCGCTCGGAATGGTGAAGGCGACGACGATGCCGCCGGTGCGGGCGAGGAAGTCGCGGCGTGCGAGCCTCATGCGCGTTCTCCCGCGGCGCGCTTCACCGCGCGCGCGATGCGCAAATGCGAACCGCAACGGCAGAGGTTCCCGTCGAGCGCTTGGTGGATCTGCGCGTCCGTCGGCGCGTGATGCTGCTCGAGCAGCGCTGCCGCTGCGACGACCATGCCGGAGATGCAGTAGCCGCACTGGGCCGCTTGCTCGGCGATAAACGCGCGCTGCACGGGATGGGGATGAGCCGGCGTTCCCAGTCCCTCGACGGTCGTGACGGGCGAATCGACGGCGGCGACCGGTATCACGCACGAACGCGTCGCGCGACCCTTCACGATGACCGTGCACGCGCCGCACTGTGCGAGGCCGCAGCCGAACTTCGGGCCGTCGAGCTCCAACTCGTCGCGCAGGACGTACAGCAGCGGCGTGTCGGGGGTGGCACGGACGTCGTGCTCCTTCCCGTTCACGGTGATTCTGATACTCAAGACATGCTCCAGCAGCCGGAGAAAAGCTTCATGCGACCCGGCCGTTGTGCTTCAAGTTGTTGCCGAAAGCTCCCGCGAGCCGCTGCAACGACCGTGACCGAAAAGGGGTCGAAGGGCCGGAGGAAAACTCCCTCCGGTCCGCTTTGGCGGGCACCGCGGCTCGGTAGCTCAGTGGTAGAGCGGGGGACTCATAAGCCCTAGGTCGTAGGTTCAAATCCTACCCGAGTCAATTTTCTCGAGGTACCTCTATGTCGACGATCCCTTGCGATTTCTGCCCGCACCCGGTTGACCGGGCGCAAATGGAAGAAATCGAAATCTCTCATTACGTTCCGGATAGTTCGGGGGACGATTTGGCATACGCGCGGACGTATTTCTTCGGTCATCCCGATTGCGTGCGGAAGTTCTATCGCGGCCTCGTCGATCACAAACTCGACCTCTTCAAGCACATCCCGACCTCCGCACCCGCGCCCGGTCCAACCGAGGACAAAGGAGCGCCTTAGGCGCATAACGTGCGGCTCGGTTCGCGTGAAGCGAATTCTGCTCCCGTGGCACAATTGGATAGCGCGTCGCCCTCCGAAGGCGAAGGTTGCCCGTTCGAGCCGGGCCGGGAGCACCATTTTACCGCCGACGATGAATCCGGCATCCGTACGGCGATGATGTGCGCGGAACGCGCGGCTGCGGCCGGCGACGTTCCGATCGGCGCGTTGCTGCACGTTGATGGCTGGATGTTCGAGGCGTGGAACGAGAAGGAAGCGCGGCCGGATCCTACGGCGCACGCTGAGATGATCGCGCTCGCGCAGGCAGCGCGGGTTCTCGCGCGCTGGCGCATGGGCGGCACGCTCTACGTGACGAAGGAACCGTGCGCGATGTGCGCCGGAGCGATCGCTGCGGCACGGATCGAGCGCCTCGTGTTCGGGTGCTCCGACCCGAAGGGCGGCGCGGCCGGCGGTGTCTTCGACCTCTTCGCCTCACCGGTGGTGAACCACCGGGTGACCGTCACGAGCGGCGTGCTCGCCGAGGAAACCGGCGCGCAACTACGCGCGTTTTTCGCGGCTCGCCGCCGCAGCGCTACCGAGTCCTAGAAGTCGCTCTTCAATTTCCCGAAAATGAATTCGTCCATCGTGGCCCCGTCGCGTCCGACCCGGGATTCACGCAGGCGGCCTTCACGGATGAAGCCGTTTTTCTCGAGCACCCGCGCCGAGCCGATGTTCGGTTCGTAAACGCTGGCCTCGATCCGATGGAAACCGCTCGCGAACGCGCGCTCGACGATGCAATGAACCGCTGCCGTAGCGATGCCGCGTCCCCAGTAGGCCCGGCCCAGCCAATAGCCGAGGATTCCGACTCCGGCAAAATTTGCCCCACGCGGTTGAATCGAAATGGCACCGGCGAAGCGATCTTCGACCTCAACGACAAAGTGTTGCAAAGGGCGGTGCGTTTGGGCCTGCTGCACCCACCATTCGGCATCGGCGATCGTGTACGGATGGGGAAATCCCGCGTACATGTATCGGATAACCAAGATATCGTCGGCCGTTTCCTGGAGGGCAGGCACATCGCTTGTGCGGTATGGCCTGATGCGACAGGTGCTTCTTGCTGCGGCGAACGCATGGCCGTCGGCCGGTATCATCGACATAGCGATGGGCCGCCACCGGGCCGAATCCGGCCACTTAGGAAAGGGGGAGATTCGAACTCCCGGTTCCCGCAAAGGAACTCCTGATTTCGAGTCAGGTGCAATCGACCACTCTGCCACCTTTCCAAATGGTCGATTCCCATGATTCGCAGGCCCTACCGATGGGCCTTTTTTCCGCACGACTCCCGCGCTGCTACTGCAGTCGCGGGTCTAGCGGGGCGGCCGGGAACGTGAACGTGCTGTAGGTTGCTTCCGTCGTGAAGGTCGTCTGCCCGAGATGGAACAGCGCGACGAGCGTGCGACTGTAGCGTACGTGGTCGATCAGCCAGTGGTTCTCGATGATCGCGTAGTCGATCGTAAAGTCGGTCGTCGGGCCGGAATAGACGATGCGCGTCGGCAGATTGGTCGTCGTGTCGACGTAGACGTCCTTGAGGTAGAAGCTCGAGTCGTTGTCGCGGGTGAGCGCCGGGAGGGCCTGCATCACGATGTGAGCGATGCGATCGGTCGTGTCGGGCGCGTACACCACGTAGTAATTGCGCAGGGTCGTGACGACGACCGAGACTTCGGGCCGCGATGCCACCGGATCGCTGAAACGCAACGGTTGCGGCTGCACGCCGGGCGCAGGGGAGAGCATCGTCACCGCGGTGAGCGGGTTGTGTTGCCGGATCGGATCGCCCAGACGAAAGTCGATCTTGAAGTAGCTCAACGCGTCGAAGGTCGGCGGCACGGGGAACGCGTGCCCGAGCTGGTTCGCTCCCTGCGGCAGATCCTGCAGGACGGCGAGATCGTCACGCGTCCGCGCTTCGACCGCGCGCGAGATCCGGCGCGATTGCTTGAGTGCGGGCACGTTCACGTCGACGTCGACGCGATAGGCGATGTACGGCGGCTGCTGTTGCCACGCCTCAAAGGCTGCGTTCGCAACCGCACGGAACTCGGCGTCAGCCGCTAGCACGGGAGGGCGAAGCGGGCCGCAGAAGGAGTGGTCATGAGGTCTTGTTTCGTCAACGCGCCGCCGGGTCTTTGAGATGGCGCACCTCGCACGCGAATTTTCATCGTTTTCCGTCGGCGACGAGGTGACGTTTTCCAAAACGATCACCGAAGCCGATATCGCCCTGTTTGTGGGCGTGAGCGGCGACACATATCCGCTCCACGTCGATGCGGAGTACGCGAAGACCACGCGTTTCGGCCGGCGCGTCGCGCACGGCATGCTCTCGGCGAGCCTGCTCTCGACCGTCAACGGCTTGATGCTCGGCACCCCCGGCGGCCTCTATGTCGAGCAGACGCTCCAGTTCCGCCGGCCCGTGTTTATCGGGGACACCCTGACCGCGCGGTCGGAAGTCGTCGCCATCGATACCGGGAAGCGGCGCCTGCATTGCGCGACGACGATCGTCAACCAGCATGGCAAGGCCGTGATCGACGGCGCAGCGGTCCTACAGAAAGACTAGCGATGATCGTGCGCTGCTCCTTGACGACGCTCGCGTTTGTCGCCGCCTTCGTCTGTCTGGCGAAGCCTGCCGCGGCCCAATTCTTCCCGCCGCCCACACCCTCACCGGCACCCTCCGCATCGCCTAGCGCAGCGCCTGCGCCGACGCCGCGTCCGGGCACCGTCAGCGTCGCGGCCGATGCGAACATCACGTTCATTTCGCAGAACACGAACTGCTTCGGTCAACTCGGCCTGCCGGAGGCGCCGGCGTTCGCTGCGGGCACCTCGCCGGCCGCACCGCTCACGCCATACGATACGTTTTCAGGCGCCCCGATGACGCCCGGGAATGTCGGCGAATCGGCGCTCTACGTCACCCCGACGTACTACGGGAGCCGCTTTAACGCCAGCGCGACGTTCGGTGCCGGCTATGTCACCGGCAGCACGACCAACGCGACGTATTGGGGTGAATCGCTGATCCCGCCGCTCAACCCACACCTCGGTTCGCAGACGCTCGGGTACGGCGTGGCATTTCCGGCGCAACCGGGCTCGGATGACGGCAGTGCCTTCGTCGCGTCGGTGCTGAGCGGATCGATCGCGACCAAGGACGGCGGCCTGCGTTTGCGCGGCGGCTGGTTCGATCTCGTGCAAAGCGACAGCTTCGTCTTCACGCAGCCCGCCTATCAAAGCGCGATCCCCTCGCTCGCGGTTTTGCCGGCGGAGTCGCTCGGCAACGGTCCGCCGACCGCGGACTGGTGGGCGCTCGACGGCGGCGTGTACCCGTTGCACGGCATCGATCTCACCGGTACGCACGGATTGGCGACGGCGGAATTGACCGACGCGACGCTGCCCTCGCTACCGGGCTCGAGCGCGCGCCTCACGCAAGGTTCGCTCGTTATCGATCACGGCGAGGGAACGCGTTATTCCATCGACGTGTCGCACGTGACGACCGGCGGCGCGCCGGTGGCAACGACGATATTGTTCGCTCAGGGAACGCCGGTCCTCACTCCGCAAGGCCTGCTGCCGTTCGGTACGATCGGCGGCCAGCGCGAAACGATCTACGGCCTGCGCGGCACCTTTCACATCTTCGGACTCGCCGACGGCGTGGTGGAATACGGCCATTCGGTCTACGATGCGGACGGCGTGGCGCTGCCCGGAACCGGACAACCCGGCAACTACTATCACGCCGGCGTAACGAAGACCGTTCGCCGCGCGACGGCGTCGTTCGACATCTACAAGAACGACCCGTACTACGCGACCGCGATTCTACCGTACGGCGCGCCGGAAAACGTCTGGTCGGTCGCGTGGTCGTGGCCCGGACAGTGGTTGAAATCCAACTACCAGCTCATCAACAACTATCCGGTCAACGTCGATCGCCAAGGGTATCGTATCAAGTATCAGCTCAACGGCGGACCGCTCGAACTGCACGCATCGTACGCGAACTTCGGCCAGATCGATCCGATCACGATCGCCAACGCGCAACAGACGGGCTTCGTCGACGGCTTCTTTCTGCCGCAAGCGAATGACGCTGCGACCTTGGGCCGCCAGAACCAGTACGCGTTGTGGCTGACGTGGCATGCCGGGTTCGCCGACCTGACCGTCGACTGGGCCGAGGATGCGATCCGCCGCAATGCGGACCTCGGCCACCCGCTCGATTTCGTCTCCTACGTCACACCCGAATACACGATGTACGCATCGCGCAAGCTGACGCCGTACGCGTTGGTCTCGCTCGGCTACGCGCAGTACTTCATGGAGGGCGAGTTCAGCAGCATCGTCGAGAACGTCAACTTCGGTCAGCGGCAGGTGTTTACCGGTGCGGAACTGCGCGAATCACCGCACACCTCGACGCTCGTTCAGTTGCGACGTTCGGCATTTGCCGGCTACGCGACGGCACCCGCCTTTCCGGCGCCCGACTTCAGCGACATCCTGCTCATCGTCGAACAGCGAATCAAACTCTAGCCTCTCGGGCACTGGCGCCGGCATGCCTGCCCTGCGTATCGTCGTCGCCGAAGACGACGCCGCGATCCGCGAACTGCTCGTTCACCACCTCACGCGCGAGGGCTTTCGCTGTACGGAAACGAGCGATGGGCCCTCCACGCTGCGCGCCGTTCGCGCCGGTACGGATCTCGTGATTCTCGACGTGGGCCTGCCGGTGGTCGACGGGTTCGACGTCGTGCGCACGTTGCGCCGCGAGGGCCGCGCGCTACCGGTCGTCATGGTTACGGCGCGCAGCGATGAGGTGGATCGCGTGATCGGGCTCGAACTCGGAGCCGACGACTACGTGATCAAACCGTTCTCGCCGCGCGAACTGATCGCGCGGGTGCGCGCGCTCGCCCGGCGCGGAGGGATCGCGGCCGACGCGGCGCCCGTACTGCTGCGTTTCGACCGGCTCGAAGTCGACGAAGCCGCACGCGAGGTGCGTGTCGACGGCATCGACGTTGCGCTCAAACCGCGGGAGTTCTCGCTCTTGCTGCAACTCGCCAGCAATCCCGGCGTGGCCTTCTCGCGCGCTGCGTTGCTGCAAGCCGTCTGGGGGTTCGATTTCGACGGCGACGAACGCACGGTCGACGTGCACGTGCGCCGGTTGCGCGCGAAGCTGGAAGACGAGTCGCACTTGCCGCGGCTGGTCGTGACGATCCACGGATTCGGCTATAAGTTTGCGCGGAGCTGACGCGCGCCCCGAGGCATCGCCGGTCAGCGAGTTGGACGCGCGGCTGGCGGCGCTCGGCAGCGACGGCATTCCCTTGCTCGTGTTTCGTTTGCCCGCGCTGGAGCGCACGGCGTGGCGAAATGGTTTGCGTGCGGCGCGTTCGATCGAGCGCCGGGCCGGCGATGCGTTTGCCGCGGCCGCGGCGCGTATCTTGCGATCCGGTGACCTGATCGCGCACGATCGTGGGACCGACGCGTTCGTCGCCGCCCTCATCGCACCGACGCGGGACGGCCATCGCTGGCCCGCGCCGGTCGATATTCGGAGCGCGCTGGCGCGCATTGCGGCAACGGTCGAGGGACTGACGGCACTGGACGTCGATGCCGGTTGGACGCGCTACGACGTGCAGAGCGCGCGCGGGATCGATGAGGCGATCTCCCGCGCGCTCGTGCGTGGTGCGCAGGAACGCGAACGGTACGCGTTTTTCTCGGCGGTCGGCCACGAACTGCGCACGCCGCTGGCGTCGATTCGCGGTTACCTCGAAACATTGCTCGCCGACGACACCGACCGTGCGACGCGCCGGCGTTTCGTGCGGATCGCGTATGGTGAATCGCTGCGGCTGACGCGGTTGCTCGAAGGGATGTTCGAGATCTCGCTGCTCGATCTCTCGGCCACATTTCCGTTACCGGCCAGCGGCGCGCTCGAGGTTGCGCTGGCCGGGGCCGCCGACGCCAGTGCGGCCCTGGCGGCGAAGCACGGCGTCGAGGTACGCGTCGCCGGGCTGCCGCCGACCCCGGTCGCGATCGACGGCGATCGCTTGATGCTCGTGCTCATCAACTTGATCGATAACGCGATCAAGCATGGCCGGCGCGGCGGCCGCGTCGAGGTGGCGGTGGAACTGGATTCGCCGCGGACGGTGACGATCGCCGTTGACGACGACGGGCCCGGCATTCCGCCGCACGAACGCGAGCGCGTCTTTGCACTCGGGGAGCGCGGTCAAACCGAAGCGGACGGCTCGGGCCTCGGTCTCCCGCTCGTGCGCATGATTCTCGAGCGGGCCGGCGGGCGCGTGGACGTCCGCGAGAGCCCGCTCGGCGGCGCGTGTTTCGCGGTGACGGTCCCGCGGCCTCGAGGCGCCGGACCGGCCGGCCGCCGTAAGCGCACACCTTGCTCGCTAAAGCGCAACGCCGAGCCTCGTTTCGGCGTTATGCGCCCCATGGGGACCGACTTTCGCAGCGGCCGTGATTTTCCGCGACGTGCGCGTTACGAGATCGACGGGTTTCTCTGGCTCGCCCGCGTCTTCGACAAGGCGCGCGCGGCTCAGGACGATACCATCCACGACTACATCTATCCGTGTCCGATGGATCGCGGCGTGTTCGACCGCTGGGGCATCACGGCGCGGATGTTTGACGCCGCACTCGATTCGTGCAGCACCGACGGCGGGATCCTTGCGTGGATCCGCGCGCGGGTGACCGACGAACGGCGGAACGATGCCAATCGCTGGCTACTCGAAGAGAAGGCCTCGAACCTCGATCGCCTCGACGCGGAAGAAGGCTTCGTTCCCGTATAATGGCGCCGTCGCGCGTCGTCGTCGCGCCGGATAAGTTCAAAGGCAGTTGCACCGCGCGCGAAGCGGCCGATGCGATCGTGCTCGGTTTGCGCGACGCCTGGGGCGACGCGGTTTCGTATGCGGTCATTCCGCTCGCCGACGGCGGTGACGGCACGGTAGCGGCATTCCTCGACGGCGGCGCGACGCCGCAGCACGTTCGCGTCGTCAATGCTCTGGGCGCGCCGGTCGACGTGACCTACGCGCGTTCGGGCACGTCCGCGATTCTCGAGATGGCAGCCGCATCGGGCCTCGCGTCGCTCGGGCAGAACCTAGCGCCGCGGCAGGCGACGACCTTCGGAACGGGTCTGCTCATCGCCGACGCGCTGGCGCATGGCGCGACGCGCATCGTCCTCGGCATCGGGGGCTCGGCAACGACCGACGGGGGCGCCGGGGCGCTCGCTGCGCTCGGGGTGCGCTTCCTCGATGCGGCCGGCGTGGTTTTGGAGCCGGCGCCGGAGGCCCTCGCAACGCTGGCCTCGATCGACGCCTCGGGGTTCGACCCGCGATTGGCGGACGTGTCGCTCGAGATCGCCTGCGACGTGGATAATCCGCTGCTCGGGCCGGCCGGTGCCGCGGCCGTATATGGACCGCAGAAGGGCGCTACCGCGGCGGATGTGGTGTTTCTCGAGGGCGTACTCGCGCGCTTGGCCGGCCGCGCGACGGCGGCGACCGGGCGCGATCTGCGCGCGATGCCCGGTGCCGGGGCGGCCGGCGGTCTCGGCTGGGCTCTGGCCACGTTCGCCGGCGCGCGCTTAGCCCGCGGGTTCGAGATCGTCGCGAAACTCCAAGGGCTCGAGACCGCGCTGCGCGGGGCGGCGCTGTGCGTCACGGGCGAAGGCCGGATCGACCGGCAGTCGCTCGACGGCAAGGTCCTCTCCGGCGTCGCGCGCCTCGCCGGCGCCGCCGGCGTGCGGGTCGTCGCGATCGGCGGCAGCGTCGATCCGCTCGCCGAACCGGATCTGCGCGCGATCGGCGTGACGTGCGTCGTGCTGATCGACGATCCCGCCCAGCGCACCCGCGCGATGCGTGAGGCGCCGGCGTTTATCCGCGCTGCAGCGGCACGGTGGGCTCGGCTGGGGCCGGCGCCGGTTTGAACTTGACGTAAGACGCGCGCTGCGCGACCTGCTGATCGATGACGCCGATCACGACTGCCGCCAACTTCTCGGGATCGTGACGGACGGTGTCGGTCTCGCTGATGACTGCTGCGCGCACGGTCTGCACGTGCAGCCGGTCGAGCTTTCCTTTATCGACGACGACCGGGAGTTGGCGCTCTTCAGCATAGACGCCGAGGAGTCTGCGCGGTAGTTCGTCGTTGACGATCACGATGTCGCACACGCGCGCTTTCGCGTTCGCAAGCAATGCCTCGACGTGCTTCGATGCGGTGTAGTCGACGGTTTCGCCCGGCTGGGTCATCACGTTGCAGACGTAGATCTTCACCGCGTTCGAGGCTTCGATTTCGTGCGCGACCCGCTGCACGAGCAAGTTCGGCATGATCGACGTGTAGAGCGAGCCCGGTCCGAGCACGATCGCATCGGCGTCGCGGATGGCGGCGATCACTTCCTCGAGCGGTTCCGCTTGCGGCGGATCGAGGAAGACGTGATCGATCGGCGCGGACGACTTCGAGATGTTGGACTCGCCTTCGACGAGCGTGCCGTCGCTCAACCGCGCGCAGAGTTGCGCGACGGCGAGCGTTGCGGGCAACACGCGGCCCTTGATGTTGAGCACGCGGCTCGAAACCTTGATCGCATCGTCGAAATTGCCGGTGATGCCCGTCAACGCGGCGAGGAACAGGTTACCGAAAGAGTGCCCGGTGAGCCCGTCACCTTCGGTGAAGCGATAGCGGAACAGATCGGTCACCAGCGCTTCATCGTCGGCGAGGGCGACGAGACAGTTGCGAATGTCGCCCGGCGGCAAGACGCCCAGCTCTTTCTGCAGCCGGCCCGAACTGCCGCCGTCGTCGCTCACCGTCACGACGGCCGAGAGGTTCGAGGTGTGTTTCTTGAGGCCGCGCAGCAGCGTTGCCAGGCCCGTGCCGCCACCGACCGTCACGATCTTGTAGCCACGTTTGAGGCGCGTTTCCAGCAGCGCGTCGATCATGCGTTCCGTGCCGTACGGGCGCACGGCGCTCACGATCGAGTTCAGCCAGCGCCAAATGCCGAGCGCGACGAGCACGAACCCCCCGCACAAAAATACATACGAGAGATCGGCCGGCGGAAAAAAGTCGCCCACCATCCAGTCGACCAACTCGTTGATCCCGACGTGCGCGCCCTCATCGGTCAACCAGCGCGAGGCGCCGTTGACGAAGAGTACCGCGCCGAAGACCGCCACGACGAGCCAGCGTTTGACGCCGAGCCCGGGCATGAACCAGCGCACGAAATCGATCGGCCGTTTCATCGGCGCAGGTCGCGTTCTTCGATCGCCGGTGCATCTTCGCCCATCTCGGTGAGGTGGCGCGCCATCCGCCGCGCGACGTACACCGAACGATGGCGGCCGCCGGTGCAGCCGATCGCGAACGTCAACTGCGATTTGCCCTCGGCGCGCGCGCGCGGCACGACGAAGTCGACCAGCGCGAAGAGCCGCTCGAGGAACGGTTCGAGGTCGGCGGAAGTTTCGAGAAAGGCCGCGACCTCGGCATCGTTGCCGTTGAGCGGCCGCAGCTCTAACTGGTAATGCGGGTTGGGCAAAAAGCGGACGTCGAACGTCCAGTCGGCGTCCAACGGCACACCGTACTTGAAGCCGAACGCGATGACGGTCGTGCGCGTGTGCCGCGTGCCGTTGGCGACGAACGTCGAGTCGATGTGTTCTTTGAGGATTGCCTGCGTGAAGTTTGTCGTATCCCACAGAAAGTCGGCGCGATCGCGCAGCTCGGCAAGCGAGGCGCGCTCGGCCGAAATCGCCTCGATCAGCGTGGAGGCCGTGCCATACAGCGGATGCCGCCGCCGGGTCTCGCTATAGCGCCGGACGAGCGTCTCATCGTCGGCGTCCAGAAAGAGCACTTCGGGTCGCAGACCGGCGTTGAGGAGCGCTTCGAGCGTCGTCGTCGCGTCGCCGAACGCGCCGCCCGAGCGCACGTCAAAGGCCAACGCTGCCGTGTCGCGATCGCTCGCGCGGACGAGCTCGACAAATGCCGGCGCCAGTACCGGGGGCACGTTGTCCAGGCAGGCGAAGCCGAAATCCTCGAACGATTTCATGGCCTGGCTCTTGCCTGCACCTGAAAGCCCCGTTACGATCACTAGGCGCCGCATATGCATGTCTTTTCGCCCGAACGGGCCAACGCCCTCATCCCCGTCCTCACCCCGCTCGTCGAGCAACTGTGGGAGAAGCGTCGCGAGCTGGCCATTCGGCTGCTCGAGAGCGATCCCGCCCTGCGCGCCGCGCGCAGCGTGCCCGCGCGCCGGCCGGCGCGCCGCTTCACCGACCTCAAGGCCGAGGTGGTGCATCTCATCAACCGGATCGAGGCCTACGGCTGCGTGGTCAAGGACATCGATCTCGGACTGCTCGACTTCCCATCCATCCGGGAGGGCCGGCCGATCTACTTGTGCTGGAAAGCGGGCGAAACCCAGCTGACGCACTGGCATGGCACCGACGAAACGTTCGCGGACCGCAAACCTCTGGAAATATAAGAGCCGCGACGATCGCGGCTCCGGCTGGTTCTACGCGGAGGCTGCTTCGGTTTCGGCCTTGATAAAATCTTCAGCCAAACCTTGCAGGCGGACGTCCCCGAACTCGACGGTATACGCGCCGGCTGCAAAGTCGGTGACTTTGCCCAGCTCCGGAACGCCGGCCAGTTGCGGGATCTTCGAGCGGATCTCGTCGGGCAGGCGGACGGCATCACCGACCTCGAGCGACGGCTGGTCGAAGAGCTTCTCGAGATCGTCCATGAGCACGTTGAGCGGAATGCCGTAGCCCTCGCTTACCTGCTCGATGGTCTCGGTCTCACTGATCGAACAATTCGAACAGCCGCCGAGATGGAAGCGCGCGAACACGCGACGTGCGCCGGCATGCGTTTTGAACGCTTGCTCAACCGTGAGGCTCTTGTCGAAATGCGCCATGATCTTCAGTTCGCTATAACGCCGTGGCGGCCCCGCCGGTTGCACGCAGCAGGCTCTCGAGTTCGCGCCGGATCGCAGCCGTCTGGAGGGCATCCAAAGCGAGCCCAACGCGCCCAGCGAGGTCGGCGAGCAGTGCTGTTTCCTCCGGATCGTAGGCTTCGCCGGTTCGCTTGGCCGCAAGCACCAACGCACCCACGAGTGTGGCGCGAACGAACATCGGGAACGCGACCTCGGCGTACAAGCTGCTCGCGACTTCGCGCGGCATCTCGGCTTGCCGGGAGGCGCGCATGCGCACGAAGAGCGGATCGTTCTCGCTGATCTCGCTCGGCAGGTTCGCGGGGTCGATCGCCGCGGCGCAGCCGAAGACGCCGTCGGCGATGAGATAGAGTGCGACGTTGCCGGCGTCGGCACAACGGTTCACGACGTCGACGGTGCGTTCGAGCGCGACGTCCGGATCGGTGATGAAGTAGACGTCGCTCGCGAAGCTCTTGAGCGTCGCGAGCGCGCGCTGGCGATGGCGGAAGAAGATGCGGTCGATGATGCGTTCGATGCGTTCGTGCAGACTCCGCAGCGAAAAGCCGAGCCCGAGCGCTAGTGCGATCTCGACCGAGCGGCTTGCAATGTGCGAGGCATCGATGAACAGCTTGCCGAGCGCTCGTTCGAGCAAGCCGAACGCCACCACGATGATCGCGGATAAGATCGTGAGCACGAGCGCCCGGCTGATGACGAAGCCGATATCGATCGTGCGGTGCCGGAGAATCGTGTATGCGAGACCGAGTGGTATCGCGACCAGCGAGAGCGACATGAAATCGATCCACGCGAGGTGCACCCCGAAGCCGAACTCCAGCACGGTGACGACGATCGGACCGGCGAACCCGATGCCGATCGATCCGGCCGCCCAATAGACGCGCTGACGATCGCGTCCGACGGCTCCGCGTGCGGCGATCGAAAACGCCGCGGCTACGGCGATGAAGTACAGCATCGGCGACCAATCGACGACCAGCGTGAACGGGCCGAGATCCGGCGTGCGATTGGTCACGAGGTCTATGCCCGTGAGCACCAGCACGGTACTTGC
>Ga0182015_10000771_pt1 | contig 44442 bp, 37 predicted proteins | sample 712P3MmetaG_FD_120478 | JGI IMG/M metagenome (GOLD analysis project Ga0182015, IMG submission 120478) | Permafrost microbial communities from Stordalen Mire, Sweden - 712P3M metaG | ecosystem: Environmental > Terrestrial > Soil > Wetlands > Permafrost | place: Sweden: Stordalen | collected...
GCTCTCCGCGAGGGTTCTAGTTGTCAGCTCTTCGAGTGGCACCGTCCAACACCTGCACCCCCGCCTGATTTGGGTCGTCGTGGGTCGATTCATCCGCGAGATGAGTGTCCCTAACATGGGCAGCGTAGAAGCTGGTCATTTCCATACGTGACTCGGGATTTGGACGGAACTCTGCCTCGCAGAGAGAACACTTGTAGTAGCCTGAGAATCCTCCTCTGCGGTTCTTGGCTGCGGTTAGGTGTGGGTTTCTTCCCATGCGCAAAGTCTACGCCGGATTCTGGTCCATCGCCAGACCAGTCGGAGCACAAACTATGCGTTCGCTGATGCAGGATCGAAAGCAGTTCGTTGTCGTGTGCAAGAGCTGTCGGCTGGATGTTCCCGCAGGAGTGAAGGAGTTTCCATTCCGTTCGATCCTTGTCACCTGCCCACTTTGTGGCGAGCTACATCGGTACCTGCCTTCCGAGATGATCATGGCCCGTCCGAATCCCCTCGTTGCCAAACAGGCGTAGCTAGGCACATATAGAACTCTGAACGATCAGATTCGCGGCAACGTGAATCTTCACAAGACGATAACTGGGCATCATAGCGTACAACCTGAGGCCGAATTGCCTGACACAACATAGGTGCTTTCACACGTCGATGTTCATCAAAAGCCGAATAGCCGACCATCCAAGAACTATCAAAAAAGCCCGTGCCTGAGGAGTATATGCGGCCTGACACTGACTCACCGAAGGGAATTCATCGCAGGCTTTTCGGCGTTGTGTCCGGGTAATTGATCGAGCAGCACGACATTGAGCAGCGACTTGTTCACCTTGATACGTTCGTTGTAGTCGATGAAGCCGAGCTTGCGAAAGCGATTCATGAAGAAGCTCACGCGGGACCGTGTGGTCCCGATCATCTCCGCCAGCGTCTCCTGCGAAACCGGAGGAATGTAGGTTTCTCGTTCCCCCGGCTTGCCAAACTCCGCCATAAGCAGAAGAATCCTCGCCAAACGTTTTTCACTTGAGTTGAAAAGTTGATCGACCAGATCCGCCTGAGTTTTCATGCTCTTTGCAAGCAAGAACTTAAAGAAGAAGTCCGCGAACCCCGGTTCCTCATGCATCTTGCTGATCATTGCCCCCCTGGAGATCTTGAGAGCCTCGCAGGTGTTCACTGCGGTCGCCGTTGACAGCCGCAATCCAGACACCACCGCCAGAGATTCCTCACCAACGAAATCTCCTGCAGATAGCAGCGAGACCGTGGCCTCTTTGCCCGTGGTTGAAACGACTGTTACCTTCGCTCGGCCGCTCTGGAGGTAAAAAACCGAGTCTGCTTGGTCTCCCTGCGTGAAGAGGGTTTCCCTCGGCTCGAGGGCGATCAGTTTCCGACCAATTCCGCTGTGCGCTAGAAAAACCGCAGGGTCAAATCTTGTGTTGCTTTTCTCGGTCAACAACATAGAACCTCCTTCGAGCGCGGGCAGGTACCGCATGTTGACCGTGGCAGGAGGACCGACGACCACGGAGGCTGTGCTGCAAAGGCAAGTGCAAAGCATTCAGCGCAATCTGACAGACAAGGCAGGGCCGAGTTGCTACCGGGGAGTGGACGCAAACTCTCGGGACAAGTCTCCAGCACTTGAGCGCAGCTACACCCAATACCTCTCTATTATTGCTCCGATCCAAAACCTCGTCTGTGCTGTATTGCTCTACACCGGGAACCCTCTTGCCAGCGCGCATCTAGACCTCGATTTCTGGTCGGTTGACCCCCTACGGTCAAATGTTGATACATGGGCTTTACACTTTTTGAGGCTAATTCCCGGCGGGTATGGTCCCAAACTGGCGACATTAGTCAACCAGTCTTCGAATAGCCGAAAATAAGACAGGAGCCAACAAGTCGCCTGCAACCCGGTTCGATGAGCGCGTTGGCCTGTACCCGTGAACCGACTCCCGCATAGACGACGCGGCAAGGCTTCCGCCCATGACGACACCATTTCACCACTCAAATAAACTGTCGTCTTCTGTCGCCTTCACAGCCGAAGAAGACGGAAGAAGAACGAAGATGACAATATATTGTGCTGTCGTCTTAACCTGTCTGCCGCGTCGAGATGTTATTTCCTGAAGGCCGGAAACCGGTTCGCCGACGCGCCCGTCTTTTTTCACAGGATTATCATTGCAAAACTTGGGGGGGAGGGGGCAGTATACTCGGTCCGTCCCCCGTTTAAGGAGATTTTATGATCCTGTTGCATGCCCGCTGTCACTGGCAGACCAGACGGCGTTACACCCTATCGGTGTTGGTGTGCCTTTGTGCGCTTTCGTTTGCCGTTGGCTGCAATTCGGGTAAACCCGAGGAATATCGCGATCTGAACCCTGAGAAGGCTGGATTCAAAATTGTGGGCGAGTTGAGCAGCCAGAAAGTGGATTCAGACGGAAAAGTCCTGCGTGGGAGCATCCAATCGCTTAAGGTTGACGATCAGCCCTCGCCGAGTGTTAAGGGAAACGAGTATTCAATAAAGTTAGCTTCCGACGGAATGACCGATGGCAAGATCTACACTGCCGATTTTGGGATTATCCAGGTCAGTTCCCCAGAAAACTTTGCTTGGTCGGTGAGGATGACTGATACCCAAATCAAGAAGTTCCAGGATTTTCTTAAGTTGAAGAAGAAGTGAAGCTAACGCAGGTGATCTTCCAAGATCTGGCGCGGGCGTTCACTCAGTCCAAACACCGGTCAATACCCAGACGGCCAGACAACTCCCGACGGTCATGGGATCGTTTGTCAGTTGGCGATAACTGGGCTTTCCACCACTTGAGATCAGAACGGCTTCATTGAAAGCTGAGAATCCGGCCGGTGACTCATGATTCCCGGATCCTGGTGCCACTCTCGGTATCTCACCGCAGCTTGGCGACAACTCCTGGATCTCTTGAGCCAGATCTCGGCCTCGTGTCTCTCAATTCCCTGCCCCAGTGACAGAGGGCGGCCCGAGTTTGGATTCCATCTATATATCGGGGTAAGCTGATGCGGCGCCAGCGCGCGGGAAGATTCATTTCTCAGGCCCTTCACTCATACCAATTTCTCTCACATCAACAGGCACAAAACATCGGGCTGCATGCGGAGAGAGTACAACGAGGCTAAGAATACCCGAATCCATGTATGAGCGCTGGTTCGATCCAGGTTTGGAGCAATATGGGGCAATGAGCAACGAGAGCCATGGGAAATACGGGAACGATGGGATTGTGTTTACTGTAAGTTACAGATTCTACAAGACTACTACGAGTTCAAATCCAACTCTCTCCGCCAGAAGAAAATAAAGAACTTACACTAGAAAATAGAAAACTTGCGTGATCAGGGGATATTTCAGGATGCTCCCAGTGCCTTCCCGTTTCCAAAGGGTCATCCCAATCCCCCAGACAAGTTCGATGGGCGTGCCGGCGCCGCCGCACCAAACAGACCAGTTTTCAGCCAGTATGTTTGGTACTGTCCAGGGCTACATTGTTGCGCTCAGATTGCCCCCGCGTATGTCGTCGAAGAACGGTGTGCCCCGCTTCAAAACACACTCAGCAGCGTATAGGTACATGGCGGCTGACCAGGTTTGCCAATCCCGGCCGGTGGGCTTACCGGTTTGCGCGTGAATCCACTCGTTAAAGCCCCACTCCGCCGCGTTTTCATGCCACGGCTTGACCAGTTCTGTCAGCGCCAATAACTTTCGCTCTGCCAGATCCATCTGCCCTGAGGCAACGCACGCCGAGACGTAGAAGCCACAAATGAACGGCCACACTCCCCCGTTGTGATAGTCTCCCGGCCGGTTATAGCGCTCGTATCGTGGCAGCCAATCCGCATGATGGGGCAGAATGTAAGGAAACAGACAGGGCGGCAAATCCACGGCAAGTTCTCCGTGACCCCGCATGGCCTCGCACTCGGCTTCAATCCACGTCAGCATGTTCGTTGCCCATTGAGGTGAAGCAATCCCGGTGAGAATCGCCAGACTGTTGCCAAGCAGGTCGAAACGGTCACTGTTCATGACTTTGTACGAATAAAGTGCGTAGTAGGGCGCGGTTGGCTCGACAAGAGCCTCTTGCTCATAGCTATTCTTCAGTTCGCCACTGACCTCCAGACGGCTCATCAATCTGCGCAGTTGGTCGGCAGACTCGTGTTCACCATAAAGACGAAGATACGAATAGACGATCATATTCACGTACAGCCCATAGCCCATCACATACTGTTCATCACGCCAATCGCTGGTGGGCAACTGTGCGACCATCACCCTGTCATCGGGGCTCTGGTACTGCATCCACTTCTGGGCCTTCTCTGCTGCTTCAAGAAGGAACTCCGGCTGGTTCCTCGATATTCTGTAGAGAGCCAGTCCGAATAGGAAGAGCGGCGTCGAGTCGCTGGAACCGCGGTTATCGGGATCGTGCGCGAGGGATGGGATGTGGCCGTGTACTGTCTGATTGTCGGCAAGCGTTACCAGTGTGCGTTCCAGAGCGTCCGCGAGTTGCTGGTTGCCAGTGGCCAGAAAGCCGAGAGCTGAAATCATCAGGTCCCGGGTGTAGGGTTCCGGATATCCCCAGCCAGCGGTTCGAGGCAGTCCTTGAAATGGCCCCTGTGCGTTATGCAGCAGGATTTGGAGAGCCGCCTCTTTGGCCTGCTCGATAGAAGCTAGCGACTTATCGTCCAAAGACATAGACTCCTCGATGACGCGCTGGGTTGGGGGGGCGAGTAGTCGCGCCTCGTTGCTTTCTACCGGATACCCAATCGATCGGAAACGATCTCCACAAATTGTCTCGCGACCTGGCGATAGTCGAATAGATCGACCACACGCTTGCGGCCCGCTTCTCCCATGCACTGACGCAAAGCGCTGTCCTGCATGAGAAGACGAAGGTACTTTGCGATGTCGGGTACGCTGGCTCGGTATTCGGCCGTCCGAGGATTTGGAAACACGATGCGATGACTTTTCTCATAGTCGTGCCCTTCGCCGTAAAGTGCCTCGGTGATTTTTCTTTCCTCTGCCACTTTCGCCAGAAATGCCGTCTCGCCATGGACCATCGTGTCGCGAAATGCCATGGCATCGATTGCGATCACTGGCTTTTCGCAGGCATTCGCCTCCACCTGAATCATGCCAAAACCCTCCAGCCGCGAAGGCGCAGCGTAGATGTCGCAGGCAGACAATAGGTAGGGCATGAAATTCTGCGAGACAACATTGGTCGAGAAGGTGACTTTCTCTCCTATGCCCAAATCGGCTGCGAGTTTGAGGTCGATCAGGTTTTGTTGGTCAGTGCGGGCTTGAGGCCAGACCTTGCAGACATATCTCCAGTCTGGAGCCTCGGCATCTATCAGCGCCAATGCCTGCATAACCTCCTGAGCACCTTTAGAAGCACCATCGCCGCCGGCGGTCAGGATCATCAATTGGTTTTGCGAAACCCCCAAATCCTCGCGGATCGATTCGACCTTCAGGTCATTGCGGCTATGCGGCGCGTAGCGATCTGTATCGCAACCCACGGGCAGCACCACAATGTTGTCTCCCTTGATGCCATCCCGTATATAGACCTCTCTCACCCAGTTGGAGGTGACCAGAATCAGCGGCAGAGCATTCAGCACTTCACGGTGTTCCGCGATATAGCCATCGGCCACAAGCCACGGCACGGCCTTCATTCCAAACTGCTGCGGGTGCAGAACCAGGTTAGGAACATGACCCCAGAACCCCACGCCGACCACCACATCGGGCTTAAACCAGCGATAGTACCACTCCTTTTCCAATTCCGATTCCAGGTGGACCGGGTGGACATCCACGCCCATCTCACGCAGGCCCCGGCACAATAGCTCTCCTTGCAGTGCCAAACCTGCCGCCGGCGCCGGATATTCGCTCAGTACAAGTACTTTCACTATTCGATCTCCCAGGATGGTATGCGTTCTGCTGCCGCTTCAATCGAGTCAAAACACCAAAAGCCTTCTTCTCGAGGTGTGCTCTGCGTCTCCCAACTTTCGGGTCCGTACCCGTAGACGTCGGTAATCAGCCGGCGCTTTTCAAGCCAGACGTTCTCTGCCAACATGTCACGCCGATCAGCATCGTCGCGAACCCGAGGCAAATACGCGTGCCCTCCATCTTCGTAAGCAAAAAGCCATAGGCGGTTTGTGGCGATGCTGCCCGATCGCCAAAGCTCAACTACGCTTCCGCAGCACTCCTCATGCCGGCGGTGACGTGTGTATTCGCCCTTTGGGCCATGGGTAAGAACCAGGCTGTAACTGTTTCCAGCCAATAATCGGGTTATAGTTTCCTGAATCTGTTCGATTGGTAGCGGCAGTTGGTCGGGCTCATCATCCAGATCCGCCATCTCACCCATCGCCCTCAATTGCTCCAGGACCCGGCGGAACTTTGGTGCACGATCCGCATCGGATGATCTGCAAAGAGTCACTATCCGCCAATCAAATTCGGGATGGGTCAGAATGTAGCCGCCGCACCAGAGTGTCTCATCGTCCGGGTGGGCAATGACAACTGCGGCGCGCTGGCGAGGACCGAGTATCATCTGATCGTGGTGGGCTGGCGTCACTGTTCTCCACGGAAAACGCCAGAGGGTCGATTTTCGCTTTCTTCGCTCATCCAGTTACACCTCAATCGTGAAGCCCTGCTTTTGGGCAACAGACTTGATCAATCGGGAAAACGTGCTGTAGTGCTGCGCCATATTTGCCGACCATGACAACCCGTCGGTGCGCCCAATTCTTTGCCAGTACGCCTGAAGGGTCCGATCGTAGGCGTCAATCGCCGGCTTTATGGCCTCCGGATGATACTTTTCGTCATGACGAAAACTCTGGATCGACATGCGGGGCTTTTGTGGGGACTCTTCGCCGACGTATCCGAGCACGACTCCGTCCACCGGAAAAGTGTTTGGCGGCAACCCAAGCAGATCGATCATTGCCTGTGGATCGCGGCGAATTCCGCCTATGGGGACTACCCCGAGGCCGGAAGCGCGGGACGCAGCCATGATTGTCGCCATCGCGATTCCGGCGTCGCTGACCGCGGCCACAATCCCTTCAAGACTGCGCTGAAAGACCTGTTTGCCCCCGGCGTTCTCGACGCCCAAGCCCGTCTTATAGAGATCTACGATTACCGCGATGAACACCGGTGCCTGCGCAATCCATGGCTGGCCACCGGCAATTTCAGCTATGCGTGCGCGGCTCTTCTCATTGCGTACGACAACGAGCGATACCTCCTGGCTGTTAGTGGAGGTCGGAGCACGATGTGCGGCTTCGATGATCGCTTCAAGAACTCCATCCGGGATTGGGTCGGTCTTATAGCTTCGGCTACTGTGGTGCGCCTGCAATAGGCGGATGGTCTCATTCATCGAGGCTCCTCGTTTGCTTCGACCAACTATTATCAAGAACCCAACAGACCAACTTGACAACGACTCCATTGAACTTTCGCTACACACTCAGCGCAGGGTAGTCGGTATAGCCATGTGGCCCCAATGTGAAGAAGGTGCTTGGGTCCGGTACATTGAGCGATGCTTGGCTCGTAAACCGAGCAGGCAAATCGGGGTTGGCGATAAAAAGCTGGCCGAAGGCTACCGCATCTGCCTCACCATTCTCGATGACCTGATCCGCTTGTGCCAGCGTGTATTTTTCATTCGCGATGTATACGCCTCCGAATTCCTTCTTGAGTTGCGGACCCAATCGGTCGGGCCCAAAGTACTCGCGCGCGAACAGGAAGCCGAGTCCGCGTCTGCCTAGCTGACGCGCCACATAGCCGAATGTTGCTGGCGGGTTTGAATCATGCATATCCTGAGAATCGCCACGCGGCGCCAGATGCATACCCACGCGCTTGGCGCCCCAAACTGAGATCACCGCATCGGCGACCTCAAGCATAAGCCTGGCGCGGTTTTCAATCGATCCGCCGTATTCGTCTGGACGATGATTGGATCCGTCCTGTAAGAACTGATCGAGCAGGTAGCCATTGGCTCCATGTATCTCCACACCGTCAAAGCCAGCCTGTTTCGCGTTCTCGGCTCCTTTGCGGAAGGCCTCAACGATGCCCGGGATTTCGGACGTCTCAAGCGCGCGTGGCGTCACATAATCCGTAACAGGGCGCACCAGGCTTACATGGCCGGCAGGCCGGATCGCGCTTGGAGCAACGGGAAGTTTACCTTCCAGAAAGCGTGGGTCTGAGATGCGGCCCACATGCCAGAGTTGTGCAAAGATCCGGCCCCCTGCCTGGTGCACTGAATTCGTCACGAATTTCCAGGCTTCGATTTGGTCTGGTGACCAAATCCCCGGCACATTCGCGTAGCCAACGCCTTGCGGTACAACCGGGATGCCTTCGGAGATGATCAGGCCTGCACCCGCACGCTGTGTATAGTATTCGACCATGAGCTGCGTCGGAATGTGCTCTGGTGTGCCACGCAAGCGAGTAAGCGGAGCCATAATAACCCGGTTCGGAAGGTGAATCTCGCCGATCTGGATGGGGTCTAACAGAGAAATCATAAGGATAAATCCTTCGTGAAAAGCGTTCTGTTATTTGGATATTTCCGACGGATGAAAGATGGCAAATCTGAATGTCCATCGGATATGCAAAGTGTGCAGGTTGGACACAATTAGCCTGCAATGATTGACTCTGTGATTGCACTACGCGCCGGGTGAATCTTCTGCTCCCTTTTGCTCATTCTGTTTGTCTTCAGGGTCTGAGAACCGCAGCGATCAAGACCGCGAGTCCGTTCCATGCGATTTGCACCCCTATGCAGAGCAAAATGAACGCAACGACCCGCAGAATGCCATGCGCAGTTGACGGAGGAATGATCTTGGTGATCTTTGGGGCATACGCGTAGCAGAAATAGACGAGCACACTGAGAACGACCACAGCAAGAAATACGCCAACATGGGCCAGAACATCTCTCGAAATATCGCGATTCGAGATGTGTGCGGTGAGCGTCAAGAGCGCGACAAGCGTGCCGGGGCCAGAGGTCACGGGAAATGTGAACGGGTAAAAGGCTCCCTGCCCGAGATACTGTTTCCGTGTTTCGTCTCGAACTTCGCTCTCTTTCTCCTTGTTTCTAACATTCTCGCGTACATCCTTCTCGTTCAGTACAGACCATCCCATCGCCGCTATCACAATGCCGCCGGAGAGTTGGACAATCGGCAAAGAGATTCCGAAGAAGTTCAGAATGGCCGCGCCCAGAAGTTCAATGATGGCCAGAAAGATGATGTTATTGATTGCGATCTTCCGTGCCAATGACCGATAGACAGCTGGTGGCGCCTCACCTGCGAGCCCAAGAAACACGAGAGCCGACCCGAGCGGATTGATCAGCGGCAAAAGCACACTGAAGGCGATAAGAAACGACTTCCAAAGGAGCAAGAGCGGTCCCCTTACTTGTGGCCTCAGTCTCTCGGCCCACAGCAGGATCTGACCTTGTCAGGCTCGACTACCGCAGAGCTCTCCGACCTAGGCGACAATTTCGTGCAAGGCTAGAAAAGCCTCCAGCAAAACGCGGGGATTGAATTGTCCCTTGTATACCGGCGGCACCTTTCGGTCCAGCCCAAGCAATGAGTAGACCGCCGTCTGCGCAGAGCGAATTGAGTACTCAACTGTGAACACCACATCGTCTGGGAGTTCGCAATACTGTCCAATGAAGGCCAAGTTCTTCGAACCCTCGGGTATAACCTGGGGGCGATCGCCCTTGCTTCGAGGAAGGAACTGGCTCGTGATGAAGGGCATCATACACGGGATGCAGGTGCACGTATCGACAATTCTGAGACCGTGCTCCTGGATGCGCAAATGGCCGACGATCTCCGTCATGATTTCTCGTCCTGTACATGCCGCCATGGGCTTTTTCACGAAATTGCCCGGCACATCGACGAACAGTCCATAACCCCAGAGGACTTCGACTCCCTGTGGCTGGCCAATGAAATGGGGCTGGTGGGGCAACACGATTGAAGCCAGCCAACTGGACTTCGGAAAGGTAATGAGCCCGCCCTCTCCGGGGACGTTGCCTGTCAAATCCCGGATCAATTCGAAGAACGTGGGGTCGTGAAGCGTAGTGGTAAAGGACAACCACTTCGATTGCTCAATGTGATCGGCGAAGTTCGAAGGATGCCCGAACTCCGTCTGTCCTGCCGCAATCCTTTCCCAAAGAGCCCAGGAACCGCCATCGGCTTTCCCCAGCAGAGCGGCAGCCGAATCCATTGAACCTAGACTTGAGCCCTCGGTCATCGACCCTAGAGTTACGATGACTCTGTCACGCTCTGTAACGCCGATCTCCCTGACATAACCTCCCTGATCGACGATGATCTTCTCGACGGTAAAACCGTCTTTGCTATGCGCGAATGCGAGATCAGTTACAGTTGTTTTGAGCATGAACTTCACGCCGCGCTCTTCGAGCCATTTGTGAAGCGGACGGACCATCGAATCGTACTGGTTGTACACAGTGCGCATAATGCCTGTAAGCGTATTGAAACCGGAAACCATGTGAGTGAAACGCACCAGATAGCGTTTGAACTCTACTGCGCTATGCCAGGGCAGAAAAGCGAATGTGGTACACCACATGTGCCAGAAGTCCGTTTCAAAGAATCCCGGGGCGAACTGGTCGGAGATCGTAGTCCGTCCAAGGAACTGCTCCGGTTCGATCGCCAGGCGCTCGAGATTGAGAATATCCTTCTCGCTCAAACCAAAACTCGGAGCGTCGACTCTGTGACCGTCCCGAAACAGTCGCGCCTTGGAGGCGGTCTTCATCGTCTCGTTCCAGTCAAATATCTCCTGCGTTACCGTCCTCGACCCATCGAGAGTCGGAATCGAAGAAAAGAGGTCGTAGGTGCACAGATACTTGCTTTCAATCATGCGGCCGCCACGCATCACGTAGCCGTCAGTCGCGTTTCCGGCAGCGTCAAGACTGCCACCGATCCGGGATGACTCTTCCAGGATCGTGATTGTGTGCCCTTGCACATCTCCGTCGCGAATGAGGAAAGCCGCGGCGGCAAGAGAAGCGATACCGCCCCCTGCAAGGTATGTTGCCGCTTCATCGTCAGGTCGTTTCACAAGGATCACTCCACACTTTCTCGTTCCCCGGTCACTCTTGCCTCCCTTGCTCTAAGGGACTCTATGCGTGAGGGCTACGAGCGCCCAATGCGATTGTCAATCTGCAATGGAGGAACGACTGTATCGAATTGAACAGATGGTCAGCCGTCCCAGATCGCAGAATCATGCTAAGCGCGCGAGTTCAGCTTCGGTAGTCGGCGCGGACCTTCAACGCTTCGTCATGGCTTAAGCAAACAGAGGATTTTGCCTCAGTTCAGACCGCTCGGATACACCCTTGATCGAGTGATGGCACCACGCACGACGCATCAGTTTGCAATAGCTTGCCCCTGCTCGAGTGCTACCGGATCGGAAAACAACAAAGTGAATCCGCACCAGCAATTCAACCCACAGTGCGGCCAACTCTCAGCTGCGCGAAATAGGCTGAACTACCTGAAGGCTTACGAAGAGTGCCTCAGCGCGACCAGCACGCATCACGCTCCTTGGCATGTTGTCCCCGCAGACGATAAGGACGACGCCCGCCTGATCGTCTCCCAGATCGTTCTTGATGCGCTGAGGGGATTGAATCCGTCCTATCCTGCAACAACCCAGAAGCATCGAGCCGAATTGAAGTTAATCCGCAAAGTGCTAGTCAAGTGATGAGGGACCATATCACGGTCAAAGCTGAACAATCTGAAGTCTGAAAGCCGCTGCCAGGATGTGAGCAGTTGCGGAGAACGAGAAAGGATACGCTACGATGGCCACCACCGACCTCCCCATCAAGGTTGAGAAGGACGACACGCCTCAGCCCTTCGGCAAGAACTTCGATCAGTTTGGCAATTCATCCGGGTTCATCTTCGACGTGAGCCTGTCGACCGCGGTTGCGGCCGACGGTAGGAATGAAGAAAGAGCACCAAAGCCCAAGGGACCGCTCTCGCCTGAGATGCTGGACAAGATGAATCGCTACTGGCGCGCTGCGAACTATCTTTGCATCGGCCAGATCTATCTCTTCGACAATCCCCTGCTTCGCTCGCCACTCAAGGCAGAGCAGATCAAGCCACGGTTGCTTGGTCACTGGGGGACCTCGCCTGGACAGAACTTCATCTACATTCATTTGAACCGGCTGATCAAAGAGCACGATGCGGACATCATCTACATTTCTGGCCCGGGACACGGAGGCCCCTCGCTAAACGCCTGCTCCTATCTCGAAGGCTCCTACACCGAGGTTCACCCGGAGATCACACACGATGAAGACGGCCTGCGGCTTATGTTCCGCAAGTTTTCGACTCCGGGCGGCGTGCCTAGCCACTGCGGGCCGCACGTCCCAAACTCCATGCACGAAGGCGGAGAGCTTGGCTATTCGCTAGTCCATGCATTTGGCGCAGCCTTCGACAATCCAGACTTGATTGTCGCCTGCGTCATCGGGGATGGCGAGTCCGAGACCTGTCCACTGGAAGGAAGCTGGAAGTCGGTCAACTTCGTCAATCCGGTGCGAGACGGCGCGGTCCTGCCGATCCTTGATCTCAATGGATACAAGATCTCCGGGCCAACCGCCCAGGGACGGACGAGCGACGCCGACTTGAAGGCCCTTTACGTAGGCCGTGGTTACAAGCCTTACTTTGTCGAGGGCGACGATCCCGAGGTCGTTCATCAACTCCTCGCTCAAACGCTTGAGGATTGTTATGCTGAGATCCGGGCAATTCAACAGGAGGCGCGCAAGAACGGCTTCAAGAAGCAACCCGTCTGGCCCATGATCATCTTTCGGACTCCCAAGGGATGGACCTGCCCGAAGGAAGTGGATGGAATCCCTATCGAAGGCACATTCCGCGCGCACCAGGTCCCGCTGGCAACAGTCCGTGAAAATCCAGAGCATCTTAAAATCCTTGAAGCCTGGATGAAGAGTTACAAGGCCGAAGAACTGTTCGACAAAGACGGCAAGTTCATCGACGAACTCGCGGCTCTCTCGCCCGTAGGTAACCGGCGCATGGGAGGCAATCCACATGTAAATGGTGGACGCGAACTGATCACCCTCGCGCTGCCCGACTTCACGGACTACGCGCTTGAAATCCCCGGCCCCGGTCAGGTTCTGGCCGAGGCGCCGCGCAAACTGGGAGATTTTTTCCGCGACATCTTCAGAATGAATCTGACAAACTTCCGCATGTTCTGCCCCGACGAATCGAATTCCAATCGTCTCAACTCCATCTTCGAAGCCACAAAACGCTGTTCGATGGCCGAGATTGTTTCGATCGACGATGAACTGGGTCCTGAAGGGCGTGTCATGGAAGTGCTGAGCGAGCACCTCTGCCAGGGATGGCTTGAAGGCTACCTGCTCACGGGTCGTCATGGCATGTGGTCCTCATATGAAGCCTTCGCGCAAGTGGTCGACTCGATGACAACCCAACATGCCAAGTGGCTCGAGCAATGCCGCGATTATCCCTGGCGCAGGCCGCTCGCGTCTCTCAATGTTCTGCTCACAAGTCATGCATGGCGCAACGACCATAATGGTTTCAGTCACCAGGCAACCGGGTACGTGGACAATGCGCTGGCGCGCAGGAGTGAAGTGATCCGCGTGTACTATCCACCGGACTCCAACTGCCTACTCAGCGTCTTCGACCATTGCCTGCGGAGCCGCAATTACGTAAATGTTGTTACCTGTGGCAAGCAGCCGCAGCTTCAATGGCTGAACATGGACGAGGCTTTGGAACATTGCTCGCGCGGCGCATCCACATGGAAATTTGCAACCAACGATGAAGGCGGGGAGCCGGATGTGGTGCTGGCCTGCGCCGGAGATGTGCCAACGATCGAGATCTGCGCCGCCTCGTGGCTGCTACAGAAACATGTGCCGGGTATCAAGGTGCGGGTTGTCAACGTTGTCGACCTGATGACTCTGATGTTTCCCGACAAACATACGCACGGCATGGACGAAATGTCGTTCAACGAGCTGTTTACCGAGACAGCGCCGGTGATCTTTGCTTTCCACAACAATCGCTGGCTTATTCATACACTGGTTCATGGGCGCTCAAATGAAGGCCGCTTCCATGTGCACGGCTACATGGACCGCGGAACGACTACCACTCCATTCGACATGGTGGTTCTCAATGAAATGAGCCGCTTCCACCTTGCGCTCGACGCACTGAAGCATATCCCTCGCCTCCGTTTGCAGGCCGACCATGCAATCAACTTCTTCAACCAGGAGTTGCAACGCCACCACGACTATATCCGCGAACACCTGGAGGATATGCCTGAGATCAGAAACTGGCAGTGGACGAAGGACTTTAGTGATGCCGCCGCTCCGGCTCCGCTTGCCAAGGGGCATCCGCAGAAAGCCATGTTTACCGACAGTTAGGCTCCATCCGGCTGAACTCAAATCGAAGGCCGCCCTCGCATCAGGATTGCGACAGCGGTCTCCGCTTCCTGGACTCGGTAAGCAGGGGGAGATATTGAACGATCCGAAGGCACCATCTGATTGGTTTAAGGTTGATGGAGTTGATGCGTTGGTTGAGTTGGCGCTCAATCTTCACTGGTCCTGGAACCATGCTGCGGACGGATTGTGGGAAGCACTCGACAAAGAACTCTGGGCAACCACTCAAAACCCATGGGTCATTCTACGTACGGTCTCTCGCGAAAAAATCAAGGCAGCATTAGGCGCGCCGGAGTTCCGCCAGAAGCTCGACAGTCTGCTTCGGCAGAATCGGGACTCCTATCAGACCGACGCATGGTTCCAGCATAAGCATCCCGACGCCGCACTCACGACCGTCGCCTACTTCAGCATGGAGTTCATGCTGACCGAAGCATTGCCAATCTACTCGGGCGGTCTGGGCAACGTAGCGGGCGACCAGATGAAGGCAGCCAGCGATCTCGGTGTTCCGGTTGTCGGAGTCGGCTTGCTTTACGGGCAGGGATATTTCCGCCAGGACTTCGATTCCGAAGGCCGACAACAGGCACTCTATCCAGTCAATGATCCGGGGCAGTTGCCGATTCGGCCGCTGCGACAGCCAAATGGCGAGTGGTTACGGTTGCAAATTCAACTTCCCGGCTCAAAGATCTGGCTTCGCTGTTGGGAGGTGTCAGTGGGAAGAGCAAAGTTGTATCTTCTCGACACCAACGACTTTGCCAATACCGCGGCTCAACGCGGTATTACCAGTGAGCTATATGGTGGGGACGCAGAGATGCGTCTGAGACAGGAGATCGTCCTCGGCATTGGCGGATGGCGTTTGTTGCGAGCTTTGGGTCTCACGCCTGAGGTCTGTCACCTGAACGAAGGCCACGCGGCATTCGCCGTGCTCGAACGAGCCCGCTCCTACATGGAGGATCACAAGAAGCCATTCGAACTTGCCATGAGTATCACGCGGGCCGGAAATGTATTCACTACGCATACGGCCGTCAGTGCCGGCTTCGACCGCTTCGATCCCGCGCTCATTCGCACGTATCTGAACCACTATGCAGTGGATGAACTCGCCATCTCAGTGGACGATCTGCTCGCCATGGGAAGGCAGAATCCGGAAGACAATTCGGAAACCTTCAACATGCCATATCTTGCAGTCCGCGGCAGCGGACATATCAATGGCGTCAGCAAGCTTCATGGAAAAGTGAGCAGAGAGATTTTCCAGTCCTTGTTTCCCCGCTGGCCAAGAGAGGAAGTCCCGATAGGGTCGGTAACCAACGGCATTCATGTGCCGACTTGGGATTCAGCCGGAGCCGATGCACTATGGACCTCCGCTTGCGGCGTGAAGCGCTGGCTTGGGGATCGTCCGGCCGAGGAGGACATCCGCCAAATCTCCAATCAGCAGCTATGGCAATTACGCACAGCAGGGCGAAAAGACCTGATCGAGCGGATGCGCAAGCGGTACCGGTGTCAGCTCGCCGCGGAAGGCGCAGATCCGTCGAATGCCGCCGGCAATTTCGATGCAGATGCCCTGACCCTCGGATTTGCACGGCGTTTTGCCACCTATAAGCGCCCCAATCTTCTTTTGCACGATACCGAGAGGCTGGTTCGACTGCTCTCGAATCCCCGGTGTCCTGTTCAGCTAATTCTTGCGGGAAAGGCTCATCCTCAGGATCTTCCCGGACAAGAGTTGATCAAGCAATGGAAAGATTTCATCAAGCGCCCCGAGGTTAAAGGACGCGTGGTCTTCCTCAACGACTACGACATGATGTTGGCCCAGGAGCTGGTCCAGGGGATCGATCTTTGGATCAACACGCCTCGGCGTCCGTGGGAGGCTTGCGGAACCAGCGGCATGAAGGTCCTCGTCAATGGCGGTCTGAATCTCTCTGAACTAGACGGCTGGTGGGCAGAGGCCTATTCCCCCGAAGTTGGCTGGGCCATCGGGGACGGCCAGGAACATGGCGACGACCCAGGATGGGATGCCCAAGAGGCAGAAACTCTGTATGGCCTGCTGGAAGCTGAAGTGATCCCGGAATTCTACGAGCGCGATAACTCCGGCATGCCGGGCAAGTGGCTGGGACGCATCCGCGAGAGCATGGCGCGGCTCACGCCTGAGTTTTCTGCAACGCGCGCAATCTGCGAATACACCGAGAGCCACTATTTGCCTGCGGCGGCGCGCTATCGCGATCGTGCAGCGAACGATGGTGCGGTCGGCTCGAGTTTGCTCCACTGGAACCAGGACCTTGAGCGGCATTGGAGCACTGTGCGTTTCGTCAGCATTCGAATCAACACCCACGATGGGCAGCACTTCTTTCAGGCGGACGTTGCACCTGGTTCGCTGACTCCGGATCACATGAGAGTCGAGATCTACGCCGATTCTTCTCAAGGGCTGTGCGCGGCTTTCGAGGAGATGACCACATCCGGTCCCTGCGCAGATATACCTGGCGCGTTCAACTATTCAGCTCAGGTATCCGCAACGCGTCCCGCAAGCGACTACACCGCGCGAATCGTCCCCCATCATCCCAATGCTCTCGTGCCGCTCGAAGCGAGCCAGATTGTTTGGCAGCGCTAGCGATTTATACCTTTGCCTCCGACGGGTCAGCGAGAGCCCCAGCCAGTATCTTTTCTGGCAAGTCAAGGCGCGCGACACCAATCCGGCGGTCCGCCATCCCGTAGTAGACGTCGAAACGGTCTGGAGTTCCAAGATCGTCGCGCCGGTCGATACCCGTAGGGAATACAACATTGTCAACGGTTCCATCGCGCTCCTGCGGAAGCATCGGCGTCAACACCGGCTCAACCGAACGGTAGGTAATCACGAGCGGATGCTCCTTGGAAAAAATCATCACCCCTGCCGAATAGCGCAACATGTGCCTGTCGGTTTCAGGCGCATCAATTTCGCTGACACCGTGGTAGACGATCATCCATCCGTACCGCGTCAAGATCGGTGGAGTGCCGCCGCCGATTTTGAGCCGTTCCCAAGGCGATACAGGGGAGGCCAAGCGATGATGAAAGGTAAACTTGCCGGTGCGAAACGGCTTACGATTAAGTGCCATTTGGCAGTAAGAAATCCAGATGCTCTCCCGATCAATATCCACGTCACGGGTTGCAGGGCTGCAGGCTGTTTCCTCAGGACGGGTACCTGGAAAAAGCGGCCGGTGAAGCAAGGCCAACTCCGGCTGCCCTGATGGATCGGGAATAACGGCCGGGAAGAGGCTGGCATCTTTGTCGTCTACGTTGCCGAATTCGATGCCGTCTGTCGAGGCAAAAGTAGCGAGCCCCAGACGCCTCCAGTGGAAGATATCTTCCGAAACCGCCAAGGCAATCCGCGGGCCATGGGATGACCATGCCGTGTAAGTCATTAGGTATCGTTGAAGGGGCCCCACGAACGTGACACGTGGGTCCTCGCATCCACCGCCTCCCGTCCGCAATTCATAGTCGGCTTCGGGCTCCAGCGCGATGCCAAGGCGCTCCACACCCATCGGATCGCCGGCTTCATTGAACTGCACGCGCGCTATCCCGATCCGCGAATAATTTCCCTTCGCGACCAACCGCGGGAAGAGATACAGTTCGCCATCAGGGCCTCGGACGGCTCCTGGATTGAGAACCCCGTCCACTTCATACGGATTACCGGGATCCGGCTCCATAATCATCCCCAGACGTTGCAACTTCAAGCCGCTCATCGAATCTCCTCGCCCGCTTGCTCCATCTGCCGGGCTCATTTTCCGCCCATGCAGGCAAGAATAGTCGTGATGACCAGGTTGGTATCGTCAGGCCCTTTGACAGGAATCGACACAACACCAGCCTCTTCTGCCGGGTAATCGTTTCCGCCTGGAAACAACGCATCGCCGATGTAAACCATTTCTTTCAATGAGAGATGGAGGGTGTCCCGCAGCTTTCCTATACCGTAGGCTTTGTCAATGCCAGGCTTGGTCACATCGATTGAGGTTGCACCGCCCATCCGGATGGAGAACTCCGGAATAAGCGTCTCCAGGATTGCCGTGATCCTCTTCCGCTTAGCAAAATCGGCATCCCACTTTTCCTTTTCTGCCAAGGGCGCCTGCTGACCTAACGCAGAGTATGTGACCTGGCTTCCCCGGTCCTCAATCACCTTTCCCCATACCTTCTCGGCCCGATACCCTGCCTCACCAGCCGCTTTGTTCAGAGAATCAATAATCTTCATTTTTTGCTCCGCAGTAAGATCCTCTGAATAAAGTTCCTCCCACTTTCCGTTGTATTGAAAGAATTTCGTTCCACAGGTTGGAAGCAGAGACAGATTTGTAAGAAGACTGTCGTTGGGAAGATCGGTAAGGAGTTGCTTTTCAAACTGCGCCCATGCACCTCCAGAGATCACCGCCACTTTGATGATGCCCAACAGGTCTCGCAGCAGCGCCGCGGTCAGTGGAGCGAGAGACGACTTGCTTGGCGCGAGGGTGCCGTCTAAATCGAACACGATGAGCTTTTTCATTCATCTCCCAGTCTGAGATCCTGTTGTACAGATGATTTCTTGCACCATCAAGGGATCGCGATTTCCAGCAGGGTCGCCTCTCCACTTGGTTGAAACGCGCACTCTCCGGCCTCAGCCGGCAAGAGCCAAACATCTCCCTTCCCTACCGCGTAGGGAGTGCCGTCGTGCATGATTTGACCTGATCCCTCAATGCCAACCAACAAGCGCGGCTCTGCCATCGCTCCCACGGTGAACGGGTCTTGCCCGAGGGCTCGCCACAACAGGAAGGCATGGCAATCGAAGAGTCTCTCGCGCTCAACAGGTGTGGTAGTCTCCACGCGGGGCACGACCAGGCCACTATCGCTCGCTCCAAACTCTATGCAGGCAAAAGCCTGATCCACCTGGAGCGGCCGCGGCTCCTTGGTTTCCGGATCGATATGACCCCAATCGTAAAGTCGGAATGTCACATCGCTATTCTGCTGAACCTCGAAAACCACAACATCGTCGCCTAGAGAGTGAACCGTTCCAGCAGGGATGAACACGGCATCGCCCGGCTTCGGGGAAATGCTCACAAGGTGTTCCGCAATGGTTCCGTCGTCAATAGACACCCTCAGACCGCCGGCAGTTGTGCCTGGTTTTAGGCCGGAATAGATATGGCTCCCTTTCTCAGCTTCAATCACAACCCATGCTTCGGTCTTTGCCGTATCGCCCGCTGGAATCAGCTCTGGGTGTGCGTCACTGGGATGTACCTGAACAGAAAGCATCTCGTGTGCGTCTAGAAACTTGAGCAACAATGGAAAACGGCGGAAGCGCGAAGTCAGCTTCCCCATCAGCTGTTCTCCGAACTGCTCCATCACTTGCCCAAGCGTCTGGCCCTTAAGGGGTCCATTCGCAACCAGGCTTTGGTGATCGGTGCGGTCGCTCAGTACCCACGCTTCGCCGACAGGCCCATCGCTCGGAAGCGGCGCGGAGAGCAAGCCAGACAAGCGCCGGCCACCCCACAACCGATACTGATAGATTGGGTCGAACCGGAGAGGATACAACTGTGCTTTGCCCATTGTTTGCTGTCCGTCTTTTATCATCGAAAATTCAATTCGCAGCACTCGCAGGCATCGCAGGTTGCCGATGGCCATTTGGAACCCACGCCAGATCGCCACTCAAAACGTAGATAGCGAGCGCGGCAGACATGAAAACAGCGCCTATCCAGAAGCGCCAGTCACGATGCATCCGTCTCCAATAGGGACCGGGATCGGGCTCGCTCCTGTCGCTGCTATTTCCTTCCAGGTTGTGCTTGCTTCCAGTCATTTCGTCTCCATCTCCTGGGAGTATTCGCCGCGCCGGGCAGCCTGATTGCAACGAGCCCGATGATACAAAGCTTGCTGGGCTGCCGCGACGTTGGCCTGGCGGCCATGCCAAATCTCCAAGGCCGGCTGCTGGATGGCGCGGGCAAACGAAAATGCCAACGCCCAGGGCAACCGCGACTCGAAACTCACACTCATCGCGTTCAAGCGGGCTGTGGCCAATTCCGCAGGTTGGCCGCCTGACAGGAACGCTATCGCCGGCACAGCAGCGGGCACGGATCGCAGGAAGCAGTTCACGGTGGCGTCGGCTACCTCGTCCAATGTCGGCTGGCTGCTCGAGGACATTCCGGGAAGCACCATATTTGGCTTCAGAACCATGCCTTCCAGAACCACCCTTTGCGCGAACAACTCGCTGAACACTTTGCGCAGGACTTCGTCGGTGACCTCGCAACACTTTTCCAACGTATGCTCTCCATCCATGACGACCTCAGGTTCGACTACAGGGACAAGGCCTTCCTCCTGGCACAGCGCCGCATAGCGAGCCAGAGCATGGGAATTGGCTTCAATGCAGCCCCAAGTCGGAATGCCACGGCCGATGGCAATCACAGCGCGCCACTTGGCAAAGCGCGCGCCTAGTTGAAAATATTCCTGGAGGCGATCGCGCAATCCGTCCAGGCCTTCTGTGACCTTTTCACCCGGATGGCCGGCCAGTTCCTTGGCGCCTGTGTCCACTTTGATGCCGGGAGTGATACCCGCCTCAATGAGGACTTTGACAAAGGGTGTTCCGTCAGTCTTCTGCTGACGAATGGTTTCGTCGTAGAGGATTGCGCCGCCTATCGATTCACCGAGCCCTGGAGTGGTCACAATCAATTCACGGTAAGCTCTTCGAGCTTCCACGGTCTGCGGAATTCCAAGCTTTTCGAAACGCTTGTTGCAGGTTCCGTTGCTCTCATCCATCGCAAGCAGGCCCTTGTGATCGGCAAAAAGTAACTTCGCGGTGTCTTTCAGCAATTGCGAATTCATTTGGACCTGCTCGCTTCCTGTTCCCGTTCCGGATAGCTGAGTCTGTCCGCTCAACAACAATTCAGCTAGTGGGACTATTGGGCCGGAGTAGTCAGTAACTGCTTCAGCGCGTTGATTGCTTTCTGGGCCTCTGCAAGCTGAGCCTCCGCCTGATCCCGCGTCGCCTTTGATATTGGCGTCTGCGCTCCGGCTTGTTTCCCGGGCAAAGGACCCGACTGTCCCGGCGCTGCTCCAAACAACGAGGCAAGCGCTTCATCGAGTGTCGGTTCCATGACGACTTTATCGCCCGTCGCAACTATCACCCGTTTCAGTTGAGGGAAGTTCGTACCTTCAGCCTTGAGGTACAGAGGAACGACGTAGAGGAATGAGTTCTCGATCGGAATAACGATGAGCTTGCCGCGAATTACTCCCGATCCCTTCTGATCCCAGAGAGTAAGCTGCTGCGAGATGGTCGTGCTCTGGTCGATCATCGCGCTGATCTGGTTCGGTCCGAAGATCAGTTTGTCTTTCGGAAGCTCGTAGAACAGCATCTTCCCGTAGTCGGGGAAGTCGCACCGGGCGGCCAGCCAGGCGATCATGTTGTCCCTCTTTTGCGGCGTGAAGGGAGTCATGATCAGGTACTCAAGCTGTCCGCTTCCAGGAAGCTTCATCAGCATGTAATAAGGATCCATGGGGTTGACCGCCCCATCATACTTCTCCTGCGGAGGAACCCAGAGATCTTCGCGGTTGTAAAATACCTGCGGGTCGGTCATATGGAAGGTCTCATACTGTGTCGATTGGATTCCGAATAGGTCTTCGGGATAGCGCAGATGTGCCTTCAGGTCCGCTGGGAGACCGGTCAGGTCTTTGAAAACCCCAGGAAATGCCCGCTCGTACATTCCAAGGACAGGGTCCTTGGAATCCATCGCGTAAAGGGAAACAGTTCCGTCATACATGTCCACAACGGCCTTCACGGAGTTGCGAATGTAGTTCATTCCCTGGGCCGACCCGGTTGCCTGCGGGCTCGAATAAGGGAAACGATCAGAGACCGTATAGGCGTCCTGAATCCAATACAGCTTCCCCTCGCTCAAAACGGCATACGGGTCATGGTCCAAAAGCAAGAATGGTGCAACTTGGGAGACGCGCTCTTGAACACTTCTCCATATCTGAATCTTGCTTTGCGGCGTCAAGTAGGACGTCAGCAGAACATTGATGTCCTTCTGAGTCCACGCAAACAAGATCCTTTTCCAAATGCTGTCGAGCGGGATTCCGCCCTTTCCCTGGTAGCTCGCGTAGACGTTCTCATTGCCCCTGGGATAGTCGAACTCCTTTATCCCGGTTGAGACGATCTTGTACCCAGGCGCGACCTCCCCGAAGTAAATGGCGGGCTGCGTTATATTCAAGCCGTATTGCGATTCTGCAGGGACATTGTCGACAAGGTATTGCGGGAGACCTCCGCCTGTCGTGTTCGAGACAGAGTTCATCACCAACCCCTCACCATGGGTGAACTGAAGAGTTTCGTTGACCCAAGTCTGAGCCTCTGAAGGAAGCTGCGACGCCAGTTCCCTGGACGCAAGCATCACCTGATGGTATCCATCCGGGAGACGGTACCGATCCACATCAACGTTATAGAACTGGTAGTAAAGACGAATCGCCTGTGTCTGCTGATAGGTCTGAAGCAGCGGCCGTGAGTCCCAGAGACGGATGTTCTGGATCGTATCCTGATTTCTCGCGATTACATCGGGAGTCAGATCGGAGAGGGCCGGGTAAGCGGTCTCCTGAATGCCGTCCAGCTTATAGGCCTTGCGCGTGAATTCGATGTAATGATTCAGAAAGGGCGTTTCGAGGCTGAGTTCGTTGGGCTTCACCATAAAGGTCTCAAAGAGACTGGGCAGCGCCATCACTGCAACCACATAAAGCACTGCGTAAACCACAATGCCCGCGACAATGTGCTTGGTGCGTGTTCGGAAAAACCCAATGGCCAGTAGTACACACGCCAGTGCCGAGGCGCCTGTCATTACCCAGAATGCGCCTCTGGTGACGTGCGCTGCGGCATAGCCGGCTCCGTGCACCACGCCGAGCGTCGAATAGACTAGGTCGTAGTGGTCTAGAATGAAGCCCCAGCCGAAGTTGGCCACGAGGATGAACAAAAGCACCATGAAGTGACGGCGGACGACACCGGGCACTGTGATTTTTCCGCTGGACTTCGCCTGGCGGACTCCGAATACCGAACAGAGGGTGAGAATCGCAAGCGCAGACACGGTGAGTAAAGTGACGCTTCCCTGTATCAATTCATAGAATGGAAGTCGGAACACATAGAAACCCAGGTCAATACCAAAAAGTGGGTCCGCGATTCCAAACGAGCCGCCATACCTGAAACGGAGAAAGGTGTCCCATTGGCCGGAAACGCTCAGTGCAAAGATCAGCGACAGAACTCCAATTGCGAAATCGATAGCGAAGACCAGCAGTCTGGGGCTGATGTCAACTTCAATCGTCCTGCTCGCGTCAGCGGGGTGTGCAAACGCCTTGTTGAAGTTGCTTTCCCCGTCCACCAGGTCAATGTTCCTCGCGGCAAGTCGAAGATTAATCCATAGATACAAGGCTGAAACGATCAAGGTGACGCCGAAGATTCCCCACTTGACCGAGAGAAGGGTCCAGAATATCCCCTCGTAGTCGAGTTGTCGCATCCAAAGCCACTTTTGGACAAGGCCGGGAACGACCGAGAGTATGGCGCCAATTGCAACCGCCGCAATGAGACCCCACCTCACCAGAGACCGGATGGAAGGCGGAAGAATCCGGCGTGCGCCGCCGGTTGGCTCAGATTGCAGTGGCGTAATTCTCTCAACGGCTGTTGCGTTCATAGTCTCTTCCTTAAGTACGCCCAGGTGCGTCCGGCTATCGCACGGGACGCCATGAGTACTATTCAAGAGAATGCAACCGGAAGTCCGGTCAATTGTGAGCAGAAAACATTCTACACATTGTTTAGAAACGGGCTGATAGCTTCACTGCTCCGGCCAGGAATTAGGATCTCTTTGAAACATTCTTGCGGTGATGTACACGATTGCTCAGCGTCTTCAGATGGAACGTGGAAAACTGAAGATGCGGAAGAGCGGAGCTCAAGGGCTTAGGACGACTCAATAGCAGCTTCTGAGAAAACCCTTGAAGTCGCGTGGCAAATCCGCGCCCCTTTGAGGGCTTAAAGTGTTTTCAATCACCACCCGACGATCATGGGAGACACTCAGAATGGCCGCCTTAAATACCTCTTTGAATTTGCAATCAAACCGTCTCATCTATCCCGAAGCGCGGCACAAGATCTTCGGAGTCGATTCGAGTTCCTTTCTTCAACTTGCCCCTCGCCCACTACGTCCGGTCAAGATAGCGGTGATTGGGAATCACCTTCCGAGGCAGTGTGGAATTGCGACCTTCACGACAGATTTGTGCGACGCGATCTCTGCCGAGTACGGAGCGGCCCAGCTATCGGTGGTAGCTGTCAACGACGGGCAATCATCTTACACATATCCGGAACGGGTGCGATTCGAGATCAGTGAAGGCGATCTGTCTTCTTACAGAGCGGCTGCTGACTTTTTGAATGCAAGCAATGTCGATCTGGTGTGCTTACAGCATGAATTTGGAATCTTCGGAGGCAAGTCCGGAAGCCACATCATGGAGTTGCTGAAGAATCTTCAGATGCCGGTAATCACAACTCTGCATACGGTGCTTCGTGAGCCGAATCTGGATCAACGGGTTGTGATGCACAGGATTGCCGCACGCTCCGAGCGCCTTATTGTGATGAGCCAATATTCCTCGCATGTTTTGCAGGAGGTGTTCAGGGTTCCTGCCGAGAAAATCGACCTGATTCCTCATGGCATCCCCGACCTGCCTTTTGAGAAGCCGGACCTGTATAAGGATCGCTTCTCTTGCCAGGGCAAGAGTGTCCTTCTCACGTTTGGTCTGCTTTCTCCTAACAAAGGGTTCGAAAACGTGATCCAGGCCATGCCGAGCATCCTCACCAGGCACAGCAATGCTGTCTACATGATTGCAGGCGCCACTCACCCGCAGATCCGAGCCCGTGAAGGAGATCGCTACCGGCTTGAGCTTCAGGCCTTGGCAAAGAAGCATGGTGTTGAACAGCAGGTCCTGTTCGTGAATCGGTTTGTCAGCCCTCACGAGATGGCCGCGCTGGTCGGCTCGGCCGACATTTACATAACGCCCTACGGCCACGAGGCGCAGGCGGTATCGGGAACTCTGGCATATGCCCTTGGTGCCGGGAAGGCCATTATCTCGACTCCATACTGGCACGCCGCAGAAGTGCTGGACCATGGACGCGGAATTCTGGTGCCGTTTGAAAGCCCAGCAGCCATCGCAAGAGCGACGATCGCACTACTGGACGATGACGAGGCACGTCAGACCATGCGCGAACGCGCTTACCTTTATGCGCGGCCTATGGTCTGGAAGCAGGTAGCGCAGTCCTATATGACGGCCGTTCTGCGTGCTCGTCTCCATCGTACGGAGCCGGTTCACATGGGGTTTGCCATCCAGACAAACACGAGTGACGCCGAACAGCGCGTTGTGAATGCCTGATCGATTCCAGGACGCATCTTCTTGACCGTTGCCAGAATTGTGAGCAATTCGGAACAGACACCCCCTCGCGAGTTTGGGATACTTGTGCTGCACGCGCCGCGGGATGCTCGGACGAAGAGCATTTTTCCACTTCCTGGGCCAGTTCTTCGATTTGCAGTGTGGCCTCGATTGTCGTGACGGGCGGTAAATCCATTCTTGGCGTTCACGCGATCATCCCACCTTTATTCATCAGCCGATTCCCTTGCGCTACGCAAGGCCGAGCACACAGTCCGGAAAGGAGGCACCTCATGGCTCACGCTTGTATTCACGCGCTCGACGGAGAACAGAGTTTCGACGTTGCTCACTTTCTTGCATGCGCTGGAGTGGGCACGAGAATTGTCCACTGCGATCCAAACGGCGTCTTGTTCTCCCAGGGGGACTCTGCCGATTCTGTTTTCTATGTCCAGAGCGGCCGGCTAAAGGTCACTGTCGTTTCGGCGAATGGCAAGGAAGCAACGATTACGCTGCTTTCCGCCGGCGACTTTATTGGAGAAGATTCGCTTACCGGAACCGCTGGACATCGATCGACCTCTGTCACTGCAATCACTCCGTCGTATACGATGAAGATCACTCGAAGCGAGATGATCCGGGTAATGCACGATGAGCACAAATTCTCCGATCTATTCTTGTCGCACCTTCTGGCTCGTAGCATGCGAACCCAGGCAGATCTTGTTGACCAGCTCTTCAACTCCAGCGAAAAGCGCCTGGCTAGACTCCTCCTTCTGATGGCCGAATACGGTGAGCCTGGAAAACCGACAAAGTTTATTCCTCCGATCACGCAGGAGACCCTCGCAGAGATGGTCGGCACTACCCGCTCACGCGTCAGCTTCTTCATGAACCGCTTTCGCAAACTCGGGTTCATTGACTACAACGGTCGCATCCAGATCCATAAATCACTTCTCAATGCAGTCCTGCACGATCTTCTTCCTGAGCACAACTCTCAGTCGCAGCGCCTCGCCCCTAAGCCGGGAATCTCTCCTGACCGCCGCATTGCCAAGCTTTGTGCATAGAGAAGACCAAGCAGTGCCTACCTGCTTGCCTGCCCCATTGCAACAACAGCTGGCCACAATGAAGGACCAATGGGTTCCAGACGGTACCTGTGTCGTTTCGGGAATGAGTCTCAGAGGCCGCATGAATCAATCCCGGCTGTTCGTTCCCTGCAAGGGCCAGGAGAATGAGCGCCGCACCCACATACGCGAGTGGATCACGAGCCTGACCAATAGCGCATATGGTCGCCTTCGTCTCCGGGCCGTCTCCTACCTCTGCGACTAGGCGGAAGCAACGCCTCAATACAAAACACCCGACAGCTGAAAGAAACAGATCCCATATGATTGCTCTATATGTACGAATGCGGCTGGCAATTGAAGCCTTCATCGCCTGACCTTACTCCGACCCGGCTGAGATGAATGTACATTCCTGCTCGCTTAAAAAGCGGATGGCCGCTAGGCCTCGGTTGGTACGGGCGATGGCAGTGTGGACGGGGTGCTGCCCTCCGGGGGATATAACGCTTGATCGGCATCGATCGCGCCGTTTGCAGTGTGAGCACCGCAAGAATCATCACTTTGAGAGTAAGAAGACACTCTTTACGTCTTCACAAGCGCTCGGACACTCATCTCAATGACCTATGCGCGCGGAGCGGAGCGAAACTCTCATCTCTGAACTGATGACGAATCAGAAATCGGCAGTGCCCATCGGGGGGTTGACCAGTATCGGATTGAACCCGAGACCCGCGAAGTGTCCACTATTGAGCAGATCGAATCCCACAGACCGCGTTAACTGCATTTCAGTTCGTGTATGAGATGATCGGGCGCAACCACTAGCGGAAAGGCCAGGACAGGATTATGGAAGAGCATCGATGCAAAATGGCAACAACGGTGGTAGAAGACTTTCGTTGTAAGAGTCTCCTCGACAGCGCATTTATTGTGACGCAGGACCCCAGGTATAAGTGCCTTCACCGCAGGGTGGATGTCGAGGTAGAAGATAGCCGGTGCGGTAGCGTTGCAATCGAAACAGAAGACCCGCGGTGCAAGGGCCTTTCTTTGAAGTGGTAATTGAGACTCTCAGGTCTTATAGCGCAATTCGCCCTGACTTGAGCAGCGATCGGCTGGATCATGTGACGAAAACAGATTCAGCCAGAGAGCGAATCTCCTGGAAGATGGTCCGGGATTGGGGCCTCTGCCCAGCGTTTCTTACTATCGACCACCGCTCGATCCTGCCTGCGCCCAACGCAAGCCGCTGATTGTGTGCAAATGTGACCCGTATGCAGACCGTCCCACTGTTTACAATCCAGTCGTGACAACTCCAGTCGTAGAAATCGAAAGGCTCTCCCGCCGCTTCGGCGCGTTCACGGCTGTCGACTCTTTAACGCTTGTGGCCAATGCCGGGGAGGTATTCGGATTGCTTGGCTCGAACGGAGCTGGCAAGAGCACCACGATCAAGATGCTCACCACTCTTTTGCCGCCATCTTCGGGTGAGGCACGCGTAGGCGGCTTCTCGATCACCACACAGCCGGTCGAGGTTCGTCGCGCCATCGGCTATGTACCGCAGGCGGTTTCTGTGGACGGGTCGCTTACCGGTTACGAGAACCTGCTCATCTTTGCCAAGCTCTATGACATTCCCCGTAGCGAGCAAGAGGCCCGAATCCGCGAGCAATTAACATTCGTGGACCTGACAGCAGATGCCGGCCGGCTTGTAAGTCAATATTCCGGAGGCATGGTCCGCCGGCTGGAGATCGCCCAGGCCACGCTGCATCGGCCACGCGTGCTCTTCCTGGATGAGCCGACCGTTGGGCTTGACCCGATTGCACGCGACGCTGTCTGGAAACACCTGATCGATCTGCGTGACCAATATGGCACCACCCTGTTCCTGACAACCCATTACCTGGAAGACGCCGAAAGCCATTGTGATCGCATCGCAATAATGCACATGGGCAAGCTGGCCGCACTGGGCACCTTGAAAGAACTTGAGGCGTCACTCGGCGCAGGCAGCCATACGCTGGATGAGGTCTTCGTGCATTACGCCGGCGCCACTCTCGACTCAGGCGGAACCTTCCGCGAGGTATCGACCGAACGAACGACGGAACAGCGGCTTGGTTAGCCATGACATCATGACCAGTACATTCATCCATCCGCTGACCAGCTTCGTCGATAAAACTTTCGTCATTACCGAGTTTGAACTTCGCAAACTGCGCCACGACTTCACTGAGCTCATTACCCGGGCACTCCAACCCGCGCTGTGGCTTCTCATCTTCGGCCAGGTATTTGCGCACAGCGGCATGATGCACACCGGCAATATCCCATATCTGGACTTCATTGCTCCCGGCATTCTTGCGCAAAGTGTTCTGTTCGTGGCTATCTTTTACGGAATCAATGTGATCTGGGAACGGGACCTGGGGATCGTCCAGAAATTCCTGGTCAGCCCGGCTCCTCGCACCGCGTTGGTGCTTGGCAAGGGCTTTTCCGCCGGAATACGGACTCTGTCCCAGGCCATCGTGGTCTATGGCCTTTCACTATTCCTTGGAGTCAGGCTAAATTGGAGCCTGCTCGCGCTGCTGAATGTCTTTGTCGTCGTGGTGCTTGCCGCCACGCTGTTCTCAACGTTCTCACTGATCATTGCCTGCATTGTGAAGACCCGCGAGCGCTTCATGGGTGTTGGCCAAGTCCTGACCATGCCGCTGTTTTTTGCCAGTAATGCTATCTATCCGACCACCATCATGCCTGCGTGGCTCAAAGTGATATCTCACCTCAATCCCCTCACCTACGTCGTCGATGCACTGCGCACTTCCATGCTAGCCGGCAGTCCGAGCAGCTTCGGACTGGGGATGGATTATGCAGTGATCCTGTTAACAACGATCGTTCTGGTCTTCGTCGGCGCTCGCTTGTATCCGCAGTTGGGAGTGTAGAACACGGTATGGATAGGGATCTAACGGGATGGCGACACCTGATTCGAATCACGCGGTTGAGAACTCCTCAGCAAAGGTGAACTCAGGCACTCTCGGCGCTTCAGCGACTCGTCCCGCTCCAGATGAGTCTCAAATCCCCGCGAAGGCAAAGGAGCATAACATTCGCGTCTCCCCTGCTGTCCTCGACGCGGCGGGAAAAGACGGGGATGAGTTGCTTCGCTCCTTGCAAACGGCTTCCGCTGGCCTCACACAAAGCGAGGCCGACTCCAGGGCGCGTGTGGCGGGGCCGAATGAGGTTGCACAAGAGCGGCAGCGCGGCTGGTTCATCAGTCTCCTGATCATCATTCGAAATCCTCTGGTCATTCTGCTGGCGGTTCTATCGTCGATCTCCTTTGCTACAGGCGATCCGCGTGCTGGAAGCGTCATGGCGGGCATGATCGTGCTGAGCGTCGCCCTCCGATTCCTGCAGGAAGCTCGTGCGGGCGCCGCTGCGGCAAAGCTCAAGGCGATGATCCACGTAACCGCCACAGTGGTCCGGGATGGCAAGCCGCAGGAGATCCCCCTTCGCGACCTCGTTCCCGGAGACATCATCAATCTATCCGCGGGAGACATGATCCCAGGTGATGTCCGGATTCTGTCCGCGAAGGATCTGTTCGTGAGCCAGGGTACGCTGACAGGAGAGTCACTCCCTGTCGAAAAGTTTCACGATGCTGACCCACATGCCGCAAATTCTCCGATCGAGCTCAAGAACACATGTTTCATGGGCACCAGCGTCCAGAGCGGCACAGCGACCGCGGTCGTTGTCGTTACTGGAGTTCGTACTTATCTCGGTACCATGGCGAGCTCCATCACGCAGGAAGGAACGCCAACAAGCTTTGACCAGGGCCTGAGCCGCTTCACATGGCTCATGATTCAGCTCATGGCGGTCATGGTGCCCCTTGTCTTCTTCATCAACGGGTTTACCAAGCACGATTGGAAAGGCGCATTCTTCTTCGCGATGGCCGTCGCTGTTGGCCTGACCCCGGAGATGCTGCCCATGATTGTCTCCGTGTGCCTGGCCAAGGGCGCGCTTGCCATGAGCCGCAAGAAAGTGATCGTGAAACGTCTCAACGCTATTCAGAACTTCGGCGGAATGGACGTGCTCTGCACAGATAAGACCGGCACGCTCACGGAAGATCGGGTCGTGCTGCAGCGGCACTGTAACGTCGCAGGTCGAGAAACGGATGAAGTGCTCCGGGATGGCTACCTCATCAGTCATTTTCAGACGGGCCTGAAGAACCTGCTTGACACGGCAATTCTGAATAGCTCTGATTTCCACGAGCAAGCCCTGATTGAGAAGTACAAGAAGCTCGACGAAATTCCATTCGATTTCACCCGACGGATGATGTCCGTACTTGTCGAGAATCCTGAGGGCAAGGCAATCCTCCTGACCAAGGGCGCTCCGGAAGAGATCTTCCATCAATGCTCTCAATTTGAGCTTGACGGGAAGTTGTCTCCCATGGATCCCACACTGATGAAAGGGTTAAAGGACCAGTATGCAAGCCTGAGCAACGATGGATTTCGGGTTTTGGCCGTTGCGGTAAAGGAGTTGCCCGGAAAGACGTCCTGCGCAAAGGAAGATGAACACGATCTTGTGCTGAAGGGATATGTCGCATTCCTCGATCCGCCCAAGCCAACCGCTGCAACCGCGATCGAAGCGCTGCACAAACATGGTGTTGCAGTAAAGATCCTTACTGGCGACAACGACCTGATTAGCCGCAAGGTCTGCCGTGACGTTGGACTTCTTGCCGACCCAATGCTATTGGGTGATGAAGTCGAGAAGATGTCTGACTCCGAATTGGCTGAGACGGCAGAGAAGACAACACTCTTCGCCCGCCTCTCTCCCGCGCACAAGCAACGAATCGTTCGTGTCCTGCGCGGCAAAGGTCACGTTGTGGGATTCCTGGGCGACGGCATCAACGATTCTCCCGCACTGCGTGCCGCGGACATTGGCATCTCGGTGGATACTGCGGCCGACATCGCAAAGGAGTCGGCCGATCTGATTCTGCTAGAGAAGGACCTGATGGTGCTCCAAGGCGGAGTCATCGAGGGCCGGAAAGTCTTCGCCAACATCATCAAATACATTCGCATGGGAGCCAGTTCCAACTTTGGAAACATGTTCAGCGTGTTGGGGGCGAGCGCCTTTCTGCCCTTCCTTCCCATGGCCCCGATTCAGATTCTGACCAACAACATGCTCTACGACTTCTCGCAGGTCCCAATCCCCAACGATGCGGTGGACGACGAGTTGGTCGCGCGGCCGCGGCCCTGGAAGATCGGGGAAATCAGGCGGTTCATTCTCTGCATCGGGCCCATCAGCTCGATCTTCGACTACACGACCTTCTTCGTCATGCTTTATCTATTCAAGTGCTGGGATCCATCCCGCGCTCCGCTGTTTCAGACGGGCTGGTTCGTTGAGTCCATCATGACGCAGACTCTCATCATTCATATCATTCGCACGAATAAGATCCCCTTCTTCCAGAGCCGCGCAAGCTGGCCATTGCTGATCACTACATTGACCATCATGGTCTTCGGAGCGTGGCTGCCGTATTCTCCGTTGGCTTCTTCGCTGGGCCTCACCCGCCTGCCCGCGATGTATTGGCCGATCCTCCTGCTCACGCTCCTTGCCTACACGGGCCTTACACAAGGCGTCAAGGTCTGGCTGTTGAGGATGAAATGGATCTAGGACAGCGCCGAGATGCCGTCCTTTGCAGACCGCACACAATATCGAAGTTCAGAAAAGAGCGGTGATAACATTTTTCGGATTGAGATCTCATCCTCAACAATGAGGAGCTTTACCCGCTGATCTTGCATAGGCCACCTTTTCATGAGCACCAATTAGGGGGTGGCCTGAGCATCAATCAGCGCTGGTCAACATGCTGTTCAGTCTTGCTCATGCCGGAAGCTTCTTGATCAGCAGGTCTATGGATTTAGTGAGGTGCGGCGCATAGGGGTCTTTTGAAAGTTGCGCTCGTGCAATTGGTCGAGAAGAACCACATTGAGCAGCGACTTGTGTACCTGGATACGGCCGTTGTAATCAATAAAGCCGAGCTTGCGAAAGCGATTCATAAAGAAACTGACACGGGACCGTGTCGTGCCGACCATCTCTGCCAGAGTTTCCTGCGTGATGGGAGGAAGCAAGTGTTCCCGTTCTCCCGGCTCACCAAATTCGGCCAAGATCAGGAGAATCCTGGCCAAGCGTCTTTCGCTGGAGTTGAATAACTGATCGACAAGATCGGCCTGGGTTCGCATACTCCGGGCCAGCAGAAACTTCAAGTACATTTTGGAGAGGGAATGCTCCTGGTGCATCACGCGGATCATCTCTCCCCTCTCGATCCTGAGCGCTGTACAGGCGGTAATGGCACTGGCAGTGGCCATATGCAGTCCGCCTACGCTGGCGAGCGACTCCTCTCCAATGAATTCCCCGGCTGGGAGAAGGGCAATCGTGGCCTCCTTGCCTTCCGGCGAAACGACAGTGAGTTTTGCTCGGCCCGTTCTAAGATAGAAGATGGCGTCGGCCGAATCGCCCTGCGAAAAGAAGGTCTGCTTGTCCTTCAAGTAAACGAGCGCTCGCCCCACTCCTGCTTCTTCCAGAAAGGTGGCGAGGTCAAAGGTCATGATTCTCACCCTTGCTATCTGAATGACTCATCTCGGATACGGTGTTCAAGGGCACTGTTCGGAAGGGCATCCGGCGTTCAGATTCCCCATTGCTTTCCCCATTGCTTCTCGTTCCGCGGAGGCGGCAAGGCGCGCTCACAATGATTGAGGCGATGTTGACCAGGAGTGCCTTCATGGGGAGACCCGCAATCGAAGGAAGAAAAGGTTGACTAAACCGCTAAACATAGCTTACTCGCTTATTCTTGCGATCTTTGTACGGCTTCTAACATACCCTCAAACTCTCTATATTTAAACTGACATAACTGAAAGATTCTTTGTACGATATCTGACATAAGTCGAAGGTTCTTTGTACGGTATCTGACATAGCCAGAACTTTGTCAGCCATCTCGACTTTGGGGCATACCGGTTGTGATAGGGTTTTGTCTGAAAGTGAGGATTCCTTGCGCACGAGTGCCTTTAAGAACACTCTCTTGAAAGCTCTAGACGGGGAAATCGTTGAGCGCCTTCGCTTGCAGCCAGTCAAATTCAAACTGAAACACGCGTTCGAAAACCGAGGCGACCTGATCGACCACCTCTATTTTCTCGAGGAGGGGATGGCGTCGATGACGACAACGTTCAAGGATGGGTCTCAGGTCGAGGTAGGGATGTTCGGTTATGAGTCGGTCATCGGCGTCTCAGCTTTGATGGGAACGAAAAAGAGTCTGAATCGCGTCTACACCCAGATTGCCGGCCATGGCTACTCTTGTCACGTCGAGGATGCGAGAAGAGAGTTCCGCCTTGGCGGCCGCTTTCAGTTTCTGGCTCTGCGTTATGTTCAGGCACAACTGGTTCAGGCATTGCAATCCGCTGGATGCAATGCGAAACACAACTTCGAACAGCGACTTTCGCGCTGGCTGCTCATCTGTGCGGACCGCGCGCACATCGACACTTTCAAGATCTCGCACGAGTTTCTCGCAGACATGCTTGGGGGTCGCCGTCCCACCATTTCTACGACAGCCGGAATTCTCAAGCGAAAAGGACTTATCGAAAATACCCGCGGTGAAATTCGCATCCTCGACGTGCCTGGGCTCATGAAGACCTCTTGCGAGTGCTATCGGATCATCAAAGATCACCTCGACAATTACACCGAGTTCGACACCGCAATCACTGTGTAGCCGCTTGACCCGCCGCAGCCGCGAATGAGGCCAGGACTTCGGCAAGCGGTGGTGCGGGTTGGTTTCAGCGGCGACGTTCTCATCGGCATTGATCCGTGGTGTCATGCCTTCGGCCACGTGCATTGCGGAGTCCATAGCACTCTATATCCATAGCACGCCTAGTTGAAAAGATCCTTCATCTTGTCCAGCAGCCCCGGCGACCTGAGTTTGTTATCCCCTGAAAGCGACTCGCCCAGTTTTGTCACCAACTCCCGTTGAGACCGGGAGAGCCTCCGCGGCACCTGCACCTGGACCTGCACCTGCACAATCTGATCGCCGTTCCCTTTGTCGTTGAGATGGGGGGCCGTTTCTGCCGATAATTCGTAGTCACGTCGAAATGCCTGTTCCGTATTTGCGCCCAGTCGGCGTTCTGACATTACTCCCGACGAGTCGGCATGTGACAAGGTTTCCTCGAGGGTGCCATTGTTCCGGTCGGATCACCGCGTTCCAGGAAGCTTGGTGTCACTTGGTGCAAACAAGCCTTCGCACAAGTTGAGCGATCAAGGAACGACTTGCGAGTCAAGCCAATGCCACTCCCTCTTAACTCCTCACTGTCAGGATTTGACTGCCAGCACCTCTGGGCGTACCGTCGGTTCACTGCAGCCCTTTCCTAGATCGGGAGCCTCCCGGATACCAACAGGGGAGCTTTCGTGCGTTTGGAGGGAGAATGCTCGCTGAAGAGGCAGAATGAGACCGGGGGCATATGGGCTTCATGCTTCAACCGTGGCATTTGATCGTAATTGCGGTCGTAGCGTTTCTTTTATTCCTCACGATAGGCAGGATGTCAAAGCGGCCTTAGTTTTTAAGCACATAGACCTAGCAACGCAGTCCTAGGCCACTACACAGGTCTAGCGGCGGCCTGGCACCGGGCGTAGACTTTGGCCATGGTACATCCACCAGCGCTAAGGCTCATTTACGACGTCAAGAATTTTCCTACGTCTGCGAACTGCACTGCCTGTGGCGAGGAAATGCCACGAGGGGAACTCCGGACCGCCTTTATAGGGGAGAAGCGCAGGTGGTTCAAAGCGCAATTCGATCTTCACCGAGTGCAAGCGCATCCGCGCGAGGACGCGAATCATGCCCCCGTGCTGATCGTCAGGGAAGCAACCTCCATTCATATTCAGAGGTGAATTTCGAAGCCCATATCGTAGCTCAGGCGTCTGGCGTCAAATGTTGATAACTGGGGTGCCTGTTGAAAAAGTCGGCACGAGTTGGCAGATTTTCACGAAATCCGTATGGCTAAGTGATGCGCTTCGCGGCATAGTTTCACCATGCTGCTGTGGCTAACCATACTCGGAGGACATCTGCTTATGATGGGGCAACACACCCGTTCTGAATCGCTGTTTTACTACTTCCGGCTGGAAGACCATGTCCCGGAGAACCACCTGTTAAGACTGATAGACCGACATATCAGCTTCGCCTTTGTCCGCGAGAAGCTGAAGGACTTCTACAGTGAGAACGGAAGGCCATTGATCGATCCGGAACTGTTGTTGCGGATCCTGCTGATCGGGTATCTATACGGGATCACGAGCGAGCGCAAGCTGGTCGAAGAGCTGAAGATGCTTCTGGCCTGGCGTTGGTTCACCGGCCTTGGCTTCGATCAGGAGATTCCACACCACTCGACATTCCCCAAGAACCGCCATGGGCGCTTCTCTGAGTCCGGTCTGTTCGAACAGCTTGCCGAGGCGGCCAAGGTCAAATACACCGTGCGCAAGTGCCTTGCGGACCTATACCGACGGGAGCGTGAGTACTACGTTAGAGGCGAAGCAGAGCTTTAAACTGAAGTTTGCGTAGGACCTCAGACCACATCCGGAATATAGACAAGTCGAAGCTCTTCCTCAATTTACGTAAACGAGCCATCGCAGCACTTGAGAGCGGAATGGATTCACGCTTAGCCGAGTGCCCGACCATCGAATCACCCCACATGTTTTGATAGCTTCCAGACGGCTTTTGGGCGCTTGAGCGATACCGAAGAACGTAATCTTGCGAGTGGGCGACTGGTAGTATAGACGCTGATAGCCGGGAGGAAAAAAGAAGATTCCGGTCGAATCGGAGACGTGGGATGCCGGTGGCCCCGAGCAGGCTTGAAGCGGAAAAAGCAGAGTTGGAATGGCTGCTCTCCTCCGGGGCGCTCGGCCGATCCAGCAATCTGGCCCGCATGCTCACATTTGTCTGCGAGAAATACTTTCTTGGTCAAGATGACCAGGTTAAGGAATACTCAATCGCGACGGAAGCGCTGGGGAGGCGCGACAATTTCGATCCGCAGTCCGATACCATCGTCAGGGTAACCGCCCATTCCCTTCGGAAGCGGCTGGAGGAGATATACCAGACGGACGGGGTGAATCGGCCAGTCCATATTCTGATCCCGCTTGGCCGTTATGTGCCGTCCTTCGTCCATTGGGGACAGGACCGCGCCTTGGACATCTATGACCCACCAGTTTTGGCATCCTCAGACTCTGAGCAGGCCGTTCCCTCCGCCGATCTTCCTGCCGCAACGCCTCTACCGAAGCAATTCTTACGATGGCCTGTGCCCGTTGCGTTCTTTGCGGTGCTCTCCGTATTGTGCGGCTTCTTTTTCGTTGTTCACCGAACGGCGACGAAGGTGGTTGCCACCGCACCCCAGGCACCGCCGGCGTCTCCGCTCCAACCGAAAAGCATAACCCGTGCACTCATGGGAGCTGGCCGCAAGACCTATGTCGATCAGTCAGGAAATACTTGGACACCGGGCAAATACTGCTCGGACGGTGACAGCGTGACTGTGCCCTCCCAAAAGGTCGCCGGAACAGAGGATCCTTACATTTATCTGGGCGGAATTCGCGGAATCGCCCACTGCACTTTTCCCGTGAAACCGGGACAGTATGAGGTTCATCTCCTTTTTGCTGAGAATTCCGATCTGCCGCCCGCAACCCGCCCCGTCATCCTCTCCGTCAATGCAGGGCCGCATATCGACTTCGATGTGGTTGACAATGCAGGTGGGGATGGCATTGCGACATCCTACGTTCTAGCCGGAATTCATCCCATAAATGATGGCGCGATCCATCTGGACTACGCCAGCGATGTCTCTTTGCTTGGTGCGGTCGAGATTCTGCCTGCGAACTCCGAAAAGCTGCTTCCGATTCGAATCACTGCAAGTCCCTATGCAATCGTAGATTCCGCCAATCAGGCATGGCTGCCCGATCGTTACTTCATTGGAGGCCGAAGAAGTGACTATCCCGATCCAACAAAGATGTCGAACCACGACATTACCGGCTACGCTCGAGTTGGAAGCTTTCGCTACAACATCCCCGTCATTTCACCAGGGAAGTATCGTGTCACGTTGTTTTTCTCCGAACCATGGTTCGGCAAACACGATTTGGTGCGCGGGGAACCTGGCAGCCGCGTCTTCAATGTCTCCTGCAACGGGAGCATGATTTTGAAGAACTTCGACATCATGGCGGAAGGCGCGACCAACCCCGTGGTAAAGAGGTTCGACAATATTCCGGCGACACCGCGAGGGAGGATCGAGCTCTCATTCATTCCGGTGGTCAACTACCCCATCGTCAATGCAATCGAAGTTCTTGCTGAACCCTCGAACCGATAGAGCGCAGGTTCTTTGAGACTGATCTGGTCATTCATCCTATTGATGGCCTTCTGCGCAACCTCGAGTGCGTGATCGCTAGGTCATGCAGTTTATTGTCTTGTCTTTAGTTGAAATTGGAGTTGCATCCCGCCTGATCCGGTAACTGCCGACGGGCCAGCCCGAATCTTAAGCGACAATGCGGGCGTCTCAGTTGAGGGAAGGACGCCCTCGCTCAACGATTACTGCCTTGATCTGGTCCGGTTGATCCTCAAAGTATTCTTCATAGACGTAAGCCAGGCGCTGGCGGCATTCGTTTCGTAGGGGAACGCCCGCAGTCGTCAGGCAGTTTAATTATCTCCTTGCCGCTTCAGCGCTCCTTTCCGGCACCTCCATTGGCCCTTTCCCATACCCCGGCGGAGACCGTCTATTTGGCTTAATCCCTACCATCACCCCTAGATTTACGGTGGCTGCGGTGCTTCATAGGATTCGATAATCCTATTGAAGCAATGCACTTGCCGGAACTTTAACAATGTTAACAGCTCGCGAGATCCGCCTTTGGATCATTCCAGTACCCATGTGTTTCAGTATGTTATGGGCTCCAATCGATCTTAACGCCGAACCTCGAATTATTCACATGACAGATTCGAAAAGAGGTTGCTATCTTTCCTCTCTGACGGGCAAAGACCCAGAGGCTCAGTGCACAGAATCGCATTGAATGGGCTCGAACGGAAAATGAGAGCGTACGTGGGGCAGCGGCCCGGGAGCCGCCCAGGAAGCGGAAACAATTTGGAGGCATCGGGAATGAACTCCTTGTTAAGAAGCGCAGCAAGATTTAGGGCTGGGTTGGTCGCGCTGGCTCTGTTCACCTGCGCTCCCCCTGCTGGACTCCAAGATGCTCTTCGAGTCCTTTCGGGAAGGCTAACCGACTCGACCGGGACCCTGATTCCGGGAACCGCCAGGACTGTTGAAGGAAAACTCTGTTATGCAAACGGCGTTCCTTGCCTCAACTCGTCCCATTTTGTCCGTTTCTCCGTTTCCGGCTCGAACACCCCGTTTGTCGGCCCCGAAACCGCGCGTGGATCCCGCGCGATCCAATTCTCGAACGGACGCGCTGAAATCTCAATCGTTTTCAAAGGAGAATACAGGATCAAGGCGAAGAGGAAGGGGCTGCCCGTTGCATCGCTCAAGCTTTAGGAGGATGGCCATGACGCCGCCAACAAACCTCAAGACATAGCGTAAATGCGTTGCGATGGCCGCTTAGAACGGCTCGCTTTGTGCCATATTTTGGCGGCGATTTGAAAACAACAAAGTGAGCATCTCTGTTGTTCAGAGAAGCTTGATAACGATACGGCAACAGCAATCAATTTTGGAGGCAGTATGAACACACTTAATTTGGCAGGATACTCGAGGCTGTGCGCGAGCGCACGAGTCTTGGCGGCGTTTGTCGTCATACTCACCGGCAGCATCGTCGCATTTGGACAGCAGACTACAGGGTCCATCGTCGGAACAGTCAAGGATCAGCAGGGTGCCGTGGTCAACACGGCCAACGTGACTGCAACCAACCTGGATACCGGGTTCTCCCGGTCGGCGCCGGCAAACAGTTATGGGGAGTACCGCATCGATTACCTTCCCGTGGGCAGGTACACGCTCGAGGCGAAGGCTCCCAACTTTGAACGCTTTGTGCAACAGAATCTCGCCCTCGACGTGGACCAGACGCTGGCGGTTGAAATCAACCTCGTCGTGGGCGCGCAGACTCTGACTGTCACGGTCACTGAGGCTCCTCCGCTGGTCAATACGTCTGACGCGGTATTGGGCAGGACCATTGAGCCGGACGAGATCATCGGCCTGCCCCTGGTCAATCGCAATGTATATTCCGAACTTTCCCTCACGCCGGGCGTGATGGCCAATAACATGAGCGCCACCGCGAACCCGTCCGGCTCTCCGGGTTTCAGCACTGGGCTACCGACCACTGATGTCCAGATCAACGGCTCCATTGACGGGGGCAATCCCGAGGTCGCCTTTTACCTGGATGGCGGCAACAACATAACCGGTATGCGCAACTACGGAAACCCGTCGCCCAACCCCGACGCAGTCGAAGAGTTTCGCGTAGAGACCAGCGCATTCTCGGCGCAATACGGCCAATTCTCCGCCGCTGTCGTCTCGGTTATCACAAAGTCGGGAACAAATCAGTTTCATGGCGGATTGTTCGAGTTCAACCGCAACACCGATTTCAACGCCTATCCCTGGGGTTCGACCATCAAGAACCCTTACCACCGCAACCAATTTGGCGGTAACACCGGCGGCCCCATCAAGCACGACAAGGCCTTCTTCTTCTTCAGCTATGCTGGTTTGCGCCAGGTTGCTGGAGCAGCGCTCACGGGCGGTGTCACGCCCACGGCTGCCGAGCGCCTGGGCGACTTTACCGGGGACACCTTCAAGGTCGACATGCCGGGCACCAAGACGCAGGTGGATGGAACAAACAGCAGTCTTGGTTGCGTGGTTGCCACACTGAACTGCATTCCCGCCGCTCTCCTGGACCCGACCACCAAGAACTTCGATAACACAAGCAACTCAATAGGCTCTTCCATCCCGTTGCCCAACGGCGCTCTCGTGCCGGCGACCGGAGGCGCGCACTACACCGGCGATTACTCCACCCCGACAACGGAAAACGAATACCTGGGCAAGTATGACCAAGCCCTCAGCCAGAAGGACCATGTAACGGTGGGCTACTTCTTTGTTCGGAGCGTGTCAGGTCCTAACGGGGGCGGCAACATCCCATGGACCATCAACCAGTCCGCCGCGAATCAGACCAATGCCAACATCAGCGAGGTTCACACCTTCAGCCCCAGCATAGCCAATCAGGCCTGGCTTACGTTCACGCGGGCAGCGGGCGGACGCGTCAACCTGCCAGAGTTCGGCCCGTCGACGCAAACCCTCAACAGTTACGGCTCGGACTTCCAAATCCAGGGACCGAATGCACTGCCCGCTTTCAGCGTGGGGCCCTTTAGCGCGACTACGACAAACGCCGGTCCGTTCACGGGTTCTGACAACTATGAGTTACGGGACGTGGTGAACATCACCAAGGGCAAACACAGCCTCTTCGTTGGCGGTGAGTTCGCTCTCGACAAGACCATGTTCTGGGCCGATCTGTTGAACTTCGGTTCTATCGGCTTTGCGACCTCCGCCCCCACGAGCACGGGAAATCAGATGTCGGACTGGGTTACCGGCCAAATTTCCGCGTTTGAACAGGACACGCCTTATGTTACGCATCTGAGCACATGGCACTACGCGACGTTTCTGCAGGACAACTACCGGATCACACCCCGGTTCACGGCCAACCTTGGAATTCGGTGGGACATCGATACACCTCCCGTCGATGCCCATAACAGGACGGCGTCGTTTATTCCCGGCCAGCAGTCCACCATCAATCCAACCGCGCCGAATGGCATGCTTTTCCCGGGAGACGCGGGCGTCACTCGCGGCATTATCAGCGTACCCTACAACCATGTTTCGCCGCGTATCGGCTTTGCGTGGGACCCCTTTGGGGATGGCAAGACTTCAATTCGTGCCGGCGCGGGCATCTTCTACGGCACTACGGCCGGCAACGAGTGGAACCAGCCTGGCAACGCCGCACCGTTCGCCATACGTGAGTCCTTTGGTCCCCAGCCCTCTCTCACCAATATCTACGGAGGCGTGGCTGACAATTTCCTCAGCACCGCTCCTGGTGGAGGTATCTTCCCGTACACCTATACGCCTGGCAGTCCGAAATTCTTTCCGCAGGCCGCCATCGAGAGCATCAGCACGGGGATGAAATATCCCTACATCTACCAGGTCAACCTTTCCGTGCAGCGTCAATTGCCTGGCAGGGTGAGCCTGACGACAGCGTATGTAGGTACGATGGCGCATAACGTGCCCACCATGATCGACGCCAACTACGCGCCTTATTCGACCGCTTTCGGTACGCCCAGCACGGCATCGAGCAGCGTCGACCTCCGGCGTCAATTCGATAGCGGAAAGGCCGGTACGGCCGACACCGTTGGCCAGAACATCTTCCTGATCCCAGGCCAGACCTCCAATTACAATGCGCTTCAAGTCTCGGCGACCAAGCCGCTGTCCCATGGCCTCACGCTTAGCGGTTTCTATGTCTGGAGCCACGCGCTGCAAAGCTCGAACGAGTCGGCGGATGGACAGATGACCGCGCAGGATTTCGGCTACTTTGGCCAGCCCTTCACTGCCACCAATAATTCTCTGGGCGCCATCGGCGGCGGCCTCAAGGAAGAAAAGGGCGATATGGATGCCAACCATGACAGCAATGCGGCTATCTCCGCCCTGTGGAACATCGACTACTTCCATGGATCGAACAAGATCATCAAGGAAGTCGTCAACGGCTGGCAAATCACATCGGTCCTCTATTTGACTAGCGGCGGGCCGTTTTCGATTAGCACCGGATCCACCAAGAACGATGACAGCGCGGGCGCAAACCGCCCCGACTATAACACGGTTACGCCCGTTAGCCCCAAGCTCAGCCCTCACCGTTGCCGGGTTTGCACTGACCCCACTAGCGAGTTGAAGGCCTGGTTCAACACCGCAGCTTTCACTGCCAACGGGCCGGTTGGTTCAAACCTGAATGCACCGCTCGGGGGCATTGGCCCTGGTGGCGCAGATGGCAATGTTGGGCGCGACACTCTGATCGGCCCGGGGCTCCGCGATCTCGATGCGGGACTCTTCCGCAACATTACTTTCGAGCATGGTGCAGTGTTCCAGTTCCGGGCCGAGTTCACCAATGTCTTAAACTGGGTGAGTCTCGCCAACCCGACAGCGTCCCTCTCGTCGGGCACCGACGGCACGATCACCGGGGCGGCGGGCACCCAACGCCTCATTCAGTTGGGCGGCCGGCTGACGTTCTGATCATTCCTCGAACGGGCCGCTCTTTCTCTGCGAAGGAGCGGCCAGCGAGGCGAGCGAAAATCGCGACGGGTATCGGAGATGTTTTGTCTGCCCGAGATTCATATGAAGGTGTGAACCTGGAGCGATTTGAAAGTTCCAAGTCGTGTTGTAGCCTCCTTTGCGCTTGCTCCTCGTGAGGAGGCGCATCCTTTTTTACAGCCTGCCGTGCCGATCCCAACGAAAAATAAGAAACGGTAGACAATATGAAACAACCGTCGAGAAGAGATTTCTGCTCCATGGCCGCAGCCTTAGGGGCAACAGCGTTGAGTTTGACCAGCTGGCGCTGAAGGTCAGTCAGTTGGGGTAACGGACCGGAGCACGAGATTGCTAAATGCCGCAATCGGCAAAATCAGCCGAATAGCCAGGAAACAATGCGCTTTCTCAGTTCGGTGTAACGGAGTCTTTCGCCAACTGAGGCTGAAGCGGACCACACGATGACTGGTGTTGAGCGTCTAAGTGGTCATTTGAAGAAATTATTCTCGCGATCCTTCGATGACAGAATTTCCCCGTCATGAGATGCTTCCCAATTCAATTACATACGGATACGCGACCGAATGCACTGGAGAACCTTTGTACTATCCTCGATCGAGTGTAAAAAGTGCTTACACTATCCTCAGCTGGAGATGTTTCAGCATTTGCAGTGACTCCTCGAGGTGATGTGCGAATGACCTTCGTCAGTTTGACACGGCTTAGAATCCGGTCGGTGCGCTTTGTGCCACTTTTCGCACTTCATACTTGGCGATCGATGAGGCAGGTGAAACATGCACCAGGATTTCAGACAGGTGCAATACTGGCCGATCGAAGCTGGACCTTCTGGACCATGACAGCCTGGGATGATCAAGAGAGTATGCGACAGTTCATGGCCTCGGGTTCCCACAAGACCGCGATGCCACATCTTCTGAACTGGTGTGATGAGGCCTCCGTAGCACATTGGATGCAGCCGGAAGCCGAGCTTCCGTCGTGGACAGAAGCCGACATGCACATGCGTCAAAGCGGCCGTTCGTCGAAGGTCAAAAACCCAAGTCCGCAGCATATCGACATGAGCTACAGGCCTCCACGTACTACAGCAGGAGGGAGAATCGTGCGGTCGTGACCGGGTGACGATGGCTGGACAAGCATCCGCTGAGGGTGACTCATCTGCGACGCGTAACATCGGGAGATCAGTTCTGACAGATCGGCATGTGACAACAGTTCCTCGAGGTTTGTCATTGCACAGACTAAACGACCAAGATCAAGCAGTCTCGGTGTCATTTGGCGATAACTGGGGGCATTTCGCCAGTTGAGAGCTACGCGGCTCAGTGCCCACGCAGCCTCCAGTCAGCTACGGGAATCATCCCCGGGCTGATAGGCGTTTGATCGGCATAGGGGCGGCAGTCACCTGCCGACCCCTGCCACACCACCGTGCGTACGGGTCCGTACACGGCGGTTCGAGAGGTTACGCCATCATTCCTCGATCAATGAAGGTAGTCC
>Ga0182015_10000772_pt1 | contig 44421 bp, 48 predicted proteins | sample 712P3MmetaG_FD_120478 | JGI IMG/M metagenome (GOLD analysis project Ga0182015, IMG submission 120478) | Permafrost microbial communities from Stordalen Mire, Sweden - 712P3M metaG | ecosystem: Environmental > Terrestrial > Soil > Wetlands > Permafrost | place: Sweden: Stordalen | collected...
GACAAACTCGGGAAGCCCACCATCGATGACCGTGGTGTTCACCCAGGTCTGGCCGGGCGTCGTCGAGGTCACCACGAACTTCTCGACGCCGTTGATGAAGCTGGCGAACGGCTCGTAGTCACCTGTAGGCCAGAACGCGGCCCAATCGTCGAAGGTTCGGCGCCCGAGGAGCACGGAGTCCTGGGTGGCGATGACGCGGCCGAGGTTCTCCCGCATCACGTCGTCGAAGTCGGTGATGAAATCGTCCGGCTGCTCTGCCACCCCGTCGAGCGACAACAACTCGTAGACGACGACCTTACGCATCACATCATCTCCCTGTTCTGGGTGGGGCTCCATGGCAAAGACGCACGACTGCCCCAAAACTCATCGCCCCACCGTGTCCTGTCCGGAGAAGACCAGGCAAATATCGCCAAAGTGGGAAGTTCGTCGTAGGGGTGCGCGTGCGCGTTCCTCCCTAGCATGAGGCGAGAATCGCGCACGGCCATGCCGACAGGAGGAAGACCCACCGCCAGCATCGAGCTGAGCGAGGCTGAACGCGAGACGCTCGAGCGTTGGGTTCGGCGGCAGCGTTCGGCGCCAGCCGCTGGCGTTGCGCAGCCGCATCGTGCTGGCGTGCGCAGACGGCCTCACCAACACCGCGATCGCCGAGCACGAGCACGTGAACCGGGCGGGCAGCAGGTGCGTACGTGGGCGGCCGGACACTAGCCGCTTGTGATGACCGACTCGACCTGGAGGACCCTCAGTGGCCGCTTGCCGGCGGACTGCGAGCCGGCGAGGAACCCTTCGCCTCCGACGACGCCCGCTTCACCGGAAAACGCCCAGTGAAGCTGCCAGGAGATCGATGCCTCGAGCGGCCGATAGGTCCCGAATGTGGACTGGGTGAAGACGGTCTCACACCTGGTCGCTTGGGCCGCCGCCGGAAGTGAACCGTCATAGGCCTTGCCCGGCCCTGCGCAGACGAGGTCCAGGCTCTCGGGCAGCAATGTGACCCCGCCTTCCGGGTCGTCACCCGGCGCCGGGAAGCTCCACGACGATCGCCAGGTCACCTTCGTGGGTGTCGCCCATACCGTGGCGACAAAGCCGCCGCCCGCCGCGGTCGCCCTGACCGTCCTCCAGGCCGATGGCTTGATCCAGAACCAGGTCGGGAAGTTCACGATCGTCGCATCCTCGAACTGATCGATCGACGACGGCGAGGTCGAGATGACCGGCGACGGAAGCTGCGCTCTCGCACGCGCCACGCTGATGAGCGGGTTCAGGTCCGGATGCGGAAGGTTCGGGACGGTGTCCCAGAAGATCCAGAGATGCATCACCGTGCCCTTCGGGGTCTTGTCGAAGGGCAGATCGGACTCGACGCCGGCGCCGGTTGGAGGTATCTGACCTGCGGACGGGCAGGCCACGAGGTCGAAATGATCCGCCTCGTCAGCGCGCAAGAGGAGCCTCCCGGCCCAAAGGTCGACGGCCCAAATACCTGGATGGCCGCCACTGCGCGGCGTCTCCCAGAAACTGGTCGGCAGGCCGGCATTGCCCAGGGCGTCGTTGAGGTCTCCCATCGAGGAGCCCACGTCGTGCCAGACGCAGACGTCGAGGCCGCCGGCGATTCCTCCGGTGTCCGGGCCCGGTCCCTCGGGGTTGCCGAGCCACCACACCCACGACCAGATGGACGAGCCCCTCGAACCTGCTCCGACTCCGTTCCCGGTGCCATCCCGGCGGTACGCGAAGCCGTGGCACGGGCCCGGCGCCGAAGCGGTCGGCTCAGCGGTGACCGAGCGTGCGAGCTTCCACGTTCCGCCCACCTCGAGCATCTCGCTCCAATACTCGGTGAGCCCGCCTCCGCCACCGAGCGAAGCAGGAGCGCGCAGGCCACTCGCCCGGAAGTGGCTGCCGGAGTCGTACGAGCAGGCGGTGACAACGGCATCCGATCGGCGCAGGGACACGACGCCCACATTGCCGATACGCCAACTCGCCGGCCCGACCACGCCCGACACGGCCTGAGCTGAGAGGTACGAGATCACCTGCTCGTCTTCTGGGGTGCCCGACGTCAGCCCGGGACCGAGGACCGGGTCACCAGGATCTGCGGCGGCGCTGGCGGAGTAGAAGGCGTCGATCTCGGCCATCCACGCCCGGCGCACAATTTGCCTTGTCTGCCCGGTCTGCCCGGTCTGCCCAGCTAGCCCGGTCTGCCCAGCTGGCCCGGGTCGCAGCGCCGGCAGAGCTCGATCGCGTCCCTCGTACAACGTCGCCTCGGCGGTCGACTTCGGCGGACGGGACACATCGGGCGAGCGCGGGAGAGCTCGAACCGACGATGGAAGGATGGATGACCCGCCGCGCCCCGCCGCCCGCGACGTGCACGAAACAGCGAGAAGTGCGAGGGCTCCCGCAGCCGCGCAGGATGCTGCTCGGACGAACAGCGTGCGGGCTCGGGGCCGGCGAAGACGGCGGGTCATGCCGACGATCGTCGGCGAGTCGCCTACCGGGCCAGCTACCGCCCGTCCGTTGCCGCCCTGTTGTTCGGACTACGAAGACTCGGAAGTCTCCGAATTCTCCTGGGTCTCCGCGGTCTCGGCTCCGTCGGAGGAGTAGCTGCCCGTCGGGATACCGCCGGTGGACTGGGGGATGCCACCGGTGGACTGAGGAATGCCGCCCGTTGACTGGGGGATGCCGCCCGTTGACACGGGCATCCCGCCCCCGCCGGTCACAACGGTCGGAGCCGGAGTCGACGGCTGCGCCGGCGTGTCTCCTGCACCCGTCGCGGTCGGGACGAACGCGCCATCAGGTGCCGCCGGCGCGATCAACGTCGCCGAGGTCACCGCGACCTGCCCGTGCTCGGCCTCGAATTGGCGAAGCTGCTCGACCAGCTCGGAAGCCTTCGCATCGGCGTCAGGGGCAGCTCGACCCGCCTGCTGGGTGTAGACGATGCCGCCGAGCTCGAGCAGGAGCGCGTCGGCGTGCTTCTTGGACTGCATGTCCGAGATTTTCGCCTGTCCGGCCTTGGCTCCCTCCTGCGCCTTCTCGGCCAGCGAGGTCGCCTGCGCCTTTACCTTGTCCATGAATCCCACGGCAGTGCCTCCGATGACCTCGTGGCCGTTGACGGCCGGATCTGTCGATACAGAACGCGACGCTACCTCTTCACGGTCGGTGCTACCACGCCCGGGCTGTGGATCGGCCACGATGTGGAGGTGGAGCGCTGCGACGAATGCAACTTCGCCTATGACGGACTCGATCCCGGCGCCGTGCCAGGAGCGATCCGGTCGTTGGGTGGCCGCTTCGCCATGCGGTTGTCCAACGAGCGCGCCGACCCGTCGCTTGCACAGACGATCCGCGCTCGACCCGGTCCGGGCGTCTGGTCGGCCCTCGAGTACGCCTGTCATGTCCGGGACGTCTTTCTCGTCCAGCGCGAGCGCGTGTACCTCACGCTTGTCGAGCAGTGTCCGAGTTTTGCGCGGATGTACCGCGACGAGCGGGCGGATCTGGCGCGCTATGCCGCGCAGGCACCCAGCGAGGTCGCCCACGAGCTCAAGACCGCGGCCGAGTTGCTCGCGTGGGCGTTCTCCGGTCTCGACGACGCGCAGCTGCAACGGCCGTGCACCTACAACTTTCCCGAGGCGCGCGAACGGACCGTGCTGTGGCTTGGCCGGCATTCGGTCCACGAGGGCGAGCACCACCTGCGTGACGTCGACGCGGCGCTGCGGTCAGCCGTGGCGGCGTCGGATCTCCGTTCACAGCAGGCACCCTGAGTGCCGGCGATCCAGGCTCGAGGATTGACCAAGCGTTTCGGCGCGGCGGTCCTTGCCGTTGACCACCTCGACTTTGATGCGCTCCCCGGAGGCGTCACCGGCTTCCTCGGGCCCAATGGAGCCGGCAAGACCACCACGCTTCGGATGCTCCTCGGGCTCGTGAGCCCGACCTCCGGTTCGGTGCGGATCGACGGACACGACTACCGCGACCTGCCCAACCCGACGATGTTGGTGGGTGCGGTGCTCGAGGCGTCGGGCTTCCATCCTGCGCGCACGGCGCGCAACCACTTGAAGGTGATCGCCACGATGGCGGGAATCGCCTTCAGCCGAGTCGACGAGTGCCTTGATCTCGTCGGCTTGTCCGAAGCCGGTGACCGAGCCGTCGGCGGATTCTCGATGGGCATGCGGCAGAGGCTCGATCTTGCGCGCGCACTGCTCGGCAAGCCGGACATCCTCGTCCTCGACGAGCCTGCCAACGGCCTCGACCCACAGGGCATCGCATGGCTCCGCGACTTTCTCAAGTGGTATGCCTCCGAGGGAGCCGAGAGGTCCGGCGGCGGGCGCATCGTGATCGTGTCGTCGCATCTGTTGTCCGAGGCGCAGCTGATCGTGGACGACGTCATTGTCCTCGCTGGTGGCCGCCTGGCGGCGCAGGGAAAGCTGCAGGACCTGCTCGCCGGCACCAAGCGGAGTGTGCGCGTGCGCACGCCCGACGCCGAACGTCTGCTGGAGGCGCTTCGCGCCGCAAACCTCCCGGCGGCTTTGCGGGACGGCTTCGTCGTTTGCGACTGCAGCACGCCGGAAGCGGTGGGCCCGATCATGGTCGAGAACCGCATCGAGGTGCACGAGATGGTCTCGTCCACCGAATCGCTCGAGTCCCTCTTCTTCGAGTTGACGGGGGGAGAGGGGATGCACCCCGGGCACGCTGCGGGACTGATGGGCGACTACCGGCAATTCACGGATGGACCGTCGGCGACGTCCGCGCCCGCGCCCGCGGCTGCGCCCCCAACAGGATCGGTCGGCGGTCCGTGATGGTCCGGTTGCTCAAGGCCGAGCTTCGCAAGCTTTGGACAATCTGGTCGACTTATCTCCTCTTCGGAATCGTGATTCTGATCGACGTCGCGTTCAGCTTCGGCCTCGCCTTCGCGCCGCGAGGTCGGCGCGGCGGCAAAGCCGGAATCGTCCCGCACGGCTCGGCCCAGTGGTTCTCCAATGTCTTCTCCGTGCTCGACAATTCGAGGCTCCTCGCCCTCGTCCTCGGCGTGCTCATCATCACGGGTGAGTACCGTCACAAGACCGTGACCCCGACGTTCCTCGCCGAGCCGCGTCGCGGCCGCGTCGTCTCCTCGAAGCTGGGTGTCGCATTTGGGGGCGGCATCGCACTTGGCGTGGTGACGATGTTGACGGGGCTCATCGTCGGCTTCGTGCTCGTCGGCCTGAAAGTGCATTCCTGCCTGGCGCCGGCCGGCGTGAGCCAGGGCATGTCGGAAGCGCTCTGCAATGCGCACCACGGCGTGTACTACGTCGCCACGACCCACGCCATGTGGCACGACTGGTCGCGTATCGCGCCCGGCGTCGTGCTCGGAACAGGGCTGTTCGCGATCTACGGCGTCGGTCTCGGCGCGCTCCTGAAGAACCAGATCGTCGCCATCGTTGTCGGCCTGATCTTCACTCTGGTCGTGGAAACGATCATCACCGCCATCTGGCCGACGATCGGCGAGTACCTTCCCGGTCAGGCTGCCACGGCGCTCGAGGACGCTGCTCGGACTACCTTCAGAGGCGGCTCCACGCAGTTGCTGCCCTGGTGGGGAGGTGCACTAATGGTCCTCGCCTATGGCGTCGCGCTCGCTCTTGTCGGCACGTTCACGACGCTGCGCACGGACATAACCTGAGAGTCGGGCCGCACAGGTCACTCATGCGGGCCAGCGTTCGTCAGGGCCATCGGGACGACATCGTGATGAAGTCCCGCGCCCACCACGACACGAAGTACCGAGTCGGCGGCCCAGCCATGTCGGCGAGTGGCAAGAGATCAGTGCCGTTCCCCGGCGAGGCGGGGCCATTGGGCATCGCGGGGTTGAAGGTGGCGAAGTTCACCCAGTCGGTGTTGATGTCCAGTTCCATAGCCCGCACCGCTCCCGCCCGGACGAGCAGGTTCGCGAGGTCTTTGATGTTGAGACCGGGCCCGCCCACATAGACGAGCGCACCGTCACGGGTAACGCCGATTCCCGAGCGAGAGACGTAAACCTGATTCCCCAGTGTGTTGCCCCACTGGGTTGTGTCGTTGGCATTGAGGCCAGACACCGGCTGCCCGTTTTCGACGAGGAGGTTGAGGTTCTGCCTCACGGCGACCACGCCCGAGCTCATCTTGACGTCGGTTCCCCAAGCACCGACGGTGGCGGTCCCGTTCCGGAAGATAACGAAGGACGCCGCGCCGGAACGGAGCGGGATGATCATCTTTCCCTGGGTGTAGTAGCCGCCGTTCGCATCCTGCATGCGGAATCCCGCGTTGAACGCCGCGACGAGCAAGCGTGCGGCCGCCGGCTGGACTGGTGCGGTGTACTTGTAGGGTCCGCCGCCTGGGATATAGCTCCCCGAGTACAGAGTCGCCGATAGCAGCCTGGTGTCCAGCCAGGCGATCCCGTCGACGATGCTCGTGTGAACGGCATCCGGCCGGAGGAATGTCTCGTAGATGGCTGGGTCCCCTCGCACGAGGCGGCCGACGGGCTTCCAGATCCCCTCGCCTTCCAAAACGGGATGCGCGAATGGGGCAAGCGATGCCGGAGCTGGCAAGTATGCAGAAGATCTGTGTGCCGACCGAATCGCCCTCGCGCCGCTGCCGCGTTGCGAGGGTAGATCGGCGGCCTTGGGACGGCCGCCGACCGGAGGCTGGTGGTGCGAGTACCACCAGTTCTCGACCGAGTTCACGACCGGGCCGCCGCCGTTGTCGCGGAGCCATTCCGCGAAGCGCGCCGGGACCGAGAACCCGAGCGCTGGATTCGTAAGCGCGCTGCCGAGAGAGACCCAGACCGGGGTCAAGAGCACGGCCAACGCGACCGTGCAAGAAATTACCGGATGGCGCCCGGGCCAGGTTCTCCGGGAACGTCGCCGCAGCTTGCGCTGCACCCTCCGCGAGCGCGACCTGGCGCGGTCGCTTCGCGGCGGCTTTCGTTGGAGTCCTGCTCGACCTGCCGTTCGGGGGGGAACCGCTCGCTCACCCTGAAGACGGACGAGCTGCTCGACCTCCAGGTCGCCGGGAAGCGATCGAGCCCTCATGGCGCTGCCGCCGCGTCTTTTCCTACCCAGATCGAGAAGGCAGATGGGAAGCCGTGATAGCGGCGACTTCGAGGAGCCGACGGCGACAGGGCCCCCGGTTGGTTCTCAGCAGACTGTGCCATCACCGAGCTGACAACGTCACGAAGTCTCGCGCCCACCAGGATTCGAAGAACGTGTACGGCCCTTGGACCATGCTGGACAGGAGTGAGGTGCCGTTTTTCGGCGCCGCGGGCTGTTGCGCGCCAACGGGGTTGTAGGTGACCAAGACGGTCCAGTCCGGGTTCATGTCGAGGGTCATGGCGCGGACGCATCCTGCTCGGACGAGCAGGGCGGCGAGCTGAGTGATCTCGAGGAAAGGCCCGGAGACGTACACGAGTGCCCCGCTCGCAGTGACTCCGAGGCCCGAGCGCCACACGGCTGGTACGCCTCCGAGCGTGGAGCCCCACAGGTAGTTGTCGCTCGGATTGAGTCCGGCCACGGGCCTGCCTCCGTTGACGAGGAGGGTGAGGTTCTGCCGCACGGCGATAACTCGTGGCGTGATCTTCATGTCTCGTTTCCAGCTGACGACAGTGGCGTCCCCACCGCGGTAGATCACGAGGGACGCGCCGCCAGTTCGGAGCGGGTAGACGAGCCGCCCTTCGGCGTAGTAGCCGCCCTGAGATGCTGGAAACTTGAATCCTCCGTTGAAGGCCGCGACGACGGTTCGGGCAGCCACCGGAGAGATCGGAGCGGTGAGCTTCCACCGCCCGGGGCCGGTACTCAGGCTGCCCGAATACAGCTGCGCCCGCAGCAGCCGCGGGTCCATCCAGGCGATGCCTGCCGCGTAACTCGATCCCGGCGGCCGGAGCGTGGTCTCGTAGACGGCCACCTGCCCTCGCACGAGCCGGCCCGCTGCATGCCACCGCCCCTCTCCTGGCAGCACCTGCGCGACGAAGGGTCGCAACGGCGCGGGTGAAGCCAGGGGGACAAGTCCAGTGGGTGGGCGAGGAGGCCGACGAACCGTGGTCGTGCTCACGGGCGTCCTCCGAACCCTGGGGCGCGAGGTGCGCCCGACCGCAGCGGGCTTCGGGTGCCCGGTTCGGGCAGGCTTGGCCGAGGTGGCCGCGGTCGAACCGCAGGCACCTGCGAGGACGGCGGCGATGACCAAGGCGCCCGGCCATGTGCCTCGATGACGCCCCTGAGGCACCGTCACGCCACTTCCCCGGATGCGAACGCGATCCCTTCTGTGGCGCCCTCCTTGCCGTCCGCCTGGATGAGGTATGCCTCGTAACCCGTGAGCGAACGGGCAAGCTCGGGTCCTTCGTCGCCCGCAACCACGAGTGCGGTAGCCAAGGCGTCGCACAGTGCCAGGCTCGACCCGACCACCGTCGCGGAGGCGATGCAAGACAGCATGGCCCCGTTCCTCGGGTTGATCAGGTGCGGGCCACGCTCGTAGCTGCCGGATGTTGCGACAGCGCAGTCGACCTCGAGCACGCACGCAAGCGCCTCCGGCTTCCATGGGTGACGAATCCCGATCCGCCATGCGCGGGCGTCTGGCGGCCTTCCGAGGACGGCGACATCGCCGCCGCCGTTGACGACCGCCGTCTCAATCCCCGCGGTTCGCAGGACGGTGAGGGCCTGCTCGGTCGCCCAGCCCTTGACCAGGCCCGTCGGGTCGAAGCCGCCCGGCATCGCCCACGGATCGAACCACCCCAGCGAAAGCTCCCTCGCCTCCTCGCACAACCCGAGGACGAGCGCCATCTCGCGAGGGACATCGTCCACGCGGAGCTGGCCCGCCCGGAATTGGCTTACCGGACTGTCGGGCTTAAAGGTGCTGAAGATGGCGTCCAGCTCGTGAAGCCGAGCGCACGCCGACGCAACGGCGGCGGCGGCTTCTCTGGCCGTGCAGCTGCCCTGGTCGACCTGGAACGACACCATCGTCCCCATCACGGGCTCAGCGTGGATGATCACGCCGGCGAGGTCACTTGCATACCATGCGATCACTTCGTTCCGAGGCGGTCCAGCGCCGACTGGACCGAAGAGGCGTAGGCCTCGCTCGTATAGGTGGCGCCCGAGATCCCGTTGATGTGGGCGCTCTGAGCCGAGAGGACCTCGTGGCGCAGCACCGGGATGACCTGTTGCGCGAGCGACTGCGAATACTGCTCGGCGGTTTGCAGGTTCGCGACAGAGACGTTCGTGATGCGACCTGCGCGAACGGTGATCCTCACGGCAAGCACTCCGTAGCCGTACTGCTCGTTGTTGCCGAGGGCGCTCGTGGCGGCTGCCGCGGGCGGCGCGGTGGGAGGGGGGGCGTGTCGAGGATCCGTCGTGGTCGTTGACGTGTCGACTCGGACGGTCGAGGGACCGGAAACACCCAGGATCGAGGGACGGCTGCCGGTGTGGAGCGCGAGGACCCCCGCAAACCCAGCGGCGCTGGCGGCCACGACGGCGGGAGCCCGTCTCAATCTCCGCACTACCTTCGGGGCCGCAGGGCCTCGTGACCACCGGTCGCGATGATTCACAGGGAGTAGACCTCGAAGTGGACAGAGTCCTGCGATACCCCGAGCCGTAGGACGATCGCCACCACCCGCTTGACGAATCCCTCGGGCCCCGACACGTAGACGTCGCGAAACCGAATATCAGGTACGAGCTCGGAGAGGCGGTCGATCCGCACCTCCGAGCGAGGGCCGACAAGCTCGTGAACCCGGCCCTTGCGGTGGCGGACGAGCTCGGCCACTTCCGACGAGAGGACAAGCTCCTCGGAAGTGGAGGCGCGGAGGATCACGATCGGATCGCAATCTCGGGGAAGGTCCTCCAGCAGCGAGCGGACTGCGGTGACACCGATGCCGCCGGCGATGAGGGCCACCTTTGAACAACGACGGGCGTAGGTTGTGAAGGCTCCGTAGGGTCCCTCGACCGCAACCCGCGTGCCCGGACGAAGTCTGGCCACGGCCGATGAGTAGTCACCGATTCCTTTCACCGTGAGACGCAAGAAAGGCGGTCGTGGCCGTGCCGAGAGCGAGAAGGGATGGGCCTGCCACCACATGCCCCTCGTGAGGAAACGCCACTCAAAGAACTGGCCGCCCGCGAACGCAAGGCGCTCAAGGTGCCTTCCGCGGCAGATGACCGAGACCGTGTCGGGTCCTTCCGGGCGTATCTCCACGACCTCGAGGCGATGACGGAACGTGCGAAGCAAGGGCAGTCCGAAGCGGTAGACGAGCACGACACCCGCAGTAAGAGCCCATGCGACCGACCAGACCAACTTCGTGAGCGGGTGCCCCACGAATGACGGCCCGAGCGCGATCTCGTGAGCGAAAGCGAGGGCGAGGGCGAGGTACATGAAGAGGTGGATGGCCCACCACGTCTCCCTCCTGAGCCGGCTACGAATGGAGCGGATCGACACGATCGCGATCGCGACCATGACCGCCAGCGCGATCGTCGCCGTCAGCATGTTGGGGTACGACCGGATCAACGCGCCCACCTCGTGCCAGACCCCGGTTCGGGCGACCTCGGCGAAGGCATAGGTGAGCAGGACGGCGTGGGCGACTATGAGCGTGATGGGCCACGGGGCAAGCCGACGGTGCCACGCCAGCAGTCCGTCCTGTCCGAGCACGCGCTCGACCAACGGGACGCGGCTGACGAGCAGGACCATGATCAGTGCGAGGTAGGTCCCCGCCAGGCCGGTCAGGTTGCCGAGGAACGTCGCGACGCCGCCGGGCGACCCGAGCTGCTTCCAGCTCTCGGCAGTTACCGCTAGACCGATGCAAACGCCGAAGCCGAGCCCGGCGAGGATCGTGACGACGTCGACGACGCGCGGCCGCGGAGTAGGCCCGGGTCGGGAGATGACGGACCGCCGGCGCGACTGCGCACGATGAGAGGTATCAGTGGGATCAAACGTGACCGCAACCACTCGTCCGCGCTCAGCTCGTCCTCATGGCGCCGCGCCGGTACAGGCACCGCTTCCTGCGAGCTTTATTCGCTGTCGGGTCAGGACAACAAGACAGATCGGGCGAGCGGAGCATCGTTCTCCTCACAGCAGGCTCGTCTCAGACGCTACGGAGCTGGCTTCCAAGGCGTCCCCAGTAGCTGGTTAAGACTTGGCAAAGTCGCCAGGGCGTCCCATAACCTCGGCCAGACTGGATTCCCTCGTGACGGAAGCAGCTGGCACGAATGACAATCCGATCCTGATCGGGCGGAGAGCTATGGGAGACGTGCGAGTTCTCGTCGTCGAGGACGACGACGCCATCGGCGAGCCGTTGGTTGCCGGGCTTCGTCGTGAAGGTTTCGACGTGACCCTTGTCAGGACGGCGGCGGCCGCCATGGCGGCACCGCCGGCCGATCTCGTGCTGCTCGACCTCGGTCTTCCCGACTCCCGCGGTTTCGAGCTCTGCAAGCGGCTGCGCGCACGCTCATCGGTCCCGATCATCATCGTTACCGCACGCGACGACGAGACCGACCGAGTGGTTGGCCTTGAGCTCGGTGCAGACGATTACGTCGTCAAGCCCTTCGGCTTTCGCGAGCTCGTCGCTCGTATCCGCGCCGTGAGCCGTCGGAGCACGTCGCCACCACCCCACATGCTGGGCCCCCAGATGATCGGCGAGCTCGAGATCGACCGGCGCGCACACCGGGTCTCCCTCGCGGGCGAGGAGGTGGCGCTCACGCCGAAGGAATTCGACCTCCTCGCCCTGCTCGCCGTCGACCCCGGTGCGATGGTCGCCCGACGGCAGATCCTCGCAGTGGTTTGGGACCCCCATTGGTACGGGACTTCCAAAACCGTGGACGTGCACATTGCGTCCCTCCGCAAGAAGCTCGGCAACGCGGCGTGGATCGAGACAATCAAGGGAGTCGGTTTCCGCCTCGGCGTTCCTCAATGAGGCGCCGGCTGCTCGCGGGCTTCTTCCTCTTCGCCCTCGCGCTTATTGTCGTAACCGAAGTCCCGCTCGGCCTCAGCCTGGCCCGCAATGAACAGGTCACCTCGATGTCCGAGCTCCAGCGCGACGCCTCCTCACTCGCGGTGATCGTGGCAGCAGGGCTGAATTCGGGCAGGCGACGTGGCCTTCAGCTCGCCGTCAGCCGGTTCGCCCGAGCGGACAGCGCGGTCGTCGCGGTCGTCTCGGCGGGACAGGTCGAGGCGGCAGCGGGGAGCGGTGCCGTCGAGGAGCTGAGCGACATCCGCACGAAGGCGATCATCAAGTCGGCTGCGGCGGGCCATACCTCGGGCGAGGAGGGTTCGACGGATCCCGACGACGATTTCCTCTACGTGGCGCTACCCGTGGCAACCTCGGCGAGCGCGTCGCCCTCGCAACACCAACCCGATGTCGTGCTCCTGGTGGCACAGTCCGCGGCGCCCCTTCATGCGCGCATCCGGGGCCACTGGATCACGCTGGCCTTCTTCGGAGCGGGCATGCTCGTCGTGGCCGGGGTAGTCGGGGCACTCGTTGCGAGATCCCTCACCCGACCGCTCGAGGGGATCGAAGCAGCCGTCGCGGCAGTTGGCGCCGGACGTCTGTCCGAACGAGCGCCGATCGGGCGCGGGCCTGCTGAGCTGATCGCGCTCGGGGAAACTGTCAACGAGATGGCGGACCGTCTGGAAGAGCTCGTCCACACTCAGCGGGCTTTTCTCGCCGATGCGTCCCACCAGCTCCGCACCCCGCTTACGGCGCTACGCCTTCGTCTCGAGAACCTCGACGAGACTCTCGAGACGGACCAACGAGCCGATCTAGCGCCGGCCCTCGCCGAAGCCGACCGGCTCTCGAGGATCGTCGATGGACTGCTCACCCTCGCCCGAACTGAGGGCACTCGACCAGGCAGGGAGCCGATCGACATCGATGCAGCCTTGCGCGACCGGGCGGACGCGTGGGGTGCGCTCGCGGAAGAGCGTCAGGTGACGCTCACAACTTCATCACCGCCCACTGCCGGCTCACGCCATTTGGCGCTTGCGGCGCTCGCTTGCCCTGGTCACCTCGAGCAGGTGCTCGACAACCTTCTCGCCAACGCGCTCGAGGCGACGCCCGCAGGCGGAAGCGTGTCGCTCAGCGCGACCCGCTTCGGCGACGGTATAGAGATCCACGTGGTCGACGACGGGCCCGGCATGAGTCCTGCCGATCGTGCGAGAGCCTTCGACCGGTTCTGGAGGCGGGAAGGTGCCCCGCATGGCGGGAGCGGCCTTGGTCTCGCCATCGTCGCTCAGCTCACCAGAATGTCGGGCGGGACCGCGTGGCTCAACGCGGCCCCGCGCGGCGGCATCGACGCGGTGGTCCGGCTTGAGGCCCGCTGATCAGGGTGAGGGTACGGTGCCGCCGAGTGCGGGACGTGATCAAGGTGTCAACTTGTCGTTCGCGAAGTCGATCGTGCAACCGGCAGAGGTCGTCTCGAGCGTGAAGCTCGGGTTGCCGGTGATCGTCAGGCTGATATCCGTCGGTAGCCCTGCGTAAAGCGTCACTTCCTTGACCGACTGCCCGTTTGCGGTGAACGTGAGGGGCTTCCCGTCGGGTCCCAGGAACACGAGGCCCGCGGCCATCGGATTCGTCGAGTCGAGACCTACTAAGGCGGTGAATGTCCTATACATGCCCCCTATTTGCCAAGTCCATGTCCAAGTGCCGGCACACATGATGTTCGTAGTGAGCTGGAAACCTTCGCGATACGTCTCACCTCCCAATTGCAGCTCCGCGCCATCGCTCACGCTCCGAAAGCAGGAGCAGCCTTGATCTCTGCCGGGTTCGCCCTGGGGGGGCGACCCGAGCGCCTCAAGCGAAGTTGTCGCGCCGTACAGCGGAGTCTGCGCCCTCGACGCGCTCCGCCGGGTGGGCGCGAGGTGGACGAGAGCGTTGTAGGTCACCAGGCCAATCGCCACATGCATCGTCATGAGGACGGCGACGGCCTTGGCAGGCTGGCCCCGGTAGAGGATGTACAGGTCGGGGAGCCACAAGAACAGCGTCACGAGGATGGCGAGCCGGAAGAACAGCCACCGCGGAGCCGACGAAATCCACGTCACGATTGGCCACGCGGCGCAGGCGATGACCACGCCGATGATCGTCAGCTTGCCGTAATCGGACAGGCGGAAGTGCCCGTAGTGCTTCGTAGAGGCGAAGATGGTCGTCCCGATCGCGACCAGGAGGGCATCGGCGCCGAGAGATCCGGCCAGAGAGACGATTGTGGCGAACACCACCCTCGCGGTAGAGGGCTGCCGGGAGTTGCTCGGGAAGTCGACCTTCACATGCCCTAGGAGGCGTTCGACCTCGATGGGCAGGCCGTAGGAGCGTGTTGGAGCAGACACGTCAACAAGTTTACGAGCCAACGGCACCAACTTCCGATCCGCCTCAAGGCTGATTTTCGAGCGTGGAACTCCGCCAAAAGTCGTAGGTTCGGCGACCAGAACTGCGGTCACCCCTAGTAATCGATCGGAAAGTAACGCGTCACGGGGCCACGGACTTGGACGCGCGTACAGGTGCCGAGAACAGCCCCCACTCAGGGCACAGCACGGAGGTTTCTGATGAGTCATCAACGCCGCTCGGCCGGGCGCTTTCTTGACCAGGTACCCTCGACGGCGAACTCCTCGTCGGTTGGCGTCAGCTACCCGTGAGAGCAAAGGAGGTCTGGCCCGCGTGACGAACCGCGTAGCGCTCGTCGCCGGACAAACTACCCGTGGAGGCGAAGCGATCGGCTGCGCCGACTCGCGGTCACCCGACCTGCGCCGCATGCTGCAGCTCGGCCTGGCGACGGTGTGGCTGCTCGACGGCCTGTTGCAGCTCCAGCCCTTCATGTTCACCGCCCACTTCGGCGCGATGCTTCGCGGGACGGCGGCCGGTAACCCGCAGCTCGTGGCTCGGTCGATCATCTGGAACGCCGGCATCGTCGGCCACCATTCGGTGGTTACGAACGCCACCTTTGCGCTCGTCCAGGTGCTGCTCGGTCTGGGCATTGCTTGGCGAATGTCTCTCAAGGCCGCCCTCGCCGCCTCCATCGCCTGGTCGCTGGGCATCTGGTGGTTTGGAGAGGGACTCGGCGGTGTGCTCAGCGGCAACGCGAGCCCGATCGGCGGTGGACCCGGAGCCGTACTGGTGTACGCGCTCGTCGCCCTGCTCCTCTGGCCGGCCGATCGGGTGGGCTCAGACCCTCCGTTCGCTGCCGCCCGCGCCCTCGGGATCGCGGCGGCAAGGGCCATCTGGGCCCTCTTGTGGGGCGGACTGGCTTGCCTCACCCTCGTCGGCAATGGCCGTTCCTCTGAGGGTGTGCACGACCTCTTGAAAGGCCTTGCCGCGGGAGAGCCGAGATGGTTGGCGGCACTTGACCTCCACCTGGCCTCGGTGCTTGCGCATCGGGGGGTCGCTGTTTCCGTCAGCCTTGCCGCGCTCTTCACTGTCGTGGCTGTCGCGGTCTACCTCCCATCGCGGGCAGCCCGCGTGAGCGTGGCTGCGGCCGTCCTCCTGTCGTTGGTCATCTGGGTCATCGGCGAGAACTTCGGAGCGGTGCTCGGCGGTGGTCAGGCCACCGATCCCAACTCAGGGCCCCTGCTGATCCTGTTCTCCCTCTCCTATTGGCCAGCGCGCCCGCGAATGGCCACCCGAGACGACCCGGCCACAGCGGTCGCCTTGGAAACGAGCTAAACCGTGGCGCGCCCCTACTGGCTCGAATACGGCTTGGCCCTCGTCATGGTGTCGGTGTCGCTCTACTGCACCGGGCGCTTGTTGGTGGCAAAGCGTTGGGAGCGACGCAACCACTACGACGTCAACGTCTCGCACATCCTCATGGGCATGGCCATGGCTGGGATGCTTGTCCCTCGCTGGAATCTGGTCCCGAACGAAACCTGGCTAGCGACGTTCGGCATCGTCGCGATCTGCTTCCTCGCGATGAGCACTCGCTTCGCCGTCAAGCGCGGCCTCGGGGGGACCGACGACGACCGCGCGCATCACGTCTCCCACTACCTGATCCACATGGTGATGGCCTGCGCGATGCTCTACATGTACTGGGAAAGATCGCCGGCAGGAGAGCCTTCTGCCCAGGCCATGACCGTCAGTTCGGCCATTGGGGCCCAACCGGACTACGCAGGCCTGTCCCTTATATTCATCGTGATCCTGCTCGCCTCGGCCATCTGGCAGCTCGACGCGATCGGCAAGCTCTCGGCTCGTCAGTTGGTCCTCAACGGCGGCGCCGGCACCGGTCATGCCTCGGTACACCATCCCTACCTGGCTCCTCGGCTCGAGGTTGCCTGCCATATCTCCATGTGCATCGCTATGGGCTACATGCTCGTCTTAACGCTCTGATCCTGGAGGGCCCCGGCTAGCACGTGTCTGCTCAGCTGTGCAACAAGCAGTTGCGCATCGAGGGATCGGCGCAAGGAGAACCACCTGCAAGTATTGGTTGCACGTTTGTCCCAAACGTGCTACTATGGGTTGCAGTTCGAAAGTGGGAGCGAGCGATGACCGACATGCGACGCCACGTGGCGACACCCGCGACCGGCGATAGCCGTCGACCCGCTCCGGGAGGGATCGGATACTGATGGCAGACCTAGAGATTGAGCGGGAGGTTCTGATCGAGGCACCGGTAGAGGTGGTGTGGCGCACCATCACCGAGCCTGATCAGATGAGCCAGTGGTTCGCCGATCGGGTCGAACTCGTGGTCGAACCGGGCGCTCATGGCTACATGGGGTTCGGGGACCAGGGCGGCCCGGTCGTCGTGGAGGTGGTCGATCCACCGACTCGCTTCTCATTCCGCTGGAACCATCCCCGCGGGGAGGAACCGGTGACTGGCAACTCGATGCTCGTCGAGTTCACGCTGACGCCCGAGGGCAACGAGCGGACCCGTCTTCGAGTGGCCGAAAGCGGCCACGAACTGCTCGCCTGGCCCGAAGCGGAGAAAGAACGTTATGCCGACGAGCACCGGGGCGGCTGGGCCGAGTACCTGAACCGCCTCGCCCACATGCTCGCGAAGCGCCAATCGGGATGACGGCGCAGGCCGATGACGAGTTGTGGTCGGCTATCGGCGACCCATCTCGTCGACGGGTCCTCGACCTCCTGGTCGGCAATGGTGACGTCAGCGCAAGCTGGTTGGCCGGACGGGTGCCGTTCTCCCGCCAAGCGGTCTCCAAACATCTGGTCGTGCTCGAACAGGTCGGGTTGATCAGCCGGCGCAAACAGGGTCGAGAGGTTCTCTACCAGGTAGAAGCCGACCGCCTTGACCAGGCCACTCGGGCCATGGCTGACCTCGCCGCGCAATGGGACCGGCGACTCACCGCGATCAAACGGCTCGCCGAAGCGGCGCACGCAGAAGCAAAGAAGAAGCGACGGCTCTAACGGGCATTGTCGCCGGAACAGAGGAGAAAGTCATGAAGGATGAATCCACAAACCTCGGCGGGCCGGCGACCGGCGCCACCAACGCACCGAGCCTGCCCGCGGCCGTCGACCGGGCCAGCTTCCAGGCCGAACTGGACAGGCTGCGGGTTCGGGAGAAGGCGCACACCCGGGAAGGCGACGCCATCGCAGCTGCCCGCCGGCGCCTGCCGATGGTGGAGATGGACCCCACCATTCCCTTGATCGGCTCGCGCGGACCGGTCACCCTGCTCGACGCCTTCGAGGGCCGTCGCCAGCTGATCGCCTATTACTTCATGTGGCACAGCGGTCACCCCGCGGCTGAACAGTGCGAAGGCTGCACGTGGTGCAACACCCAGGTCGCGGAGCTGTCCTACCTTCATTCTCGCGACATCACCTACGCGGTCTTCTGTCAAGGTCCCTACGACGAAAGCGTCCGGTACCACGACTTCATGGGCTGGGACATGCCGTGGTACTCCGCCGAGGACTCCCTCGACGCGCTCCTCGTCGGGCGCCAGATCGGCTTGTTCCACCTCGTGTGCTACCTACGGGACGGCGACCGCGTCTTCGAAACCTACTGGACGACCCGCCGCGGCGTAGAGGCAATGGACTACAGCTTCGCGCTCATGGACCTCACCGCGTACGGACGCCAGGAGTCGTGGGAGGACTCGCCCTCCGGCTGGCCACAAGTCGAGGGCCCCACTCGGACTAACGGACGCCCCATCGCTCAGTGGTCGCGACTCGAAGCTGGACGCTCTGACGACCTCGCCGTTGGGCCCTGATTGTCCAGTGGAGAGGAGTGCTCCTCAACGCCGAGCGCAGCTTCCGCCGGCTGAAGGCCACCGCCAGATGCCGCTACTCGTCGCTGCGCTCGCCCGTCACATCGAGGCTGCCACACCCCGCATGCGATACTGCCAACGTCGCCTGACGCAATGAACAAAGACCGTCACCGAACCTGAATAACGTTCGGGACATCCTCCCCGATTGGCCTCCCAACTATTGGCCGGGAAGCCAGGCAGTTCGCCACACGAAGTGGTAGAGCGGCTCCTGGCCGTTCAAGCGCAGGCTCCTTCGCGATCGCCTTCGTCAGCAATCACGACGTCGGGGCTGGCCCCGGTGGTGGATCCCGGTCACCTCAGCGCCAGCTCGAGTCCCCAGCCATTCCGGAAGAGCCGGTAAAGGCGGTTCCGTCGCACAACGCTGACTCCAAGTCTCCTCGCGTGAGCGGCAGCACCCATCTGTTGATACCTTTCCCATTGAAGGACTCGGGCGAGGAGAGACATATGGCTGGCAAGGCGAGGATGCTGACGTCGCTCACGGTGTTCCTGGTCAGCTTGGGTCTCGTTGCGACCTACGAGATCAATCACCACTCCGAGGAGAACCTGAAGGTAGTCGAGTGTCCAAGCAACGCGACTTTGCCTGGAGGGCTACCCCTCCCCGCAGGGGTCCCATGTCCCACTGAAACATCCACATCGGAGCCGACTGAATCAGAACCACTCCCCACGTATCCTCCCGTTCCACCCGCATCGAAGGCAGTGTCTCTGAACGTGGGCTATTCCGGTCAGGGATGGGCTGTCGTTCCGGGCTCTCTGACCATTGTCGATGGGCTCGTCTATTCTGCAACCATCAGCGTCCTCAACGAACACTCAACGGCACGGCCGGCCTCGTTCGATATCTACCTCTACACCAACGGCACTATGGCGGCAGATATGGCGCCACCTACAGGCAACACGGTCAAGCCGGGAGTCGCGACGCGACTGTACCTCTACTATATCTATGGAGACGACAACCTCAATGTCGACCGGCTAGCTGACCTCCCTCGCCTGACTTACGTGCTTATTGCGGACAAATCGGTCAGCTAAGGTCTACGCCGATTTCGGCGCGGGATCCACGTTCGCAGACTTGCTCCGACGCTCGGCGAACCATCGCAGGTCATCCAGACCGAACGGACCGGCCTCGGGGAGTCCGCTGAGAATGGATGCCTCGTCGAAGGGCGTCAGAGGCCCCAGATCATCGGGGAGCTGGCCGGGCGCCCGCATCGGAACGACCACCTCCTCTTCGAGAATCCTGACCTGAGCGAGGGAGATCAGAGGAACGGTCATCAGCCTCTCGGCGAGTCGGGCCACGAGGCGGTGAAAGGCCAGAGGCGCTCGGACGAAGGGCCGCCGCTTCCCGATCACTTGCGACACAAGTCGGGCGGCGTCGTCGAAGCCGATCTCCGTAGGCCCGACGAGACCCACGGTCGCGTCCTCGAGCCGCCCGTCCACGAGCGCGGCCACCAAGACACGGACCGCATCGCCGACCGCCAGCGGTCGGACGAGGCAAGGCCCGAGCCCCACGAAGACCGGGAAGGTATACAGCGCGCGGCTCAGATGATCGAGCATGTGGTCGCCCCGACCGAACATCATCCCTGGCTTGAGGACGGTCCAATCGAGGCCGGACGCGCGGATGAGTTCCTCAGCTGCCCACTTCGACTCGTGATAGGGCGAGCCACAATTGGGTCGAGCTCGCAGGAAGCTGACGAACGCGAGCCGGCGAACGCCCTTCTCGGTGGCCGCCTTCACGACGTTCGCCGTTCCCCGAACGTGAATCGCCTGGTACGTCTGCTCGCCGATCTCGCGATTGATCCCCGCGCAATGTGCGACCGCGTCGCAATCCTTGAACGCCCTGGTGAGAGCGCGCTGGTCCCGGATACTTGCTTGAGTGAGGCTGACGCCAGGAAGAGCCGCGACCTGACGTGCCCAAGGCCGGCGATCGATCCCGCGGGCGAGCAGGACGACTTCATGCCCACTCGCCGAAAGCGCAGCTGCGAGGTGGCCACCGACGAACCCCGTCCCGCCCGTGATCGCTACCCTCATCGTGGCGCCCACTGGAAACCATGGGAGCGGGAGTTTGCTCGCCGTCGGACACCCATCATGAGCTGCTGCTAGCTGGCGCATTTGGCGGCGAGAACGAGTCACTGCCCGAAATCGTCGGCCCCTTCCACTGCTTCCAGGTGACCGGCACGTTGCGCATGAGAAGGGCGGAGTCCAGCTCGACGGCGTTGCTTGGGAACACCGCCGCGTTGACGAAGAAGCTCGAGTCGGCGCGCTCGATGATCAGCGGTTCGACGCGCCACGACCCGCAACAGAGTTCGACGCCCTCGTAGGTGCCCGGCCGGCGAGCAGGCGACAAGCCGAGCGGGCTCTCCCGGAAGAAGCTCGACGCCTCGGAGAGGGAGGCAAAGACCGAACCCGCTGGCCAGTCCCGGACCGCCCTCAGCTCGAACGCTGCCTCCGCCCTGCCGTCGAGGCTGGCGAATGCGACCTCGTAACGTTCCTCGGTTTCCAGAACCTGAAATCGGGCCCGACGCTGGTCGCCCGGGAAGACGCGCCCTCCGATGATGGTCGTCAGCAGCGATGAGGTGTCCCGGCGGGCGATGAACACGCCATGGTGCGGCCCTTCGGGGGCGTCCCACTCGACCGCCACGCGATGTGCTGCGTTCTCTGTCGTCAGGCCAAGAAAGTCCGGGAGTCCAACCGGGCGAAGTTGGCCCAGACGGATGAGGCAGATCCCGGCCACACCGACCCCGTTCACAAGATGCGGCCTGAACCCGGCGGGGATCACGCGCTGGAGCGCGCCAGGGTCGACCCGATAGTTGACCAGAAGACGCCGTTCGATCGTGGCGGCAACATGAGGAACGTGCTTCACGGCTTGGCCTCTCCTCTTGGCGCCTTCTCGCGCCGGTGGCGTATGACGACCTGCTCGGGGCAGACAGCGGACAGAAAGTTGCCCACCGAGACCGCCAGACGTTCTGCTACGAGCGAGTAGTAGATGCGATTGGCCTCCCGGCGCTCGGTGACGAGCCCAGCTGCCTTCAGCACCGTCAGGTGCCGCGAGATCGAGGGCCCGCTGATCTTGAACCGGGCGACGATCTCGCCGGCAGCCAGCTCACCCTCCCGCAAGTCCTGGAGGATCTGACGACGAGTGGGATCGGCGAGCGCCCGGAAGACGCCCGACTGTTCATCAGCCATGTTCACTATTTAGCCACAGAGCTAGATAGCTTGCAAGTTCTCCTCAACCTAGGTCGGAGCGCCCTCACTCCGCCGGGAACGTTCTGGAGATGGCGCGGTCGACGGGCCGGCGCCGGTACCCCGGTCGCGCACGATCGCCGGGTTGCTCCTGGCTCTGGACCGCGGAGAAGCGTCGCTCGGTCCCCGAGTCTGAACCTGCGGTCCGCCGAGTTCATCTCCGGCGTCGCCTCCGCACTCGCAAAGGGTGGCAATACCAGCGAGTTTTATATGTCCGATGACACCACCGGTCTTGCCTTCGTAGAGGAGGCGACCGCTTCCGAGACCATTGGCACCACAACCTCGGAAGGAATCCTCGAAACATCCAGCAACTCGATGCCCGATTTCGGGAGGGTGACGCTCACAGTGGACGCCGATTAGACACTTTTGGGAGGCTTGCCACCCTTGACCAAGGATTGGCTCATTGGCAAAGCCGACACTTTCGATACCCTTAGCGCCATCTCCGGAAGCAACACCTACACTATAACCGAGACCGGGAACTGCACTTGACTGGGAAGGGCGCCTGATGGTGGCGCACACATGTTTGTGGAGGCTGATTATGAAATAGTCGAGTTGGCGCAGGATCGTAGTGGGTATCGTGATCCTATCGGGAGCACTACTTGCGGTCACCGCAGCCTCGACCACAATCTCGGCAGCTTCACTACGCTCGCCGACACTCCAAGCCGCAAAGAACTATCACACGGCGCTAGGTGACTTCTCCGTTCAGTTTCCGGGAAAGCCGCGAATCTCCGGTCCGTCGGTCGACCTCGTATCTGTCAACGGCTTTCACGGCAAGGCGATGCCCGTGATGTGGTTCAAGGGAAACGTTCCGTACCGTACGGCCCAGGTATCGCTGGCGCACCTTACGGCCAAAGAGGAGGCGCGGATACTGATGCGGCTGCCGAGAACCGCCCGCACGTACGGCAGAGTGCACTTGGCCGTCACCCTGCCTTCCCACGAGATAATCGGCCAGACGGGCGTGTGTGCAAGCGTGACCGTCGTCACTCCCACACACGTGTACCAGCTCTACGAGTGGATGAACACGTTCCGTGAGGACTTTCAGTTCATGGCATCGTTCAGCGCTCCGGGTGTGAAGCACTTGTCTTCCTACCGGGGCTGGCTATTGTGCCCTGCGAAGTCGTTGTATCCCGCTTGTAGGCGGTGATGTGCATGACTTTGTGGTTATAAACACGCCCGGCCTCCAAGGTGGTGCGGACGTTCATACATCTGAGATCCCAGTAGGTGGCGTCTCAGAACCGGTGTAAAAAAGCTCCGGGTGAAGCCCTCAATGTGTATGTTGAGCGGCCGACTGACGTCGAGCTCAGCCTACACTGCGACGCGTGCAAGATCTCCGCCGTCAGCTACTCGCTGGCGACGAAAGTGTCACGGTCACACCCCGCCAGCCGCGGCTCTGGCGATCAAACACGGCCCAGATGAGCGTGACGCGACTGCGCTCGCCGGGCAGGCGCCCGATACCTTCGTCCTCCTCCGTTACTCGCAGAAGGTGCGCTCGATCAGGTTCGTGTGCCGGATTCGTCGCCAGTGCTCGGCTGTAGGGATGTCAGGCATCTCGATGCACCCTTAGGCGAGCGAGATGGCGCGAAGAAAAGCTAGCTGAGCAGGCGCTTTGCGATCACGACCCGCTGGATCTGGTTCGTCCCCTCGTAGATCTGGGTGATCTTCGCATCCCTCATGAAACGTTCGACGGGAAAGTCCTTCGAGTAGCCATAGCCGCCGAGCAGCTGGACGGCGTCGGTCGTCACCTGCATGGCGACATCGGCCGCGAAGCACTTCGCCATCGCCCCGATCTTGGCCAAGTCGCCCGAAGGGTCGCCGGCATCGACCATCGCGCACGCCCGGTAGACGAGTCCTCGCGCCGCCTCGACGCGCATCGCCATGTCGGCCAGCATGAACTGCAGGCCTTGGAACTCGGCGATGGGCTTGCCGAACTGCTCCCGGTGCTGCACGTAACCCAGCGCGTAGTCGAGCGCGCCTTGGGCGATCCCGACGGCCTGGGCACCGATAGCCGGGCGGCTCCGATCGAGGGTGTGCATGGCGATGTAGAAGCCTTGCCCTTCCTCGCCGATCCGGTTCGCCGCCGGCACGCGGACCTCGTCGAGCACGACTTCACCGGTCGGGCTCCCCCGCAATCCCATCTTGTGTTCGAGCTTGGGTACCTGCACCCCCCATCCCGCCTCGACGAGAAAACAGCTCATGGCGCGGTGCCCGCCGTCGGGATCGGTCTTCGCGAAAACTGTGTAAGTGTCCGATATTCCGGCGTTGGTGATCCAGTACTTCGTGCCCGTGAGCACATAGTCGTCTCCGTCGCGCACCGCCCGGGTCTTCATCCCGGCAACGTCCGAACCGGCATCGGGCTCGGAAAGGCAGTAGCTCGCCTGCGCCTCGCCCGCCGCCACCGGCGGCAGATAGCGACGCTTCATCTCCTCGCTGCCGAAGTTCATGACCGGGATCATCCCGAGCTTGGAGATCACGAGGGTCACGCTCGTCGAGGCGCACACGCGGGCGATCTCCTCGACCATCACGGCCTGGGTCACGGCGTCGGCGCCGGCGCCCCCGTACTCGGTCGGCACTCCGAGCGCCGGCAGCTCCATCGCCACGCAATCGTGGAAGCTCTCCCACGGGAACTTCTCGTGCTCGTCGTACTCGGCGGCCCGAGGCGCGAGCTTCTCGTCGCACATGCGGCGCAGCGCCGAGCGAAACTCGGCCTGGTCGTCAGAAAGCTCGAACGCCACCATCGTCAGGCTCCGGCAAGTTCCCGCCAGGAACCTGGCTCGCGGTCGAGGAGCTCGGCGAGGGCGGCAGGGCTGAGTCGAAGGGTCGGCGCGGGAACCTCGTCGGCGAGCGCCCGCCGGCGCCAGTAGTCGTGTTTGGCGCCGGCGAAGCGCTCGTGGCGAAATGCGACGAGGTCACTTGGCGCCGGCCCTCCGTCCGCCCGAGCGAGGTAGCCGAAGAGCTCGAGTGCGAGCTCGATGTCTGCGGTGACGGGAGCCCGGCCGAAGATGGCAGCACGGCAGAGAGCGATCGCGACGGCGCCGGCAAGGACGTCCTCGGCGTGCTCGCCGGGACCGAGCACGAGTCGATTCTCGAACCGTTCGGCAAGTGCCAGCGCGTATCCCTGGTCCGGTCCCTGAACACCGAGGCCCGCCTGCCGTGCGAGTTCGGGACCTGGGCGGTGCTCGCCGGGCCGGTGGGCTGTCCACGACGCCGGGGTGCCGATCCGCTGAACTTCGCGAACCTCGTGCTGCTCGGTGATGGGGGCGAACTTGGGCTGGGTCATCGCAACGTCTCGATCGTAGCGGCGGCCGTCTCGCCGGCCTCAATAGGCCCGCCGGCAGAGCCGGCGTCGCCCTCGGCAGCGCGGACGAGGCCGAAGACGACGGAGTCCACCAGCGCCTTCCACGACGCCTCGATGATGTTCTCCGACACGCCGATGGTCGACCAGCTGCCTTCTGCGTCTGCGGTGTCGAGGAGCACCCGCGTCACCGCTCCCGTGCCCTTTGCCGAGTCGAGGACGCGCACGCGGTAGTCGGTCAGATGCACGTTGCGCAGCTGGCGGAAGTGCGGCTCGATGGCGAGGCGGAGGGCGGCGTCGAGGGCGTTGACGGGACCGTTGCCCTCGGCGGTGGCGACGACGCGCTCGTCGCCGACATGGACCTTGACCGTCGCTTCGGTCGTGAGCTCGCCGGGGGACGACCAAGGGTGGGCGAGCGACGGGACGCTCTCGCTCCCGAGCTCGTCGGCCGGGAGCGCCTTGCGAGCGCGCCAGTCGGTGATGACCCGGAACGACTCGATCCTGAACAGGTCGCCGAGGCGCCCTCCCGGCTCGCCGGCCGCTGCTCGCATCAGGAGCTCGAGCGAGCCGTCGGCCGCTTCGAAGTGGTAGCCGGCATGCTCGAGGTGCTTCAGGGTATCGAGGACCCGCCCCAGCGCGGGTGAGTCGAGCTCAAGGCCGAGCTCGGCCGCCTTCATCTGCAGGGTCGATCGCCCCGCCAGCTCGCTCACGACCACCCGCGTCCCGTTGCCCACGAGATCGGGAGGTACGTGCTCGTACGCGTCTGCGCGCCGGACGAGCGCGCTCGTGTGCAGGCCCGCCTTGTGTGCGAACGCGGCGGACCCGACGTACGCCCGCTGCGGATCGAGGGTCAGGTTGACCAACTCGGCGATGTGGTGGGCGACGGGCGTCAGGCGCTCGAGGCGCTCGGCCGGGATCGTCTGCACGCCCATCTTGAGGGTGAGGTTCGCGATCGCGGCGGACAGATCGGCGTTGCCCGTGCGCTCGCCGTAGCCGTTGACACAGCCCTGCACCTGGGTGGCGCCTTGGCGCACGGCGGCGAGGGTGTTGGCGACGGCGCAACCGCCGTCGTTGTGGAAGTGGGCTCCGATCACCGCCGACGAGCGCATCCGTACCTCGGCCACCACCCGCTCGACCTCGTCGGGGAGCGTGCCGCCGTTGGTGTCGCACAGCACGAGCGCCTCCGCGCCGGCCTCCTCGGCCGCTGCCAGGACCCGGAGGGCGAAGTCGGCGTCGCGGCGGTAGCCGTCGAAGAAGTGCTCGGCGTCGAAGAAGACCCGGAGGCCGGCCGAGCGCAGGAACGCCACCGAGTCAGCCGCCATGGCGACGGCCTCGTCGAGCGTCGTCCGCAGCGCCTCGGTAACGTGCAGGTCCGACGCCTTGGCGACGATGCACACCGCCTCGGTGCCCGCGGCGACAAGATGGCGGAGCGTGTCGTCGTCGCCGGCCGTGGATCCGGAGCGCCGCGTCGAGCCGAAGGCGACGAGCGTGGCGCTGTGCAGCCGGAGCTCGTTGGCGGCTCTCGTGAAGAACTCCTCGTCCTTGGGATTGGCCCCGGGCCAGCCGCCCTCGATGTAGGCGACGCCGAGGTGGTCGAGTTGCTCGGCGACGCGGAGCTTGTCGTCGACGGTGAGCGACATCCCCTCCTGCTGCGAGCCGTCCCGGAGAGTCGTGTCGTAGATGTCGACGGCGACCGGGAGCCAGCTCTCAGCCGACATATTCCAGCCAGTCCTTGTACTGGTCCACCTCGCCCCGGACGGTCGCGAAGAACACCTCCTGGATCGCGCGCGTCACCGGTCCGGGCTTGCCGGTGCCGACCGCACGGTCGTCGACGGAGGCGACCGGGACGACCTCGGCCGCGGTGCCGGTGAGGAACACCTCGTCGGCCACGTACAGGTCCGTCCGCCGCATGTCCCGCTCGGTGACCGTGTGCCCGAGATCCCGGGCGATCGTGGAGATGGCGTCCGCGGTGATGCCTTCGAGCGCGCCGACCGAGGAGGCCGGCGGGGTGGAGATGCGGCCGTCGCGGACGACGAAGATGTTCTCGCCCGTGGCTTCGGAGATGAGACCGCCCGTGGTGCACATGAGCGCCTCGTCGTACCCGGCGAGCACCGCCTCCACCTTCGCGAGCGACGAGTTGATGTACATGCCGGTGGCCTTTGCCGCCGTCGGCATCGCGCGGGCGTCGTGACGTGCCCACGAGCTGACCTTGAGGCGGACGCCCCGCTCGATGCCCTCGTCGCCGAGGTACGCGCCCCACGGCCACACGCCGATTGCGACCTGCACCTTGCAGGGCATCGGATTCAGCCCCATCTCGCCGTAGCCGAGGTAGGCGATCGGGCGGACATAGCAGGTGTCAAGCCCGTTCACCCGCACCGTGAGCTTGATGGCCTCGAAGATCTCGTCCTCGGAGAAGGGCAGCTCCATCTGGAGGATGCGCGCGCCTTGGAACAATCGCCGGGTGTGCTCACGCAAGCGGAAGATCGCCGGCCCGTTGGCCGTCGCGTAGGCGCGAATTCCTTCGAAGACGCCCATGCCGTAGTGAAGGCTGTGGGTGAGGACGTGCACCGTCGCCTTGTCCCAGTCCACGAGCTCGCCGTCCATCCAGATCTTCTCGGTCGGGGTGAGTGGCATCGTCACAACCTCCTTGCGATCGCATCGCCGACTTCGGCGGTGCTCCAGGGCTCCGGGGAGCCGGCCATCTCAGTCTGCAACTCCAGCACCGCCTTCGTGACGCGCTCGGCCGCCGGGGCCTCGCCGAGGTGCTCGAGCATCATCGCGGCGGAGCGGATCGCCGCCAGCGGGTTCGCCTTGCCGGTGCCGGCGATGTCGTGGGCCGCTCCGTGCACCGGCTCGAAGAGCGACGGCCCGGTCCGGGAGGGGTTTAAGTTGGCCGACGCCGCGAGCCCGATGCCCCCCGTGACAGCGCCCGCAAGGTCGGTGAGGATGTCGCCGAACAAATTGTCGGTCACGACGACGTCGTAACGGGCGGCGTTCTCGACGAGGAAGATGCAGGCGGCATCGACGTGGTTGTACGCCGTGGCCACCCCAGGGTGTTCGGCCGCGACCGCGTCGAAGCTCCGTTGCCAGAGGTCGCCGGAATAGGTGAGCACATTGGTCTTGTGCACGAGCGTCACGTGGCGTCGGGCGCGCTGCTGGGCGAGCTCGAATGCGAACCGGATACAGCGCTCGACCCCGTGCCGGGTGTTGACCGACCCCTGGGTCGCGACCTCGAACGGCGTCCCCCGCCGGAGCGCGCCCCCCTCGCCGACGTAGGGACCCTCGGTGTTCTCTCGCACGACGACGAGGTCGGCACCCTCGCCGATCGAGCCAGGGACTCCGTTGAAGGGACGGAGGTTGACGTACAGATCCAGCTCGAAACGGAGCCTCAGCAACAACCCGCGCTCCAACATCCCCGCCGGCACCGCCGTCGACCCGATCGGCGGACCGACGGCACCGAGGAGGACGGCATCGACGGCTCTGAGCTCCTCGAGCACCGAGTCCGGCAGGACTTCACCAGTGGCCTCGTAATGAGCGGCGCCGAGGTCGTAGGTGACGGTCTCGAGCTCGACTCCGGCGGCCGCGACGACCTTGAGCGCCTCCGCGGTCACCTCCGGGCCGATCCCGTCGCCCCCGATCACTGCAACCTTGTGCACACCTGCTCCTGTCGCTGATGGTGTATCGGACCGGCTCATCTGTCGGCTCGGCCGCTTGGGCGGAGGCGTCGGTTGCCGAGGAAACCAAAAGGCCGCCCACCGAGTGGACGGCCGACGACGCACACCCGCTCGGGAGCGCGTCTAATCCGTAATTCCACCATGCCGGTTATTTCTAGTCCCGGTCCCTCTGCCTTAGTCCTGGTCGAATGCCCTTTCCGGTCGCCGTGGTCGCCCTTGAAGCTTAGGAATCCGGGGCGGTTATCGATGGTCTGTGACCCGCTTGTGACCCACGCCTAGCCTACTTGGCGGCCTCCGGTGACGGAACTCGAGCGAGTGTCACCATCACGCATCCTTACCCGCAGCGTCGGCAGCAGTGGTAGGCGCGCCTCGGTCGCTCCGTCGTCGTGGGGGCTGCCGAGGCTGCCGAGTCTGCCCAGGTCAGCGGGGGTGTCTGCTCGGCTCTCGTGGGGTCAGCCGAGGCGAGTCAGGGTGCGCAGAGTGGAGTTGCGTTGACATCGCGATGACAACGGGACTTAGGCGTGACGCTTGAACTGTGCTCTTCTCGACGGTCCCCGGGGCAAGGCCGCAGCACCCTCGCGCGCTCTTCAACACGCTCAGATGCCGGAACGTGTGTCATCCTACCGAACGAGTCGGATTAATAGGTAGGAAATTGGAGCTTGACAGGTAGGAAATAAAAGTCGTACCATCCGAACATGAAACTTTCGATCTCTGTACCTGACTTGCTGTGGGATCAAGCTCGAGATCGTCGTCTTGACCTGAACCCGTCGCACCTCGTCCAGACTGCGCTTGAGTCCTGGCTGGATGAAGGCCGCGCTACGGCCTTCTCGACCGAGCGGCCCATGGGCCTGGACGAGGACTTCGCTGCTGCTCGAGCCCGCTTGACCACTCAGGCGCGCAAGCAGTTCGAGGACGGATACCGAGCGGCCCTGCAATCGACGGAGAAGGTTTCGCTGGAGACCATCTCCCTACTAGCTGATTACCGATTCGACGTCAGAAAGTGGGCGGACAACATTGCTGGAATCGGACAGCAAGCCGCGCTGGGCTTTATTCCGCGGGATCAAGCATGGGGCGGAGAAGAGCTCAAGGCTCTCGTATCGGCTATAGGCGGCCTGCTGAGTCGGATCCCCGGATTGGACGAGCTGGGCGAACCGCAGCCTGCGTTCATCCGAGGCTTCGCTCAGGCGATGCGCGACTTATGGGCCGAGACGTTCGAGGGTGGGCCAACCCCTTCTGATCCGCCCGAGACGGAGGAGCCGTCTATGGGCGACTGAACGTGCGGAGTTGTGGCACGAGGTCCGCAGTGGACGCGGACCTCGTGTGCTCCAAGGCCTGCGCCGACGTGCGACGCCGCTTGGCAGCTTCATCGTAACGTGGCTCAGGCATCCGAACCAACCAATCACGAAGTTCCGGCGTACGCCGGAGGACGAAAGGAATTCCGATGCTGCACCCACTCGAAATTGCAGACGCAGTTACCGAGCACCTCTCCATCTGTAGCGGCCGACTCGTCTTCGAAGGATTCGAGGAGGCCGATCCCGCAGTCGTCGACGGAATCGCTGGCGCCGAGAACCCCGAAGCCGCAGCTCATGCTTTCCTTCAGATCGGTGCCCGAGCGTCGACCGCAGCAGGCGCGACGCTCGACTCACTCGTGGTGGAGCGCGCCTTCGACGGTCTGAGCGCTCAATTCGACGCCAGCCTCACGACCGCGATCGACCACATCTCCGGCCAGACGACAGAGCTACTCGACGACGAACGGGGACGTCTCCCTGCCTTCCTGCGCGCGCTCGAGGGCAGACTCGCTGACCAGTTTGGGGCCCTCTTCGACGAAGATTCCAAGTCCTCCGCCCTGGCAGCCATGACGCGCGTTTTCGAGCAGTTCGCCGTCGAGCGGGACAGGGAGTTTCGTCGAGCAACTAACCCGTCCGATCCCGACACCGCGCTAGGCCGAATGAAGCAGGACCTTCTCGCGTCGATGAAGGAGCACTTCAGCCACATGCTCGGTCAGGTAGCCGAGATCGCGGCTGTCGTTGGCCGGAACGCGGGTCGGGCCGAGATCACGGAGGTCTCGCCTATCAAGGGCCGCCCGTACGAGGAATCTCTCGTGGCTGCCCTCGGTCGACAAGCCGCACGCCACGGCGACAGCTCTGAGGCTGTCGGCGAGCAGCAGGGTGCCAGCGGCCGCAAGATCGGCGACGTAGTAGTTCGTCTCGCGCCGTCGGACTGCGTCGGAGAACCGCTCGCGGTGTTGTTCGAGGCGAAGAACCGGTCCAGGCACCCGAGTATGCGCAAGGTCCACGACGAACTGGACGCTGGCATGGCGAATCGCCAAGCTGTTGTTGGCATCGCGGTGTTCCCCACAGTCGAGGTCTCACCCTCCGGGACCGTCTTCGCCACATACGACAACAAAGCGATCGCTGTGTTTGCAGGGTCCGAGGAGGACGAGCTGGCACTCGAATTGGCGTACTTGTGGGCGCGCACCGAGGCTCGACGGCGAGGCCGTACCGACATGAGCGAAGTCGACATAAAAGGCGCGCTCGCTGCGCTCGACGACGCCCGACGTGTGCTCGACAGGATCGTTACGGTTAAGCGCTACCTGGGCGGTGCTCGCTGCCAGTTGGAAAAGGCCGGCACTGAGGTCGATGGCCTGCGGTTTGAACTGCGTGAGGCTCTAGATGAAGCCCGCTCGCGCCTTGAGCCGCCGTGCGAGTAGACCGAGAAGCCCCCACGACCCGACGCGGCTCGCACACGGCCCTAACGGCGTCCAGCGGCTCGCCCTGGGAGGGAAAGAAGGTCAGGGTCGACCGTGCGACAGGCCGCTCGCGTCATCCATGCCGGCCGCAAGAGGTAGGACTCGACGTCGGGCGCTTCGCCCTGGAGCATGAGCGCCGCGGCGGCGGTCCGGTCTCAGCGACTAGATGCCGGCGAGGTACTTTGAGACGGCCACGGTGCCGTCGAAGTAGTTCGCATGGGTTAAGCGAACAGTCTCGAGCGAGTCCGAGCCAATGAGCACGATCTCGATGGAAGGCCGGCCCTGGTATTCGCTCTCCTTGGCCGCGTACGCGGTGACGGCCGCGTCACTGTCGTTGCCGAACGCGTAATCCTCGACCAGCTTGCCCTCGTCGTGATCAAAGACGAGCAAGAAGTGAAGAAGGGTCTGGGCCATCATGTTCCTCCTCGCAGATAGGGTACCGCCTGTTCCCGCAGCTCGCGCATGCGGTCAAGCATCGACGGATCCACGGTCAGATCCTCCTCCTCGGTAGCCATCGCTTCGGAGATGACGCTCAAGAGCTCGAGGAGAATTGGGGGGCCCTGTCCGCTCTTGAGATCCTCCCGAAGGCGACCCGACAATCGCTCGACGGTAATGGCCCACTCGTGCATTACTCGCGTGCGGAGCTGCACCTCGATGCTCCGATCGTCGTACAGGACAATGACGTGCACACCGCGGTAACCGGATGAGCGAGGCGAGGAGATGTAGTCGTTCAGTCTGAGCGGTGGCCGGTTCTTCCGGAGGCGCCGCTCGACTCTGCGAACCTCGCCGATCGAGTCGAGAACCGCACGGCACCCGCCGATATCCTGCATGCTTGCTAGCTGCATCGTTGGCTGACGGATGAGTTTGTCGACAATTGTCGGCATACGTTGAGGCGCTGCGAGACCTCAACTCGGCACCCCTCGGTCGCCACCATAGACCGAAGCCCCATTGTCGCTTTGGCAAGCGGGTACTGATGAGCACGCCGGAAAGCCCGGATGACCTCGAGCGCGTCCCAGGCTGCATCGCCGAGAACCTGGGCCTCAGAGTCTTCCTCGCGGGCATAAGTACGAAGAGTCTTCCCGGCCTTGTTTACCTGGGATTTGGTGGGGCAGTCGACGACTTGGGGCATCGCGCGGGACTTTAGGCGCCGGAGGTGACCCGTGTTTGTGCAGCCTGACGCGACGAAACGCCCAAGCCCGGGGATGTCTGGCCGAGGATGGGCCAAGGCTCCATGCCGACCTCGCGCATCCTGGTCCCCTCCTCGAGTCTGTCCCCGCTGCCACCGTAGCTCCGTGGAGACACGCCAGGAGGCGCCGAAAGCCTCGAGGGGGCAGTCAGATACCCGCCCGCCGTTTCAGTCCCTCTGCGCCGTCCTCACGGAGCAACCGGCAGGACTTTCGCAGCCTTCCGCCGCCTCGTGCCGCAGCCCGGGCGCCGCTCCCTGGTCTCGTCCGGCAAGCGGTCATGGGCCGGCTGGTGTTACGGCGATCGCGGAGATGAAATGAGCTCGATTCTCTGGATCGGGCGCCCTTAGCACGTTCAACTTGTCGTTCAAACCAAGCATCGCGAGGTTGTTCTTGTGGACCTCCGAGAACACGTTCTGTCGGCCGCCGGCAACGGCTGCGATCTCCGCTAGCGCCGTGATCTTCAGGCGCTCGCCAATGCCTTGGCGCCTTCGGTCGCGGACTACGCCGATGGCGTGGATGTACCACCGATGCTCATTCGGACCGAACACGACGACGCCGACGATACGACCCGCCTGCTCCTCGGCCACGACAAGTCGGGCATCCGCACCGTCGCGGATCTCCTGGGGTGCGCATCGAATGACACGTTGTGGCGGCTTGGTCCAACGTTCACCTGGCGTCGTACACCGGAAGGTTTCGACAGCGAGTTTGTCGTCGTCCCCGTATCGGCGGAAGACAATGTCTACCGCCGTGACCACGGCTAACGAAGATACTGGGTCAGCGTGGTCGCAGGGAGGAACTGAGCGGCAGCGGAGTGAGAGCGGCAACCAGGTCCGCCATGACTGCCAGTTGCTTCGGCGACGGAGGCGCGAAGCTCAGCCCCCCCGGCTTTTTCGACTTCGTTGACTGCGCGGTTTTTGCACTGGCCATCACGACACCTCCCTATCACCATCGACCATCGAGCACCTAACTTAAGTGCCTCTTGAAGGCGACAGGCGCGCCACAATGATTCGTCGTAGTTGGGCTACGGCCCACCAGGCTCCCTGTTCCCCTCGCAGAACTGATACTACCGGTGGCTAGCATGCTTGCCTAGTCGGGTCTTTGCATAATGCCTGCTCAGAGTGGGTACTCAAACTGGTTCCCACGCGGAGAAGTCTAGTTGCTACTTCGCGTGGCCGAGTTACAAAAACGCGAGAAGCCCGCGAGGTGGTTCGGTTTAGACCTGGTGCTGGGGCCTGCCGCGCCGATCACGGAACATCACCACGTCGGGCGACAACCTGGCCAGAGGCCCGTCGACGAGACTGCGCCGTTCGCCCTTGCGTCTCTCGGGGGCCCGCTTCAGGCCCTCCGCTGGCCAGTCGGACACCTTGCCCGTGTCCCACTTCACGCGGTACGGCGTAGCACTCGTGGTGATGATCTCGACGACGGTCCCGTTGGGCGGCCGGCGGGCGTTATAGGTGACTCGATCGCCTACCTTGAACTCGGTCACGGGCGCCACGGCGACGAAACGCCAGAGCTCGGCGGCGTCTCTCCGAAGATCGGCCAGGGCTCTATGCCGACCTCGCGCTCGAGCTCCCACACGTGCCGAGCGTGCTCGATGGGCGAGCTGGGCGCCGGCTTGACCGGGCGTGGCTTCCTGGCCTCCATCGCGCCGGCCACCGTCACCAGCGCACTCATCCCGTAGACCCACACTCCCGAGTTGTGGAAGGGATCGAGGAGCGCGAACACGATCACGCAGAGCAAGTATCCGACAACCGCCGTCTTCAGTAGTGCAGTGCCTCGCAGTTGCATCGTCCGGTTCCCTCGCTTTGGCGCACCGACACTCTACGCCTGGGCTGTAACGCGTCACCTGGCTCCTGCTCAGCCGACGGCAGGCGTGGGCACGGTCGTCGGGGACAGCCATTCTGCGACGGTCGGTTACTGGCCCGGACAGCTTCCCGCGGCGATCGTTGGCGTGCCACCGACGGGCGGCACGACTAGGCAAAGGATGTTGCTCATCCCGCTCGAGCCTAAGTAGCCAGCCCCCGAAAATGTCGCGACCACGTAAACAGTTACTGAGGTACCTATGTATTCCGAAAACATGGTAGGGGTACCGCTAAACCCGTCCCACCCGCTATACGGCACTCCCTCCAGCCAGTCCGCAAATCCGTAGCCACCGCCGCTCACCGAGTCCTCGCCTGGCGCCGAAGTTACGGCGGTCGCGGTCAGCCGGCTGTGACCACCGGCGAGCTCTCAATGGCGACTACAGCTGCGCTCGGGACCGATGCCTCGGAGGTGGTGAAGGTGTACTGGCCCATTGACGAAGGCACAGCGACACCGTTGTCCCCCCCGCAGTAAATACTCTGACTCCCGGGGCCGTAAGTGACCGTAAACATCGCATTTGCCGCCAAAGTGAGGTTGCTGACCTGGATCGTCTGACCAGAAAAGTTCAGCGAGCCGAGACTGGACGTGGTGCAGCCCGCCGGCGCCGTCCAGCCTGTCGGCACCTCGATGGTGACCTCGCCGCCGGAGATGCCCCCGGTGGCGGCGGTCGGCGCACAGGAAGCACCTGGTGCGTCGTCTCCAACTCACCCGCCAGGAGGAACACCCACCAGTCCGCTCGGACCAGGAAAGGCTCCGTATCCAACCGCGTCGACAAGCGCCGTCACGATCGGCCCGTCGATCTGGACGCTTCTCGACCCATTGGCTGCAGACAGCACTCCGCAGCCGCTGATGTGCACAAAGACCGGCTCGATACCAGTCGGGTAGGAGAACCTCAGCAGGAAACCTCGGTGTGCGTCCTGAGCGCACTCGCTTGGCAGCTCGTGGAAATCACTTGGCAAATGGCTGCTCCCCGGTTTCAATGAGTTGAGAATCGCGACCAGTGTGGATACAGCATGCCCGGACGCGTGCGCGGACTCGGCGAGCCACAGGTCCTCGTAGCGGCAGAGTGCAACTCCGATGGGCGCGCCCGGGACCAGATCGCTTGACGCACCGGGTAGAGCAGCTGGACCGGCTGGGTGCAAGTCGCCAACCTTGCTCGGGCATCCGTCCGCGTCCACCTTCACGATCCGCACCGACGACATGAGCCGTTCAGCAGTTGCTTCGTTCGGCGACTCGATGGAAACTGCAGCTCCGACCTCCGGGGCGAACAGCACAAGAAGCCGCGGCCATTGCCGGGTCGCGGCAAGCCAGCCCACTGAGACCTTCTGACCCTCGTCTGATAGTGGCCGGAACGCCGCCTTGCCCCAACCAAGGCGAATCGCTGTGTCCAGCTCGAAGAACGTGACGACCGTGATACGTGGGGGCGAAGTCAGGTAGCAGTCTGCAGTACTGAGGTCGGGGTAGAGCACCGTATCGGCCACGGCGGTGCCACATCTCTGGTCCTCCAGTCGCCAGCGCGCGGGGACGGCGATCTGCAATCCGTGAAAGCCTACGAGCCTGAGGGCACCATGGTCAGTGGAAGCAACGCCCGCAAAGGTCACCGGCGGCTGTTGCACCCCGGGCGAGCGCCCTTGGGAGCTTGAACCGTTCAAACCGATCAGGAGACCAGCGGTCAGGGTGACGGCAACCAGTACAGCGCCGACCGTCCACCATCGCCGACGTCGACGACGTCGAGCTTCTTCGATGAACGCGTCGGCTTCAGTGCTTCCGAGAGTCGTCCCCGGCTGCTCGTCGAGAAGTGTCATGTCGTCCGCCTACGAAACCTGCTCGCAACAAGTCGCACAGGACGAATCACGGGACAAGGCTTAACTTCGGCACGGTCGTGGGCAGGCGAGACAAGCGGAGTCACCAAGTCGCCGACGTGATCAGATGATTGTTCGCGCTGACCGAACCTGCCACGCGGTATCTACCCTGCACGAGACGCACGATGTCGAGAGGACCGGCGGGGCACAGCACGTCCCGGCCGCTGAGATCCATGGCATCCACCCCGTACGGGGTGCAACTCGGCGGAAGAATGCCGACATTGCGAAGAGTCACCCCACGAGACGAGACCTCGATCCGAGCGATTTGAGGCGCGGGTGTGGTGTGGTCCTGTGCGGGGATCCAGCCGCCGAAGAGCGTGTTTGGCGTGGAGCTACGGAAGAGAGAGGTCCAGGTCATTCTGGCTGGCAAGCCGTTGATTCGGGCGACCTTCAGGTGTTGATGAGAGCCAACGTCGACGATCATGAGCTGCGTTGCGATTTCATCGATCGCGTTGGGGTCGGCGAACACGGCGAGGCGGTTTCCGGGCGACATCCAGGCGAGCCCGGCCACCCCCGCGTGGACGCTCGGCAACAGAGCGATCGACGTTGTCGCGCCGGTAGCGAAGTCCAGTAGCTCAAGGCGTGAAGTGTCCGTCGAGGCGTCATTCGTGACGTAGGCGAGGTACCGACCGTTCGGGCTTGGAGTCGGCTGACTGCCGATTGCGAGCGTTCGCACGGGACCGCCAGTGACTGCCACCTCGCAGAGGGTGCTGACCGTCGGCCCAAACTGTTGGATCTGGAGGAAGAAGACCTTTCTCCCAACATGAGCGATGACGGCGACCCACCCGTGGGCGAGTACTCGAAGCACACGGCCGGTCCTGGTCGACACGACGTCGATCTCTGTCCCTGCCTCGGGACGACTGGTGATCGGGATCTTTGGGGAGGTCAAGTAGACAGCAGCCACAATCTCGGCCGGAAGGCCGCGCACAGACGACCTCGACAGGGCCGGAACGACCGAGTTCGAGGGACTCGACGTTCGGCCCGGGTGATCCCTGCCTTTCACGCTAAAGGCGACAACTGCTCCGACGGCCACGAGGATTGCGAGCATTCCGGCAATCCATTGCCACCTGCGGCGCTGGCGATGCCGTGCCTCTTCGATGAGCGCCTCGGCCTCCTCCACTGCGGGGTCGCTGGTCGGTCGGTCGCCGTCGAGAAGAGTCACCTCCTACGACACCTGCTCGATGATCCGCAACAACTCGTTAGGGCGGTACCCGAGCTTGCGGGCGAGCTTGACCAGTTCGCGGGCCTTCTCGACGACGGCTCTGCGCTGAGGAGCGACGCCGGTCACCGACACGCCCCGCCCGCGGGAGAACTCCAACAGGCCCTCGTCTCGGAGCGTATGCAGCGCACGAACACCGTGTTGGAATTCACCCCGAGCACCTTGGCCATGTCCCGCGCTGGTGGGAGCCGCTCGCCCGGTTTCGCCTCGCCGTCGGCGATGGCCCTACGCACGGCAGCGGCGACTTGCTCGTGCAGGGGGACCGGGCTGTCGGGGTTGATTACTGCCTTCGGGGTGGTACCGTTCACGCTGTGATCATACGCCTTCGACGGCTTCCGTCAACCGGCTGGTCGAGTGGCCGCCACCCGATGTCCCGGAGAGGGTGATCGGTGAGACCATGATCACGGTGCGCAGGCTTGGCAGGATCGCGATGGTGCCCATGCCGCTGATGCTCGCTGCTTGCAGTAGTTCTCAGACGGTCGGCCCGCCTCCGACTCCGTCGTGGTTGTCACCGTCCCGCCAAGTTCACCGTGATCCGGCTGTATTCGACAGCAGGAATGCGCGATGAGCGAGGTGGGCTCCGGCGGATCGGGTGGTCCCGCCAGCGGAGGTGGGGACTCCGGGGGCTCACGAGGCACTCACCCGAGCCATTCGGAGAAGCCGGTGCGTGCGCCCTACTTTCCTGCCGACGATGAGGCTGGTCTCACCGGAGGATCGTCAGTTCGAGCCCGCTCAAGCGCATCGAGGACGAGGAGCGCGAGGAACTCCGGCGGCGCGAGCCCGCTCGTTTCAGCCTCCGGCTCACGGTCGTTGGCCTGATTGTCCTCGCAGCCTTCTCCGCCGTGGTCGTACGTCTTTGGTCCCTGCAGGTGCTTCACAGCTCCCATTACCAGACTGCCGAGAGCATCTATCAACACCAAACGGTGCCCCTGTCGCCGACCCGGGGCCTCATCATCGCCCGCGGCGGGCAGGTGCTCGTCGGCGACCGGGTGCTGCCCGTGGTCACGCTCAAGCGCGACATCGCGACCCCGGTAGTGATCGGGCGGTTGGCGGCGCTGCTCGGTGAGACCGTCGGCCAGGTCAGCACGGCGCTCACAAACGAGCAGGTGAGCGATTTACAGCCCGTTCCGATCGCGATCGGGGTCTCCCAGTCCACCATCGTCTACCTGGCCGAGCACAAGAGCCTGTTCCCCGGGGTGGCCGTCTCGTTCACCGCCGAGCGGACGTACCCCTTCGGCGACACAGCGGCCCAGCTGCTCGGCTACATCGGCGACATCGACCGCCAGGAGTTGCACGCCTACGCGAAGGACGGGTACACCGCCAACGATGTGATCGGCCAGTCGGGTGTCGAGGCCACCTACGAGCACTGGCTACGGGGCCATCCCGGCTCGCAGGTCATCAAGGTGGACGCCCTCGGCAACCCGGTCGGGGTCGTATCGACGATCGAGCCGAAGAGCGGTGACGACGTCGTGCTCAACGTCGACGTCAAGCTCCAGCAAGAGGTCGAGGGCGCGCTGAACACCCAGATAACAAAGCTGCAGGCAAGCGGGCTGAAGGCAGATTCGGGCGCGGCCGTGGTGCTCGATCCCGAAACGGGAGCCGTTCTCGCCATGGCCTCGGTGCCCACCTACAACCCCGCCTGGTATGTGGGTGGCATCTCGGACGCCCACCTTAAGATCTTGGACAGCAAGGCCACGCACGAACCCGGGTTCAACCGGGCGATCGACGGCCTCTGGGCTCCCGGATCGACGTTCAAGCTCGCCACCGCAACGGCGGCGCTGAACGACGGTCTGCTCTCCAGCGGGACCTACATCAACGACCCCGGGTACTACCAGATCAAGCCGCCCTGCAGCGGGGTGTGCACCTTCTACGACAACACGAACAACGGCCAGCACGAGGCCGGCCTCGGCCAGATCAACGTCACCACCGCGCTCACGGCGTCCGACGACGTGTTCTTCTATACCCTCGGCGCCGACTACTGGTACGACGCGGCGAAGTACGGCCAGACGCCGATCCAGAACGTCGCCGAGCCAGTACGGCTTCGGCGTGCCGACCGGCGTCGACGTGCCGGCCGGGCCGCCCGGCGAGGGCCAGGTGGACAGCCGGCATCTGCGTCAGATCCAGTACTCCGAACACCCGCAGGACTTCGAGACGTCCTACTACGGCATCGGCGACAACATCGAGATGGCCTTCGGCCAGGGAGAGACCGTCGTCACCCCGTTGCAGGAGGCGGTGGCGTACGCCACGTTCGCGAACGGTGGCACGCGGTACGCCCCGCAGGTGGTGAATGCGATCGTCTCGCCGTCGGGCCGGTTGGTCAAGCAGTTCAAGCCGAGGATCATGGGGCACGTCCCGCTTCCGGCGAGCACCTTCGGCCCGATCCTCGCCGGCCTCGAGGGGGTGATCTCCTCGTCGAACCCCCAGGACCTCGGGACCGCCTACGGCACGTTCAAGGGCTACCACGGGATCCCGCTCGCGGGCAAGACTGGGACGGCGACCGAAAGCAACGTCAAAGGCGTGCAGCCGACGGCGTGGTTCGTCGCGTTCGGACCGACGCCACCGGCGACGCCGCGCTACGTCGTCGCCGTCGTGATCGACCAGGCCGGCTACGGTGCCGCCGCCGCAGCGCCCGTAGCCCGACAGATCTTCCAGTACCTGAGCGCCCACCCCGTTGGCGCTCCGGACCTCCACCCTCCTGCGAACGCTCCCTGAGCGCCATTAGGACGCGAACCTTCGCGGGTGCCTGGAGACCGGGTCACAGTCCCAAGGCGATGCGAAGTCCCCGGAGCGAGCCTGACCCCGGCTTCGACGCGTTGGGGGGAGCTGGCTGGCGCTGGGACCGCAGCCTGGGAAGCCGAGCAGGCTTCGGCCACGACCGGTTAGTTCTTCTCCACCGCGTACACGCGCGCCAACACTGACGCCGCCGCTCCGAGTGCCCCCAGGCACGCTCAGAAGGGAGGCCGGGAACGCCTAGACACTCCCAGGAGGCTGGGCCGAGGAAGGGAGTAAGAGACCCGCTTGACAGCCGCCTACACCGGTGAAGGTTCGAGCCTCCGCTTGGTCGCCAACGCCCTGCGGCGCGGAAGGAATGACACACCGACGAGAAGGATTGCGCCGATTCCCAGGGCATCGAGGATGTGTTCCCGCCCGTTGGGTCGCGGCACTGTCTGCCCCTACAAGTCAGTTAATCGGTCAGTACTTTGCCGCTCAACGTAGCGTACACGGTGACTTTGCTACCGACCGGACCGCAGAACCAGTTCTTCGTGCCCAGGACTGTCACATGAGCCGTCGCTTCCGAGTTCGGGGCTCGGAGTAAGAAGGCTGTGATATAGGGACAGGTGGCGCCGTTCACAGGGTTCTCCAAGAGAGATACCATTGTCGTAACACTTGAACGCGGTTTGACGAGAAGGCGCCGAACATGCACCCTTCGCCCTGACGGCGTCATGGCTGTGAACCGGTCGTTCCCACTCAACAATCGACGATGGGCGCCCAATACAGTGACGTGGAAAAACCCGTTAATGGTGCAGGTGGTTTTGCCATGATTCGTCGCCGTGAAATAGTAGTTGCCCGTTCCCGCTGCTCCGAGTTTTCGGGCAAGGACTACTCGAAGGTCGCTGGCAGCGCAGCGTACAGTGGAATCTGTGGTTCTCATGCGCGTGGTCGCCAACCCGGCCGATGTTACTGGGCGTGTCCCGTTCCCCCCATAGAAGGTCTGACTCGGGTGCGAGGCGAGAAGGAGTCCACCAGCCGCCAACGTGGCCACAGCGACCCCTCGCAACGTCCAACGCCACCACTCACGCACGGTGACCCCCCTTCAATGACTACCGCAAGTGTACTTGGGTCCTGGTCGCCATATCAGGCGCTGCGCCCCCGGATTCAACGCACGCCAGCCGCTACGGTCCGACGAATGGATCAATAACGCCCGAAACCTCCTGGGGGTATCTGAAGCGGCGCGGCAGCTCGTCTGACGATACCCAAAATGCCGGATCATCGCTTTACCTTCAACCTGGGCGGCTTCACCTTCTGCCAGGAACGACCGCCGTTCGTAGTGCGCCAGATCAAGCTGCTCTTGCCAGACGGCGAGCCTTCGAGCGCCAGACCAGTCGAGATGCTGGCGAAGGCTATGTCGAAGAAGTGCAGATTCTGCCCCCGCCGCGACACGGAGGTGAAGTGCTGTCCGCCGTCGCGGGTCAACCACACGTCGTTCGGTGAGGACGGGCTCTGGAAGATAGCTGCGTTGTCCGAGAAGGCGAACACGCCGTCAGAGTTCGTGTCGCCCGGTGTCGAGAATCCCTCGAAGCTCCGTCCTCCGTCGGTTGAACGCACCTTTCCTGAGCCGTTGCCAGTATCACAAGTCCCCCAGAGAGTCTGGGCGGATGTAGCCGTGACACCACAGAAGAGGCCGCCGATGCCGTTGGTTGGCAGGCTTGAAAAGTTCCGGCCACTGTCGGTGGACACGAACAGACGAGCGTTCCCACCACCGTTCCTGACGACGGTGAGCCAAACCTTCGATCCGTAGGCGGTCATGCTGACTTGGCCATCTCGCCCTACCGGGAGCGGCGTCGTCGTCCAGATACGGCTTGTTACCTCCGACGAGGCGAGGTCGAGGGATCTGCAAGCGCCGTTCGAGCAGTTCGCGGCGACAAGGGCATAGGCACGCCCCTTGGTCGTGACGATCGACGAGGCACCATCGCCTTCCCCGGCGGACGTATTTCGCCAGGTGGCTGATGTGGGGGGCTGGATCGGTCGCCAAACCTTCCCGCCGTCCCCAGTCCAATAGAGCCTGGCCTTCGGGGTCAAGGTGTAGAAGTAGCCGTCCTCACGATTGGCGAACTGAAGACCCATCTCTCCGTTCGCCGGAGGCCGGGAGACCGGAGGGGTCGGGACACGCACAAAGGTCGCGCCGTCGTTGTCGCTCCGCGTGATCGCGATACAGGTTCCAGCGGGACACGGGTAGCTCCCGAGTAGCCACAGACTGCCCGACGAAGAGGTAACGGTCTCCCAGTTGACGTGTAGATACACCGTCGTTTGGGTCGGGCTGGGCGGGACGGAGACTCGTGGAGGTCCGCCGGTGGAGCTTCGAGACGGTGGCTTCCTCGCAGGGGAACTGACGGAAACGGCGAACCCGCTTGCAGCCGCAACGAGTAACACAGCGATCGCGATCGACCACCACCTTCGCCGTTGACGCTGGCGCGCTTCCTCGATCAGCGCGTCAGCCTCAGTGCCACCGAAAGTCGTTCGCGGCTGCTCGTCGAGAACCTTCACGTCGGCTCCATCTACGACACCTGCTCGATAATCCGCATCAGTTCGTCGGGCCGGTACCCGAACTTTCGGGCGAGCTTGACCAGTTCCCGCGCCTTCTGGGTGACGGCGCTGCGCTGAGGGCCGACACCGGTGACCGACACCCCACGACCGCGTGAGAACTCCAAGAGGCCCTCGTCTCGGAGCGTGTGAAGCGCACGGAACACCGTGTTCGAATTCACCCCGAGCACGTTGGCCATGTCCCGCGCAGGAGGCAGTCTTTCGCCCGGTTTCGCCTCGCCGTCGGCAATCGCCCGACGCATGGCAGCAGCGACTTGTTCGTGCATGAGGACCGGGCCGTCGGGGTCGATGTCTGCCTTCGGGGTGGTACTCTTCACACTGTGATCATACGCTTCGGATGATCCACGTCAACCGGGATCGCCGAACGCCAGTGCCCGAGCCCCCGGAGATGGTGATCGGTGAGACGATGATCACGGTGCGCAAAGTCGGCTGGCCGTGATGGTGGTCTTTGCCATGACGCTCGCCGCCTGTACGAGTTCGACCTCGCCACCGCCAACCTCGTCTACTTCATCGACGAGTACTCCACCACGACGACGCAGGCGAGCACCGCGACGACGACCATCTCACCGCCTCAAGACGTAGACGCGGTCCACTTCATCAAGTCGAACGTCGGATGGGCCAGTGAAGGCAACTACACACGTCTGCTCATGACGACCGACGGCGGTACTCACTGGCGTGTTCTCTCGCTTCCCGCGTCGCTGCGCAAGTCTCTCGCCTGGCCACCGGACTGGTTGGGGCAACGTTCCTCAGCCCCTCAAACTTTTGGGCTACCGCAGGCGACTTCCTCGGACCAGACAAGGCCCCGCGAATGTTCCTCTTCCACACCACCGACGGCGGGCGCAAGTGGGTCCACGACGGGTCGTTCCCGAATGACGAGGGGGCGTGGGTCAGCTTCCTGAACGACGAGCGAGGATGGGTCGCGGTGGACAACGGCGAAGCTGGCGGGGCTGGGTCGGTGTCCATCTACGAGACGACAAGTGGCGGGACGCACTGGTCGCTGGTGTCACGTAGCAGGTCGCTCGTTGGGGCACCAGGAACGCCTGACAACCCTGGCACCTGCGACGATACGGGATTCAGCGCGACGGGGACGGCAATTGCGCCCGTCCTCTGGCTGTCGGGAGCCAGCAACCTTGCACCTTGCCTGGCTTGCTCACCCGACGGGGGGAGCCGCTGGATTGGTTGCCGTGGTTCGACTGCACCCTCGCAGGCTTGCCCGATTGACCCCTCGAAAGGCTCGGGCGGTGAGGTCTTCCCTCCGGTCGACTTCTCGGGAGAGCGTGGAGCGTTCGTGACCTATTACGGCACACCGCACGGGGGCGTTACAGAGTTCTGTTCGACCTCGAATGGCGGAAGCACTTGGGTAGCGCGCCGACCGCCCGCGCCCACGACCGGGCCGATGGACCTTGTTTCGCCCACCGCCTGGTTCGCGGTCGTCGGGAAGGCCCTCGACCTCACCACCAACAGCGGCGTCGCCTGGACGAACATTCACCCTACGACGGACCTTCGCGGCACGCTGGATTTCGTCAACACCGTGGACGGCTGGGCCATTCTCGGCTCGGGGCAGCTTTGGCACACGACCGACGGAGGTCGCCAGTGGGAACTCGAACTACTGCCTCGGTGAAGCCGATAACCACCGTGCGAAGACTCGGCGTGATTGCGATTGTGGTCACGGCGTTGACGCTCGCCGCGTGCACGGCGACTCCGGCGTCTCTCGGCACGGGCCAGCGTGGCACCTTACTGATTGAGACATCGGAATGTGCTGGGATGATCTCTCCCGCTGTGATTGCGCACCCGTCGCATGTCAACCTGACGATCCAGCGTCTCGGTGTCGGTGAGTTGTTCTACCGTGTCCAGGCCCTGCGCAAGTACCGGTACTCGGTGCCCGCTGGGAGC
>Ga0182015_10000773_pt1 | contig 44405 bp, 39 predicted proteins | sample 712P3MmetaG_FD_120478 | JGI IMG/M metagenome (GOLD analysis project Ga0182015, IMG submission 120478) | Permafrost microbial communities from Stordalen Mire, Sweden - 712P3M metaG | ecosystem: Environmental > Terrestrial > Soil > Wetlands > Permafrost | place: Sweden: Stordalen | collected...
CATGCACCGCACGGTAAAGCCCCACCCGCATCATCTGTGCGATGCCGCGCGCATCGTTGCGGTCCGTCTTGTTGATCTGCGCCTTCAGCACCGCCTGCATGTGCCGCGTCTCAACACAGACCACCGGTAACTCGGCTTCAGCGACACCGCTGTGCGAGGAGGTCCACCTGAACCTGGCGTACCGCTGGTTCTGTCGGCTTGGGCTCGACGGCCGCGTGCCTGATCATTCCACCTTCTCGAAGAACCGACACGGCCGCTTCCGCGCGAGTGGCCTGCTGCGACGCCTCTTTGAGACGGTCCTGCGGCGCTGCCTCAATGAGGGCTTAGTCGGCGGCGAAGGTTTTGCGGTCGATGCCAGCCTGATCAAGGCGGAGGCAAACCGGCAAAAGGGTGTAGAGGGCGAGAAAGGACTTCCGCCGGCGGCCACCGGACGCGCCGTCGAAGAGTATTTGGCCGTTCTCGACGACGCCGCATTCGGTGCGGCGACCGAGGTGACGCCCAAGCTCATCTCGCCGACCGATCCGGCGGCACGCTGGACCGGAGCCCATGGCGGAGAGGCCTTCTTCGCTTACTCCACCAACTATCTGATCGATGTCGAGAACGCGATCATCGTGGATGTCGAAGCGACGACTGCGATCCGGCAGGCCGAAGTCCTCGCCGCGAAGCGCATGATCGAACGCTCGATGGAACGCTTCGATCTTTATCCTGCCAAGCTCATGGGCGACAGCGCCTACGGCACGGCCGACATGCTCGGCTGGCTGGTCCATGAGCGCGGCATCGAACCGCATGTGACCGTCTTCGACAAATCGGCCCGCAAAGACGGCACCTTCTCACGCGACGACTTCACCTATGACCACGAGCGCGACATCTACGTCTGCCCTGCCGGCAGAATGCTGACCACGACGGGAACGCGCGTGAATGAGGGTACGACGGTGCTGTACCGCGCGAGCAGGCGTGATTGCGGAGCCTGTCCCTTAAAGTCCCGCTGCTGTCCAAAGGAGCCGGTCAGAAAGATACCTCGCTCCATCCACGAGGGCGCTCGAGACATTGCCCGCAAGATCGCAACATCTTGGCAAGGGCGAACGTCGCGGCGACTGTGCAAAAAGGTCGAAATGCTGTTCGCGCACCTCAAACGCATCCTCAAGCTGGACCGGCTTCGACTACGAGGACCGAAGGGTGCTCGTGACGAGTTCCTTCTCGCAGCAACCGCCCAAAACCTCAGAAAGCTGGCGAAGCTGATACCGATGCCAAACATGCAGCCAGCCTGACAGGAAAAGCTGGGCCACTCATCCACCGCTCAGCACGATCGCGCTCTGGTCCAGCTCGATTGCTGGCGAATTTTTCAACGGAATCGGGTCAAAAGCGGACATGGCGACAACTCCGCGCGATGTCCGCATTACCCCCAAAAGCAGACATTGGCTGCGTGTTTATGAGTCCACGCTCTAGTTCGCCGCCGCTTCCTTAAGCGGATCTTTCACTGCGGGGAAGGTCTCGAACTCGATCGCCCACGGCTCGCCGTCCACCTTCTGAACTTTGCGGATGTAAATGTTTTGCACGATGTCGCGGGTGCGCGGGTCGATCGAGATCGGTCCGCGCGGGCTTTCCCATTTCATGCCTTTCATCGCACCGATTACGGTCTCGGCGTCGGTATTGCCGTTGGTTGCTTTTAGCGCCTGGTAGATCAGGTTCATGCCATCGTAGCCGCCGACCGAGATGAAATTGGCGCGGTGACCGGTCGCCTTCTTATAAGCCGCGGCATAGTCCTTGTTCATTTGCGACGGATGCGCCGCCGAATACATACCGGCGGTGACAACGCCGAGAAGCGCGTCGCCCGTTGTCGGCAGATCGTCGTCATCGACGATGTCGCCCGGGCCGATGAGCTTGATGCCCGATTTGTCGAGCCCGCGCTCGGAGAACTGCCGCGCGAACGTGCCGGCCTGTCCGGCCGGCACGAAAACGAACAGCGTATCGGGTTGCAGATCGTGCGCCCGTTGCAGGAACGGCGAGAAGTCCGGATTGGCGAGCGGCACTTTCAGCGTGTCGAGGATTTGGCCGCCGCCCTTGGTGAAATTCGCCTCGAAGACTTTGCCGGCCTCGGCGTTGTAACCGCGACAGCAAAACCGGATCGAGCGTCATGTGACCTCCGATCGGCGCAAGTCTCCTCGCAGTGGGTCAATCTGACTTAATGGGCCGTCGCGAGTGCTCCGCATGCAGTCTGGGCAAAACGGCAAGCTGCGAACAGCTACGCTCACCGATACGACAGTTATCTCTCAGGCGGCGGTCGTCGCCCGTCCGCTCTTGCCGAGCCGCTTGTCGAGATACTGGCTGATCGAGGTCATCAGCGGCTCGACCTTGCCGTCGAAGAAATGGTTGGCGCCGGGAACGATCTTCTGCTCGATGATGATGCCCTTTTGCGTCTTCAGTTTCTCGACCAGATTGGTGACATCGCGATGCGGCACCACGGCATCCTTGTCGCCGTGAATGATCAGGCCGGAGGACGGGCAGGGCGCCAGGAACGAAAAATCATAAAGGTTCGCCGGCGGGGCGATCGAGATAAAGCCCTCGATTTCCGGCCGCCGCATCAGGAGTTGCATGCCGATCCAGGCGCCGAACGAGAAGCCCGCGATCCAGCAGCTGCGCGCCTCGGTATTGAAGGTTTGCGCCCAATCGAGCGCGGACGCGGCATCTGACAATTCGCCGATGCCGTGATCGAACCCGCCCTGGCTTCGCCCGACGCCGCGGAAGTTGAAGCGCAGCGCGGAAAAGCCCCGATGCACGAAGGAGTAATAGAGCTGATAGACGATCTGATGGTTCATCGTGCCGCCGAACTGCGGGTGCGGATGGAGCACGATGCCGATCGGCGCGTTCTTTTGCCGCGCCGGATGATAACGGCCTTCGATGCGGCCGGCGGGTCCCGTGAAAATGATCTCGGGCATTTTTTGCGAACCTCGATCGGTGCTGAAGGGTGCGGGCGCTTGACGTCGCCTGCAACCGCACGTAAGTCTCTATAACCACTTCATATTTTCGGAACTGGCGACGCGCTTGAAGCGGCGAAAACATTGGGTCGCGCCTTCTAGCACAGGCCAGAGGACAAAAAGCAAGCATTACCAGCATGCCCGAGCGCAGCTATTTCGATTGGAATGCCACGACGGCCTTGCGGGCACAGGCGAGACAAGCCTGTGAGGCTGCGCTGGCGCTCGCCGGCAATCCGTCCTCGGTGCATGCCGAGGGGCGCGCCGCCCGAGCCCTAATCGAGCGCGCGCGGGAAGAGGTCGCGGCGCTTGTCGCGGCGCGGCCTAGTGACGTGTTTTTCACATCGAGCGGCACCGAAGCCAACATGCTGGCGCTGACGCCTGCAATCGAGACCGCGGATGAGAAGCAGCCGCGTTCGCGGCTGCTCATCTCGGCGATCGAGCACGCTTCGGTGCGCGCCGGCGGCCGATTTGCCCGCGATGCGATGGAGGAGCTGCCGGTCGACACCGACGGGCGGCTCGACCTTGCGGCACTCGCTGCTGCTGTCGCAAAGACGCCTCGCCCGCTGGTTTCGCTGATGCTCGCCAATAACGAGACCGGTGTCATTCAGCCGGTCGCGGAGGCTGCCGCGATCGTGCACGCGGCCGGCGGCTTGATACATGTCGATGCGGTGCAGGCGGTCGGACGCATCGCCTGCGACTTCGATATGCTCGGCGCCGATCTGTTGACCCTCTCCGCGCACAAGATCGGCGGCTTGAAAGGCGTCGGCGCCCTGGTGCGAAGAAGCGACGAAATTCATATCGCCGATCCGCTCATTCGCGGCGGCGGCCAGGAGCGCGGAATCCGCGCCGGCACCGAGAATGTCACCGGGATTGCCGCGTTTGGCGCCGCTGCCGCCGTGGCGCGCCGCCAGCGCGCAACCGAGGCCGCGCACATGCTGGCGTTACGGAATTCACTCGAAACCGGGCTGCGGGCGATCTCGCCGCAAGCCGTAATTTTCGGAGCTGGCGCCGAGCGGCTGCCGAATACGACCTTGTTTGCGTCGGAAGGCATGAAGACCGAAACGGCGGTTATTGCCTTCGATCTCGAAGGTATCGCCGTCTCCTCGGGCGCCGCTTGCTCCTCCGGCAAGGTGCAGCCCTCGCATGTCCTTGCAGCTATGGGGCTTTCGCCGCCGGTCGCGCGCGGCGCCGTGCGGGTCAGCCTGGGCTGGGACACCGCCGAATCCGACGTCGAAAGGTTCCTCAACGCTTGGAGAAAGCTCGCATCTGCACTATCTAAGGGACAGCGCGGTATAGACGATTTTACGGCCGTTTGAACGATTCAAGCAGCCAGTGGGGTGACCAGGGACAGGACACTGACCATAACCGACTAAATCCAACCCGCGGTCCTTGAAACCGTGAGCGGAGGGACGAATGCCGGCAGTACAAGAGACCGTCGATCAGGTCCGGCGCATCGACGTCGATCAGTACAAGTATGGGTTCGAGACGTTGATCGAATCGGAAAAGCCCCCGAAGGGTCTTTCCGAGGACACCGTTCGTTACATCTCGGCGAAGAAGAGCGAGCCGGAATGGATGCTCGCCTGGCGGCTGGATGCCTATAAGCGCTGGCTCACCATGCGCGAGCCGAAATGGGCCAAGGTCGAGTACGGCCCGATCGACTACCAGAACCTCTATTACTACTCCGCGCCGAAGCAGAAAGACGGACCGAAGTCGCTCGACGAGATCGACCCGGAGATTTTGCGCACCTACGAAAAGCTCGGCATTCCACTGCGCGAGCGTGAAGCCCTTCTGGGCATCCAGAAAACCGATAGCCCGACGACGGATGACGACGGTATGGAAGGCGAGGGTAGTCCCGCTAGGCGCGTCGCGGTCGACGCGGTGTTCGATTCCGTTTCGGTCGCCACCACGTTCCAAGCCGAGCTTGCCAAGGCCGGCGTGCTGTTCATGCCGATCTCGGAGGCCATCCAGAAGCACCCCGATCTGGTGAAGAAATATCTCGGCTCGGTGGTGCCGGTCAGCGACAACTTCTTCGCGACGCTTAATTCGGCGGTGTTCTCCGACGGCTCGTTCGTTTACGTGCCGCCGGGCGTGCGCTGCCCGATGGAGCTGTCGACCTATTTCCGCATCAACGAGCGCAATACCGGTCAGTTCGAGCGCACGCTGATCATTGCCGATCGCGGCTCATACGTCAGCTATCTCGAAGGCTGCACCGCGCCGATGCGCGATGAGAACCAGCTTCACGCCGCGGTGGTCGAGCTCGTCGCGCTCGACGACGCCGAGATCAAATATTCGACCATCCAGAACTGGTATCCGGGCGACGCCAACGGCCGCGGCGGCGTCTACAATTTCGTCACCAAGCGCGGCGATTGCCGCGGTAAGAACGCGAAAATTTCCTGGACGCAGCTCGAAACCGGCTCGGCGATCACCTGGAAATATCCGAGCTGCATCCTGCGCGGCGATAATTCGCGCGGCGAGTTCTATTCAATCGCGATTTCCAACGGCTATCAGCAGGTCGATTCCGGCACCAAGATGCTGCATCTCGGCAAGAACACGACGAGCCGCATCATCTCCAAGGGCATCGCCGCGGGCCACTCCAACAACACTTATCGCGGGTTGGTCACGTCGCACCGCCGCGCCACCGGCGCGCGCAATTTCACCAATTGCGATTCCCTGCTTATCGGCAACAAATGCGGCGCGCATACCGTGCCCTATATCGAGACCAAGAATTCCTCGACCGTGTTCGAGCACGAAGCGACCACGTCGAAGATTTCCGAGGACGTGCTGTTCTATTGCCGGCAACGCGGGCTGTCGGCCGAAGAGGCGACCGCGCTCGTGGTCAACGGCTTCGTCAAGGACGTGTTGCAGCAATTGCCGATGGAATTCGCGGTCGAGGCGCAGAAGCTGATCTCGGTCTCGCTCGAAGGCAGCGTTGGATGAGCTGAGGCTCGTATCGTAACCGACTATTGGTTTAGACCCAAGCGATACGGCTACGGCGCCACGCCGGTGACATGGCAAGGGTGGCTATTGAGTTTGGGAAGTTTGTTCGTCGTGGTCGTGGCGACGATGTTGATACTGGAATTCGGCGGCGCAAGCGTCTGGACGCCCCCGGCAATCGTCGCGATCGGCGGCTTGGTCATCGTCGCGACGTGGCGGGTGAGCCGCCGCAAGACCGAGGGCGAGTAGCGTTGGCGTAGCAAGAACAGGACCGGTTGAAGATGGCATTGTTGGAAATCAAGAACCTGCACGTCGAGATCGAAGGTAAGGAGATCCTGCGAGGTCTCGACCTAACCGTGAACGCGGGCGAGGTGCACGCCATCATGGGTCCGAACGGCTCCGGCAAATCGACGCTCGCTTACTTGCTTGCCGGCAAGGCCGCCTATACGCCGACGTCCGGCGAAGTCCTGTTTAACGGCAAGAACATTTTCGACATGGCGCCCGACGAGCGCGCCGCTGCTGGAATGTTTCTCGCGTTCCAATATCCGATGGAAATTCCCGGCGTCGCCACCATGACGTTTCTGCGCACCGCGCTCAACGCGCAGCGGAAGAAATGCGGCGATCCGGAATTGTCGACACCGGAATTCATCAAGAAAGTGCGCGAGACTTCGGCCAAGCTCGGCATCGAGCAGGACATGCTGCGCCGCGCGGTGAATGTCGGCTTTTCCGGCGGCGAGAAGAAGCGCAACGAGATTTTGCAGATGGCGCTGCTCGAGCCGCGGCTCGCGGTGCTCGACGAGACCGATTCCGGGCTCGATATCGACGCGCTCAAGATCGTTTCCGAGGGCGTCAATAGGTTGCGCGGGCCGGGCCGCTCCTTTGTCGTCATCACGCACTACCAGCGGCTCCTCAACTACATCGTGCCCGACGTCGTGCACGTTCTTTCGCACGGCCGCATCGTCAAGACCGGCGGCAAGGAATTGGCGCTCGAACTCGAAGCGCGCGGCTATGCCGAGTACCAGGAAGAGGCGGTGGCGTGAACGCCGAAGTCACCACGATCAAGACCGCGGCGGAGACCGCGCTGGCGCAGGCCTTTTCGCAGGTGCGCGATCGGCTGCCTGGCGGCGATGCCGTTGCGGCGCAGCGTGCTGCCGCCTTCGACCTATTCGCTAGGGAAGGCCTGCCGCACCGGCGGGTGGAAGAGTGGAAGTATACAGATTTGCGCGCGCTGATGCGCGACGCCAAGCCGCTCGCCGCGCCGCCCGATGCCGCGGCCAAGACCCGCGCAAAAGGAGCCGGCGCCCTGCTGGGCGATCTCGAAGCGCGCCGCCTCGTTTTCATCGATGGCTCATTTGTCGCGGAATTGTCCGATATCGCGAATTTAGAGAATGGGTTGACGGTCGTGCCTCTGGCGCAAGCGCTGTCCGATGGCGATGCCACGCTTACCGCGCATCTCGGCAAACTGGCGCCGGGAAGCGACGTCGCGGTCGCGCTCAATACGGCGTTTATGGGGGACGGCGCGGTGATCCGGATCGCTGCGGGCTCGACTATCGAGCGCCCGCTGCATTTGATCTTCGTCGCCTCGGAGAAGCCCGCCGCCACATTCGTGCGCTCGCTCGTCGTCGTGGAGGAGCGCGCCCGCGCCATGCTGATCGAGAGTCACGAGGGCCCGTCCGGCAGCGACTATCAGGTCAATGCCGCGCTCGAATTGTTCGTCGGCGAACAGGCCCACGTCGATCACGTGAAGATCATCACCGAAGGCGCGGACGCGTTGCATGTGTCCACACTCGCCGCCGCGATCGGCGCGCAGGCGCGCTTCAACAGCTTCACCTTCACCGCCGGCGGCGCCGTGGTGCGCAATCAGCTGTTCCTGAAATTCGACGGCGAGGGCACCGTGGCCGGCATCCGCGGCGCGACGCTCCTCAAGGGCCGCCAACACGCCGACACGACGCTTGTCGCCAATCACAACGCGCGCGATTGCCAGAGCCGTGAAATGTTCAAGGCCGTGCTCGACGACGAAGCCCATAGCGTGTTCCAAGGCCGTATCATCGTACGCTCGCACGCGCAGAAGACCGACGCCAAGATGATGACGCAGGCGCTGCTTTTGTCCGAGCGCGCCGAGGCCTACAACAAGCCGGAGCTTGAGATTTTTGCCGACGACGTGCAGTGCGGCCACGGCGCTACCTCGGGCGCGCTCGACGACGATCTCAAATTCTATCTGATGGCGCGCGGCATTCCGACGGCGGAAGCCGAAGCGTTGTTGATCCAAGCCTTCCTCGGCGAAGCGATCGAAGGCATCGAGCATGCCGGATTGCGCGAGGCTTTGATGGATTCCGTCGTAGGGTGGCTGAAGGCGCGCGCATAGCATGAACAACGTTGTCACCAACGGTGTCTATGACGTGAACCGCATCCGCGCGGATTTTCCGATCCTGGCGACGAAGGTCTATGGCAAGCCGCTCGTCTATCTCGACAACGCGGCCTCGGCGCAGAAGCCGCGCGCCGTTCTCGATCGCCTCAACGAGGCCTATACGACGCAATACGCCAACGTGCATCGCGGCTTGCATTACCTCGCCAACGAAGCAACCGAGGCATATGAGGGCGCGCGCGAGAAGGTCGCCGCCTTTCTCAACGCCAAGCGCAAGGAAGAGATCATCTTCACCCGGAACGCGACCGAGGCCATCAACCTCGTCGCTTACACGTTCGCCCGTGAGCGCATCAAACCGGGCGATGAGATCGTGCTCTCGATCATGGAGCACCATTCCAATATCGTGCCTTGGCATTTTCTGCGCGAGCGCCACGGCGCGGTGATCAAATGGGCGCCGGTCGACGACGAGGGACACTTCCTCATCGACGAGTTCGAGAAACTTTTGACGCCGCGCACCAAGATGGTCGCGATCACGCATATGTCGAATATGCTGGGTACGCTGGTGCCGGTGAAGGAAGTCGCGCGGATCGCGCATGCGCATGGCATTCCGGTATTGTTCGATGGCGCGCAAGCGGCGGTGCATCTGGACGTCGACGTGCGCGACATCGACTGCGACTTCTACGCCTTCACCGGCCACAAGCTCTACGGCCCGACCGGGATCGGCGTGCTCTACGGCAAATATGAGCACCTTGCCGCCATGCCGCCGTTCAACGGCGGCGGCGAGATGATCCGCGAAGTGTTCGAGGACCGCATCACTTATGGCGACCCGCCGCATAAATTCGAAGCCGGCACGCCGCCGATCGTGCAAGCGATCGGGCTCGGCGCCGCGATCGATTACGTTGCCTCGGTCGGCAAGCCGCTTATTCGCAGCCATGAGGCGGGTCTCGTGCACTACGCTCAGGATCGGCTGCGCGAGATCAATTCGCTGCGCATTTTCGGCGCCACCAAGGACAAAGGCCCGATCGTCTCCTTCGAAATCAAAGGGGCGCACCCGCACGATGTCGCGACCATCATCGACCGTTCCGGCGTCGCGGTGCGCGCCGGCACGCATTGTGTCATGCCGCTATTGTCGCGTTTTGGAGTGACGGCGACCTGCCGGGCCTCCTTTGCTATGTACAACACGCGCGAGGAGATCGATTGCCTTGCGCAGGCGCTCGTCAAGGCGCAGGATTTCTTCTCATGACAGACGAACCGAACCCTGATGCGGAAAACGCCGCCGCTGCGGATACGGCGGAGAAGCCGTCGACGATTCCGGCGGATGAGATGACGCGGTTGACCGACGAGATTGTCGGCGCGATCAAAACCGTCTTCGATCCCGAGATTCCTGCCGACATCTATGAGCTCGGCCTGATCTATAAGGTCGACATCGACGACAACCGCATGGTCAATATCGACATGACGCTGACCACGCCGAATTGCCCGTCCGCCGCGGAACTGCCGGCGCAAGTGGAGAATGCGGTTGCCGGAGTGGCCGGCGTGCGCGAGGCCAAGGTCAATATCGTCTGGGATCCGCCGTGGGATCCGAGCCGTATGTCGGATGAAGCCCGCACGACGCTCAATATGTGGTGAGTTGCGCGCCAAGCATGCGCGCATTACGTAAGGCGACGTGAGGTCGTTAGGATTCTTGAGTTATTCTTGTTCGTAACAGCCGTGTTTGCCTCGTAAAGAGGAAAACACGAGGAGGACGTGAAGATGGCCACTCCCCGGCCGAGACCTCAGGTGATGCGGCTCACGGAAGCCGCAGCGGAGCGTATCAAGGCGGTCATGGCGAAAGCCGAGCGCCCGATTGCCGCTGTACGCGTCGGCGTCAAGAATGGCGGCTGTGCCGGCATGGCCTACACGATGGAATATGCCGAACAAGTCAATCCGCTCGACGAGGTGATCGAAGACCGGGGTGTGCGCATCCTCATCGACCCCAAGGCGGTGATGTTCCTGCTCGGCACCGAGATGGACTACAAGGTCGACAAGTTGGCCTCCCAGTTCGTTTTCAATAATCCGAACCAGACCTCGGCCTGCGGCTGCGGCGAATCGGTTCAGATCGAACCGGTGCGCGGCGAGACCGGTGCCGAAGCGCACTAGCGCGTCATTCCGGGCGTTACGCCACGCGTGCGCGGATATCCGGCGTTGCGGATGAATCTGCCTCAGGATCAGCCTCGCAGATGACGCGATTGCGGCCATGGCGCTTGGCCGCATAGAGGCACTTGTCGGCGCGTTCGATCAAATGCTGCGAAGTGTCGCCCGGCCGTAGCACCGCGGCGCCGATGGAAACGGTCACGCGGCCGAGCCGCTCGCCGCTGGATCGCTTCATCAATTCCTTGGTCATGACGGCGCGCCGGATATGGTCGGCGACGATGGTCGCCGACGCCAGCCCGGTATTCGGCAGCGCAATGACGAATTCTTCGCCGCCGTAACGCGCGGCGATGTCTTGGCCCTTGACGTTCTGCTTCACCGCCAGCGCAACCAAACGTAAAACCTGGTCGCCGGTGAGGTGGCCGTATTTGTCGTTGAAGCTCTTGAAGTGGTCGATGTCGGCCATCAACAGCGACAGCGGCTCGTTTTTCTCATTGGCATCGACAATGCCCTTGGCAACGGCTTGGTCGAAGAACTTCCGGTTTGACAGCGTGGTGAGCGGATCGGTGAGGCTTTCGTTCCGCACCGTTTCGAGATCTTGCTGAAGCTGCTCGATCTCCTGCCGCGACGTCGCCAGCCGCGCTTCAAGCTTCCGGTTGTCGAACTCCATTTCCTTGGCGCCCTGGACGAGATGCTCGATGACCGCGCGCAGGGCCTCGTCATCATTAGCCTGGGCGAGCTTTTCGTTCGCCATGTTCAATTGCTTGGAATAGCTTGTCGCCGAACCGGCTGCGGCGTCGATCGTCGCTATCACCTGCTTGATCTCGCCGAGCACGCGGGTGTTGACCGAATCCAGCCGGTCGCCGACGCGGCTCACGGCAATGTAGGTGTCGTAGATCTGTTCGAGATCGGCTTCGCCGAGCGCGCCCTTCTTTGCCAGCGCCTCATTGACCGACTGATTGAGCGGCTGGTTGTAGCCGGTTGCGTAATGATACCAGATCTCGAAATTTCGCGGCGATGCCGGCTGGCCCAAGGCGCGGATTTGACCCAATGCAATCTCAGCGAATGCAAGGGACCTTTCGTGCTCGTCGTGGGGCACGCCCATCTCGTTTCCAATCGCCCTTGGGAAATTCTCGGACGTACTGCGACAGCGCCCACTGTCGCCATTCCAGGTTGCAAATTAAGAGATAGCGGTGAAGGACCGGTAAATGACAGCGCTTGTCAGGACAATCCTGACGTAAAAATTAGACTGCCATGCTTGCAAAAATTTGGTGCAGCTAAGCTTTCACCGGCACCGGACGCAGCAGAAAGGCGGGAAGGTGCGAGGCGTCGGCATCGTCCGCTTGCGGTCGAGCCGGCGGCGGAGCGCGACGTGAACGTGCATCATCAAAGCGCGCAACCGGGGCGGGCCGATGCGGCTGTTGCTCGGGCCGACGCGAATGTTGCTGATGGCGATGATTTGCGGGACGCCCGCGATGCGACGGACGGCGTTCTTCCTGCGACGCGGCCGGAGCGACTGGCACGGCCGGTGCGCCCGGCAAGTTATCCATGAAGGGAATCACCTGTCCGATCAGCTTTTCGATCGCGGCGACGGCTTTGACGTCATGTGAGCCCGCGACGATGGTGATCGCGGTGCCGCTTCGCCCGGCGCGGCCGGTGCGGCCGATACGGTGAACGTAGTCGTCGGCATGAATCGGCACGTCGAAATTGTAGATGTGGCTCACGTCCGGAATATCGAGGCCGCGGGCCGCGACATCGGAGGCGACGAGCAGCGTCACTTCGCCCTTGCGGAATTGTTCGAGCGCTGCGGTGCGCGCGGATTGATCCATGTCGCCGTGCAGCGCCTGCACTGAAAAGCCGTGACGCAACAGCGATCGAAACAAGGTGGCGACGTCGCGCTTGCGATTGCAGAAGACGATCGCGTTCTTCATTCCGTCGGCTGAGCGGATCAGGCGGCGGAGCGTGTCGCGCTTGTCGACAGGCTCGCGGCCGGAGCGGGCCAAAAGCTGGGTCGTGGCGGCGACGGTCGAGGCCGGCCGAGAAACCTCGATGCGGACCGGATTGTGCAGGAATTGTTCGGTGATGCGCCGGATTTCCGGCGGCATGGTCGCGGTGAAGAACAGCGTCTGTCGCGTGAACGGAACCAATTTGCAGATGCGCTCGATGTCGGGGATGAAGCCCATGTCGAGCATGCGATCGGCCTCGTCGATGACAAGGAGTTCGACGCCGGTGAGCAGAAGGCGTCCGCGCTCGTTATGGTCGAGGAGGCGGCCGGGCGTTGCAATCAGAACATCCACGCCACGCGTGAGCTTGGCATCCTGGTCGCCAAACGAGACGCCGCCGATGATCAGCGCGACATTGAGCTTGTGGTTGGCGCCGTATTTGGCAAAACTCTCTTCCACTTGCGCGGCGAGTTCGCGTGTCGGCTCAAGAATGAGCGTGCGCGGCATGCGGGCGCGGGCGCGGCCCTGCTCCAGCATAGTCAGCATCGGCAGCACGAACGCCGCTGTCTTGCCGGTGCCGGTCTGCGCTATGCCGAGCACGTCGCGCCGAGCGAGCACGTGGGGAATAGCCTGATCTTGGATGGGGGTGGGAGTTTTGTAACCAGTCGCCGCAACGGCGGCGAGAACTTTTTCGGACAAGCCGAGATGAGAAAACGACATAAACCCTCAATTAAGGACCGCCGGCAGCACCCTTCGGTTTGAAGCGGAAAACGCGCCAGGCGGTCGAATCTGCCTTACTTGCGTTGGGCGCAACATAGGGTCGATTGGCTGAAAGTCAACCTGATGGGGCCCGCCGCAACGCAGTAAGTTGAACGGATTCCTTCACTTTTCCTCGATGCCAGTTAAGGGAAAAACGCCGATGGCCGACACCGATGCTTTGCCAATTGTCCTCATTCCGGGCCTGACGTGTACGGCGCGGCTTTACGCCGAGCAGATCCCGGCGCTGTGGCAGTTCGGGCCGGTGACGATCGCCAACCACACGCGCGATGACAGCATGGCGGCGATTGCACGGCGAATTTTGGCCTCCACGCCGCCGCGCTTCGCACTCGCCGGATTGTCGATGGGCGGTTACATCGCCTTCGAGATCATGCGCCAGGCGCCGGATCGCGTGGCGAAGCTCGCTTTGCTCGACACCGGCGCGCGCGGCGACACGCCCGAGCAGACCGAGCGGCGCAAGATCGTGATAGCGCTCGCCAAGAGCGGCCGCTATGCCGAGGTGCCCGACATCGCGTTTCCGGTTTATGTGCATCGCAGTCGTCACGGCGATGCGGCGCTCAAGCAGATCGTGCGCACGATGGCCGAGGAGACCGGATCGGAAGCGTTCCTGCGCCAGCAGCAGGCGATCATCGGCCGGCCGGATTCACACCCAGGCTTGCCGGCGATTGCATGCCCGACAATTGTCATTGTCGGGGAGGGCGACGAGGCGACGCCGCCGGAGCTCTCGCGCGAGATCGCCGCTGGTATTCCCGGATCGCGGCTCGTCATGATCCCCGACAGCGGGCATTTGTCGACCCTCGAACAGCCGCAGGCGGTCACCAAAGCACTGGCCGAATGGATGCGGTCATGAGAGCAGGCGCCGCCCTCGCCATTGTGCTAACGATGCGATGAAGTCTTCGGAGGAATCCCTATGAGTGTTCGTCATTTTGCGCGCGCGCCGATTGCCTCGGCACTGGCGCTATTGGTCATGCTCGCCGCAGCGATAGAGCCGGCGCGCGCCCAGACCGACTACCCGAACCGGCCGATCCGGCTCATCGTCGGTTATGCCGCGGGCGGCGGCAACGATATTTTCGCACGCATCGTCGCCGACAAGGCGTCGCAAATTCTCGGCCAATCTGTGGTGGTCGAAAACAAGCCGGGAGCTGGCGGCCGTCTTTCTGCGGAATACGTCACGCAGCAGCCGGCGGACGGTTACACTCTGGAGGTTGCTCCGAGCGGCACCATGGCGATCGCGGCCGCGATTTATCCCGATCTCAAATATTCTCCGACCAAGGATTTTGTGCCGCTCGCGATGATTGCACACTTTCCGCTGATCATGGTGGTTGGGGCTGATAATCCAGCCACCAACGTCAAGGAGTTTGTCGAGTGGGCAAAGCAGCGCCCCGATAAGGTCAATTACGGCAGCTCCTCACCAGCCTTCACCATCGCTACAGAGCTGTTGAAATTAAAGTCGGGCATGCCTGGTGTGATGATTCCCTATAAGAGCAGCAACGAAATGATTCTCAGCGTGATGCAAGGCCAAACCGAGCTGACCATCGCTGATGGTCCGCCGACGGTGCCGCAGGTCAAGGCTGGCAAAGTGAAGGCCCTTGCCGTCACCGGAGCGGAGCGCTCAGCGCTTCTGCCCGACGTGCCGAGCATGGCCGAGGCAGGATTCCCCTCCGTGGACGTGCATTTGTGGAGTGGCATATTCGCGCCGGCTGCGACGCCGCCGGCGGTGGTCGCCAAGCTTGAAAAGGCGCTCGACGAAGCTATCCGCGACCCTGGCGTGGCGGATAAGCTTAAAGCGCTCGCCGTCGATCCTGGCGGCGCCACACCTGACCAATTCAAGGGCATCATTGACCGCGACATCGTCAAATTTGGCGAGGTCGTGAAGGCCGCGAACCTGCACTTCGAAGAATAGCCGCGTCGGCCTGAACTGCAAGCTTGGCCGCCGAACGCTTTTGAGCCGGGGCGCCTTCGGCGGCTTCGACGGGCGCGCGCTCATCCGTTGCGCGCCATCGTGCGCTTGAGGATCTCCGGAATACTTCGAACCATATTGCGATTTCTTTCTTTCACATCTTCCGGCGTTTCCGACCAATCGACAAGGAGGGGATGCAGCCGAGCGGAATTATCCTGCACCGAGCCATAACTCCAGCCGCGCGCTTTCAGACTTAGGCTCCAGCGCCAGTGCTCAATCTCCGCCAATTTTTCGATTTCCGCGGCCGAAAAAGAATCCGGCAGCAATTTTGCGCCGGGATCATAACCGAGCGCCCGTAACTTGACCGGAATGTGGTCGGCAAAATCGATATTCTGCTGCTTGAAATACTCCGGCAGGCTCGACCACGGGACATCCGCGGTCAGATTATGCGCGGACAATTTGAGAAAAACTTCGTGCGCCGCTCGCGCCAGCAAGTCGGTCTCCTCGTTCAGAAGAACCTGCGGGGCGGTCAACTCCGCCAGATCCCCGAATGGCAAGAGGCGGTCGACGCCGGCGCTTTTGCCTTCCACGCGCGCGAGGAACGCGCCGAGCTTGTTTTTCTCCCGCAGCCGTACAAAGATCGGCACGCTCAGCATCGCCAACTCGTCGAGGATCCTGCGGAACTGCACCGCGACGTTGAGAGCGATGTCGTCGCTGCCCAATGCGACGATCACGGCGTGCGGCGGCCGGGCGTCTGTCAGTGCGGCTTTGATCGCTTTACGGACTTCCGGGTCGACTGGCTCGAAAGAGCAAGCCAAAATCCGCAAATCGGTGAGGTTTCGAATGTGCGAATATTTCATGTCGGCGGAAAGGGTGGATTTTTCGCTGCGCTCGTCCAGAACGGTGGCAAGAAGCCGGTGACCCGGCAGCGCGAAGGCGCAAAGTGCGGCCTGTATGAAAATTTCGGAGCCCATTTCGCCGAAACCCGCGAACAACAGATGCGGTTGTGTCTCCGACAGGGGGACGGCGCGCAAAAAGGCAGGCGATTGCAGCACGCGTGAGCGCCGGTCCTATCAAGATTGAAAAACCGGAATTCGCGGCCTTCGGCGCCGAGTACCGCTATTCGATGATCGCTGATAGCTCCATAGAGCCACCTACTGCGAACCTGCGAGAGGATGGTGATGTCTCGGTTGCCGGCCTTCGCCAAGACATCGAGCGCGCGCATACCAACTTCGAGGTTCTTGGCATCGGACCCGCTCGTGACGATCAGCGCTCGGGCATGGGCCAGTCCGGCCATTTTGAGGATCGCAGTCTGTCCCGCGTCGCCGGTCAGAACCGGAACGCCGCGATGCTCGCTGGACACAGCCTCGGGCTTGGATGCGTCAAGGCTGATTGCCACCAATTACAATCCGGCGTCGCGGAAGCTGTGTACGATCTGGTGGCCGGTCTGGCCGAGGCCGCAAACGATGACGTGGTTGCGCTTGCGCCGCGCCCCGACGACCCGCATGTCGCGGCGGATGTTGTTGACGGCGATCTTGAAAACGCCGACGAAGGCGAGGGAGGGAAAAAGAAGCGCCGCCAGCGCAAGCTGTCAGGGGTATTGCGACGACAAATATTCCAGATTGGGCCGCACCAAGCCGATCGACCGTACCGCCGCTTCCTGCAAGTCGTGAGTGTCGGAGCAGCTCAGATGCTGTAGTGCGAAAGGCTCATGACCGCAGCGCGAAAATCCCCAGCAGCCTAGCAGGAACGCCGTGATCGCGAACGGCACCAGTCGATACCATTCCTGCAACTTGAACAAACTCACCCGCCCCGAAAAAGTTGGTGTTTAGCGAGCCAATTGTAGCACGCATAGGCGTTTCGTAAAAACTAAAGGTCGTGGCTGCCGCCCGGCGGTGGTCCGCCGGAGGAATTCAAGAAGAATCGGCACCTTGAGGAATGATGCCAAGCTGCTGCCTGGACACGACGTATTGCAGAGAGCAAATTCGGTTGCCGGTTCCGGAGGACTTTCGATGAAGGCATTTGTAGGTATGCTGGCCGCGGTAGTTTTCGCGTGGAGCGCTCCTGCCACAACCCGGGCGATGGCGGACGATATCGATCTTTCGACCTGGACCTGCCGGCAGTTCCAATCGGCGAGCAAGGACGATATCGGCGTCATCCTGGCGTGGCTCGACGGCTACTACAAAGACGAAGACGATCCGCCGGTGATCAACACCACGCAGTTCGTCGCCAACGCCAAGAAACTCGCCGAATATTGTTCCGCGCATCCCGAAATCGGCCTCATCACCGCGACGGATAAGTTGTTTCAGAAGGAATAAACGGCGAATAGCGAGCGGCGCGCTCACACGTCCAGCAATTCCTCGTCGGCGAATTCGGCGCGCTCCTGAATGAAGTCGAAGCGCGCCTCGGCTTTGGTGCCCATCAGCCGTTCGACCGACTTTTCGGTGTCTTTGCGGTCGTCGGCAAGGAGCACCACGCGAAGCAACGTGCGCTTCTTCGGATCCATGGTGGTTTCCTTGAGTTGCGCCGCCATCATCTCGCCCAGCCCCTTGAAGCGGCTCACTTCGACCTTGGCATTGGCGTTGAATTCCTTCTTCAAAATCTCGTCTTTGTGCTTGTCGTTGCGGGCATAGAAATTCTTGCCGCCGTGGCTCAGCCGATAGAGCGGCGGCACGGCGAGATAAAGATGGCCCTTATCGATCAGCTGCGGCATCTGCCGGTAGAAGAATGTGATGAGCAACGAAGCGATGTGGGCGCCGTCGACGTCGGCGTCAGTCATGATGATGACGCGGCCATAGCGCAAATCCTCACCGCGATAATGCACGCCGGTACCGCAGCCGAGCGCCTGGACGAGATCGGCGAGCTGCTGGTTCTGCGCCAGCTTGTCCTTGCCGGCCGAAGCGACGTTGAGGATTTTTCCGCGCAACGGCAGGATCGCCTGGCTCGCGCGGTCGCGGGCTTGTTTCGCCGAGCCGCCGGCGCTATCGCCCTCGACCACGAAAATCTCCGAGCCTTCGGCGGCGCTGTTGGTGCAGTCGGCGAGTTTTCCCGGCAGCCGCAATTTCCGCACCGCGCTCTTGCGCGCGATGTCCTTTTCCTGGCGGCGGCGCAGCCGCTCATCGGCGCGTTCGACCACGAATTCGAACAGCCTGTTGGCCTGGAGCGGATTGCCGGCAAGCCAATGGTCGAACGGGTCCTTGATCGCCTGCTCGACGATTTTTTGCGCTTCCGCCGTGGCCAGCCGATCCTTGGTCTGGCCCTGGAACTCCGGCTCGCGGATGAACACCGAAAGCATGGCGCCGGCGCCCACCATGACGTCGTCACTGGTGATCGCTGCAGCGCGCTTGCCTTGGCCGACGCGTTCGGCGTGGTCCTTAAGCCCGCGCGCTAGCGCCGAGCGCAGGCCGGATTCGTGGGTGCCGCCGTCCGGCGTCGGGATGGTGTTGCAATAGGAGTTGAGAAAGCCGTCGGCATCGGCGGTCCAGGCCACCGCCCATTGCGCAGCGCCATGGGCGCCGGTTCTTCCGGCGCTGCCGGTGAATATGTCGGGATGCACCAGCGTTGCGCTGGCGAGTGTTTCGGACAAATAGTCCTTCAAGCCATCGGCAAAATGAAATGTCGCCTTTTCCGGCACATCCTCGACGCCGCGCAAAAGCTCCTTGTCGCAAGACCAGCGGATTTTGACGCCGCCGAAGAGGTAAGCCTTCGAGCGCGTCATCTTGAAGACACGCTCCGCCTTGAAATGCGCCTTGACGCCAAAGATCTCCGGATCGGGCCGAAAGCGCACTTTGGTGCCGCGGCGGTTCGGCGCTTTGCCGGCGTCCTGCAATTTGGTCTTCGGCTTGCCGCGCTCGAAAGCCATCCGATAAAGTTTTTGCCCGCGCGCGACCTCGACCTCCATGCGCTCGGACAGCGCATTCGCCACCGAAACGCCGACGCCGTGGAGACCGCCCGACGTCTCATAAACCTCGGAGTCGAATTTGCCGCCGGCATGCAGCGTGCACATGATCACTTCGAGGGCAGATTTGTTCTTGAATTTCGGATGCGGATCGACCGGGATGCCGCGGCCGTTATCGGTGACGGTGACAAAACCGTCCGCCGCCATCTCGACCTCGATCCAGTCGGCGTGCCCGGCGAGCGCCTCGTCCATTGCGTTGTCGATCACCTCGGCGAACAGGTGATGCAGCGCCTTCTCGTCGGTGCCGCCGATATACATGCCGGGGCGGCGGCGCACCGGCTCGAGCCCTTCCAAGACCTCGATGTGCTTGGCCGTATAGCCAGCCTCTGCAGAGCCGCGCGCGGGTGCGCTGCCGTCGCGGCGCCCGCTCTTGCGCCGGGCTGCCGGAGCCTCGGCGAACAAATCCGGCGTTTTGGACGTTTTCGCAGTTTTTCCCACGATTTATCTCATGTGGAGGGTCAATACTCGGCGTGCAACGGCGGCAAGCGAATCAACCACCGACTATGCCATTTGGCCGGCAAAGCATGAACGGCCGGCAATCGAGGCGGCTGTGGCCGAGCTAGTGCTGCTTTTCCCAGACCAATGTGCCGATGATCATGCTGCCGGGTATGTTCGGACGGGGAATTGGCGCGCTGGTAATAAAGAGACTGTTTCCGTCGAGACGCCAAAAGCGGACTTGTTCAGTGCCAACCCAGTCTTTGTTCCAGGCCACATCGACGTCGACGATAAACTTTTCGCCGTCCAGTCGAAACTTTCCGGTATAGGCAAGCATCCCGCGGTAAGCGGCAGCTTCGTCCTCGGTCGTTTGCGGCGCCTTTTGCATATCCGGGGTGATTAATCCGAAGAAGCGCCCCGCTGGGCTGATTCCGATATATCCGCTCGGATGCTCGCCGTAGACGTTTGTTCGCTGCTTGGTCCGGACATCCTCGGTAAAGAACGAGACAAGTTTCCAATCGCCGGCAAGCTTTTGCACATCATCAGCCATCACCCTCTTCAAAGTAACCTCTCGCGAGTTTGGTGAGCACATTGACGCTCCGCAGCCGGGCCTTTATATGGCGGGGCATGAAAAGGCCAGTTGCAACCAATGCCTTTGCCAAGCGTCGCCGCCGCCGCACCTGCGCTACGGCACGGATACGCGTTCACGCGTAGATTCAATTCGTGCCGCCGGTTCCGCGGCACCTTTCCCCTGATATCCTCCCGCGGATTCGGCCTGATCCCTCAAGGACAAGGGTTGGTCCATGCCTGCGAAAGAAAAAACAGCGAAAATCGGCGTGCTCGGCGCCTCCGGCTATACCGGCGCGGAATTGGTGCGGTTGCTGCTCCGCCACCCGCGCGCCGATATCGTGCTGCTGACCGCCGATCGCCGCGCGGGCAAGTCCATGGCCGACGTGTTCGCGCAATTCTCGCCCTATGCGCTGCCGACGCTCACGTTGATCGACGGAGCCGATTGGAAGGCGCTTGGGCTCGACGTTGCCTTTTGCGCGCTGCCGCATGGCACGACGCAAAAGGTCATCAAGGATTTGATGGCGCGCGCGGCGCGAACCAAGGTCATCGATCTGTCGGCCGATTTCCGGTTGGCCGATCCCGCCGCCTATGCGCGCTGGTACGGCCATGACCATTTTGCGCCCGAGCTGCAGAAGAGCGCGGTTTATGGCCTCACTGAAATCTATCGGGCGAAGGTCAAGACAGCGCGGCTTGTCGCTAATCCCGGCTGCTACACGACCTGCGCCGAGCTGGCGCTGATCCCGCTGCTCAAATCCAAAGCGATCGACCCGGACGAGATCGTTATCGATGCCAAATCGGGGATGACCGGGGCGGGCAGGGCGGCGAAGGAGGAAATGTTGTTCTCGGAAGTGTCCGAGGGCATCCATGCCTACGGCGTCGGTCATCACCGCCATATGGCCGAGCTCGACCAGGAATTCTCTTTAGCCGCCGGACGCAACGTCGTGGTGACGTTCACGCCGCACCTGGTGCCGATGAATCGCGGCATTCTGTCGACGATTTACGTGAGGGGCCTCAAGGCCTCGCCGCAGGATCTTCATGCGCTGCTTTTAAAGTCTTACTCGAAGGAGCTATTCGTCCACGTGCTGCCATTCGGCGCGACGCCGCAGACGCGGCATGTGCGCGGCTCGAACATGACGTTCATGGGGGTCGTGGCCGATCGCATTTCCGGCCGTGCGATTATCGTCTCCGCGCTCGACAACCTGACGAAAGGCGCGTCCGGTCAGGCGGTGCAGAACATGAACGTCATGCTCGGCTTTCCAGAAACCATGGGCCTCGAACAGGTCGCACTGTTTCCGTGAGGACAGGGCGAAGGTCGCCTCAATCGCGCACTTTGACGTAGCTTCCCGGCGCATCCTCGATTGGCTTGAGCGCGCCGTCGCCGGGGACGCGGGCAGGGACCTCGGTCGGGCTTTGCCGTGTGATCCACAACAGCCAATCCGGCCACCACGAGCCTGCGCTCTCCTTGGCCTTGGCGAGCCAGCCGTCTATGTCGGCGTTCCTCGGCTTCGGTCCGGTCCAGTATTGATATTTTTTCTTGTTCGGCGGGTTGATCACCCCGGCAATATGCCCGGAACCCGCGACCACGAATTTCACGTCGCCACCAAAGAATTTGCAGCCGAGAGCCACCGATTTTGCCGGCGCGATATGGTCTTCGCGCGTCGCCAGATTGTAGATCGGCACTTTGATGGCTTTGAGATCAATCGGCGTATTGCCGATCATCATGGTGCCTTTCGATATCTTGTTGTCGAGATAGCAATTGCGCAGGTAAAACGAGTGATTGGCGGCCGGCAAGCGGGTGGCGTCGGAATTCCAGTAGAGCAGGTCGAACGGAAACGGCGCTTTGCCTTTCAGATAGTTGTTGATGACATAGGGCCAGATCAGGTCGTTTGAGCGTAGCGCGTTGAACACGCTCGCCATCGCGCCTGCTTCGAGATAGCCACGCTCGGCCATCCTTTGCTCCAGCGCCGCCACCTGCTCCTCGTCGACGAAGACTTTGAGATCGCCGCCATAGGTGAAATCGATCTGAGCGGCGAACAGCGTCGCCGAAACGATGCGCTCGTCCTGCCATGCCGCCATCGCCGCGAGGGTGACAGCAAGCAGCGTGCCGCCGACGCAATAACCGATGGCGTGGACCTTGTCCTCGCCGGTTGCTTCCTTGATGGCATCGAGCGCCGCAAGCGGTCCTTGCCGCACGTAGTCTTCGAACGTCTTCTTCGCGAGGTGCGCGTCGGGATTGACCCACGAAATGCAGAACACGGTCAGGCCCTGATCGACGCACCATTTGATGAAGGATTTTTCCGGCGTCAGATCGAGCACGTAGTACTTGTTGATCCAGGGCGAAACGATGAGCAGCGGGCGCTTGAGCACGGTTTCGGTCGCTGGCGCGTATTGGATCAGCTGCATCAACTCGTTCTGGAAGATCACCTTGCCGGTTGTGGTCGCGAGATTGCGTCCGACCTCGAACATTGAGGCATCGGATTGCCGGATCTTGAGGTCGCCGCCGCCGCGTTCGATATCCTCGGCCAGCATGTGCATGCCGCGAACGAGATTTTCGGCATTCGAGGTGAACGTCTCGCGCAGCAGTTCGGGATTGGTCAGCACGAAATTCGTCGGCGACAGCGCGTTGGTGATCTGCCGCATATAAAACTCGGCCTTCTGGCGGGTATGCGGATCGAGACCGGCGGCATCGTCGACCAGCTTGTCGGCCCAGCGTGCGGTCAGGAGATAGGCCTGTTTGAGGAAATCGAAGAACTGGTTTTGCGTCCACTCGGGATCGGTGAAGCGCTTGTCGCCGGCCGCGGGTGCGGCCACAGCGGGGATCTCTTCGCCGGCGAGCCGCTTCGCCGCCGACGCCCATAGATCGAGATAGGCCTTGCCAAGCCGGTTCTGCAGTTCGACGACGCGTTGTGGATCGGTCAGCCAGTATTCCGCCACGTGCCCAAGCGTCTTGACGACTTCGGTCACCTCATCGGCAAGTTCGCCTTTATCCCGGCCTTCTTCGCGCGGCTTGAGGTAGGCGGCGAGCGCCCGGCCGCCTTCCTCGACGAGCCGCGCCAGATTGCGGGAGAACTCCTCGACGTCCACGGTCCCGATCTTCATCGGGACTGGCTTCATCGGCTCTTGCTTTGCCGATTCTTGCGATGGAGCCCGCACGAGCGTTCCTCAATGGCCGAAGGATTCCCCGGGCCTGACCGCAGAAATGGCTTGCTTATGTCCAGCGCACAAGACGCGTGCGGTAGCGGGCCGTCGCCATAGACTTGGCGAGCTTGTAGTCTAACGCGGGAAGCGGGAAGGGGCCGTCCTTGTTTCGACATATTGGCTGGCTACCTTGACACCTTGTGTGACCTCTGAGTTGATTGCTGTAAATTATTGGGGTCGTAAGCATTTCCGAAACGTTGAGGGGTGGGCGAGGCGACATTTCGGTCGGAGCGGACCGAGATGTGGCATCTCGCCAGAGGGCATGTTGGAGACCAGTGTGCATCGCGGGCCAAGTGTAGCGACGCGCGTATTCGTATTCGTATTCGCGGTTGCGGTGCTCGCTGCCGCGGCGGCCGTCACCATGTCCGGCTGTTCTCCCGGGGCCGATTATCCGTCGCTTTTTCCGGCGATCCACGACATGCCGCCGCCACGCGCCGAGACGACCATGGACGCCGACCAGGTCCAGCAAGCGACCGAAGCTCTCATCACCGAGCGCAATCACTTGAGCGCGGACACACAGGGTGCCGGTCAGGCAAAAGACGCCACCGCGCCCGCGACGAATGCCGCGAATCCGCCCGCTAAGAAGGTCCAGTCCCAGTCCACCGCCGCAGGCAACAAAGATAGCGCCACTTCCGGCGCCATGCAGGGCTCAGCCGCGAGCGGCACGCTGACTGCCGGTGCCGAAACCAAGTGATAAAACGATCATCTTAGTGTAGTGTTTGCATAGTGTAATGTTTGATCGAGACGACGCGCCGGGGCAACCCATGGAAGACTTTTACCGCATTCGCCGGCTACCGCCCTATGTGTTCGAGCAGGTCAACCGCGCCAAAGCGGTTGCCCGCAACGGGGGCGCCGACATTATCGATCTCGGCATGGGCAATCCCGACCTGCCGACGCCCGCGCACGTGGTCGAGAAGCTCAAGGAAGTCGTCGGCAAGCCGCGCACCGACCGCTATTCGGCGTCGCGGGGCATTCCGGGGTTGCGCCGCGCCCAGGCCGCCTATTATGCGCGCCGTTTCGGCGTGAAGCTCAATCCCGAGACGCAGATCGTCACCACGCTCGGCTCGAAGGAAGGTTTCGCCAATGTCGCCCAGGCGATCACCGCGCCGGGCGATATCATCATCGTTCCGAACCCGACCTATCCGATCCACGTCTTCGGTTTCTTGATGGCAGGCGGCGCCATCCGCTCGGTGCCGGTCGAAGCGAACGACGCGTTTTTCGGCGCGCTCGAACGCGCCGTGCTGCATTCGATCCCGAAGCCGATCGCGGTGGTGGTCTGCTATCCATCGAACCCGACCGCCTGCGTCGCGAGTCTCGACTTCTATCGTGAGCTCATCGCGTTTGCGAAAAAGCATTCGCTCTTGGTGTTGTCCGATCTCGCTTATGCCGAGGTTTATTTCGACAACAATCCGCCGCCGTCATTGCTGCAGGTGTCCGGCGCCATGGACGTCGCCGTCGAATTCACCTCGATGTCCAAGACCTATTCGATGCCCGGCTGGCGCATCGGCTTTGCGGTCGGCAACGACCGCATCATCGCGGCGCTGGGGCGGGTCAAATCTTATCTCGATTACGGCGCATTCACGCCGATCCAGGTGGCGGCGACCGCGGCGCTTAACGGTCCCGAGGATTGCATCCACGAGATGCGCGGGATTTATCGGCGCCGGCGCGATGCGCTGGTCGATTCCTTCGGTCGCGCGGGCTGGACGGTGCCACCGCCGGTCGCTTCGATGTTCGCCTGGGCGCCGATCCCCGAACCGTTCCGGCCGCTCGGCAGTGTAGAATTCTCCACGTTCCTGGTCGAGAAAGCCGGCGTCGCGGTCTCGCCCGGTGCGGGCTTTGGCGAACACGGCGAGGGCCATGTCCGTATCGCGCTGGTCGAGAACGAGCAGCGCATTCGCCAGGCAGCTCGCAACATCCGGCGCTTTCTTGAAACAGGCCCGGAAATGCTGCACAACGTCGTGCCGATGGCGACGCGACGTTAGTCGGGCGTCGCTTTTTCCCAAGCTAGGCGATGCGTTATGGCCAAACCGCTCAAAGTCGGTCTTGCCGGGCTTGGAACCGTCGGCAGCGCTGTCATTCGACTGCTGGAAGAGGGGCGCGACAAGCTTATTGCGCGCTGCGGCCGGCCGATCGAGGTCGTCGCGATCAACGCGCGCTCGCGCGGCAAAAAGCGCGATCTCGATCTGAAGAAGTTTCGCTGGGTCGGCGATCCGGTGGCGCTGGCGCGCGATCCCGAGATCGATGTGCTGGTGGAGGTCATTGGCGGCGCCGGCGATCCCGCCAAGCGCGCGGTCGAGACCGCGCTTGCCGGCGGCAAGCCGGTGGTGACCGCCAACAAGGCGCTCCTGGCCCGTCACGGCCAAAAACTTGCCGCCACGGCGGAACGCCGCAGCGTCGCGCTCAATTTCGAAGCCTCGGTGGCTGGCGGCATTCCGATTGTGAAGACATTACGCGAGGGCCTCAACGGCGCGTCCTTTACGCGCATCTACGGCATCCTCAACGGCACTTGCAATTACATCCTCTCGCGCATGGAGCAGGACCGGCTCGCCTTCGACGATTGCTTGCGCGAGGCGCAGCGGCTTGGTTATGCGGAGGCCGATCCGACCTTTGACGTGGAAGGTCACGACACCGCGCAAAAGCTGTCGATCCTGGCGAGCCTCGCTTTCGGCACCAAGATCGATCCCAATGCGGTCTATGTGGAGGGAATTTCGTCGATCACGCCGGCCGATCTCGCTGCCGCGAGTGAGCTCGGTTACCGCATCAAGCTCCTCGGTGTGGCCGTGCGCACCGACGAGGGTATCGAACAGCGCGTGCATCCGACCATGGTGCCGAAAGAGTCCGCTATCGCTCAGGTGATGGGCGTCACCAACGCGGTCACGCTGGATGCGCAAGGATTGGCGCCGATCACGCTGGTCGGACCGGGTGCCGGCGGCGCCGCCACGGCCTCGGCCGTTATCGCCGATCTCGCCGATATCGCGCGCGGTGTCGTTACGCCGCCATTTGGGCGCCCCACGTCGCGCATGACCGCGATCCGTAAGGCGCCGATGCAGCACCACGAGGGCGGCTATTACATCCGGATGCTGGCGCGCGACCGGCCGGGGACCGCGGCGACCATTGCGCGGCGGCTTGCGCAACAGAAAATATCGATGGAGTCCATCGTGCAGCGCCATCCTGCCGGATCGCGCGGCGCTGCCCAGCCCGGCCGTTCCGGTGAGGCAGTCCCCGTCATCATGATCACATATGCGACGAGCGAAGATGCCGTGCGCAAAGCACTTGCTGCGGTGCGCCGCGATCGGGTTGTCTATGGCCGGCCGCAGGTTATCCGGATTGAGCGCGCATAAGCGGCTCTTTGAGCGGTTTTTGGAGAATTTCCCGATGTCATCGAAGCCCGGCCAGCCGCAACAAGGACTTGAGCGTGCCCTGTCACTCGAAATCGTGCGCGTGACTGAACGTGCGGCTGTCGCCGCCGCCCGCCTCCGCGGCCGCGGCGCGGAGAAGAAATCCGATCAGGCGGCCGTGGACGCCATGCGGCGCGAACTGGGCAGCCTCTTGATCGACGGCACCGTCGTCATCGGCGAGGGCGAGATGGATGAGGCGCCGATGCTGTTCATCGGCGAGAAGGTCGGCACCAAATCGGGCCCCAAAGTCGATATCGCCGTAGATCCGCTGGAAGGCACGACGCTCTGCGCCAAGAACATGCCGGGCGCTATTGCCACGCTGGCAATAGCCGAGGAGGGCACGCTCCTCCACGCGCCCGATATCTACATGGATAAGATCGCGGTCGGCCCCGGCTACCCGAAGGGCGTGGTCGATCTCGATGCCCCGGCCGAGGAGAACATCCTCAACCTGGCCAAGGCCAAGGGCGTGAAGCCCGACGCCATTACCGCGATGATCCTCGATCGGCCGCGTCATGCCGACCTGATCGCGGGGGTGCGCAAAGTGGGCGCGGCGGTGAGCCTGATCACCGACGGCGACGTCGCCGCCGTCATACACACCGCCGATCCCGACAAGTCCGGCATCGACATTTTCCTCGGCATTGGCGGTGCGCCCGAGGGCGTGCTGGCCGCGGCGGCGCTGCGCTGCATCGGCGGCCAGATGCAGACCCGGCTGGTGATCGATACCGAGGAAAAGCGCGAACGCGCCGCCAAAATGGGGATCAAGGATCCCCGCAAGAAATACCAGATCGAGGACATGGTGAAGGGTGAATGCCTATTCGCGGCGACCGGCGTCACCGACGGCCGCATGCTGCGCGGCGTGCATTTCGGTAAAGAGATGATCGAAACCGAAACCGTGGTGATGCGCTCGTGGAGCGGCACTATCCGCTGGATCAGGGCCGAGCACCGCAGGCTTGATAAGTTTGCCTGACCTCTTATTTGCGGTTGCCGCGGCCGGGTGACGTCTCGTCTTGTCGTCCAGTCTTGCCGGCCGATTCATTCTACAATCGTTCCGATGTCTGAGAATCGTTTTTTCCTTGGCGTCGAAAATTCGGCGACCGGGCGCGCGTGGCGCGACCGGCTCGACGAGCGCGGCTCCGCGCGCGCGCTCGCCATCGCGCAGCGGCACGACCTTCCGGAATTGCTGGCGCGCATTCTTGCCGGCCGCAATGTCGAGGCCGACGCGGTGGACGCGTTCCTCGATCCGACCGTCAAGCGGTCGATGCCCGATCCGCATGTGCTCACCGCCATGAGGGAGGCGGCGGAGCGCATCGCCGACGCTGCGGCGCGCAAAGAGAGCGTCGCCATTTTCGGCGATTACGACGTCGACGGCGCGACCTCGGCGGCGCTCTTGGCGCGGTATCTCCGCCAATGCGGTATCGAGCCGATCATTCATATTCCGGATCGGTTGTTCGAAGGCTATGGGCCGAATGTCGAGGCCGTCCGCACGCTCGCGCAACGCGGCGCGACGCTTCTGGTCTGCGTTGATTGCGGCACGACCAGCATCGAGCCGCTCGCCGAGGCCAAAAAGCTCGGGCTCGACGTCGTCGTCATCGATCATCATCAAGCCGACGAGGCGTTGCCGCCGGCCGTCGCTATCGTCAATCCGAACCGCCGCGATGATTTATCCGGGCTCGGCCATCTGGCCGCGGTTGGGCTCGTCTTCATGACCGTCGTTGCAATCAATCGCGTGTTGCGCGAGCGCGGGTTCTGGACCGTGGATCGCCCCGAGCCCGATCTGCTCGCGTTCCTCGACGACGTCGCGCTCGGCACTGTTGCCGACGTGGTGCCGCTCATCGGGCTCAATCGCGCCTTCGTCGCCAAAGGCCTCATCGTGCTGCGCCGGCGCGAGGGGCCCGGCCATGTCAGCCTGATGGATGTGGCGCGGCTCGCCGGGCCCCCCGAGGCCTGGCATCTGGGGTTCTTGCTCGGGCCGCGGATCAATGCCGGCGGCCGCATCGGCCGCGCCGATCTCGGGGTGCGGCTTTTGATCGAGAACGATCCGATCGAGGCGGCGAAAATCGCTGCCGAACTCGATCGGCTCAACAGCGAACGCCAGGCGATCGAGCAGGGGACCTTGGCACAGGCCGAAGCCGAGGCGCTTGCGGCGCTGGGCATCGAAGAAAAAGGCGCAGTGGTGGTCACCGCCGCGGAGGGCTGGCATCCCGGCGTCGTCGGCCTCGTCGCGGCGCGGCTGAAGGAGAAATTCGGCCGCCCAGCCTTCGCCATCGCGCTCGAGCCCGGCGGCATCGGCACCGGCTCGGGCCGCTCGATCGCGGGCGTCGATATCGGCCGCGCCGTGCGGCGCGCCGTGGCCGAGGGTCTTTTGCTCAAGGGCGGCGGTCACGCCATGGCCGCCGGCGTCACGTTGCGCAAGGACGCGCTCGCGCCGCTACGCGCTTTTCTCGAAGCAAATCTCGGCCTCGATGTGGAAGTCGCGCGGCGCTCCAGCGGTCTCATGATCGACGGTGCCGTCACTGCCGCGGCGGCCGACGCCGATCTCGTTGCCATGATCGGCCGCGCCGCGCCCTTTGGCCCGGGCAACCCCGAGGCGGTGATTGCGCTGCCTGCCCACACCGTGACCTATGCGGAGGAGGTCGGTCAGGCGCATGTGCGCGTGCGCCTGAAATCCGCCGACGGCTCCGCCGTGAACGCGATCGCCTTCCGCGCCGCCGGACAAAAACTTGGTATAGCGTTGCGCAACAGCCGCGGCCGGCACGTTCACGCCGCCGGCTCACTTGCGCTCGACCGCTGGCAGGGCGAAGAACGCGTGCAGTTCAAGCTCACCGATATCGCGCCCGCCGAGCCATTTACGGGGCGGTAAAACAGATTCAGGATTTGCTCTCGCACCAGACGCCGTGCGCTTGCCGCGCCATGTCGTCCGGATTGTCGAACTGGCCGAGCGGTCCAAGCTCCTTCTTGCCGTTCGGATCGTAGAGCCAATACCAATCATAACTGCCACCGATCAGGAACGAGCGGTGCGACAGCACGACGAGATCGTCCTTGTATTTGTTGGAGCAGAAGCTCAGCACGAGGATATCGTTGGCCGGGAGCACGAAATGCTCGTCGCCGCTGCGCGTATCGAAGACATGGAGTGCGCCGGACGTGGGCCATCCGGGCGTCAGGAAATAAAGCCGGCGGCCGTCCGAGCTGAATTGCTTGTTGCGAAAATCGCAAAGCTGGGATTCCGGATCGCCCTTGCGGCCGGTGAGCAAAAGCTTGTCGCCGGTGCCGTCGGCATTGATCTGGCGCAGCTCGTCGGGCCGCGGATCGGTCGTGCAAATCTGATTGGCGTCGTAGCCCCGGATGCTGCGTCCGCGCCCCTGCCGCGTATAGATGACGAAGCTGCCATTTGGTGCCAGCACCGGGTCGACGTCCATTTCCGATGTGGTGAGCTTGGATGTGGTGAGCTTGGTTTTGGCGCCGCCATGCGCGATGAAAATGTTGCCGGCATCGCTATAGACGCGCGGGGCGGCGTCCTGCGGCCAGCCGGCACTGGGCAGCAGGAGGAACAGGGTCACCAATAAAATGCGGTGCCGCGTCATCGAAAACCCATCGGTGCTTGGATCAGCCGTCGAATCGCGACGGGGTGGGGAAATGGCATCTTGGCATGACCCGCCAGGGACGGCTATCTGGGTGCGCAAATGTCGCTGATCATGACCGGGGTAGTGAAATGGCCAAGCTCAATCTCTCCGTCGCCGTTGGCGATTACGACCGCACCCGCGCGCTGATCGATGGCAGCGTTCAGATCGATGGCGTTGATCCGGTCTATATGACACTTGTACCGGAGGAGATTTTCTTCCGCGCCTTCCGCGCCGCCGAATTCGATATCTGCGAATTGTCGCTGTCGAGCTACACGGTCAAGACGGCCCAGGGCAATTGCCCCTATATCGCGGTGCCGGCTTTCGTCTCGCGCGCCTTTCGTCATACCGCCGTTTATGTGCGTACCGACCGCGTCAAGAAGCCGGAAGACCTCAAGGGCAGGAAAGTTGGCGTGCCGGAATATCAGCTCACCGCCAATGTCTGGGCGCGCGCCTTTCTCGAAGACGATTACGGCGTCAAGCGCTCCGACATCCACTGGATCCGCGGCGGCATTGAGGACGCGGGGCGGCCGGAGAAGATCACCGTGAAACTGCCGCCCGGCGTGCGGCTCGACAATGCGCCGGAGGGAGCGACGATTTCAAAGCTGCTCGAAGCGGGTGAGATCGATGGCTTCATCGCGCCCCGGCCACCGACGCTTCTTGAAAAAGGCCATCCGCATATCGGCTGGCTGTTTCCCGATCCGGTTGCGGTGGCCAAGGATTATTTCAAACGCACCGGATTTTTTCCGATCATGCATGTCGTCGGCATTCGCCGCGAGCTTGCCGAGCGCCATCCCTGGCTACCCGGCGCGGTTTTCAAGGCGTTTGAGCAGGCCAAGGAAGCCGGACTGAAGAAATTATCGGACACCTCGGTCACCAAAGTCACGTTGCCTTTCGTCGAGGAGCGATTGAAAGAGGCGCGCGATCTGATGGGGCACGATTTCTGGTCATACGGCGTTGGCGCGAACCGCAAGGTGCTCGATTATTTCCTCGCCCAGCATCACGCCGAGGGTCTGTCCTCGCGCCGCGTCGCGGTCGACGAATTGTTTCATCCGGCGACGTATGAGACGTTCAAGCTTTAATTCCGTCACCCTGAGGTGCCCGCGCGGAGCGCGGGCCTCGAAGGGCGACGGCCCTGGCGCCTCGGCGCGGCCGCCTCAGGATCACGGTTTCCGCCTCATTCGATCACCTCGTCGGCGCGGCCGAGCAGCGGCAGCGGGAATGTGATCCCGAGCGTCTTTGCGGTTTTCAAATTGATGACCAGCTCGACCTTGACCGACTCCTGGATCGGCAGATCGCTTGATTTTCCCTTTTCAGGATTCTGCCCGTGTACACGCCAACCTGGCGAAATGCGTCCGTAAGACTGGTGCCGTAGCTCAGCAGTCCGCCGTCCTCGGCAAAATCGCGGAGGAAGTACGCAATCGGGATGGCATAACGCGCAGCCAGCGCGATGATCTTTTGACGTTGTGGCAGGTAGTGCGGCGATGAGGTCAGGATAGCCGCGCTAACGCGCTGTTCACCAAGTGAGCGCGACAAAACCGCCGACTGAGGGAGCCTAAGATTTCGCCGGCCGCAGGCGAACGTGGATGTTCTTCTCCTGCGTATAGGCGAGCAATTCCTCAAAGCACTCCTCGCGGCCGATGCCGGATTGCTTGAAGCCGCCGAACGGCGTGCCGAGGAAATGTTTTGAGACTTCGTTGATCCAGACAAAACCGGCCTGCACCGCGGCGGCAGTGCGATGCGCGGTCGACAGATCGTTGGTCCAGATCGACGCGGTGAGGCCGTATTCGACGGAGTTCACCTGTGCGAGCATTTTTGTCTCGTCGCTCCATTTCAGGATCGCGAGCACCGGCCCAAAAATCTCCTCGCGCGCGATGCGCATGGTCGGCTGCACGTCGGCGAACACCGTCGGTTCGATGAAGAACCCCTTGGCGAGCGCCGGATCGCTCGGCCGGCCGCCGCCGGTCAGGAGCCGCGCGCCCTCCTGCTTTGCGCTGTCGATAAAGCCGAGAACGCGCTCGTACTGGGTCTTGGAGATGATCGAGCCCATGGTCGTTGCCGGATCCGTGGCGATGCCGGGCTTGTAATGCGTGATCTTCGACTTCACCTTGGCGAGCACGGCCTCGTAGATTTTCTCGTGGATGAAGGCGCGGCTGGTCGAGCCGCAAGACTGCCCGCACCAGGTAAAATTCATGCCGCCGATCACGCCATCGGCGACTTCGTCGGGATCGGCGTCCGGATAGGCGATCAGGGCATTCTTGCCGCCGAGTTCGAGCATGACGGCTTTGAGCGTGTCGGACGCGGCCTTCATCACGGCGCGGCCGGTCGGCACCGAACCGATCAATGCGATCATGGCGACGTCGGGATGCGAAGCAAGCGCCGAGCCAGCCTCCCTGCCGCCGGGCACGAGGTTGAACACGCCGGGCGGCAAAATATCGCCGATCAATTCGGCGAGACGCAGCGACGATAGCGGTGCCTGTTCCGGCGGCTTCATCACCACGGTGTTGCCGGCGGCAAGCGGCGCGCCCGATTTGCCGGCGCAGAACATGAATGGATGGTTGAACGGAATGATGCGGCCAACAACGCCGCGCGGCTCGCGCACGGAGAAATTCACTACGCCAGGTCCCATCGGGATCGATGAGCCTTTCATCTCGGTGACGAGGCCGGCATAGAACTCGATCTGCGCGGCGGCGATAGTGGCGTCCTTGACCATCTCGGCGAACGGGTTGCCGCAATCGGCGGCGTCGATCATCGCCAATTCCTCGGCGTGCTCGCGCAACACATTGGCGATGCGCTTGAGGAGCCGCGCGCGCTCAAGCGGTGGGCTGTCGCGCCAGGCCGGGAACGCCGCTTTGGCCGCGGTTACGGCGGCATCGATATCGGCTGTGCCGCAATCGGCGACCGGGCCGAGCGATTCACCGGTGCCGGGATTGATGGCATCGGCCGCGCGGCCGGATATGGCCTTGTGCCATTTGCCGCCGTAGAAGGCGTCACGATGCTGCGGCAATTGCAGCGCTTGTACCTTGAGCGATTTGGGCGGGACTGCGGTGTTCATAGTTGTTCTCCCTTACTTTTGTTTGATCTCATCAAGGCCGCCCAGGCGCGTGATCAGTGCATTGGCGCCGATCGCGAGCACGAAGAGCACGATGAGAATGGCGTAAAGGCGCGGCATGTTGAAGGTGTTGTAGGCGTCGATGACGACAAAGCCGAGGCCGCGGTTGGAAATTTTGGTTTCCGCCAGCAGCGTGCCGATCAAAGCGACGCCTAAACCCAGCCGCAAGCCATTGATAACGGGCCGCCGCATCGCCGGCAGATAAATCTTAGTCGCCATCTGCCATGGATTGGCGCGGAAGCTCTCGCCGACCTTAATCAGGACTTGATCGATCTGGCGCATGCCGGCGGCGACATTGAGCGCGATTGGGAAGAAACAGGACACCGCGCCCATGGCGATTTTCGATCCGGCGCCGGCGCCAAACCACATGATCATGACCGGGAAAAATATGATCTTCGGCGTCGGCCCGATATAATAGAGGTACGGTTCGAACGCCTTGGCGATGAACTTGTTGCTGCCGATGACGAGCCCCGTGACCAGTCCGGCGAGGCCGCCGAGCACGAGCCCAATGGCGATCTCATCGATCGTGAACCACAGGTTCCAATAAAAGTCGACGCTCGACAAAAGCTTTACAAGTGCGGCGGCGACCTTCGGCAGCGGCGGCACGACGTCGCGATAAAGAAGGCCGGATACCGCCAGAATTTGCCAGCCGACAAGCGCCGCCAGCACGATGACGGTGCGCAGGAGCGTCACCGACGTCAGCCAAGGCCGCGCTTGCGGCGCGCGAACTAGCCGGCCGATTTCAGCCATCGCTCGGCCCTTTCGGTTATCACGAAGAAGACGACGCTGATGAGCATGACAAAACAGATCGCCGCATACACGCCGGGGAGATCGTAGCGTTCGGCAAGATCGTTGATGAGTTGGCCCAATCCGCCGAAATTGATCAAGAATTCGACGGCGACCACGTTGATCAGCGCGAACATCAGCCCGAGCCGGATGCCGACAAAGATCGTCGGTAGCGCCGAGGGAAGCAGGATTTTCCAAAACTGCTGCGCCGAGGTGAGCTTGAAACTGCGCCCGACGTTAATCAGGACGCGCCGTGTCGCCGACAAGCCCTCGATGGTTTTGAGGATGACCGGAGGTAGACCGACAAGGAAAGACATCATGATGATGGTCAGCGCGCTGCGGCCGAACAGCACCAAAAACAGCGGATAGGCGAGCACCAGCGGTGCGGACGCCATTGCCGCAACCCACGTTTCGCAAGCAAGCCGCAGCAGGCGCACTTGGTGGAAGGCAACGCCGATGCCGATGCCGAACACGGTCAGCAACAGGCTCGCGGCAAGGCACTCCCAGGCGGTGATCAGGAAGCGGTGCAAAATATCTTCCTCGAGGATGACGCGGGTAAAACTTGCCGCGACCTCCGACGGGAGGGGAACGATATAGCGATTGATCGCGCCGACGCGGATCAGAATTTCGACCGCCGTCAGAAAGAGCAGCAAGGAGCCGAATCCGACCAGCGGCGGCGCCCATCTTCTTGCGGTGACGGCTGCCGCGCTCATGCCTTGTGTTCTCCGGCGTGAAGCGCGCGCCTCTCGTCGTCGATCATGCCGCGGCTCGCTTCCTCGCGCAGGTCGCTCCAGATTTGCGCGACATAGCGCCCGAATGCCTCGCTCGATACGACCTCCGAGGTGCGCGGCCGCGGCAGGTTGATATCGACGATGCGCTTCACCTGGCCGGGACGGTAGGTCATCACCAGGATGCGGTCTGCGAGCTGCACCGCTTCGGTGATGTTGTGGGTGATGAGAAGCGTCGTCTGCTTCAGCTGCTGTTGAATCTGCAAAACCTTGTCGCCAAGGAGAAGCCGCGTCTGCTCGTCGAGCGATGCGAACGGCTCGTCCATGAGCAAAATCTTGGGCTCGGACGCGAGCGTGCGCGCCATCGAGACGCGCTGGCGCATGCCGCCGGAAAGTTCCGATGGATAGCGTTGCTCGAAGCCGTCCAGCCCGACCATGGAAACGAAACGCCGCGCGCGGTCGATGCGTTCGCGCCGCGGCACGCCGGCGATTTCGAGCGGAAAGGCGATGTTGTCCACGACATTGCGCCACGGGAACGTCGATTCCTCCTGGAATACCATGCCGATCGAGGCGTGCGGACCGGAAACCGTCTCGCCGCCGACCGCGACCTGGCCCTGATAGCCGCCGAGCAATCCGCCGATGATGTTGAACAAAGTGGATTTGCCGCAGCCCGAGGGCCCGATCACGGCGAGGAACTCGGCCGGCGCGACATTGAACGACACGTTGTCGATTGCGGTGAGCCCACCCTCGGCGGTGGCAAAGCGCATCACGATATTCTCGACGACCAGGATCGCGGACGCCGCCGCCTGCGCGGCCGGCATCACGCGATTGCTCGTCGAGATAACCGCCATCGGTCGTTCAGTTTCCGGCGCGCGTCATCGCCGCGGTCATTGTGGCGGTATAGCCGGGCTCGACGCGCACGTCGACGACGGCCACCTGGCCGGCATCGACCGCGGCGATCGCTTTTTCCAGAACGCTCGCGAGCTCTCCGGGATTAGTAACCGGACCGAAACCGACGGCGCCCTGGGCGCGGCCCATGGCGGCGAGATCGACGTCCGGGTCGGACATGCGCTGGCCGATCCATTTGTTCTCGACCGGGCGATTGCGCGCCCGCGCCATGCGCTCCTGGTGCAGCTCGTCATTATAGAACGAGCGGTTGTTGGCGAGCACGAAGAGCAGCGGAATCTTGTAATGCACTGCGGTCCACACCGCGGTGACGCCCATGAGAAAATCGCCGTCGCCGCAGATTGCGATCGGCAGCCGCCCGGAACCTTTGAGCGCCAGCGCCGCCCCGACGGAAATGCCGGGTCCGCCGCCGACGCCGCCGCCGCCATCGGAGCCGACATAGTCGAGCGGATGGCGGAATGCGATCCAGCTATCCTCCCACGACAAAGGCAGATGCGTGTAAGTCACCGGCCGGTCGCCGAGCACCTTGCGCAAATTTCGCGCGATATGTTCGTTGGTGAAGCCTGACGGCTCTTTATCCGAGATTTTGCGCGGGGCTGGCACGGCGTGGGGCTTTGAGCTTTTGCCGATCTCCTTGACCAATTCCGGCACAACGAGATCGGGATCGGCGGAGAGGAGAAGATCGACCGGCGGCAGCCCCTGATGGTCCATGCTCCAGCCGTTATGGATGCGATGGTCGAGCGAAACCTGAATCACTTTCGCCGCCGGCATTGGTCCGAAGAAGCGCAGCGCGCCGGCGAGGTCGACCCAATCGAGGCTGAGCACGACGTCGACGTTCTTCAATCCTTCGACGCTATCGGGCGTGATCGCGCGCGGCGATCCGGCATAAAGCGGATGGTCGGTCGGAAAAGTCGCGCCGATCTTCAGGTCCGTCACGACACGCGCGTTGAGCGCCTCGGCGAGCGTCACGCGCGCGTTCCAGGCTTGCGGATCGCGCGAGGCGCGGCCGGCGAGGATCAAGACCTGCTTTGCGTCTTTGAGCATCGCTGCCGCCTGGCGCACCTGATCGGCGGGCGCCGCGGTCGAGATTTGCGGCATGTAGCGCGCAATATCGATCGGCGGCAGCTGGTCGGAAACTTTCGCCTCCTGCAGCTCGGCATCGAAATTGATGTAAACGGGACCTTGCGGCACCGTGTTGGCAATCCAGGTGCCGCGCAAAATCGCCTCGCGCGCGGCGCCGGGCGACGCCGGCTGGTCATCCCACTTGGTATATTCGCGCACCAGCGCGCCTTGGTCGCGCGCGGTATGGATCCAGTCGATCCATGGCCGGCGCTTGACGGCGTCGACCGGGCCGGTGGCGCCGAGGACGACGACCGGCATGCGGTCGCACCAGGCGTTGAACATCGCCATGGTCGCGTGCATGAGCCCGACATTGGAATGCACGGCGGTGACCATGGCTTTGCCGGTCACCTTGGCATAGCCGTGGGCGATGGCGACGGCGGCTTCCTCGTGCAGGCAGAGCAGCATCTGCGGCTTCGAATTGCCGAGATAATTGACGATGCTGTCATGCAGCCCGCGATAGCTCGCGCCGGGCGTGAGCGCGATATAGGGGATATCGAGCGAGCGCAGCGCCTCGGCGATCACATCGCTGCCGAAGCCGGGCGCGTTGGCGCCGGCGGGCGTCGGCCGTTCAAGGCCCGCAACGGCGGGGTCGGCGGCATTGGCATTGGCGCGTGCGGTCGCGGACTGGGACGGCGTCATAGCGGGCGTTCCTCGTATTGCGGCTGATGGGGCTGGTGGGTCTCATCCAACCGGATCACGAGCCGGTTCACAAGCCGGTTAGAACGCAGATCAGGAACCCTGACGCAACCGGGCCAGCAGCCCGACTCCGGCGTAGCCGTCGGCCGGCGCCATGCCGGTCTTGCGCTGGAAGTTCTGCACCGCGAGCGTCGTCGAACTGCCGATGCGGCCGTCGGCAACGCCGGTATCGAAACCAAGCGCGGTGAGGCGGCGCTGGATCTCCTGTATTTCGGCAAGCGTGGGGGCCGGTTCGCTGGCGGGGAATTTCTGTACGAAAGGTTCGCCGCCGGCGCAGCGGTCGCCGAGATAGACAAGCCCGAGCGCGTAGGCCATTGAGGGATTGTAGCTCTTGGCGGCGAAAAAATTAGGCCCGGTGAGGAAGGCCGGTCCGCCCGGCACCGGCACCCAAAGCCGCGCGGTGGCATTGGGCTGCGGAAACGCCCCGCTATCGGCGCGCGTGACGCCGAGCTTCTGCCAGGCGGCATAGGTTCGCGCGGCATTGCCATGCACGCGCGGCGGCAGGTGCACCTCGAAGCCCCAATGCTCGCCGCGCCGGTAATTGCCGCGCTCGACGAAATAGCGCGCCGTGGTTGCGAGCGCGTCGTCGGGCGGGCCGTAGGGCGAAATCTTGCCGTCGTGATTGTAGTCGATGCCCATATGCAGCCAGACTTCGGGCATCCATTGCGTGTGACCCATGGCGCCGGCCCAAGAGCCAACCATTTCGTGCGGCGTGCTCCACCCGTTCTGAATAATGGTCAGCGCGTCGATGAGCTCCTGTTCCCAATAGCTGCGGCGGTGCGGCTCGGCCCAGGCGAGCGCCGCCAGCGAGGGAATGACCGACCGCATATGGTTCTTCGCCACGACCGGATCGCCGAAGGCCGACTCGATACCCCAGACACCCAGCATGAACGACGGCTCAACGCCAAAATCCTGTTCGATGCGATTAAACAGCGGCGCGTACGCTCTCGCCATTTCCTTACCGGCCGCGATTTTCCATTCGGAGGTGACGCGATTGAGATATTGCCAGAGTTGCTGGGTAAATTCGGGCTGGTTGTGGATCGCCTCAAGCCCGGTCGTGTCGGGACGAACTCCGCGCATGACGCGGCTGTATGTCTCCTCCGTGATGCCGCGCGACACGGCCTTCGCGCGAAATGCGATGATCCACTGATCGAACGAAACGGCTGCGCCCGCGCCTCTCGGCACGATCAGTGTCGCAAAAGCGCCGGCGATGGCCTTTAACGAAGCGCGTCTCGCAATGTTCGGCGCTGACGGTTTTCTGATCATGGGCGAATTCGGATTCGCTTTCAGGCGGGGCCACAATAGCAGCATTGGAAGAACGCAGCGGCTCGGGCTTGGCCGTTGCATCAGTCTTGGGCGTCGCATCGGCTTGTGGCGTGGACAAGAGGGCGACGGCGTGGCCATCGGCCGGGAACGCGCTATTCGCAGCGGTTGCGTCCTCGGCAGTCGGCGGCATGGGCTCGGTCTCCTCGGGCCGTCCCAGTTTGTCGGCGAGCTTGTCGAGGCTGTCGGCAAAACTTTGGATATCGAAATTCAGCGGATCGTCGTGGCCGTTGCGAATGTCGGAGTCGAGTGCGGCGTGAAAAGCGGGAATGAGCCATTGGCCGGCACGTACGCTGGCGATCGTATAGAGGAGCGCAACGCGATCGTATTGCGCCGACGAAAAGGCCGGATCGGGCGAGCGCCCATCGCCGCCGCGCGCGCCCGTGCGCCGGGGCTGAATAAGTTCGTTATGCAGAAATAGCCCTTGCAACGCGCCGCCGAATTCCGCCGCCTGCTCGAATTTGGTTTCGCGCCACGGAATTGAGTAATCGTGCGCCACCAGCATTTGACCCATGCGGTTGACGACGATGTGGGCTCTGCCCCAGCCGTCGGAGCAGACGAAATTTTTCAAATTGTTGATCTTGGGATTCTCGTTGATGTCGTCCGGAAAGGAGCTGTGTCCGTAGTACGGTCCGCTGGTGTCGTGAATGACAAAATAGCGCGCCATCGGCGCGTCCGGATCGTTGTCACGGGCGCGCGACAACGGCTGCCAAAGATAGGCGGCGAAGTCCCATTCAAGATTTTGCCTCGACAGAAATCCGCTCAGGGACTCCCGCGAGGGTAGTCCGGCGCGTTCGCCGACGCGGCTTGCGAGCGCAGCAGGCAGACTTTGCAAGGGCGGTGCGAGATTGCGTGTCGCATCCATGCCGCGCATTAGGCACATCGCCTGCTCGACCGGCGTGCCGGCAAAGCTCAGCGTCTCGGGGTCGAATGAGCAAGCGCCCATGCTCTTGATGAAATACGGCGCTCTAAAGTGATTGGGCTTGCAGCCGTCGCCGAGCGCCATCTGTGCAGAGCCGATCAGGACCGCGCAGGTAAGGCCTGACGCGAGGAGTCCGTGGCTAAACTTGAAACTAGCGCGCACGCGCAAAAATCCCGCATTCGAGATTGCGTACTATCGCCGTCAACGCGCAGCGTGCCAAGCGGTGCCGGGGTTATCGGGGCGGCACCGTCCGCTATGAATAAGTGTTCAGAATTCTCGATCGGCTCGATCTTTTTCAAGATCCGCGAGCAACTCTTCCAAACTCATCATCGGGCGACGTGGAGGAGGCCCAGTATTCGGTGAAGGGGCCGGCGTTAGCCAACCCTCGCGAACTCCCTGAGCGAGTGCGTCCAAGTCGGGACGCGTCGGGGCGGGTTTGTCGGCCGTGACGGCTAGTCCTTCGCCCGCTCGACATAACTGCCGTCGGCGGTCATCACCACGATCTTGGTGCCGGTCGTGACGAAGGGCGGGACCATGGTGCGCACGCCGTTGGAGAGCACGGCGGGCTTGTAGGACGACGCCGCGGTCTGGCTCTTGATCGTCGGTTCGGTCTCGACCACTTCGAGCGTCGCCTTGGGCGGCAGCTCGATCGCGACCGGGTTGGCTTCGTGCATGCTGATGGTCACTTCCATTTCCGGCTGCAAATAGGCGGCCTGATCGCCGACGATGTCGGCCTGGAGCGCCACCTGGTCATAGCTCTCCATATTCATGAAATGGAAGCCCTCGCCGTCGTGGTACATGAATTGGTGCTTGCGGTCTTCGACAAAGGCCCGTTCCACCTGGTCGGTGGTCTTGTAGCGCAGCGAGACCTTCACGCCGTCGGCGATCCGGCGCACGTCCATTTGGGTGACCGGCGTACCCTTGCCGGGATGGATGTTCTCGACGGCCATAATGACCCCGAGCTTGCCGTCGATTTCGACGATATTGCCTTTTCGCAGCGTGCTGGCGATGACTTTCACGGGACAAAATCCTTAAGTGCTTAGGCCTCGATAGGAGGCGCAACATAGCGATCTTGCGCCCGACCGCTACTTATTTCTCAATCGTCCCGACGCAAGGATAATGCAGACAAAGACATGCCGGACGTTCCACCCCGTTCCTCGCCCTTTTGGGACCCGCACGTTCATGCCGACCGCCGGCCTTTCCTGTTGGCGCGGGGGCGGATCGTGGCGGCGCTGCGGGCATGGTTTGCCGGGCAGGACTTCGTCGAGGTGGAGACCGGGGCGCTGCAAAGGTCCCCGGGCAACGAGCTTCACCTGCATGCCTTTGGCACCACGCTTGCGGCGCCGGACGGCGGCCGATCGCCGCTTTACCTGCGCACCTCGCCGGAATTCGCCTGCAAGAAACTGCTCGCGGCCGGCGAGCCGCGCATCGTCGAATTTGCCAAGGTGTTTCGCAATCGCGAGCGCGGCGCGCTGCACCATCCCGAATTCACGCTCGTCGAGTGGTATCGCTCAGGCGAGTCTTACCGGGCGCTGATGGAGGATTGCACGGCCATCATGCAAGCGGCGGCTCAGGCGGCTGGCGCTCGGCAACTGACTTTTCGCGGCCGTTTCGCCGATGCCTTCGCCGAGCCGCAGCGGCTGAGCGTTGCGGAAGCTTTTGATCGCTTCGCTGGCATCGATCTGTTGGCAACGCTGCCTGACGGCAAGCCGAACCGCGCGCGGTTTGCGCGCGCGGCGCAGGCGGCGCGAATCCGTATCGGCGACGACGACACCTGGGGCGATATTTTCAGCCGTGTGTTGGTGGAGTGTATCGAACCCAATCTCGGCATCGGCCGTGCCACTATCCTCGACGAATATCCGGCCACGCTATCGGCCCTGGCGCGGCCGGCGCGCGATACGCGTGTCGCGGAGCGCTTCGAGCTTTACGTCTGCGGCGTGGAGCTTGCCAATGGCTTTGGCGAACTCAACGACGCCGCTGAGCAGCGCCGGCGGCTCGAACGTGAAATGGTGGAGAAGGAGCGTATCTACGGCGAGCGTTATCCGATCGACGAGGATTTTATCGCCGCGGTGGCGCAGATGCCGCCGGCGTCCGGCATCGCGCTCGGGCTCGATCGCCTGGTCATGCTGGCAACCGGGGCCTCGCGCATCGATCAGGTATTGTGGACACCGATACAGGAGCAGCCGGAATGACAGCCAGCCGAACTTTGCGCACGCCATCCGAGCTTGCCGATGCGCAACTGATAAAACGCGATCGGCTTGCCGGGCTGGAACAGGTTGCGGCGCGCTATGCCGTGGCGATCACGCCGGCGCTGGCCGAGCTGCTCGATACGTCAAATCCGCACGATCCAATGGCGCGGCAATTCGTTCCCAATGAACAGGAGCTTGAGCTGCATCCGGACGAAAGTCCCGATCCGATTGGCGACGATGCGCACAGCCCGATCGAAGGTGTGGTCCACCGCTACCCCGATCGCGTCTTGCTGAAAATCGTCAACGCCTGCGCGGTCTATTGCCGTTTCTGTTTCCGGCGCGAAATGGTTGGGCCCGGGCGGGGAGGGCTGTCGTGCGCCGAACTCGCGGCCGCGCTCGATTACATCCGGGCCACCCCGCAGATCTGGGAAGTGATCCTGACCGGCGGCGATCCGCTGGTGCTGTCGCCGCGCCGCCTCAAGGAGGTGATAACGCGGCTCGCCGAAATCGACCATGTCAAAGTTATCCGCGTGCATACCCGCGTGCCGGTCGCTGTGCCCGAGCGCGTCACTGCAGCTCTGGTGCAGGCGCTACGCAGCGCGAAGGCGTCGTTCGTCGTGCTGCATGCCAATCATCCGCGCGAACTGACCAAACAAGCCCGCGCCGCTTGCGCGCGCTTTATCGACGCCGGCATTCCAATGTTGAGCCAATCCGTGCTGCTGCGCGGCGTGAACGACGACGTCGAGACACTCGGCGCGCTGATGCGGGCTTTGGTCGAGTGCCGGATCAAGCCATATTATTTGCATCATGCCGATCTGGCGCCCGGCACGGCGCATCTGCGCACCACCATCGCGGAAGGCCAGGCATTGCTGCGCGCGTTGCACGGCCGCACCTCCGGCCTATGCCAGCCGGCTTACATGCTCGACATTCCGGGCGGCTACGGCAAATCGCCGATCGGTCCGAATTATTTGAGCGCGGACGGTTCGATGGTCGAGGATTTTAACGGCCGGCGCCACGCCTATCGTGGAGTTGCGTGATAGGCTGTGGGCGATAGTGTTGCGAAGCTGGTTACCCCCGAAAGCGGACTCTCGACGGCGGTCACGCAAAGTCCGCTTTGGGCCATGAACGGCCTCCCGCCGTGCACAAAAACAGCGAGCCTTTTCGCCGTCGGACCACCATGAAGTCGGTCACAGACCTGCCGGTTGGGGCATGCTATCGTTCGTAATGATCCAGAGCGCGTGACCCCCAACAGGGGGTCCGATGGCGATCAACATCGCAAGACGGAAGTTCATTGCCGCCCTTAGCGGCACGGCGTTCGGCTGGCCGCTCGCGGCGCGGGCGCAGCAGCTTGCTGGCAGGACTGCCCGGATCGGATTTCTGCGGACATCGCTTGACGATCCGGTCACTGCGCTGGGCTATCCGGCGTTCCTCGACGAATTGAAAAAGTCTGGTTTCAGCGAGGGCCAAAATCTGACAATCGAAGCGGTGAGGATAGACCAGGACGCCCAACGACTTTTCGCCGAAACGGCCGACCTTGTGCGGTCGAACGTGGAATTGCTGGTCACGACCGGCACCGAAATTGCGCTGCAGGCTGCAATCGCCGCTAGCAAAACAATTCCCATCGTCTTCTGGGCCAACAACTTCGATCCGATCGCACACGGCTATGTGAAAAGCCTGGCGCGGCCCGGCGGCAACATTACTGGTGTGGTCTCTCTGCAAACGGAATTGGCCGCGAAACAAGTGGAGCTACTGACCGAGGCCTTTCCCGAAAGAACCCGATTGACAGTTCTCTATGACGGGATTTCAGCCGACCAGTTTAACGCTGCGCAGCGTCAAGCGAACTTGCTGCACTTAGGCGTCCGTTCGGTGAAATTGGAAAACCCGCCTTACGATTTTGATGCAGCGTTTCGCAGCCTCGCCGAAGGCTCGCCGCAAATGCTTCTCGTGCTCTCCAGTCCGTTCTTTACGCCTCACCGCTCGCATATCGCCGACCTTGCGATCCAGCAGCGACTGCCTGCCATGTTCATCTTCAAGTCCTACGCCCAGGCTGGCCGACTGATCTCCTACGGCAATGACCCTACGGCCATGTATCGTAAGCTCGGGTTTTACGTGTCAAAAATACTCAACGGGGCGAAACCCCTCGATCTTCCCGTTGAGCAGGCCGTAAAATTCGAACTGGTCATCAACCTCAAGACCGCCAAGGCGATCGGCGTCGAACTGTCGACGGGGATCCAGCTCCGTGCCGACGAGGTGATCGAATAAACCTTTTGCAATGCGGTAATTGATGGCGGCGAAGCGCCGCTTTGGGTCTTGGTTGTGTAAAAACGCTTTGCCGGAGGTGTCGCGGCGTCGCGATCTTGACGAGTGGCGTTATGGGAGCTTTTTTTCGGGTTGATTATGCCCTGATCGCTGCCATGAGCG